>OOCN01000357.1_pt1 | contig 42677 bp, 32 predicted proteins | sample 1671361 | NCBI WGS metagenome assembly OOCN01 (sample SAMN06348149, study PRJEB24527) | human gut metagenome | biome: human gut; feature: ankylosing spondylitis patient; material: feces | host: Homo sapiens | place: China | collected 2015-10
TGAAGCGGCTTCGCTTGTATTTGACCCAGCCGATGCTCGGCAGATAAATCTGCCGACGTCCTTCATCAATCTTGAAGCCCTGGGGGAAGCGGAAGGAGTCCGTGGTCACGAACTTCTTGTGCTTCTTCGGGAAAGCCGTCAGACCTTTGAAGAACTTCTGGAAGCCGCCCATCAGATCCTTCAGCGACTGTTGGAGAACCTGAGAGTGCGTTTCCCTCAACCAGGGATTCTGTTCCTTCCAAACCAGCAGTTCGGAGCAAAGCTTCGAATAGCTGATATGGAAGGCGGGATCCGCTGTTCGGCGCTCTTCGTTCCAAGCAAGCCCTTGGTTGTACACCCAACGCGTACAACCGGCGAAGCGGGACATTTTCCTGTCTTGAGCTCCGTCGGGTTTCAGTTTGAACGAAAAGCCTTGGCGAATAATCATATACTATATGATACTAGCGTTCATCGAAAAACACGCGGCTTATATCTCCGCCCTGACGGAGCTTTACGCCGCAATTGGGTAATTTTATCGGACGCGTCCGTCATTGTGCGCTTCTCTATCAGGAAAGCCTTCGGTCGCGCTCCGGGCATCCGCGGGTCGGGTGCTTAAACTCTCAACTGCACATGGAATTCCTTCTTGATCCGACCATCTGGGTTGGTCTTCTCACGCTTGTCGTTCTTGAAATCGTCCTCGGGATCGACAATCTCGTCTTCATTGCCATCATCGCGAAAAAGCTTCCCGCCTCACAGCAGGACAAGGCCCTCTACGTGGGCCTCGGACTTGCGCTCGCGATGCGTCTGGGCCTTCTCTCCATCATGTCGTGGCTCGTGGCCCTCACCGACCCCGTCTTCTCGGTCTGGGGACACGCGTTCTCGTTCAGGGACCTGATCCTTCTGGGCGGCGGCCTCTTCCTGCTCTTCAAGGCCACGACCGAGCTGCACGAGCGCCTCGAGGCGCTGCCGCACTCGGAAAAGCACGGCAGCGGCAGGGCCGGCTTCTGGGTCGTCATCGCCCAGATCCTGCTTCTTGACGCGGTCTTCTCGCTCGACTCCATCATCACCGCCGTCGGCATGGTCGACAACCTCTACGTGATGATGAGTGCCGTCGTGATCGCCATGATCGTGATGATTGCCGCGAGCCGTCCGCTCACGGACTTCGTCAACCGTCATCCGACGGTGGTGGTGCTCTGCCTCTCGTTCCTGCTGATGATCGGCTGCAGCCTCATCGCCGAGGGCCTCGGCTTCCACATCCCGAAGGGCTACCTCTACGCCGCGATCGCCTTCTCGATCCTCATCGAGTTCTTCAACCAGCTTGCCGCGCGCAACGCCTCGAGGAACCTCGACCGCGTGCCGTTCCGCGAGCGCACGACGGACGCCATCGTGCGCCTGATGTCGCGCCAACCGCGCAGGGATGACGACGAGGCGACCGAGGACCGCGTCGTTCACGAGAGCTTCGGGCGCGAGGAGCGCCAGATGGTCGAGGGCGTGCTCACCCTTGCCGACCGCAACATCAAGACCATCATGACCCCGAGAAGCGAGATCGCTTGGCTCAACTCCCGCCGCAGCTTCGAGGAGAACATGAAGCGCGTGCAGGACATGCCGCACAGCAGCTTCCCCGTCTGCGACGGCACGCTCGAGAACGTGATCGGCGTCGTCAAGGCCAAGGACCTCATCGGCATGGAGCCCTCGCCCGAGGCGCTCGTGCGCTGCGCTTCCGAGCGCCAGCCGCTCACCGTGCCCGAGACGATCAACGTCATCCGGCTCATGCAGGACATCAAGAGCTCTCAGGCCTCGCTCGTGCTCGTCACCGACGAGTTCGGCGTGATCCAAGGCCTCACCACCTCCCACGACATCCTCGAGGCCATTGCGGGTGACTTCCCCGACGAGGGCGACAGGCTCTCGATCGAGGCGGTTGAAGGCGGCTGGAGCGCCGAGGGCAGCGTCGAGCTCTTCCTCGTCGAGCAGACCTGCGGCGTCGACGGCCTGATGAGCGTCGACGGCGAGTACGTGACGCTCGCGGGCCTTCTCCTCGACAGGATGGGCCGTCTCCCCGCCAAGGGTGACAGGCTTGAGGATGCGGGCCTCGTCTTCGAGGTGACCGACGTCTCGCGCCACCGCATCGAGCGAGTGAGGATTACCCGCAGCCCCGTGCCCGCCGAGGCGTAAGGGCGCCCGACACCACGCGAAAAACGCGGCTCCGTTCAGAACGGGCCGCGTTTTGCACATCTGCCTCATCCTTTCGGACTGATCCTTCCGGCCGATTGCAACCGCTTCTTGCAGGGACTCTGCGCGAGGCGACTTTCGTCATAGAATGGAAAACAGGCCGTCGGGAGCCCCTCCCTGCGGCACTTTTCAAAAGAGGTAAACATCATGGACATCGTCGAGCTTGTGCGCACGCGCTACACGACCAAACACTACGATCCGGCCCGCAGGATCAGCGACCGCGACATCGCGGACCTCATGGAGGTTCTCCGCCTGTCGCCGTCCTCCGTCAACTCCCAGCCCTGGCACTTCTTCGTGACGGGCACGGACGAAGGCAAGGCCCGCGTGATGCCGGCCGTGCTCGACTTCAATCGCCCGCGCGTGGCCGATGCGAGCCATCTTGTCGTCTTCGCGGTGCCCGTGGAGTTCACCGAGGAGCGCTTCCGCCGCCTCGTCGCCCAGGAGCTCGCCGACGGCCGCGTGACGACCGAGGATGCGGCTTCGGGTGCCGCCGATGCGGGACGCCGCCACTTCGTGGGCCTGCATCAGGTCACGCAGGAGGAGCTGCTTTCCTGGGAGACGCGTCAGGCCTACATCGCCATGGGCTTCCTGCTCTGGGCCGCCGCCGAGCGCGGTATCGACTCGACCTGCCTCGAGGGCCTCGACATGGCGAAGATGGACGAATGCCTCGGACTCGCAGAAAAGGGCCTGCGCACCGTCTGTGCCGTGAGCCTCGGCTACCGCCTGCCCGACGACAGCAACGCCGCCCGTCCGAAGTCCCGCCTGCCCATGGACGAGGTCGTGACCGTCTTCTGACGCACGGGAGTCCGATGGGCGCGCCCGCGCCCGACCCGACCCGATCCGGTCTTTCGGCCCGCACTTTCTCCCGGAAAATGCGGGCCGAGCCGTCTTGGGCGGGAATGCGGGCGCAGGGCCTGTCTGCGCGCCTGCATTTGGTAGACTGTCACCACTTCCGGACGGCTGCGGGCCCCGCCCTGCAAGGGCCGTCCGATTCAATCAGCAATCAAGACTTCACGAGGGCTTCTCCCGATGAACAAGCCGTGCACTTTTCTTCTTTCCGCTCTGATGGCGTCCGCCGTGCTGGCGCCTGCCGCCGCTTCGGCCGCCGACAAGTCCGAGCTTGAGGTCCGCATGGAGGCGGCGCAGAAGGTGCTCGCCGACCGCTCCTACTACGAGCGCTGGTCGCCCGAGGCCGCCCTGAAGACGGTTGAGGATGCAAAGGCCGCCAATGAGGCGGGTTCGGCCAGGCAGAAGGAGATCGACGGTGCGCTCGACGTCATGAAGGACTGGTGCCACACGCGCTTTCTCGTCAACGCCTGCATCAAGGACGCGAGGGACCTGCATCACGAGCGCGAGAAGGAGATCCGAAGCGTACGCCTCAAGGCCGACGAGATGATCCGCCTCGACCGCGTCGAGCAGCGCAGGGCTCGTCAGGAAAGCCAGAAGCAGAACGTGAAGCAACCCATGAAGCTCGGCGGCTCCGCCGAGTCTCCCGAAAGCCGCAGCGAGTCGCGCGCCGAGGAGGTGAAGGCCAAGCAGAGCCGCGCCGAGGAGCGCAGGGCCCTTGAGGAGGTGAACGTCCGTGCCTACGAGGAAAAGCAGGCGAGGGCCGCCAGAAAGGCGGAGGAGCGCCACGATCCCATCAGGGTGAAGAGCCGCGTGAAGGCTCCGTCAAGTCCCATTGAAGGACATCTCGGCCGTACGGCGGCTGACGTTGAGGCGGGCAGGGCCGAGGCGGCCGAGCGCATGGCTCAGGAGGACGCCAACATTGCGGCCTTCAATGCCAAGCAGGCCGAGGCGAAGAAGCGCCTTGAGGAGGCCGAGGCCACCGCCGCCGAACGCAAGGCGAGCCGCGAGGCGCGGCAGGCGAACTTCAACAAGACGCTCGAGGAGCGTCGCGCCGCACAGAAGCGCTATGAGGAGTCCAGGGAGAACAAGGACTCCGGCCTCAAGAAGTATTTCTGAGTCGAAGGAAAGAGATGGCTGCTGCTGAAATAAATCCGCGTCTCTGGGACGCCTCGACGCCGCTTGTCGAGCGAGTTGCACTCGCCTTTGATGAAAAGGGCCCGCTCACGAAGGCCGTCAAGGGCTTCTGCGTGCGCGAGGGGCAGCGCGAGTTCGCCGTTGAGGCGGCCCGCGCGGTCGAGGAGAAGACCATTCTCGTCGCCGAGGCGGGGACGGGCACGGGCAAGACCTTCGCCTATCTGACGCCCGCGCTTCTTGCAGGCGCGACCTGCGTCATCTCGACGGCAGGCAAGTCGCTTCAGGACCAGCTCTGCGCCAAGGACCTTCCCGCCCTGCGCGATGCGCTCGGCGTGCCCGTCAAGGTCGCGCTTCTCAAGGGACGCGCCAACTACGTCTGCCACTTCCGCCTCGAACTCACGGCCTCCGAAGGCAGGCTCCCCGAGCAGGACTCCTATCTGAAGCTCAGGAAGATCCAGCGCTTTGCGGCGGTCAGCCGCACGGGCGACCGAGCGGAACTCCCCGACGTGCCCGAGGACGACCGCCTCTGGCCCCTCGTGACGAGCACGCGCGAAAACTGCCTCGGCAAGGACCGCTGTCCGAACTACGACGACTGCTTCGTCAAGAAGGCCCGCGAGGACGCCATGCAGAGTCAGGTCGTCGTGGTGAACCACCATCTCTATCTGAGCTCGATGGCCCTCAAGCGCGAGTCCGATGCGATCGACGGCATGCTGCCGCAGGCGGCACTCACGGTGATCGACGAGGCGCACCAGCTGCCCGGCATCGCCTCGAGCTTCTTCGGCACGAGCTTCTCGACCTATGACGTCGAGAACGTCTCGATGGAGGCCCGCAGGCTCGGCCGCACGAAGTGCAACGACGGCGCCGAGTGGGAGATCCTCTACGACCGCGTGCTCAAGGCGGGGCGCGAGTTCAGGCTCGACGCCCAGCGCATCGGTCTTGCCGAGGGCGAGAGGCTCGATGTCGACGAGATCGAGGGTTTCGGCGAGCTTTATCCTGGCTTCGAGCGCCTGCGCGCGGCCTTTGCGGCCATGGGCGAGGCGATGAGGGCCAATGAGGGCCGCGACAATGAGCTCGACACGCTCGCCGAGCGTCATGCCGAGCTCATGGAACAGATGGAGGCTTGGACGGCCATCTTCGTGAAGTGCCGCAACGGTGCGGCCGATGAGGCTTCCGAGGGGGAAGCCGCCGGAGATGCCGAGGTTGGGGGAGAAGCAGGGCCCGAAGCGGGTGCGGCTTCCGGAGCGGACGCAGAGGTGCGCTGGCTCGAGGTGAGCCAGCACGGCATCCGCTTCAACCTGACGCCGCTTTCCTTTGCGGAGGAATTTCGCGAGATGCGAGAGCGCGAGGGCGGCGCCTGGGTCTTCACGTCGGCCACGCTTTCGAGCGCGGGCAGGTTCGACCTCTTCAAGCAGAGGCTCGGAATCGGCGAATGCGTCGAGCGCACGTGGGAGAGCCCCTTCAACTACTGGGAACAGGGGTGCTTCTATCTGCCGCAGATGCCGCCGCCCGCGAACAACACGGCGGTGCACACGCACAACGTCATTGAAAAGGTCTGGCCGCTCATCAACGCGGCGGGCGGACGCACGTTCGTTCTCTGCACGTCGCTCGCGGCCGTGAGGGCCGCGGCGGACGAGCTTCAGGCGAGGCTCGAGGCCAACGGGAATCCCTATCCGCTCTTCGTTCAGGGCGACGGTCCCAAAATGCGCCTCATCGAAGAGTTCAGGGCGCACGGCAACGCCGTGCTTGTGGGCTCGATGAGTTTCTGGGAGGGGGTCGACGTCAAGGGTGAGGCGCTTTCGCTCGTCGTGATCGACAAGATTCCCTTCGCGCCGCCCAACGATCCCGTGATGATGGCGCGAAGTCGCGCCGTCGAGGCTTCGGGCAGGCGTCCCTTCGACGAGATCACGCTGCCCGAGGCGGTCATCACGCTCAAGCAGGGTGCGGGACGCCTCATCCGCTCGGAAGGCGACAGGGGCATGCTCGTCATCTGCGACCCTCGCATCCTCAACAAGGGCTACGGCAAGGTCGTGCGCGACAGCCTGCCCGACTTCTACTGCACGCGCAGGGAGGAGAAGGCGCTAGAGTTCTTCCTCAATCCCGAGCGCTTCAGAGAAGGTCTTTACCGAGGCTGAGCGTCGCGGACGAACTTCGCAACCGTCTCGACGTGGAGTGCGCCCGGGAAGAGGTCCACGGGCGCGAGCCTCTCGATGCGCCAGCCGAGCTCGATGAACTTTGCCGCATCGCGCGCGAAGGTCTTCGGGTTGCAGGAGACGTAGACGAATCGCGTGAGCGGCAGGGCCGTCAGCATGGCGGGCACCGTCTCCTCGAGCCCCTTGAAGGCGGGGTCGAGAATGGCCGCGGCGGGCCTGATGCCCGAGGCGATGAGACGGGGCAGTTCGTCCTCGACCGCACCCGCGTGGAAGACGGCGTTTTCGATGCCGTTTCGCTTGGCGTTGAGTTTGGCGCGCTCGATCGAGGCGGCGACGATGTCGACGCCCACGGCCTTCGCGCAGGTGCGGGCGGCAAGGAGCGTCATCGTGCCCACGCCGCAGTAGAGGTCGAGCAGGACCTCGTCCTTTTCGGGCGCAACCCACTCAAGCACCATGGCGTAGAGCCTCTCCGTCTGTCCCGGATTGACCTGCAGGAAGGTTTCGGGACGCACCGCAAAGCGCAGCCCCCCGATCGTCGTTTCGATGCCGTCCGTGCCCGCAACGTGCAGGCTGTGGCGTCCGAGCACCGCATTGCCGGGCGTCGGGTGCAGGTTGAGGAAGACGCTCGTGATGCCTTCCTCCATGAGCTTCTTCGCAAGCTTCCCGACAAAGATCCTGACTTCGGGCGTCTCGCCGTGCACGCAGAGCGTGAAGAGGCGCTGCGGCTTCTCTGAATCCACGCCGTCCCTCATGACGATCGTGCGCACGTCGCCCTCGCGGTGCGATTCGTTCCAGGGAGAGAGGTCCGAGAGCGAGAGCATGCGGGCCGCGGTTTCGGCGGCCTTGGCCATCCACTCGGGCGTCTGCGGGCAGAAGCAGGATTCGGGCACGGGAAAGTGCGAGCCCTGAGCATACATCGCGAAGTACCAGCGTCCCTCGGGATCGACGCCCGGATAGAGCACGGCCTTGTTGCGAAAGCCCTGCGTGAACGCCTCGGCGTCGTGCGGCGCCTCGACGAGGGGCAGGGGCTCGGGGGCTTCGACGCCCGATTCGGCGAGCGCCCTTTCGAGCAGTCCGCGCTTGACGACGGCCTGGCCCTCTGGAGTGAGGCTGCCGAGCGCGCAGCCGCCGCAGGCGGGCCTGGCCACATGGGCGGGACACGGGGAGGCGGCCCACCAGGGGCTCTTCCGGGTGATCTTCACGTACTGGGCGACGCTCGATCGCGTGCCGCGTGCGGGCGGATCGACCTCCGCGGTGACCTCGTCGCCGGGGAGCGCCCCCGGCACGAAGACGCGGAGTCCGTCCTCGTAGGCGATGCCTGCGCCCGTCGAGGCGATGTCGGTGATGGTGAGATGCCTGGTCGTCATCGGAGGAGAATGCGTTGTCAGAAGAAGAATTCGGGGAACTTCGGAGCCTCGCAGGCGGGGCGGATGCGCTCGCGCACCTGGGCCATGGCGGCTCGGACGGGCTCGGGGAAGTTGCGGTGGCTGTCGGGGCAGGCGTCGATGCAGGCGCGGCAGCCGATGCACTGCGAGGGATCCTTCACGCGCATGCTGAAGGGATCGATGATGTCCATCGGGCAGACCTCGGCACAGCGGCCGCACATGCGGCAGACAGGGTCGGGCATGGGCACGAAGCCGGTCTTCGGATAGGGACGGAGCTCCCCTTCGCCCGGAAATTCGGGGGCGAACCTCGCCGTGCCGTCCCTGAGCGCCTCGAACACCCTGCGTGCGAAGTCGCCCGCTGAGAAGCGGTCGGCTTCGTTGGGACGGCCTGCACCGAACTCGGGGAACTGGCTGTGCTCGACGGGGAAGGCCGCGCCTGCGGGCACGACGAAGCCCGCGGCGCGAAGCACGGCTGCGAGCTCGCGGAGCGTGTCCTCATGCGCGCGGCAGCCGTAGGCGGCGACGGGCACTGCAGCCGCACCGTTGCCCGTCCACTTGGCGAGGGACTGCATCGGAAGGGGCACGCGGCCGACGAAGTAGACGGGTACGCCCAGAAAGACGAGATCGCCTTTGCCGAAGGTGCGGGCCTCCTCGCGTTCCCAGCGGTCGGTGAGGTCGAGCTCCTCGACGGGAAGGGCGGTGCCTGCAAGGCCCTGGGCGATCATGCTCATAAGGCGGCGGGTGCGGCCCGTCGGGGAGAAACGGGCGACGATGATGCGGTTGGGGGACATGGTTCTGATTCCTCTGCGTGAGGCTCCCGCACAGGGGGCGAGAGCCGGCGTCCGTCCCGTGGTGCCAAGGATCAGAGGACGAGAAGCGCCGTACTGCACACAATGATAGCCAAGACGGCGGGTGCGCACGCACGGAGAAGTCCCGAGGTGAGGCCTTTGCGGAAGGCGATGGCCTCGTCGGGCGGCAGACCTGCCGAGCGGGCTGAAAGCTCCTGCCGGAGTACGAGGAGGACCATGAGATAGAGGGCGCCGAGGACGATGACGATGCTCGCGGCGTTTCGAAGTGAGGAGGCCCCGTCGACGACGAGGCCCGAAATCATGGCGGCGCCGAGCGCGAGGCACAGGGTGCCGATCCAGAGCGACCTGTGTGCGCGGTACTCCTGTGCGAGCACCGCGTACACGAGGCGGCGTGCGGAATCCTCGGTCATCAGAGGCTGCCGCCGGCGACGACAAGCACGAAGAGCGGGCTGACGACGCCGATCATGATGCGGATGAACCAGAGGCCTGACTCGGAGACGGGGCGGGCGGCCGTGAGCTCGCGCTTCATCGTGGGCCATGCCACCCAGGCGGCAGCGATGGCGATGCCGAAGGTTGAGAGCGGCATGCCGACGTTGGACGTGACGTAGTCGAGGATGTCGAAGATCGTCCTGTTGAAGAACTTGACGTCGCTCCAGACGCCGAAGGAGAGTGTGGAGGCAAGGCCCACGACCGTGCAGCTCGCGACGGTGAGCAGGATGGCCGGCGTGCGGCGCATGTTGAACTGGCGGGTGAGGAGCGCCGTACAGGCTTCGAGCATCGAGACGGACGAGGTGAGGGCCGCAACGACGAGACAGACGTAGAACATGACGGCGAAGAGCTGGCCGAGCGGCATCTTCGAGAAGACGGCGGGCATCGTCACGAAGGTGAGGCCGGGGCCGGCGCTCGGGTCAAGACCGAAGGCGAAGACGGCGGGGAGCACCATTAGACCGCCGAGAATCGAGGACATGATGGCGAGGACGGCGACCCATCCCACTGCGCCCGGAAGGTCGGCCTTGGGACTCAGGTAGGAGCCGTAGGTGATCATCGTGCCGGCGCCGAGCGAGAGCGAGAAGAAGCAGAAGCCCATCGCGTTGAAGAGCGCGGAGGCGTTGAAGTCCTCCCAGCGGGGCGCGAAGAGGTACTCGAGGCCGGCGAGGCCGCCAGGCAGCGTGAGGCCGCGCACGATGATGATGAGCATCAGGATGAAGAGCGCGGGCATGAGCACCTTGGCGACGCGTTCGATGCCGCCCTGAATGCCGCGGAGCACGACGACGGACGTGATGCCGAGGAAGATCATCATGTAGAGGAAGCTCATCGAACCGTCGGAGACGAAGGCGCCGAAGTGCGTGCCGAGGAGTTCGGGATCGCTGATGAGGCCGCGGCCGATGACGGCGTCGACCATGTACTTGATGCACCAGCCGCCCACGCCCGAGTAAAACGAGAGGATCAGGAAGACCGTGAAGACGCCGACGCCGCCGAAGAAGCCCCAGCCCCTGCCGCAGACCTTGGTGAGCGAGGCCATCGGGCCCTCGCGTCCGGCGCGGCCCATGGCGAATTCGGCCACGAGCAGCGAGATGCCGACGGTGAAGGTGAAGAAGATGTAGGGCAGCATGAAGACGGAGCCGCCGTTCGTGCCCGCCATGTACGGGAACTTCCAGATGGCGCCGAGGCCGACGGCCGAGCCTGCGCTTGCAAGAATGAAGCCGAGGCGGGAGCCCCAGCTTGTGGTGGTTTGGTTTTCAGACATTGGGTTGGACTCCGATCTTGTGCTTTTTGCCCGCCGTTCGCATCGGGTGGCCTGACGGCGGGGAATTTATTGGAATGAGGTCAAATGGACTCAGAAGACGCCGAGGCCCTTGAGCATCACGACGAGGATGAGGATCGGTGCGAAGATGCCGGCCATCACGCGGTAGCTCTTGAGGAAGAAGCCGGAGACGGGCTTGACGAGCGAGAGCTGGTTCACGGTCGTGGGCCAGGCGAGCCAGGCCGTGACGATGGCGATGCCGATCACGCCGATCGGCATGCCGATGTTGGACGTGAGGTAGTCGAAGAAGTCGAAGAAGCTCTTGCCGAAGATCGTCACGTGCGAGAGCGTGCCGAAGCTGAGCGCGCAGAGCGTGCCGAGAACGGCGAGGATCGAGCCCGTGATCGTGACGCCGGCGGGGCGGCTGATGTTGAACTCGTCGTGGAGGAACTGCACGGACATCTCCAGAATTGAGATCGAGGATGTGAGGGCCGCAACGAAGAGGCACACGTAGAAGGTGATCGCGAAGAAGTGGCCGAACGGGAGCTGCGCGAAGACGGCGGGCATCGTCGCGAAGGTGAGGCCGGGGCCAGCGTCGGGCGAGAGGCCGAAGGCGAAGACGGCGGGCATGATCATCAGACCGCCGAGAATGGCCGAGAGAATCGCGAGGAAGACGATCCAGGAGACGGACGACGGAAGGTGAACGCGGTCGCTGAGGTAGCTGCCGTAGTTCATCTGGGAGCCCGAGCCCACGGAGAGCGAGAAGAAGGCGAAGCCCATCGCGTTGAGCAGCGACTCGCCCGTGAAGGCGGAGAGGTCGGGCTTGAAGAGGAATTCGACTCCCTTCATGGCGCCGGGGAGCATGAGGCCGCGCACGATGAGGATGAGCATCATGAAGAAGAGGAGCGGCATCAGGACCTTGGAGACGCGCTCGATGCCCTTTTCAACGCCGAAGTAGACGACGAGGGCGGTGGCGCCGAGGAAGGTGAGGTGCGAGAGCACGGGGGCGACGTCGGAGGAGGCGAAGGACTCGAAGGCGCCGCGCATCATGGACGGATCGTTGATGATGCCGTTGCCCATGAAGGCCTGAATCATGTAGTAGACGCACCAGCCGCCCACCACGGAGTAGAAGGCGAGCACGAGGAAGCCCGTGAGCACGGAGATGTATCCGATGATGCCCGTGAAGGGGCCGCCGAGCCTTCGGAAGGCGCCTGCGGCGCCTGCGCGTACCGAGCGGCCCATGCACATCTCGCCGATGAGAAGCGTGAGGCCGATCGTCACGGTGAAGAAGATGTAGGGGAGCATGAAGATGGAGCCGCCGTTCGTGCCAGCCATGTAGGGAAACTTCCAAATGGCACCGAGACCGACGGCGGAGCCTGCGCTCGCGAGAATAAACCCCAGGCGGGACCCCCATACTGAACGTTCTGTCATTTTTTTGCTTGTATTTCTAATGGTCAAGGCGGTTCGGCTTTCTGGAGCCGGACCGCCGCGGGTTGTGTTTGGGTGCGGTGTCGCCGCGGGCCGTCAGACAAGGCCCGAGACGAGCACCACAAGCACGAGGACCGGAGAGAAGCCGATCATCATGAGGCGGAGGAACTTCACGGCGCCCTCGGAGAGAGAGGTGTTTCGCGTGATGTTCTCGCGGATCTGCGGCCAGCATCTGACGCCTGCGAGCCACAGGATGATCAGGCCGCCCACGGGCAGGGAGATGTTGCTCGTGAAGAAGTCGAAGAGGTCGAAGATCGTCTTGCCGCCGAAGAAGGTGACGTCGGAGAGCTTGCCGAACGAGAGGCAGGGCAGGGCGCCGACGACGGCGAGCGCGAGCGTGGAGAGCATGGCTGCGCCCGCACGCTTCATCTTGTGCTCGTCGACGAGGAAGGCGACGACGATCTCGATCATCGAGACGGACGACGTGATGGCCGCCACCGCGATGCACAGGTAGAAGATCACGGCGAAGACCTGACCGAACGGAAGCTGCGCGAAGACGGCGGGCATCGTGATGAAGGTGAGGCCGGGACCTGCGGACGGGTCGAGTCCGAAGGCGAAGACGCTCGGCATGATCATCAGGCCGCCGAGAATGGAGGCGATGACCGCAAGGAACGTGATCCAGAGGCAGCCGTTGACGAGGTTCGAGTTCTGATCAAGGTACGAGCCGTAGGTGAGCATGCACCCGCAACCCACGCACAGCGAGAAGAAAGTGAAGCCCATGGCCTGCAGCAGGGCGCTCCAGGTGAAGGCGTCGGGATCGAACTTGAAGAGGAACTCAAGGCCGCCTATGGCGCCGGGGAGCATCAGGCCGCGCACGATGAGCACGAGCATCATCACGAAGAGGAGCGGCATCAGGAACTTGGAGATGCGCTCGATGCCCTTCGTGACGTCGAGCGCCACGATGAGGCCGTTGAGCAGCAGGAAGAGCCACTGGAAGCCGAGTGCCTGGACGGGATCGGAGACGAAGCTGCCGAAGTGCTTGCCGAGCTCGGCCTGGTCGGTGATGAGGCCCGAGCCCGTGGCCGCTTCGGCGAAGTAGGCGAGCGTCCACCCTCCGATGGCCGAATAGAAGCACAGGACGAGGAAGCCCGTGAGAACGCCGAGATAGCCTGCGGGCACCCAGGCGCGGCCTGCGAGGTTGCGGTAGGCCGTCACGATGCCGCCGCGGCCCGCACGGCCGAGCGCCACTTCGGCGATCAGCAGGGCGGCGCCCACGGTGAAGGTCATGAGGATGTAGGGGAAGAGAAAGGCGCTGCCGCCGTTCGTGCCCGCCATGTAGGGGAACTTCCAGATGGCCCCCAGACCCACGGCAGCACCGGCGCTGGCGAGCACGAAGCCGATTCGGCTCGTCCAGGTCTTTCGCTGTTCTCCGGACATAAATACACTCCTTGATCCGCAGTCCGCCCCATCGGGAGGCGCGCGGAAGGCAGAGGCGGTCTTGATGCCGCCTGATTGACTCTTTTATGCGACAGGTCCTTCGGAAGCGGTGTCCCGGTTGCAGTTTGCTCATGAGGCTTCTGCTGCTTTTTTGGGCGGACGACGCGCGTGAGGACTTTGCCTGACTGTAAGAATCGTAACAGGTCGGACGGGTTTGCAACTAGGGAAAAAGGCTAAGGTGTCGCCGATGGGATCAAACGGCGGGCAGAGAAAGCGGCGTTTTCGGAGCGGCGCAGGCTCGAAAAACGCAGGGCGCGGGCGCGCCCTTCAGGTCCGCAGGCGGAAAAACCGGGGATGCTCTTCAATAAATCGTTGCAAACGTGCCTGCGAAAGGGTATCGCTGGAACTCATAATGAAAGAAACGGCATTCGCTGCCGTGACTCAACAAGGAGAACCTCGAATGAAGAAGACCGTTCTTGCCCTCAGCGCAGCCGCCGTCTGCGTCGCATCAGCCGCTCCCGTCCTCGCCGAAGGGCAGAATCCGATGACGGCGCCCGTCCAGATCTCGATGCAGGGCGAGGCGAGCATGACCGTCGCCAACGACGAGGCCGTCATTCTCTTTTCGGCCGAAAGCCGCAGGCCCGATGCGGTCTCGGCCTCGAACGATGCGGCCAAGCGCGGCAACGCGGCGATCGAGGCGCTCAAGCGCTTCAGCGACAAGATCGACGTCGGGACGACGGGGCTCTCGACCAATCCCGTCTATACCCGTGCCAAGGAAGGCGAGGTTTCCGAGATCGGAGCCTGGGAGGCCCGCGAGACCCTGCGCGTTACGGTGCGTGACGTGAGCGTCGTCTCGGACGTGCTCGCCGCCGTCGTCGGCCACATGAACTACGAGGGCATCACCTTCCGCGTCTCCGACAAGGCCGAGCGCGCCCAGCGAGACGAGCTCCTCAAGGCCGCCGTAGCCGATGCGCTCCGGCAGGCGGGAATCGTTGCCGAGTCGATCGGCCGCAAGTCCTCCGACGTGAGCGTCGCCTCGGTGCGCATCGGGTCGCACAGCGCGGGCGGCCCTCGCTACTACGCGGCCCCCATGATGAAGGCCGAGCGCGCCTCGGCAAACGTTGCGCCTGCAGTGATCGCAGGCACGACCGAGGTATCGCTCACCGTGACGGTCGAGGCCCGGCTGCCCCGCTGAGCCGGGTTCGTCTCAAGCCCCTGAATCTCCGTGCCGGACGCCCGAAGGGGCGGCCGGCGCCTTCGTTCAGCCGAAATCCGCGCACAAGACGGCTTTTTTCATTAAAATGGGCGCACTTTCCACAAGCTCTCTCCGGAGATCGAATTGAACTCGCGAATCTATCCGCATCCCTTCTTCGCCCGTGAAGGGCGCCCCTTCATCATCGGCACGTTCGCCGTCACGGCCGTGCTCTGGCTTCTCGACTGGAACTTCCTCGCCTTCCTCTCGCTCGTCCTCTTTGTCTTTTGCGTTCAGTTCTTCCGCGATCCGGCCCGTGAACTTCCCACCGATCCGAAGGCCGTGCTGAGCCCGGTCGACGGCCGCGTCTGCAAGGTCCAGAAAGCTCAGGATCCTCTTACCGGCGAGGATGCGATGATGATTTCGATCTTCATGAACGTCTTCAACGTCCACAGCCAGAAGTCCCCCGTCGCTGGTCGCGTCGAGGAGATCGTCTACAAGCCCGGTCTCTTCCTCAACGCCGATCTTGACAAGGCTTCGACTCATAACGAGCGCAACGCCGTTCGCGTCACGACTGACGAGGGGCGAAGCGTAACCTTCGTCCAAGTGGCCGGCCTTGTTGCCCGTCGCATCCTCTGCTATGCCAAGGTGGGCGAACGTCTCGAAAAGGGCGAGCGTTATGGCTTCATCCGTTTCGGCTCTCGCGTTGACGTCTATCTGCCGCTCGACGCCGAGATCACCGTTTCGATCGGAGACAAGGTCACCGGCGTGATGTCCACGATCGCGCGTCTCTGATCAGTCAGAAATGTGAACCACTGACAACCGTCCAAAAGAGCCTGTTCGACTGCGAACGGGCTCTTTTGGTTTGCTTGGCATGGGCACACCCAATGAGCACGAACACCAAACGCAATTCTCGTAAGAAGTCCACCAATCCCCTCGATAACCACATCGAACAGTACGTTTCCGAGCTTCGAACATCGGGCCGCTCCCTGGGTCCCGAAGCCTTCTCCGAGGCCGTACGTACCTTCTCCCAGCGCTTTGTCGAAGCCATGTTGCAGGGAGAAATGGATGCACATCTCACCGGCTGTCAGCCCACCGAAGCGCCTCCTGAAGAAGTTGATGCTGACGAGCTTCTCCAGGTCCCCAACAAGCGCAACGGCTTTAGTCACAAGACCCTCAAGACCGAGTATGGTCCTCTGCCACTGAGCGTTCTGCGCGATCGCAAAAACACTTTCGACCCAATCATCGTGCCCAAGCACAGCCGGTCGTTCGGCAAAATGGACGAGCAGATCATCGCCATGTACGCCAGAGGCATGAGCACCCGTGACATCCAGGCTTCATCGACAATCTCTACGGTGTGGACATCAGCCCCGACTACGTCAGCAAGGTTACCGACAGGGTGCTTGAAAACGTCCAGGAGTGGCAGAATCGCCCGCTCGCAAGTGTGTATCCGGTCGCTTTCTTTGACGCCCTCCGAGTCAAAATCCGCAGTGGCGCAGCTGTAAAGAACATGGCCGTTCATCTCGGGATTGGGGTGCGAACAGACGGTACGCGTGAGGTTCTGGGCATGTGGATCGCCGAGAATGAGGGTGCAAGCTTCTGGGTGACCGTCTTTAGGGGAGGCGTTGAGGACATTCTCATCGCCGTTACGGATGGCCTGAAGGGCATGACTGAAGCTATAGAGGTCGTCTATCCACAGACCCTCCATCAGACCTGCATCGTTCACCTTATTCGCGCCGACATCATTCGTTTCTCAGAAGGACAGAGCGGCCGTGTGCAAGGAGCTCAAGCCCATCTATCAAGCAGTGGATGCCGACGCTGCAGAACGTGCTCTGGAGCGTTTTAGGAATACGACCATGGGCAAAAAGTACCCTGCCATCATCCAAATCTGGGAACGGGCCTGGGCACAGGTGATCCCGTTCATCCAGTTCGCGCCTGAGATCCGTACGCAGATCTATACGATCAATTCGATTGAAGGGCTCAACCGAGCTGTCCGGAAGGTAATCAAGACGCGCACTCTGTTCCCCAATGAAGAGGCTGCCAAGAAGCTGATCTATCTGGCCATCATGAATTTCACGGCCTCCTGGAAACGTGCTACGCCCAAGTGGTCTGCTGCCATGCCCCAGTTCGCTCTGCTGTTTGGTGAGCGGTTTACTGGTGTCATGGAGTAAGCTAACGCGCCTGCCGCTTCGCGGCGCGCGATAGTGGGGGCTAAGGAGGATCCTCCCGCGCTCCGCGCGGGCCCCTCCACCATATCCCCTGCTATCGCATCAGGTCTGGCAGACTACATCACAAAAAGGAAAGGGCAGCCTCGTTGGGCTGCCCCTGGAATAACCTCCCCAGACACAGCAATCCTGACACTCCCCGGAAGCGAAGCAAAGAGGTGTCAGAAACGGTGGTTCGCCCAGAAGGCACTCGACAGAAGAGCCGCGCGGCTACGTCGCTCGTCAGGTACACCTCCATTTGGAGGTCCGAATAATTGAGAGAAATCTGCAGGAGGTGGACCATCATCTCCAATCGCATGTACGGACGTCCAGCCTGAACTGCGAGCCCGTTCTTCTTGTGGGAGAAGGGCAAGCACAGTTTAACGAGCTCATCAACCACATCATCCGTCAGCCGATCCATGGCATGAATTCGAGGATCAGCATGGGACCGGCGATACTCGATGTATTTGTCGGCCTCTATGTCAGCGAAGCTGAATTGATAGCTGAAAATCTCTTCTATAGCCACCATCAACTATTCATGTTGTAATAATAGTATTCTGCTATTTTTTAGAGAAAAACAAGCGCCGTTATCTATGTTCGAAAAAGCCGAACGAACATTTTTGTTTCGCTCGGCTGTCCGTAGGGGGTATTTGAAGAGCTTCCAAAACGCATGAGGCACCTCGCTAAAGTGAGGAGATGTAAACAATAATGTCGGCAAAAACACTCTACAGATATAGTAAATCTTAATGGAATCAGGATTTTTCCTACAAGTCCTTGCATCACAGAGATCTTAATAAGGAGATCATCATGAGCAAACTCGGTTTTTTGGTTGCTGTTTCGGTTGTCAGTTTGGGTGCAGCCGTGGGCGCTTGGTATTACAAATATCAGCTCTATGGTTGGTTACCTTCGACAGCTTCGTCTGAGCTCAAGAATGTTGACGGCTTATTGATGGACAAGGAAGGGAAACCGTTTACAGGGCGTGTCAAAGATATTTCAGATTCCGGCTATTCTCTTTATGCCTATAAAGACGGCAAGCTTGACGGACTCAATGTGGTCTTCAGTGAAGGTCAACTTCGTGAGATCGGACATTGGGAAAATGGCGAGCAAAATGGCCTTTTTGAAGCCTGGACAGACAAAGGTGTGCTAGTAGATCACGGCATCTTTAAAGATGGTGAGCGTGATGGCGAGACTGTTCAATATTGGCCAGATACAGGTAAGCTCAAGGTCAAGGCTCAGTATCGAGCGGGAAAGCTCAATGGTCTCGTTGAACAATACTATCCGTCGGGCACAGTCCAATTAAAGCACATGTACACTGATCATCAGTTACATGGTGAAGCTTTAGATTATTTTGAAAACGGACAACTTCGGAGTTCTGTGAACTTCGAGCATGGTAAACAGAGTGGTCCGTTTAAACTTTTTTCTGATGACGGTCAGCTTTTAGAAGAGGGGATGCTTAAAAACGGCCTACGTCATGGTCCTTTTACTGTCTATTTCCCGCAAACAGGTAAACCCGCCCGTCAAGGAACTTATAAGATGAATGAGTACGACGGTGAGTTGACTACATGGCGACCTGATGGCATGAAAGTCGTTCAGACTTACAAAAATGGTGTTGCCAATGGCTGGCAGAAAAACTACAACTCACAAGGGGCGTTGATGGGGGAAATAATGATGAAGAATGGTCGTGCGACGGGGGAATTTCGTGCCTATGATTCGCGTGGCAATATTGTTCAAGAGGGCACCCACGAAGACAATGTTGTAAGCACTGTCAAAGGCATGTCCTCACCAAGACCGGAGCCGAATGAGGTTTCGCCCAATGACAATGGCGGGATCATGATCAAAGAGGTGAATGAGTAGCTCACTAGCGGATAACCGTAATTAAGGTAAAAGCCTAGAATGTTGAGAGGAAAGCCTGGAGTCTTTCTCGGCTCCGTGTGAGGCAAGCTCTCAAATAATCCGTTTCTCGACTGGCGAGTGGGACGGTTTGGAGAGGCGTGCAGTGGGGCCGACTCGTGAAAGAAAATGTAAATGCTTCAATCGTTTGCAAGGACTTGCTGATTGCGGAAGTCGCAATCAGACAAGGTTGTTGGTCGAAAATGCCTCCAGAACAGAGCAAAAAATGGACGGCTTGAGTTCGAGGTGTACGAGTGTCTAGGAGGAGGGCGGCCGCACGACTGAGCGGTGTGTCAACTCCTTCTCGAAATCCCTTGTAGATCTGAGTAGAATCTAAAGATTTACCAAGGGCGGCTTCCGTCCCGGGCCCGGCGGGTGAGCCCCGCACGCCTCCAATCCCTTATCCGTCTTCAAGGAATGTTTCCGACTTCCATAAAGCACGCGCTCGAGAACATCGGCAGCCTGTACAAGAACTGGCGTGCCGCCGGCTCTGGCTGCATCGCCGCGTCGTTCAATATCGTCTGCCTCGGTCTTCTCTGGCTCATGGCGCCGCTTGAGTCGGAGCCACTCGCCTCGTTGCGCCGCAACAAGGCGTTCTTCTATCCTCAGGTCGACTTCAACGCTCCGAAGCTTTTCGATCCCCTGCGCATCTTCATCCAGACGGTCTTTCTCCTGGCTGTCCTTCCGCCGCGCGGTCACGGCCCGCGCCTCGTGCGCACGGTCGTCGACATCCTGCGCGCCGCCGGCGCCCTGATCAACCGCGCGGGCGATGCCTTCGGCGCTGCGGCCCTCAGGTGCGTGCGCGCCGTCGTCGATGACAGCGAGGAGAAAAAGCCGGGCGGCCGCAGGCTTCCCAGCTGGGTGCCCGTCGTCCTGCTTGTGCCGGGACTCGTCCTTGCCGCGCTCTGCATCACCCAGCCCTTCAACCTGCACGGCCAGATCGTCTTCCTTGCGCTCATGTTCGTCTCCATGATCGTGCTCATGCGCATCCGCGCACGGATCACGCTCATGCTGCTCTTCGTCATTTCGTTCGTTATCTCCGGCCGCTACCTCTGGTGGCGCTGCACGTCGACCGTGAGCACGGGCAACGGGCTCGACCTCTTCTTCGGGGTCCTGCTTCTCGTGGCCGAGGTCTATGCGTTCTCCGTGATGGTGCTCGGCTACTTCCAGGTCTGCTGGGTGCTCGACCGCAAGCCTGCCGCGCTGCCCGCCGACCGCTCCGTCTGGCCCCACGTCGACATCTTCATCCCGACCTACAACGAGTCGCTCGACGTCATCAAGCCGACGGTCTACGCCGCGCTCAACATGGACTGGCCCGCCGACAAGCTCCACGTCTATGTGCTCGACGACGGCAGCCGCGACTTCATCCAGGCCTTTGCGGAGGCCGCAGGTGCGGGCTACATCAAGCGCGAAGAGCACAATCATGCCAAGGCGGGCAACATCAACCACGCGATGACCGTCACGAGCGGCGAGTACATCGTGATCTTCGACTGCGACCACGTCCCCTCGAACGACTTCCTCGTCTCGACGACGGGCTGGCTCGTCCGTGATCCGAAGATTGCACTCGTGCAGACGCCGCACCACTTTTACTCGCCCGATCCCTTCGAGAAGAACATGCATCTCGAGCGCGCCATGCCGATCGAGAACTCGCTCTTCCACGACTTCATCCAGAAGGGCAACGACACGTGGAACGCCACGATGTTCTGCGGTTCAAGCGCCGTCATGCGCCGCAAGGCTCTCGAGGAGATCGGCGGCATTGCGGTCGAGACCGTGACCGAAGACGCCCACACGTCTCTCAAGCTCAACCGCAGGGGCTGGAACTCGGCCTTCATCTCGCGTCCGCTTGCTTCGGGCCTCTCCACGGAGACCCTTGCGGCCCACATCGGCCAGCGCATTCGCTGGGCGCGCGGCATGATCCAGATCTTCCGACTCGACAATCCGATGCTCGGCAAGGGCCTGACGCTTCCGCAGCGCCTGTGTTTCTTCAACGCGATGCTGCATTTCCTGCACGGCCTGCCGCGCATCATCTTCCTTCTGGCCCCGCTTCCCTACATGTATGCGGACATCTACGTGATCTACGCGACGGCGGCCTCCGTCTTCGCCTACGTGATCCCGCACATGGTGCACACGGCCGTGACGAACTCGATCCTGCAGAAGGGCTACCGCTATCCGTTCCTCGGCGGCGTGTACGAGGCCGTCCTCTCCTGGTACATCCTCATCCCGACTACGGTCGCGCTCATCTTCCCGCATTACGGCAAGTTCAACGTGACGGCCAAGGGCGGCACGATCGGCGAGAAGTACCTCGACTGGCACATCTCCTGGCCCTTCGTCGCGCTCATCGCGCTCAACGCCGTCGGACTGTTCATCGGCCTTGAGAAGGCCTTCTTCGATCCGGATCCGCAGTACGTGACGCTTGTCATCAACCTCGGCTGGATCGCCTACAACCTGATGGTGCTCGGCGCCGCCATGTCGGTCGCCGTCGAGGAGAAGGAGGCGCACCGCTTCCCGCGCGTCGGCCTCAACCTGCCGATCGTCCTTGAGACCGGAGACGGCATGCGCCACAACGTACGTACGGTCGAATACTCCCAGAAGGAGCTTCGCGTGCGCGCCCTCGACACGGCCTTCACCATGCCTGCGGCCGGCGAGCGCGTTGCATTCGAATTCGCCGAAGAGGCGGGCCCCGTCCGCTTCGAGGGCACCGTCATTGAAAACGGAGAGGGCTGGACGGACATCGCCGTCGACCTTCCCGACATGGCCTGCGAGCGTCGCTGGAACAGCGTGACGTTCTCCCGCCGCGGCATGTGGGCGATGAATCCCGAGGGCACGGTCGACGACCGCTTCCTCACGGGCTTCCTGATGCTCGGCCGCCATGCGCTCTACGGCTACCGCTCCATGATCGAATTCCTGCCCGGCCGGGTTCTGCCCGCCGTTCGGGACGCCGTCCTCTCCATGCTGCCGCGACAGCCGGTTGCAAGGAAGTCCTGATGGCAAACGCAAACTGAGAAGACATGAAGAATCCCACACTCATCGGAACCGCTGCCGCGTGCCTCATGGCCGCTGCGTTCGCCGCTCCCGCCTGGAGCGCGCCCTCTGACGGCATGAAGTCCGTCTCTCAGCTCCAGCCCGTCTGGCGCACAGACGTCATGGGCTCGCGTACCGAAGTCGTTCCCCTCATGAAGCTCGTGCCCGGCGGCAGTGCCGCGGCCGTCAAGCTTACAGGCCTCTCCCGTGTGCAGGCCTTCGACTTCGGCGTGCGCCGTGACGAGGTTGTCTCTGAGGCGACGCTCGACCTGAGCTTTACGCCTTCGCCCGCGCTCGCCCCGTCCGGCTCGCAGATCAACTTCTACCTCAACGGCCGCCTGCAGCGCTCGGTGCCCATCTCGGCCTCGATGGTGGGCAAACCCTCGCAGCTCACGCTCAAGCTTTCGCCCAAGGTGATCGAGTCCGTCAATCAGTTGACGGTCGAGTTCATCGGACACACGCCGTCGGTCTGTGAAAATCCGGCCGACGCCGCCATCTGGCTCGACATCGCGGCCGAAAGCCGCCTCACGCTCGTCAAGCATCGCGTCAGGCTCGCCAACGATCTCGCGGCCTTCCCCGCGCCGTTCGTCGACACCGCCTCGAACGAGCCTTCCGTGCTGCCGATGGTCTTCACCTCGGCTCCGACCTCGATGGAAAAGCAGGCCGCCGCCGTGCTCGCGAGCATCGTCGGCCGCATGAGCGACTGGCGCGGTGCCGACTTCCCCGTCTTCTACAACGGCACGCCCGCCGAGGGCCACTTCGTCGTCTTCGCGACGAACGAGCGTCGTCCTGACTTCCTGCACGATCTGCCCAAGGCCGACGGTCCGATGGTGACCATCGCCGACGCGCCTGCCAGCCTCTCCGGCAAGATGCTCGTCATTCAGGGCCGCAACGACGAGGACCTCCTCGCTGCCGTGCGTGCGCTCGGCACCGACCGTCCCGTGATGGTGGGCGAGACCTTCCGCGTCAAGAAGGCCGAAGTGCCGCCCGTGCGCGAGGCCTATGACGCTCCGCGCTGGATCAACACCGACGCCGAGATTCCGTTCTCGAAGCTCATGCAGTATCCGGGTCAGCTTTCCGCCCGCGGTCACGTAATGGCCCCGGTGCAACTGCCCGTCAAGTTCGCACCCGACCTCTTCATGGTGGGCGACGCCGAGCTCGGCATGCAGATCCGCTACCGCTACGCCAAGCCGATGCCCGAGGAGACCGCCCAGCTGCGCACCTTCGTCAACGGCTACCTCGCCGACAGCGACACGCTCGCGGGTAGGGACGGCCGCGGTTCGCGCACCGTTCAGCTTCCTGCCTTCTACGGCGCCATCTCCGTCGATGATCCGATGGGCGCCACGCTCACCCATTCGACGAGCCTCGGTTTCTCCGTGAGCTACGAGCGCACGATTCAGGGTGGCTCCCAGGACAACTGCCGCTCCGTCTCGCTCATCGGCCATCAGATGGAGATCGAGCCCACGTCCACGCTGACGGTCAAGGGCCTCTTTCACCACGCCGAGCTTCCCAATCTGAAGCTCTTCACGCGTGCGGGCTATCCGTTCACGAAGTACGCCGACCTCTCGCAGACCGCAGTCTTCATTCCGCAGGACGCGAGCAGGAGCGAGCTCACGACGATGCTCAACACCATGGGCCGCATGTCCGCCATGACGGGCGCCCCCGCGATGCACGTGCACGTGACGGGCGACATGAACGATCCCGAGCTTGCCAAGCGTGACATTCTCGCCTTTGCGCGCTTCCCCGCCCCCGTGACCGACATCGACGTCGAGAATGCGGGCCGCATTCAGGAGAAGCTCGTCGAGGCCTTCAGGGCGAAGTCCGCCTCCGTGCAGAAGACGGCCGAAGGCGCCTATGACAACGGTATTGCCGCCATCGTCTCGGCAGAGTCCCCGCTCGCGGGCGGCCGCACGCTCGTGGCGCTCCTCTCCGAAGGCGCGTCCGGCGCCGCCCGTCTCAACGCCGAGCTCGTCAATCCTGCCGGCCTCGGTTCGGTGACAGGTTCCGTTGCAGTCGTCAACGCCGCGGGCGTGACGGGCTTCGACGTCGGCGAGCACTACACCGTCGGCAACCTGCCCTGGTACCACAAGGTCTGGATGACCGTCATCGATCGTCCGGGCGTCCTCGTTGCTGCCGCTCTGCTGAGCGCGCTCTTCGTGGGCTTCGGCATTTTCCTCTTCATGCGCTACTGGATCAGGAGTCGCTCGTAATGTTCAAGAAGATGATTATCTCCGCGGCGCTTGCCTGCGCCTTCTGCAGCGCTTCGTCCGCCATGGCCGCCTGGCCCGTCTGGGACGAGTTCCGCAATGACGCGCTCGACAACGGCCGCGTCGTCGACAAGAGCGACGATCGCAAGGTGACGACGAGCGAGGGCCAGTCCTACGCGATGTTCTTCGCGCTCGTCACCAACGATCAGGTGACCTTCGACGGCCTCGCCGCCTGGACCGCCGACAACCTCTCCGGGGGCGACCTCACGAAGACGCTTCCCGCCTGGCTCTGGGGCAGGGGACGCGGCGACAAGTGGGGCATTCTCGACACCAACAACGCCACCGACTCCGACATGTGGATCGCCTGGTGCTTCCTCGAGGCAGGTCGTCTCTGGAAGTCCGAGGAGTACACGAAGAAGGGCATGGCGATGCTCGAGCTCCTCAAGAAGGAGGTCCGCACCGTCGACAATCTGGGCAGCGTCGTGCTGCCGGGCCGCGTTGGCTTTGAGGACAACGGCACGGTCAAGCTCAATCCGAGCTACTACCCGCTCTTCCTCTTCAAGCGCTTCGCGCTCGAGGACGCCTACTGGAACGAGGTTTACGAGGGATCGCTTCGCATGTTGCTGAGGTCCTCCCCCGCGGGCATCGCCCCCGACTGGGCGCTCTTTGACAAGGGCGGCCGTCTAGTGCCGCCCAACGGCGACGACTACGAGATCGGCAGCTACAACGCCATCCGCACGTATCTGTGGGCGGGCATGATGTCGCCCGACGATCCCAACCGCGCGATCCTCATGAAGCACTTCAGCCCGATGGTCGAGGCGACGAGGGCGCTCAACATGCCGCCCGAGAAGATCCACACGGTCAATCTTACCGTCAACGACACGGGTCCCTTCGGCTTCGGCGCCTGCCTCATCCCGATGCTCGGAAACGACCGCACCGCGGGCCTCGTGCGCAGCGTGGTCGACTCCGAAAGGCTTTCGGGCGAGAGCTACTACTCGAGCATGCTCGCGCTCTACGGCCGAGGCTGGGATGAAGGCCGCTTCGCGTTCGACGCCGACGGCCGCCTGATCTTTCCGAAGGGACGATAAGACGCATGCAGACCAGAATTGAAAACGGCGCCGGCCCCCGCTTCACGGGGCTCGGCGTCTGGAACGTCTACTTCATCATTGCCTTTGCGCTTGCAGCCTTCGGCTACATCGAGCTCAACCTTCTGGGCAACGCGCTCCTGATGGCCTGGCTCCTGCTGCCCGTCGGCCCGAAGTGGCTGCGCATCCTGCGCGGTACGCTCGGCGTCGCCGCGGCTGCCGTGCTCCTCTATTCGGAGAGCTGGCTGCCGGGCGTCGACAGCATCCTCGCCAACAAGGGCGGCATCGCGGGCTTCTCGCTTCTCTACATGGCCGAGTTCGCGCTCGACTTCATCAACGTGAAGATGGTGGGCTGGGGCCTTCTCGTCTTCCTCGGCTACTTCCTCGTGCGCCGCTACGTGCGCGTGACGTTCTTCACGATCGTCTACTTCCTCGGCGCCGTGACGATGCCGTGGGTGCAGTCGATCCTGCCCGAACGCGCGCCCGTCGTGACGGCCGACGCAGGCGGTCAGACGAATGAGGCCGCCGCGCCCGCCAAGACGGGCAAGGCCGACGCCAAGGCCGTGGGCGAGTGGTACGACGCCTTCCTCGCCTACGAGCACGACCGACGCGCCCGCTTCCCGAACGGCCTTTCCGAGAAGGACACGCCGTTCGACATCCTGCTCCTGAGCATCTGCTCGGTCTCGAACGACGACCTCGCCGTCTCGCAGCTTGACCAGCATCCGCTCTTCAAGGAGTTCAACATCCGCTTTGACTCGTTCAACGCGGCGACGGCCTATTCGGGCCCGGCCCTGCTGCGCCTGCTCAACGGCGCCTGCGGGCAGCCGTCCCACAGCGAGCTCTACGGCGAGCGCCGTCCCGAGTGCGAGATCATGACGAGGCTCGGCACGCTCGGCTATTCGCAGCGCCTGCTGATGGACCACTCGGGCGAGTACGACAACTTCCTGCAGTCGATGCGCGACAAGGCGGGCGTCACCGCCACGCTTGACAACGCGAAGTACCCGACGCGCTACATGGGCTTTGACGACGAGGAAATCGCCGACAGCCTGGCCGTGCTGCGCCACTGGCAGCGCACGCAGGTGAAGTCGAAGGCGGGCCGCACGGCCACGCTCATCAACTTCATCGCGCTCCACGACGGCAACCGCCTGCCCGGCCGCGGCCGCGCCGAGCCCTTCAAGCCGCGTGCTCAGGAGATGTTCGACAACATCCGCACCTTCCTGCGCGAGCTTGAACGCTCCGGCCGCAAGACGATGGTCGTGATCGTGCCCGAACACGGCGCTGCCGTGAGGGGCGACAAGATCCAGGTCCCGCGCCTGCGCGACATCCCGACCATGCGCATTTCGCGCGTTCCGGTCATGGTCAAGTTCGTGGGCCTCAAGGGCATGCCCAACGAGCCCATCCACGTGACGGGCAACACGAGCTACCTGGCGCTCACGTCGCTCATCGGCAAGACGCTCGAGACCGACTACTTTTCCAAGGACGGCGGCACGGTTCCGCTCGAGCAGCTCGTCCATGATCTGCCGCAGACCAACCCCGTGAGCGAGAACGGCACCGTTCAGACGCTTGAATATCAGGGCCGCGAATACTTCCGCCAGAACGGCGGCGAGTGGAAGCCCTACGGCGGCTGATTTCCGAGACCGCAGACATGAATGACAAGGCCCGCGAACACCTGTGTGATCGCGGGCCTTACTTCGTCATGGTATCCCGGGAGCGGGCGCACCGTCGTCACTCGGGGAAATATTCGGCTGCAATTGCTTCAAACTTCCAAAATGGAACGTTTTTTCTCTCAAATTGGAACGGGGGTTACTGGCTCCTCCCTCTGGCTTCATTCCAAGGAAGGTTCTGGCTTCAAAACTCGGGGGTTGCTTAAATCAGCGGAGCCCGTAGGGCGAAGCTGATTTAAGCAACCCCCGAAGCGCCGGACCGTGTGCAGGCCTTCAACCATGACTGCAGAGTTTGGTCCTGTGTTGCCAGGCAGAAGGTCGAGTAGCTCATTACCCGGCCAAGGGGTTCTGCACGCTTCCGGTACTGTTCCTAGCAGACCTGAAGCCCCGGCGGGTTGCGTGGCCTCTCGTAGTTGAGGAACACCCTTTCCCAATCCGGCTCAATGTAATTCATGCAAGCGCGTCGGGACGGCATCATGAGTTCGATGATGGCTTCATCCGGTTGGTGAAGGAGTGCTTCGATCGAGAGCTCAGTGGCATGGGCCTGATCGATGATGCGCTTGACTGAGGTCTTGGGTACCCCTGTCACCTCTTGGATCTTTTTCAGGGACAGTCCTTGTGCGTGGCCGCACAGTACATCCCTGATGACAGTTATGTCCTTTGACATGGTTGTCTCCTATAATCCCGCGAGCCCAATGCTTCGGGTATTTCTAGAGTATCAACCTCGTTCCGTCAAATGCTACGCCCGTTCCACTTTGCGAGAAAAAACGTTCCACTTTCGTGCTCGCGCGCAGCAATGGCGTCGAGCCGGGCACGAATGTCGCCGAACGGCCTGTTGAGGTCAAGCGTGCGGACCGAGATCCTGTTGCCGCTCATGCTGCAGGAGACGTCGGGCTGGATCTTCTCGTCGGTGCCTGCGTAGAGAAGCATCCCAGATACGGCCGGAAGGGCCGGATTCCGGGATGCCTGCGCGTTCTTGACGTACGCGAAGATCTGATAGAGGTTTTCGGAATGGAGTCTTGTCTTCTCGTATCGGACGACTGTGGCGCGGTCGTAGAACTTCGCGTCAAGAATCAGCATTCGACCAGCAGCATCCTCGAGCGTGACGTCGGGATGCATGACGGGCAGCAGGCTACAGCCGTCGTTATCGTCCAGTGTCCAATCCAAGAATTCGGAGCGTGGCTGAAGGCGCGGATGCGTTCTTTGGAAGTATCCGAGAATGAACTTCTCGTACAGCTTCGGGAGCGTCTGGTCGTCGTCAAAAAGCCTGCCTGGCTTCTTCCTGTCCGATTGTGCTGGCAGGCGGTCCTCGAGCACGAGACGGCAGACGTACATCAGCAGACGGTAGGCCTGGTTGTTGCGGTCGTAGCGGAAGTTCCAGAGGATGTTGCGCGGATCAAGCGGCGTCACCTCCCTGAGCATGCAGAGGGCGGCGCGCAGGGCCTTCCTGCGCGCGGATGCCACCTCCTCGGATCGGACGAGCGCCTGCATGGCCGTGACGAGGATCCTGTTCATATAGGCGTTGACCGAGAATTCATCCCGCGCGCAGACGAGACGCGCATTTCGCCTGCACGTCCGGATGGATTCCTCGATCCGGACGCACGGCGGTCAGGGGAGACTCCTCCTCGATGTAGGCCCTGCTCACGCCGCGCTTGAATTGATCTTCGACGCCGAGGATCAGGATCGCGGCGAGAAGGTCTTCGGCATTTGCGAAGTCCTCGGATTCAAGCGGGCGGTATGCCTTCCGGTCAAGCGCCCGGAAGGCATAGGCGAGCATGTAGAAGACGTTCTTGATGGGAATCATGCAAGAGCCTTCCTGAGTTCGGCTTCCCAGTGCCTGATCTGCTCGGGATTGTCGAACCAGTATTCCTCGATGAGCGGCACGAGCTCGAACTCGACGATGTCGGCAAGGTGGTCATCATTGACAAGCTTTCCGTCGTGGCCGAAGAGACAGCTGTGTCCGACGGCAAAGCCGCGTCCGAGGCTCTCGTCGTCGGTGATCTCGCTGTTGAGCCTTCCGATGGCGGCGACCAGCTTTTCGAGCGCGGGCGTGCCCTGTTCCTTGAGTTCGTCCTTTAAACGCTCGTTCTCGAAGGCGGGAGCGAGTTCGAAGAACGCAAAGCGCCTGCGAAGCGCGTAGTCGAGCATTGCAAGGCTGCGGTCCGCCGTGTTCATGAGGCCGATAAGGCGCAGGTTTGCCGGAACGGAGAATTGCTCGTCCCTGTAGAGCAGTCTCACGGACTGTCCGCGCTTGTCGCCCTCGATGAGCATGAAGAGCTCGCCGAAGATCTTGCTGAGATTGCCTCGATTGATTTCGTCGATGATGAAGTAGTAGGTCCTGTCGGGATCGCCCTCAGCCTTTTTGCAGAAGTCGTAGAAGGCGCCCGTGCGCAGTTCAAACCCACCCTCGGCAGTCGGACGAAGTCCCATCACGAAGTCTTCGTAGGCATAGCTCTGGTGGAACTGGACGAACTCGATGCGCGAGTCGTCATGCTCTCCCATGGCAAGCCTGGCAAGGCGCCTGGCAAGAAAGGTCTTGCCCACGCCGGGAGGCCCCTGAAGGATGACGTTCCGCTTGTACTCGAGGAGCGAAAGCAGACGATCCACGCGCTCTTCGTCCATGAAGACCTCGTTGAGAAAGTCCTCCTTCGCATAACGGGCCGTTTCCTCCGGAAAGTCGTCCTCATTTTCGAACAGGCCTTCAAGCGAGGCTGCCTTGTCGGAGCCGGCTTCGTACACCGTCAGCGTTTTGACCGGAAGGTTCCAGTCTGTTTTGCGCTCCTGTACGGATGTCCAGGAGACGCGGCGCAGATTGGGCATTTCGGCATTTTCCGGACTGTAGATGAAGTCGGAGGTGACGATGCCACGCCCGTAAACGAGATTGCGGCCGCCTTTCACGTAGACGACGTCTCCCGGCTTGATTTCGTGAACAAATTGCCAGATGGCCCGGGAATTGTTGGACGGTTCGTGCTCCGAAGGATAGACCTTCTTGAGCTTCTTCTGAATCTCCTGGCGCGACTCGTATTGAAGCGGATCGCCGATGTCCTTCCATCCGATGGCGACCATGTTTTCAGCCTGAAACTGATCCCAGTATTCGCCCTAATATCCCGGAGCCACCAGCCAGTACCGCTTCGCTGAATGTTGGGCTTCGTCGTCGGGGCACTTCTTCAAACGCTTGTTCTGTTCATTGACTTCTTGCGCCTTGACCCAGGAGCGATAACTGAAGTCGGGAATGCCCGTGTATGTGTCGGAGGCCTTGATGGCTTTGACGGCTTCATCACGAAGGCTGAGGTTGGCGATGCCGTCGGGCGGCGTGTCCTTGCAGGCGTGAAGCATTTTCGAGGGTGCTTCTCCCAGGAGCGAGCACGCGTCTATCGCCCATCGATTGATGCCGTCCAGACTCAGATAGAAACTCGGCCTGATCCAGAAAAGGCCTGTCGTAAGGTTCCACTTGATGCCAGGCAGGGCAAGAGCGGCGTCAAACGCTTCGGCAAAGGTCCTACGATGCGCCTCCGTATCGTCGTTCGCAAGGGTGAGCGCGGCTTCGAATGCCTGCCACAGCTTGTCGACGTCGTCGCTTCGGTGCTCACGGGAGCGGAAGAAGTAGACGTTTCGGTTGTCCATTCGAGGCAGCCCAGGGAAGAGTTCCGGAACCTCGGATGCAAGGCCGAAGGCCCTCTTGAAGCCGGCGCAGGTCAGTGTGGCGTTTTCTCGTGATAGACCGCGGTTGACGAATGCAAAGACCGTGAAGGGATCAATGTCGTCGGGAATGCCGTCGAATGCGGGAAAGTCTAGGTTCGGATGGTCGTCGAAGACGGCCTGCAAACGGCTGAGCAGGGTCTTTCGGTTGTTCTTGAAGGCGAGGAGCTTGGTGGCGAGTTCCGAATAGAATGGCATCCATGCAAAGAGCGAGGCGGAGGTTTCGTTGGCGTTGGTCATGACTTGTGTTGACGTGTGGGTGGCGAAAACGTAAGGCGTTGGATTGGAATCATTGTAGGAGGTCGTACGACGGATTTTGTCGCTTGCGGACAAAGAAATCGGGCCCGTCTCTTTCGAGGCGGGCCCGAGGGGCGGGAGGTGACGGATGATTACTTCACGGACCAGCGGATGTCGGAGGCGACGCCGTTGCGGACCTCGCCTGTCTTGACGCCGCGGAAGGCGTTTTCGGCCTTGCAGCCTTCTTCGACGGCGGCCTTCACCTTGTCGGCCTGAGCCTTGAGCGAGGCTTCGTCACCCGTGATCGTGACGATGAAGTCGGCGGACGCGGCGATGGAGTTGACCGAGTTGCCGCCCTGGATGTCGGAGACGACGGCGTCGGGGACGGCCTTCTCGATCAGCATGATGCTGCGGGCGGCGGCGTGCACGGCGTTGACGTGGCCGTAGTTGCCGTTGGAGTGGCCGCCGGGACCGATGATCGAGACGGCGAGCGTCTGGCCTGCGGCCATGGCGCAGGCGGCCGATGCGGCGAGCAGAAGCGCCGCTGCGGGACGAATGAGCGTACGGATGTTGAGCATGTCGGCGCCTCCTTACTTGAACATTTCTTCAGTGGTTCGGTTGCCCATCGGACCGACGTTGGGCTCGACGACCGAGCCGTCGGCGAGGTTGTAGCCCGAGGCGAGCAGCCCCATCATGAGGAAGCGGTAGACGCGCTTGCCTTCATCGACGCCGTTGCCCGGGATGCCCCATTCGTACCAGGTGTGGCCGCCGCCACCGCCGGCATTCGTGCCGACGTTGGTGTTGACGGTGGGCACGCCGACTGCGGCGGGCACGTTGTCATTGAGCGAGGCCGCGCGTTCGGGAACCTTGTCGATGACGTCGATGCCTGCAGTCTTCGAGGCCTGCCAGAGCGCCTGCATGGCGATGTCATTGTAGTGCGGACGCTGGTAGGCGGGACGGTCGCCGAACCAGACGAGTTCCATCGAGACGGCATTCTTGTCGCCGGCCTTGAGGCCGTACCTGGCGTTTTCGGCATCCATGGCCTTCTGGAATTCAGGCTCGATCCGGGCGCGGATGGCGGAGAGCGGACCTTGCGTCGGACTGCGCATGTCGACCATCAGCGTGCAGGCCGTGGAGCGCGCCTTCGGCCCCTCGCACTTGGCGACGCCGACCGTGTAGGTCGTGCGCTCGGCGGACTTGTCGGCGTCCCACGGCGTCTTGAGGTCCGAGATGGCGGCGACCGCACGGCTCATGGCCATGGCGGCGGACGGACGCTTGTCGCCCGGCTTCCAGCCTTCGGGCTCGACGTACTTGATTTCGAAGCGGTAGGAGCCGAGGTAGTTGACGATGGCGGAACCCGGCTTCGTGCTGTCGGCGCCGAAGTTGGCGACGATGTTGAGGGCGTTGTTGCCCTTGCCGACGTCCTGGTTGTAGCCGTAGAGCTGCTTCATGCCGCAGAGGTTGCCCTTGCCTTCCTCGCCCGTGGTGCCGCAGACCCAGATGTCGTAGACGGGACGGATGTTGTGCTTCTTCATGAGCTTGGCGACCTGCATGACGGCGACCGTGTTGATCATGGCGTCGTTGTAGCCGGGCACGTAGATGCGGTAGCCGTCCTTCTTTCGGGCGTCCTCGATGTTCTGATAGCGCTTGTAGGCCTTCTGCCAGACTTCGTCCTCAATGACCTTGCCGTTCTTGTCGAAGTGCACTTCAAGTGGGAGCGCCTTGAGTTCGTCGCGGGTCTTGACGATCGGTTCGCTCACCTTCTGGAGCTTCACGGCTTCGTACGGGGTTTCGGCGGGCGGAAGGACGGCCGGATTCACGGTGTCGATGTGGCCTTCAAGGACGACCTTCGGGAGCTGGCCCTTGTAGGAGACGGCGTCGGGACGGGCGCCGTAGGTGCCGGGGATGCGCACGCAGACGTTGTAGACGGGCTTGCCGTCGACGGTCTGAACGCCTGCGCCCTTCAGAAAGCCGTCGGGACGCGTCAGGACGTCCTCGGGGGCAAAACCCCACTCCTCAACGAGGCGGCGGGTGATTTCGGCCTGGCGGCGCATTTCAAAGCGCGACGGGGAGGCGATGCGGGCGAGTTCGAGCAGCGTGTTGAAGCGCCACTTCTGGGCCTCTTCACTCGTGGCTTCGGCCAGAAGCGCCTGCATGGCGGGATCGGCGTGAATGAGGGCTGCGCTCTTGGAGACGCCGTCGGTGATGACGGGAACGGCTGCGGAGGCTGCGAAGACGGCCGAGCAGAGAGCGGCCGCGAGAGCTGTGGGAACGAACTTGTTCAAGGTCTTTCTCCTCTTGAAGGCCGGAGGGCCGAAGGGAGGCGGCGCCGGTCCGGGCGCCGCAGGTCATCCGGCGAACAAGTCGAGTGTAGGTAGCCTGAAGGCGACGTTTCAATTGCGGTTAACGCCTATGGACGGGTTTCGGATGACGGAAAACAAAACGCCCCTGCCGGGGCCTTGTGAAGGGCTCGGGCAGGGGCTGGGGACTCGCAAGTTGAGGAGTTACTTGATCGTCCAGCGGATGTCGGCGGCGAGACCGTCGCGGACTTCGCCGGTCTTGACGCCGCGGAAGGCGTTTTCAGCCTTGCAGCCTTCCTCGACGGCGGCCTTTACCTTGTCGGCCTTGGCCTTGAGAGCGGCGTCGTCGCCTTCAAGAAGGACGCGGAAGTTGGCGTAGGCTGCGATCGAGTTGACGGAGTTGCCGCCCGTGACTGCCGTGACGACGGCGTCGGGAACGGACTTCTCGATCAGCATGATGCTGCGGGCAGCGGCATGCACGGCGTTGACGTTGCCATAGTCGCCGTTGGAGTGGCCGCCCGGGCCGACGATCGAGACTGCGACTGACTGGGAGCCGGCCATGGCGCCGGCGGCCGCGAGGCTCAGAAGAAGAGCGGCGGCGGGACGAAGGATTGTGCGGATGTTCTTCATGATGACGCTCCTCTTACTTGAACATTTCTTCGGTGGTGCGGTTGCCCATCGGGCCGACGCCCGGTTCGAGCACCTTGCCATCGGTCATGTTGTAGCCCGAGGCGAGCAGGCCCATCATGAGGAACCGGTAGAGACGCTTGCCTTCATCGACGCCGTTGCCCGGGACACCCCATTCGTACCAGGTGTGACCGCCGCCGCCACCGGCGACGGTGCCGAGGTTGACGTTGACGGTGGGCACGCCGACGGCGGCGGGCACGTTGTCGTTGAGCGAGGCGGCTTCTTCAGGAACGGCCTTCACGACGTCGATGTCCGCGGTCTTGGAGGCCTGCCAGTAGGCCTGCATGGCGATGTCGTTGTAGTGCGGGCGCTGATAGGCGGGACGGTCGCCGAACCAGACGAGTTCCATCGAGACGGCGTTCTTGTCGCCGGCCTTGAGACCGTACTTGGCGTTTTCGGCATCCATGGCCTTCTTGAATTCAGGCTCGATCCGGGCGCGGATGGCGGAGAGCGGAGCCTGCGTCGGGCTGCGCATGTCGACCATCAGCGTGCAGTTGGTCGAGCGGCTCTTGGCGGGATCGTCGCAGGAGGCCACGCCGACGGTGTAGGTCGTCTTTTCAGCCTTCTTGTCGAGGTCCCAGGCGGTCTTGAGGTCGGAGATCGAGGCGATCGCGCGGCTCATGGCCATGGCGGCGGACGGACGTGCTTCGCCGGCCTTCCAGCCGGCGGGTTCCGTGTACTTGATTTCGAAGCGGTAGGAGCCGATGTAGTTGACGATGGCGTCGCCCGGCATCGTGCTGTCGGCGCCGAAGTTGGCGACGATGTTGAGGGCGTTGTTGCCCTTGCCGACGTCCTGGTTGTAGCCGTAGAGCTGCTTCATGCCGCAGAGGTTGCCCTTGCCTTCCTCGCCCGTGGTGCCGCAGACCCAGATGTCGTAGACGGGACGGATGTTGTGCTTCTTCATGAGCTTGGCGACCTGCATGACGGCGACCGTGTTGATCATGGCGTCGTTGTAGCCGGGCACGTAGATGCGGTAGCCGTCCTTCTTTCGGGCGTCCTCGATGTTCTGATAGCGCTTGTAGGCCTTCTGCCAGACTTCGTCCTCAATGACCTTGCCGTTCTTGTCGAAGTGCACTTCAAGTGGGAGCGCCTTGAGTTCGTCGCGGGTCTTGACGATCGGTTCGCTCACCTTCTGGAGCTTCACGGCTTCGTACGGGGTTTCGGCGGGCGGAAGGACGGCCGGATTCACGGTGTCGATGTGGCCTTCAAGGACGACCTTCGGGAGCTGGCCCTTGTAGGAGACGGCGTCGGGACGGGCGCCGTAGGTGCCGGGGATGCGCACGCAGACGTTGTAGACGGGCTTGCCGTCAACGGTCTGAACGCCGGCGCCCTTGAGGAAGCCGTCGGCACGGGTCATGATGTCTTCAGGCGCAAAGCCCCACTCCTCGACGAGACGGCGGGTGATTTCGGCCTGACGGCGCATTTCAAAGCGCGACGGGGAGGCGATGCGGGCAAGCTCGAGCAGCGTGTTGAAGCGCCACTTCTGGGCCTCCGCACTCGTGGCCTCCTTCAGCAGGGCCTGCATGGCGGGGTCGGCGTTCATGAGTTCGGCGTTCTTTGCGATCGTGTCGGTGACGACCGGAACGGCGGCAGAGGCCGCAAAGACGGCCGAGCAGATGCTCGCGGCCAGAAGGCTGGGAACAAATTTCATCTTGATTCTCCTCATTTCGGATGCGGGTGGTCGGGGGCGGGGCGTCTCTGTGGTCTGCGCCCTGCGTGTCCGCCGCATCTCGACGGAAGAGTCTAGAAAAAGTTTCCGTTGAGTCCAATTGCCGTTAACGACTATGAAAAGTGTCGCTTATAGGCGAAAACCATTGCGTAGAAAGACGGATGACGGGCATGAAAAACGCCGTCGTTTTCGGGGCGACGGCGTTTGGATGGGTTCGGGTGAGTGTCCGAGGTCAGTGCTGCGTGTCCTCGTGCTCCTCGGCCTCGGCCGCGAGTGCGGCGGCGATGTCGGCCTGGATCGGGTTCGGACGGCCGGTCCACCAGCAGTAGAAGCCGTAGGCGAAGCCCGAGAGGGCGTAGATGCAGAAGAGGACGAAGACGGAGAGCGAGGTGTTGCTCGAGATCACGATGAAGAGGAGCGCGAACACCACGACGAACCAGAACGGGATCGTGCGCACGACGGCGTAGCTCTTGCCGGAGAAGAAGGGCGCGTTGGAGACCATTGTGAGGCCGGCGTAGAGCGTGACGACGGCGGCGATTTCACTCTGGTACGGCAGGAGCCATTCGGGGAGCTTGCCCTCGACGCCGAGCCAGACGAAGCCGCAGACGAGCGCGGCGGCGGCCGGAGAGGGAAGGCCCTGGAAGTAGTTCTTGCTCACGACGCCCACGTTGCAGTTGAAGCGGGCGAGGCGGAGGATGGCGCACAGGCAGTAGATGAAGGCGATGGCCCAGCCGAGCTTGCCGAGGCCCTTGAGGGTGTATTCGTAGACGATGAGGCCGGGGGCGACGCCGAAGCTGACGGCGTCGGCGAGGGAGTCCATCTGGACGCCGAATTCGGACTGGGTGTGCGTGAGTCGGGCGACGCGGCCGTCCATGCCGTCGAAGAGCATGGAGAAGAAGACCGCGATCGCGGCGGCGTAGAAGTCGCCGTTCATGGCGGCGATGATGCCGTAGAAGGCTGAGAAGAGCGCGGCAGCGGTGAATGCGTTCGGAAGAACGTAGATGCTCTTGCTTTTGACCGTGCTGAGGCGGCGCTGGCTGATCGAGGCCAGGCTTTCGCGATGGTAGGCGTTGTTGTTGCTCATCTCTTTTGTGATTCGTTCGGTTCGTTGAATGACGCGGGGACGTGGCACTCCCTGCGTCTGCGCAACGGCGCGAAGGCCGTGGCGGCGGTTCCTTTTTTGAAGCGGAACGCCCGTTTCTCAGGGCGTCTCGCGGTCAATCCATGATCTTAGCAACTTTTGACTGCTTGATCCATGACGCAAAAGGGTGGCGCGTCCGCGGACGCGCCACCCAAACGTAAGTGAACGTTTCCGTTTCGGCGTCAGATGATGTCGACCTTGATGGAGCCGACGCCGTTGACGCCGCCCTCAAGGTGGTCGCCCGGGAACACTTTGTCGGCGCCGCCGCAGGTGCCCGTGAAGATCATGTCGCCGGGCTGGAGCTCCCAGAATCTGGAGAGCTCGACGATCGTCTCAAGGGGCTGGACGATCAGGTTGGACGTGCAGCCGCCCTGGCGCTTCTGGTTGTTGACGTAGAGCCAGAGGTCGGCGGGGGCGGGCATCGGGCAGCGGTAGGCGGGGCGCACGTGGCTCACGGGCGCGGCGCGCTCGAAGGACTTGGCGCGCGCGAAGTCGGTGGCGCCCGAGGGCAGCTTCTGGTCACCGAGCGTGAAGTCGATGCCGACGCACCAGCCCCAGACGGCCTCGGCCGCCTGTTCGAGCGTGAGGTTGCGGCCGCCCTTGCCGAGGCAGGCGACGAGCTCGATCTCGTGCTTGAGCACCTGACTCTGCGGCGGCATCGGGATTCGGGCGCATTCGCCGTCGGCCACGGGGACCACCGTGTAGCAGTCCTTCATGAAGTAGAAGGGCGTGTCTTTCGTCGCGGCGCCCGGTTCGGCGTAGTTCCTGGCGATGCCGAAGACGCGGCGGATCGGGAAGTAGGAGTAGGTTTCGTCCTGAACGGGCACGACGGCCTGCTGGGGCGGGGCAAAGACAAAAGACATGAAGGGCCTCCGGAAAGGAGATGGAAAAAATCATCGAGGGAAATATAGCAAATGCTTCGCCTCGGGCGCGAGCGGGTGCGCGCAGGAGGCGTCAGGGCTCGTCGATGCCCGCGATGCGGTTGGCGAGCATGGCGACGGCGGCCGCATAGAAGTAGCTGCGGTTGTAGCGCAGGACCGAGGAGAAGTTGCGGGTGCCGATGTACCACTTCGTGGTGCGCCGGCCCTTTTCGTCGAGCTGCGGCAGGTCGACGAGCAGGACGGGCTCGTCGTCGAGGAGCGGGAAGTGCTCTCCCGTGTCGACGCCCGCCTTGCGCAGTCCCTCGACGGTGGCGTGTGCGGCGATGCCGCCCGAGCCCGTCGCGTCGAAGATCTCGGCGTCGGCCCTGACGGGGTAGAGGAGTCCGCGGCCCGCGACCCAGCCGTGGGCCGTGAGGAATCTGGCGACGGAGGCGATGGCGTCGGGCTCGCTCTCGACCATGTCGATCCTGCCGTCCTTGTCGCCGTCGGCGCCCCAGCGGTCGAGCGAGCTCGGCATGAACTGGCCGTAGCCGATGGCGCCCGCGAAGCTACCGAGCACGGTGACGGGCTGGACTTCCTGACGCCAGCAGAACTCGAGGAAGTGCGCGAGCTCCTCCTTGAAGAAGGCGGCGCGGCGCGTGTAGTCGAAGGAGAGCGTCATCAGGCTGTCGAGCACGCGGTAGCGGCCCATGTTGCGGCCGTAGAAGGTCTCGACGCCGATGACGGCGGTGATGACGTAGCGGGAGACGCCGCTCTTCATTTCAATTTCGTCGAAGATGGCGGCGTTGCGCTCGATGAACTCGCGCCCGCGCAGGATGCGTTCCTGCGTGAGGAAGCCGCGTGCGTAGGCGAGGTAGTTCCTGAAGGGCGACTTGACGACGTCGGAGCCGGGCTTTCTGATGCCGGGCTTGGGCGTCATCAGGCGCTCGGCCGTTTCCGAGTAGCGGGCGACGGCCACCTCGTCCTTGAGCCACTCGAGCGGAATTCCGTGCTTTTCCGAGATCTGGCCCAGAAATTCGACGACGTCGGGCCGGGCGAGATAGCAGGATGCGGAGGGCGAGACGGTCGACTGGGGCGCCTTCGCCGTATTGGCGGGCGCATCCGCGGCGAGCGCGCAGGCGCAGGCCGCCATGCAGGCGGCGCAGGCGGTCGCGTAGATCGTCATGCGGAGTCGGGATCGTGTCGTCATGAAGGTTGTGCGGTGGATGGGTGACCTGAGGCATTGTAGCAAGGCTCGCCCGACGGGCCTCACCGGCGCGGGGCCGTGTTTCAGGATGGCACAAATTGACGGCGGGATGCCTGCGGGAGAGGCGTCGCACGTGCAGTGCGCCTCGGAGGCGTCGAAGCTGCGGGGCCCGTTCCCGAGCGGTCTCTTTTTCGGGTGGCCGCCTGTGGTACGCTTTCCGTCATGGGGCGCCTCCCGCAGGCCCGCGCGGACTGCGCGGGCGGGCAGCCCGCATGAACGCCGCCAATAACAAGAACAGGCCATTGCAGATGATCAATCAAACGGACGTTCGCCCGCTCACGGGCTACTTCACGCACGACCGCATCGCCGTGCCCAACCCGCTTCCCGAGGCCCCCGAGCGCCCCGAGAGGCTCGACGTCATCGAGCGCAACATGCTCGCCCTCGGGATGGACGCCCTCGTCAGGGTTCACTATGCGAAGCCCGCGCCGATCGAGTCCGTGATCCTCGCGCACGACCTCGAGTACGTCAGGCGCCTCGAGGCCGCTTCGGCGGGCGATCCCGCCGCGCTTGCGACCTTCGACGCGCCCGACACGCGCGTCGGTCCCGACACCTTCGACGCCGCAATGAAGAGTGCGGGCGCGGTGGTCGAGGCGGTCGACGAGCTCTATGCGGGCCGCATCAAGAACGCCTTCTGCGGCGTGCGCCCGCCGGGACACCATGCGGCGCGCGCCGAGGCTCGCGGCTTCTGCTACCTCAACAACGTGGCGATCGGCGCCTACTGGGCGATGCGCCGCCACGGCGCGAGACGCGTCGCGATCGTCGACTTTGACGCGCACCACGGAGACGGCACCGAGGAGATCGTCGCGAACCATCCCGACATCCGCTTCATGTCGCTTTTCCAGTGGCCGCTCTATCCGCACCGCATGATGGAGCCCACGCCCAAGAACGTCGTCGTCAGTCCCGTTGCCGCAGGCGCCGACGGCGCGGTCTTCACCGACATCCTCGAGAACGTCTGGCTGCCGCAGCTCGAGGCCTTCAGGCCCGACATCATCTTCGTCTCGGCGGGCTTCGACGCCCACGTCGAGGAGCAGATGGCACAGCTCAAGGTGAAGGAGCTCGACTACGCGCGCATCACGCGCAGGCTGCTCGATGCGGCCGACGTCCTCTGCGAGGGGCGTCTCGTGAGCGTGCTCGAGGGCGGTTACGCCGTCAGAAGCCTTGCGCGAAGCGTGATGGCGCATCTCAACATGCTGGTCATGCGCGGACGAACTGCGCGATAAGGAGGAGAACCACATGCCGTTTTTCTCCCGGTCTGCTCTCAAGGACGGCGTCGCGATGCGCGAGGTCTGGTCCTGGGCCGCATTCGACTTTGCCAATTCGGGCTACACGACCGTGGTGCTCACGGCCGTCTTCAACGCCTACTTCGTGAGCGTGGTGGCGGGCGACGCCCCCTCGGCGACGTTCCTCTGGACCGTCGTCATCGCGGTGAGCAATGCGGTGAGCATGCTGCTGATGCCCGTCATCGGCACGGTGGCCGACGCGACCGCCACGAAGAAGCGCTGGCTCGCCGTCGCGACCTTCATGGCCGTGGGCGGCACGCTCGGCCTCATGTTCGCGGGACCGGGCACGATCGTCTGGGCCTCCCTCATGATCATCGTGAGCAACGTCGCCTACAACGTGGGCGAGTCCCTCAACTCGGCCTTCCTGCCCGAGCTCGCCCGTGAGGACGCCGTGGGCAAGGTTTCGGGCTGGGGCTGGAGCTTCGGCTACTGCGGCGGCATCCTTACGCTCGGCCTCTGTCTGGGCGTGGTGCTCGGCGGCGAGAAGCTCGGCTACGGGATGGACCAGACCGTGGCGGGCACGATGGCCGTGACGGCTTTCGTCTTCGCGGCCTCCGCGCTTCCGATCTTCCTCTTCCTCAAGGAGAGGAGCGTGCCGCGTCTTGACGCTGCGGACCGCGAGGCCGTCAGGAGCGCCGCCTCGGAGAGCTTTGCGGAGCTGCGCCGCACGCTCGGCTCGCTCGGCGACTTCCGCGACTTTGCCTGGCTTTCCGTCTGCGGGTTCCTCTATCAGTGCGGCGTCTCCGTCGTCATCACGCTCTCGGCCGTCTATGCCGCCGCCGTCATGGGGTTCAAGACCGAGGACACGCTCCTCATGGTCTTCCTCGTGAACATCACGGCCGCCGTCGGCGCTTTCGCCTTCGGCTACGTGCAGGACCGCATCGGCCACAAGCTCGCGCTCGCGGGCACGCTCTGCGTCTGGATCGCGATGATCGCCGTCGCCGCCTTCTCGACCGAGCGCTGGCAGTTCTGGGTCGCCGCCAATCTCGCGGGCCTCGCCATGGGCTCGTCCCAGTCCGCAGGCCGAGCCATGGTCGCGGTCTTCGCGCCGAGCTCGCGCCTGGCCGAGTTCTATAGTTTCTGGAACATGGCGCTGTGGCTTGCTGCCATCGTCGGCCCGCTTTCCTACGGCGCCATCACCTGGATCACCGGCAACGAACACAGGATGGCCATCCTTTTCACGGGCCTCTTCTTCGTGCTCTCCCTTCTGGCGCTCGCGCCTGTGAGCATGAAGCGCGGCGCCGAGGTGGCCGCAAGGCTCTCAAAGTAGGACGCCCGCAGCAGGGCGCTCACAGCAGGGTGCCTTCTGCACGAGAGCAGGATAAAAACAGGGCCGGATGCGCGTTGCACGCATCCGGCCCTTCTCAGACCCCCAACAGCATGCGGGTGGAGATTGCCCCGCTTTGCGGGAAGGCGCTTGGTTCCTTTCCTCGCCGTCCGCTCCGGACGACCCCCCGTTGTCCTTGGATGGAGGCGGCGGCGTTTCGCTGTCGTTGAATGTATTGTGCCTGAATTGAGAATGGTTCTCAATATCGTTTGTGGAGTTTTTTCGAGGAGATTGCCCTTGACTTGATCCTGATCAAGAAAAGGAGGGTGGTAAACAAAAAAAGGAGACCTCCTTCAGGAAGCCTCCTCTTTGCGAGCGGAAATCAGAGCCCGACTCAGCGGCGGACCTTGACGGTCTTGCCCTTGTTGAGCTCGAGGACCCTGCGCGTGTCGGCGGCGAGGTCGTGCATTTCAAGCTTGTCGTAGGAGTTCGCGATGATCTCAAGAGCGTCGTCGCGCATGGGCGTGTTCTGGAATTCGCTCACGACTCGCTGCGCGTGCTGAATGGCCGCGACATAAGCGTGTCGAACGTAGTAGTATTCTGCAACTCCAAGTTCATGCTTTGCCTGAGCCAGCACGAGCTGGTGCATGCGGCGGCGCGCTTCGGGCGCGTAGCGGCTGTCGGGGAAGCGCAGGGCGAGCTCCTTGAGGATGTCGAAGGCTTCTTGGGCGGCATTGGCGTCGCGCTCGGCAAGGTCCTGCGCGGCGAGCTTCGCGAACCAGCCGTCGTTTTCATTGAGGGTCGCAAGCGCCTTCAGGTACATGACGTAGTCGCTGTTGGCGTGGTTCGGATAGGCCTGCAGGAAGCGGTCCGCACCCTGAACGGCCTGGGCGGCGTCGCCGTCCTTCCAGTTCGCGTAGATCAGCTCGATCTGGGCCTGCTGTGCATAGGTTCCAAACGGATAGCGAGCCTCGAGCTTGGTGTAATAGTCTTTTGCATCGGTCCAGTTGCTCTCTTCAAGAGCGGCTCGGGCCTCGGTATACAATTTGTCGGCCGACCAGTCCGCCGTCGGATCCTTGTCGAGGGATTCGAGCCAGGAGCAGGAGGCGGTCGCCAGCGTGATGGCCGTCACGGCCATCAGCCTCGCGGCGAGGCGCTTATTAGGAAACTTGAAATTCATGACAAGCAGTTGCGAAAATTCTGAACTTTCGGATTATAACGACCTCCCCGATGCCGGGAACGGCGCCGATGATGACACTTTACCAAGTTTCACGGTGGAAGGGTTCTGGGGAGAACGCCTTGACAAGGTTCTCGCCACCCTGATGCCCGATGTTTCCCGAGCTCGTCTGCAGAAGCTCATCGAGGAGGGAAGCGTCGAGGTGAACGGCGAGGTCGTCCAGAAGGTGCGCCAGAAGGTCACCGAGGGCGACGAGATCTCGCTGCTCGAGGAGCCCCATCTTGACGAGGCGCTCGCCTTCACGCCCGAGGAGGACGTGGAGTTCGACGTGGTCTACGAGGACGATGCGATCGTCGTCGTCAACAAGCCCGCCGGTCTCGTCGTGCATCCGGGCGCGGGCAACCCCTGCGGCACGCTGCTCAACGGCCTGCTGTGGCGCTATCCCGAGCTCCGCGAGGTGCCCCGTGCGGGCATCGTCCACCGCCTCGACCGCGACACGACCGGCCTCATGGTTGTCGCCCGCACGCTTGCCGCCCAGACGAACCTCGTGCGCCAGCTTCAGGAGCGCACTGTCAAGCGCGAGTACTGGGCCTTCACGCTCGGCTCCGCCGCGCCCGACTTCGTCGTCGAGACGCCGATCGGCCGCGATCCGCGCAGCCGCACCCGCTTCAAGTGCTTCCCCGGCA
>OOCN01000361.1_pt1 | contig 42518 bp, 59 predicted proteins | sample 1671361 | NCBI WGS metagenome assembly OOCN01 (sample SAMN06348149, study PRJEB24527) | human gut metagenome | biome: human gut; feature: ankylosing spondylitis patient; material: feces | host: Homo sapiens | place: China | collected 2015-10
GTCCAGGCGGCGGGCAGCGGCCCCGCCTCTTCCTGCGCCTCGACGCCGTCAAGGAAGGTCACGCCGCCCGAGGACGCCACCGCCGCGCGGACCGCATACTCAAGGTGCGCCGCCCCCGGAGCGCCGAGCACGACGACCGACGTGAAGGGCGTCCTGCCGTTTTCAGGCAGGCACCCCGCCGCAGCCTCGCGAACGTCTCCCGAGACGACGGCCGCCACCAGGCGTCCCGGCATCGCATCGGGCCCCGCGAACACCGTCACGGCCTCACGCCCGCCAAGAAGCGCAAGCGCCTCCCGAGCGGCGTCATCCGCTCCGAGGATTGAGACGAAGGCGTCCCCCTCGAAGACGGTCCTCGCGCCCGCGGGCGTGCCGTCGTGAAGCCAGAGTCTGATGTCGCGCAGTGCCATGGAGGCGCCTCCCTTGTGCCGTGTCCTGAAAATCTCCTGCCTCATTCTAGTGCCTCTGCAGACGCCTCCGCGAGTTCCGCCTCAAGGCGCCCCGAACGGGACTCCAAGTCCTCTCCTATGGCCTTCGCTCTCGCAATAGGGAATGAGATTGCTTCTCATTTGACTTAAATCAAGAAAAATACATGCTGCATAAGGAGAATGATTCTCACTCCATTCAATGTTTTCCCCACTGCCGCAACGCTACCGAAGCCGTCGGCGCCCGTCTTGACAAAAGTTGTAATGCGAATGGTTCTCAGTTATATTCCGATCACCATTCCGTCCACAACGGCGGAATCGTCCTTAGGACCACATCTAGTTGTATAGATTATTTTCTAACTATTCCTTACTCACACTCGGACAAGCCGCAAATGATGAACAACACTCCCGCAAAAACGCTCCGCCGTCTCACGGATCTTGAGACCGGCTCCTGCGCCTCGGTCGCCCGCATCAAGCTCGATGCCGCCGAAGAGGCGCGTCTGTCCGAGCTCGGTCTTCGCCCCGGCGCCGAAATCCGCCGTCTTCATGGTGAAGCCGGCCAGAGCATTCTCATTGGCGTCGGCGACGGCCGCATCGGCGTCAACTTCGACACGGCCAAGCGCATCTACGTCTTCTAATCAGAAAAAGGATCCACTCTCATGCTTCTCAAGGAACTCTCTCCCGGCGCCCGCGGCAGGATCGTCGCCCTCAGAAAGGAACAGCCCGAATACCGCCGTCGTCTCCTGATGCTCGGCGCCACGCCCGGCGCCGAATTCGAAGTGGTCCGCATCGCACCTCTGGGCGATCCGGTTGAAATCCGCGTTCGCGGCAGCATGATCAGCGTGCGCCGCGACGAAGCCGCCATCATGGAAGTCTCCGTGGACTGATTCACGCCGACCGCATTCACTTTCCAACCATTCAAGCGAACATCATGACGAAAAAAGCCATCTGCGTTGTCGGCAATCCGAACTGCGGCAAGACGACGCTCTTCAATGCGCTCACGGGCGCCAAGCAAGACGTGGGCAACTGGCCCGGCGTGACCGTCGAGAAGAAGACGGGCTCCTACGCCTGGCGCGGCGAGGAAGTCGAGATCACCGACCTTCCCGGCATCTACTCCATCACGCCGTCCTCCGCAGCGGGCGAGGATGAGCGCGTCGCTCGCGACTACATCCTCACGGGCGAGACGGAATGCGTCGTCAACATCATCGACGCCTCCAACCTCGAGCGCAACCTCTACCTCACCGCACAGCTCATCGAGATGCGCGTGCCGATGCTCGTCGTCGTCAACATGCTCGACGTCGCGAAGCAGCACAAGATCGAAATCCGCCTCAACGAGCTTGAGAAGGCCCTCGGCTGCCCCGTCGTGGGCATCGTCGCCTCCCGCTCCTCGGGCATCAGCGAGCTCAAGGACCGCATCAGCGAGTTCCTCGCCAACCCCGTCGTCCCGCCGATGAAGATCCGCTTCGACGAGCGCCTCACCACCTGCATCGACAAGCTCGAGGCCGAGCTCAAGGCGGGCGGCGTCGCCCGTCCGCGCTGGTTTGCCCTCCAGGTGATGGAATCCGCTCCCGGCATCGAGGAAAAGCTCCCCGACGGCATGTTCGAGCGCGCCAAGTCGATCATGGAGCCCGTCTCCGCCGACTTCGACGGCGACCTTGACATCGCCATCGCGGGCGCCCGCTACGAATTCGTCGGCGCGATCGCCGCCGACGCCGTCGTCCGCAAGGGCAAGCCCGGCGAGACGCTCACGGACAGGATCGACCGCATCGTGCTCAACCGCTGGCTCGGCCTGCCGATCTTCCTCTTCGTGATGTACCTGATGTTCCTCTTCACGCAGAATCTCGGGGCGGCCTTCATCGACTTCTTCGACATTCTCGTGGGCGGCGTCCTCGTCGACGGCTTCGGCGCCCTGCTCGAAACCCTCGGCGCGCCCGACTGGCTGCGCGTCATGCTCGCCAACGGCATCGGCGGCGGCATCCAGACGGTCGCAACCTTCATCCCGGTCGTCTTCTTCCTCTTCTTCTTCCTCGCCATTCTCGAGGACTCCGGCTACATGGCCCGCGCCGCATTCGTCATGGACCGCCTGATGCGCGCCCTCGGCCTGCCGGGCAAGGCCTTCGTGCCGCTGCTCGTCGGCTTCGGCTGCAACGTGCCCGCCATCATGGCCACCCGCACGATGGACCGCGCCTCCGACCGCATCATCACGATCATGATGGCTCCGTTCATGAGCTGCGGCGCCCGTCTCCCGGTCTACGTGCTCTTCGCCACGGCGTTCTTCCCGACCAACGGCCAGAACCTCGTCTTCGCCCTCTACCTCATCGGCATCCTCGCCGCCGTCGTCACGGGCCTCCTGCTCAAGCGCATCGCCCTTCCGGGCGCCGCCTCGGCCTTCGTGATGGAGATCCCGCCGTACCACATCCCGACCGTCAAGGGCGTGATGCTGCGCACCTGGGACCGCCTCAAGGGCTTCGTGCTGCGCGCCGGCCGCGTCATCGTCGTGATCGTCGCCTGTCTCTCCATCCTCAACTCGATGGGCACCGACGGCACCTGGGGCCATGAGGACACGAACGAGTCCGTCCTCTCCGAAATCGGCCGCACGATCGTTCCGGTCCTCGAGCCCATGGGCGTCTCCGAAGAGAACTGGCCCGCCGCCGTCGGCATCTTCACGGGCGTCCTCGCCAAGGAAGCCGTGGTCGGCACGATGAACTCGCTCTACGACAGCATGGCCCGCGCAAAGAACGCCGAGAACGGCGTTGCCGAGGAAGCCTCTGAAGACGAAGCCGGCTGGTCCTTCGGCGCCACGCTCGTCGAGGCCCTCGAAAGCGTCAGGACGAACCTCGCCGATCTCGGCGGCGCTCTCCTCGACCCGGCTGGCATCCACGTCGACGACCTCTCCGACACGGCCGCTGCCGCCGAAGAACAGGAAGTCGCCGTCGACACGATCGACATGATGCAGCAGCTCTTCGGAGGCGGCTTCGCAGCCTTCTGCTACCTGCTCATGGTCCTGCTCTACATGCCCTGCGGCGCCGCCGTCGCGACCGTCTGGCGCGAAGCGGGCACGGCATGGACGCTCTTCCTGTGCGGCTGGACAACGGCGCTCGGCTACACCTCCGCCACGATCGTCTACCGCCTCGGCACCTTCGCCGAAAACCCGACGTACTCGATCGTCGCCATCGCCCTCTCCGTCGCCATCCTGGCAGGCATGCTCCTCTGGATGCGCACCTTCGCGAAGAAGAACGGCGGCAAGGGCCGCAAGGTGATCCCGATCTACGCCACGCGATGATCAGTGCCGCCGTCAGGCTCCGCCCTGACGGCAGCACGGCTCCCCAGGCCTTCCCGAAGGGGCCGGCGGTCGCACGACCGCCGGCCCCTTTCCCCTGCATCCCGCCTTCCTCCCTCGCACGTCACGAAGTCGTCACAAAAGTCGCCTTCAGATGACGTTTCCATTGGTTTGCAAGTGTTTGTTAGATCGCCGCACGCGACGGCCGGGTTCCTGTACCATTCAAGTCGCTGAGATGAACGCGGTTCTTCCAACCGAAGGACGCGAAAGTCGAAAGCCGCTGTTGGGAGTCCATTCGAAGCGCCTCAAGGATCTTCGAGCTCGAGACAAGGCGGCCGGAGGCAGGAAATGCCTAAGTTCATCACGGCAGTCGGGAAGCGTCCTTCCGGGACGGGCCCCGAACGCGTCAGGCGGCAAGCGGATTCGTGAAGACGAGCCGCATGCACGCGGAATGCGGACGACGGATGCAACAAAATGCAACGTCGACTTGCAAATCCGTGGAAACCCTGATATAGTTAACTCTGTTGTGGTTGATGTGGTTCCTTGCGTATCAGACCGGAACTTCGAAATCACGGGTCGCTGTTGGGAGTCCATTTGGGCAGCAGGTGTTGCAAGCTGCCGCAAGCCTGGATCAAGAAGCCGACGGTTTGAGACCACTCACCACAAGGCGCGGGACATGTTGAAGAACGTGTCCCTTTTTTATTGCACGCTGACTGAAGGCCGATTCCGACTCGCGGACCGGCCTTTTTTGTTTTGCGCCCCTGCTTTTCTCATCAAGCCTCTCTCCGGGCCTTCTCCCCCCCGGCTTCAAGCCCCTCTTGGTCCGCGCGCCTTCGGCGCTAGAATGTCCCTACGCAATACTGCTTAGAACGACGCCGTCCGGTTCTCCCTTTCCGGCCGGCCTTCAACTGTTTGGAGAGACTTTCATGCAATTCGTCGACTTCGCCCCGGTCAAGCTTGTTTTCGGTCCCGGCAGGCTCGAGGCCCTTCGCACCGAGCCCCTGCCCGGCACCAGGGCCCTGCTTCTCACCTCGAACGGCCGCTCGATGGAGCGCATCGGCGCGCTCGCGCGCGTCACCGCCATACTCGAGGAACGTGGCGTTGCCGTGGTTCACATGGGCGTCGTCGAGCCCAACCCGACGGTCTCGACCGTCATGAAGGTGGCGGCCCGCATGAAGGACGAGAGATGCGACTTCCTCGTCGCGCTGGGCGGCGGCTCCGTCATGGACTGCGCGAAGATCTCAGGCCTCATGGCGACGAATCCCGGCGAGCTCTGGGACTACGTCCAGGACGGTACCGGCGGACGCAGGGCCTTCGAGCATGATCCGCTTCCGCTCGTCGCGATCACGACGACCGCGGGCACCGGCAGCGAAGTCGACGCCGGCGGCGTCATCACCAATCCCGAAACGAGGGAGAAAGTCGGCATCGGGCACCCGGGCTGCTTCCCGAAGCTCGCTATCGTCGACCCCGAACTCATGGTCTCCGTTCCGCCCGCCCTCACCGCCTACCAGGGCTTCGACGCGCTCTTCCACGCTGTCGAAGGCTACGTGGGCAAGCGTCCGAACTTCATGAGCGACATGTATGCGCTTGAGGCTGTCCGCCATCTCGCCGCGTGGCTTCCCAAGGCCGTCGCTGACGGCACCGACATCAAGGCCCGCGAACACGTCGCCTTCGCCAACACCATGGCGGGCTTCGTCATGACGACTACGCGCCTCACGAGCCACCATGCGATGGAGCACGCGCTCTCGGCCTTCCATCCCGAACTCCCGCACGGCGCAGGCCTCATCATGCTCTCGATGGCCTACTTCGGCCACATGGTCGCCGTGGGCGCACAGTCCGAACGCTTCGTCGCGCTCGCCAGGGCCATGGGCGTCGAGGACGCCGTGCAGCCCTCCGACTTCCTGAGCGCGCTCTCGCGTCTCATCCACGACTGCGGCATGCAGGACCTGAAGATGAGCGACTGGGGCATCACGTGCGAGGAGCTGCCCGCCATGACCGAAGTCTGCCGCTCTGCAGGCGCCCACGCCTTCGAGCAGGACGCGAACTACTTCACCTTCGAAGACACGCTCGCCGTGTACGAAGCCGCCTTCCGCTAAGAAAAGGGCCTCATGTCGAGTCTCTTCGCGCTCTTTCTCGTCACGAGCCTCGCGAACATCCTGACGCCGGGGCTCGGCGTCGTGATGATCATCACGCTCGCCGCCGAGTACGGGTGGCGCCGGACCATGTCGGGCGCCCTCGGCACGGCGCTCGGCATCGCGTTCCTCTTCATCGCGGGCATGTCCGGCGTGGGTGTCATCGTCGCCTCGAGTCCCATGCTCTTCGCGGCGATCAAGCTCCTCGGCGCCTGCTTCCTCATCAGACTGTCGGTCAAGACCTGGCGGAAGGTCCCTCCGAAGATCGTGATCGACGCGCCGGGCGTGCAGGTGCCCGACAACGCCGGCGAGGGGCTCTTTTCGAAGTGCTTCATCCTCGCCGTCACGAATCCGCAGCCGATGATCTTCTGTGTCTCGCTCATGCCGCAGTTCATCGACCCGGAGATCGCCTACGTCCCGCAGGTAGCCTTCATGATCGCGGTCTACGCGCTGATGGTCTTCGTCTGCATGATTTTTTACGCGCTCATCGCCGACCGCATGCGCGTCTTCCTCGCAAGGGGCAGCGGCCCGAAGCTCATGAACAAGGCGAGCGCCGTGATCTTCATGCTGCTCGCCTGCTGGGTGCTCTGGAACACGGCGCAGCCTTTCCTCTGAGACACCCACAAAGAGGTGTTCCCAAAGGCGCCCGCCTTTGGCACAATGCTCACTTGAATGTCCAGCCCGGCGCATTCCGCGTCCGGGCCGCTCCAATTTGAAGATACGCACACCTCATCATGCTTGAAGGCATCGTCCTCGGCCTCTTCGCCGCCGCCATCCTCTCCTGCGCACTCACGGGCCATACGGTCATCTGGGCACTCATCGCAGGCTTCTTCCTCTTCTCGGGCTACGGGCTCTTCCGCGGACACGGCCTCAAGGCGCTCGGCGCCATGGCCTCGAAGGGCGTGCGCACCATCATGGGCATCGTGATCGTCATGGCGCTCATCGGCATGCTCACGGGCTCGTGGAGGGCTTCGGGCACGATCGCCCGTCTCGTCACGGATGCGGCGGGCTTCATCACGCCCGAATGGGGACTTCTTGCGGCCTTCCTTCTCAACGGTCTTCTCTCCACGCTGACGGGCACGGCCTTCGGCACGGTCGCGACGATGGGCGTCATCACCGCCACGATGCTCGACGCCATGGGCGTGAGCCCGCTCCTTTCGGGCGGCGCCATTCTCGCGGGCGTCTTCATGGGCGACAGGTGCTCCCCCGTCTCGACGAGCGCCGCGCTCGTCGCCGTCGTCACGAAGACGAACCTCTACACCAACCTGAAGCTGATGGTGAAGACGAGCGTCGTGCCGCTTCTGGCCGCAGGCGCCGTCTATGCGGCCATCGGCCTTCTCAATCCCGGCAGGGATGCCGGCATCGACGTCACGGGCATCTTCCGCAGCGCCTTCTCGCTCCACTGGACGACCTATCTGCCCGCCGTCGTACTCCTCGCACTCATCTTCCTGAAGTTCTCGATCCGCCTGACCATGGTGGCCAGCACGCTCGCTGCGGTCCTGCTGTGCGCGTTCGTCCAGGACATGCCCTGGCGCACGATCGGCGAGACGCTCGTGCTGGGCTTTGCGCCCGAGGCCCCGGGGGTGGCGAAGATGCTCGCGGGCGGCGGCCTCGTCTCGATGCTCCCCGTCTGCGCGATCATCCTGATCTCCTCGACCTATTCGGGCCTGCTCGAGGGCACGGGCCTCATCGCCCGTCTCAAGGGACTGCTGCCCGGCGTCGCGCGCCGCCTAACGCCCTTTGGCGCCGTCCTGACGACGGCCGTCGTCACCTGCGGCATCGCCTGCAACCAGGCCCTGCCCGTGATGCTCACGAACCAGCTCTGCGACGAGGTCCGCCCCGACCGCCAGAAGATGGCGATCGACCTTGAGAACACCGTCATCGTGATCGCGCCGCTCATCCCGTGGTCGATCGCGGGCGCCGTGCCCATCGCCTCGGTCGGCGCACCCGCGGCCTGCGTGCTCGCGGCGTTCTACCTCTGGTTCCTGCCGCTCTGGCAGTGGATCCTCGCATTCGTCGAGCGTGCGCGGCAGACTCGCGGAGCCTGATCCAGACGACCTCTGACGCCGCCGGACTTAAAAAAGCAAAAAAAATGGAGCACGTTTCAGCGCTAAGAAACGTGCTCCAAATCGTACTACATGTCTGTACGTTGTCTGACTGGTCTACATGCGGCCCAAACGCACAGTAGTAGGACCGCCCCTCAGTCGACCAGGTATAGCTCCATTGGCGGAAGCGGTGTCCGTAGAACCACCTCGCCACACCCTCGACACGACTTCGACAGAATTGGCGCGAAAACGGTGCCAATCAACGGGGAGCGAGGTACTATGACAGGGTTGGCGACAAACGTGCGACGCGAACTCGCCGAAAATTCGTCGCCTGTCTTTATGGCCAGCTTTATGGCCAATGTTCTCACCCATGAAAGTCACAGCAAAAAACATCAATAGCCTGCCAGAGGGCATGCACAGAGTCGATAGGTGTCTGTACGTCCGTCAACGGGAGGGCAAGCGCCCCACGTTCTACTTTGTCTACACAATCCTCGGAAAGCGCAAGGAGCTTTCCATCGGTCCGGTGTCAGGCATCACGATCACTCAGGCCCGCGCAAAGGCCGCTGAGTACCATCATCTACTAGAGACTGGCGTCGACCCGCAGGCCGCCAAGAAAGAAAAGCTCCGATCCATGCGAGACGCCGGATCGGTTGACAAGGTCGCGTACACTTTCGCTGACCTGCTCCGAGAGGCGCTGCCGACCATTGAGAACGCGAAGCGCTGGAGGAACGCAAAGCATCGAGCGCAGTGGCAATCAACGCTCGAGACATACGCCCTTCCAGTGCTTGGACCGAAGCCTGTCGAAGACATCACGCGCGACGACGTCCTTGCCGTCCTCAGGCCGATCTGGGACTCCAAGTCCGAGACCGCGAGTCGTCTGCGCGGCAGGCTCGAGGCCGTCTTCTCCTACGCGATCGCAACAGGCAAGCGAGTCGCAGCGAACCCGGCGACGTGGAGGGGAAACCTCGACCTCTTTCTGCCGCCACCTTCTCGTGTCCAGAAGGTCGAGCACCATGAGGCGCTCTCCCTTGATGAGACTCGGGCGCTCCTCGAGGACTGGAACCCGCCCAAGTCGATCAGTGCGAGCGCGATTGTCTTCGGCATCCTGACCGCCTCACGCGTCGGAGAGTTCGTCAAGGCGCGATGGGACGAGATCGACTTCGATGCCCGAGTCTGGTCCGTGCCGCCCGAGCGCCGAAAGGATCAAAAGCCATACCCGCACCGTGTGCCGCTTTCCGACCAGGCTGTGTACATCCTCAGCCAAATCGAGCGGAAAGGCGAGTATGTCTTTGCCCGCTCAGCAGGTTCACACATCTCACTGGAGACGCCGCGCGTTGTGCTACAGAAGAAGGTCGGCCACGGCACGATGCACGGGTTCCGCTCGACTTTCCGAGATTGGGCGGCAGAAAACGGCATCGACCAGGTGCTTGCAGAAAAAAGCCTCATGCATGCAACCGGCAACGAGGTCGAACAAGCGTATCAACGTTCTGATTTGCTCGAGCAAAGGCGGACCGTTATGCAGGCATGGGCTGACACGATCATGCCAAAGAAGTGACATTTTCCGCGAGCACAAAAAAAGCGCCCCACCTACCGCAGTTGGTAAGTGGGGCATTTTCAGGGGCAGGATTTCTCGACGCTCGATATTATCGAACATCAATACTCTCGTAGCCCGTATAGATTTGCTTCGCGGAGCGGCGGAAATTTCTAATTACGTAGAATTCTACACAATTAGAGCCGTATCAGATCCGATGCCCCAGGCTATCAATTACGAATAAAAAGGAAACCGCGCGGAGTGAGCATCCACTGGTTCGGAGAATATGACGTCATACCCCAGTGCAGCTCTCTGGATAACCGGAGATCTAGGCTTGCGCGGTGTTGTTACGACCATTTTACCAGCGTTAGGCGCCATCCTCAAACTGTTGGGGCAGAACGATTGCGGGCGATTTCAACCCATTTTGACGCCACCCCTTCGTCTAAATTTTCGGCTAAGTTCGTCTACAACTTCGTCACTGGCTGACGATCTTCGCGATCGCATCCTTGTCTATCGCAACTCGCTCAGAAAGGTCGACGCCTCGCTTAACCAACTCCGCGCCTCGGACGACAATGCCCGAGCATCTTGCAAGCTGCTCTCTGCAAGACTTGCAGGAATCCGGACCGGCTCCGGACAGTCGACGGCGGGCGGCGTCGGCCTCGAGGCGCACCCTGTCAAGGTCGCCAGACAAGTCACTAGCGCGAGCCAGTGCGGCATCGCGCACCTCCCACGCTTCAACCAGGCTCTGTGCATAGGTTCTCTCCTTCTCACGATACTTGGCCTCAAGGGCCTGCGCACGAGTGGCGTAGTCCTCGCGCAGTTCAGCGATGTCCTGCCCGTACAGGGCGGCGGCATACTGGTAGCCCGCGACGAAGATCCCGACGCCTGCGGCTACAGAACCCGCCGCCTTCATCCAAGAAGCCATCTCGTTTCCTCATCATTTCAACGCGTCACGCCACGCCTTGACTGCCTTCGCCATTCCCCACGCAATCGCTACGCCCCCGAGCGCCAAGAAAACGACGTACATCCCGACAGCCTGCCACGTCAGTTCCTCTTCCATCATCAGCTCTCCAAGCCGCAGTGCGGCTATCAAATTTGGTAAAATATCTCCCATAGACACCTTTCGCGTTTTGGGTCTTACGAGCCGTTCAGGATTCCGCCCCTGAGCGGCTTTTCATTTCTGTGGCGTCTAGCTCACAGCTTCCATCCCTTCACGGGATTCAGGTAGATACCGACGTACTGTGCCTTCTTGTCTCGGGATCCCCACAGCTTCCAACCCACGTTGATCCGCACACAGCACGGCCTGCCGAGCAACCTGTAGTGCTTGATGTAGTACAGCTGGAACGCGATGAGCTTCCCATCGCGGCGGCAACGCCTGCGGCACGTGCCTGACACGCCGTTCGTGTCGGAGGCATTCTCATCGCCAGTCACCTCCCACGAGTCGCTCGAGCGCACCTCGACCCCGAGCACATTGATGTCGAAGCCGTAGCATGTATTGCGCCACATCCACGCGACTCGACGTTTGTACGTCGCCCAGGCATCCGTCCCCGGCCATCGTTGCCAGTGGCCCTCGTCGCCGTCTGCGTCGTTGTCGTCAGTGGCGAACCAATCGAGCCATTTCGGCAGACGGTGCGTTTCCTTGTCCACGAAGAACGGAAGAACGGGCGCGAGGATCAAGCCGACGAGAAGCATCAGGTAGCTCAGAGGCATCGAAAGAAGCCAACGCAAGTAGACCATCTCAGTCCTCCCCAAGGAAAAGCTTCGCTTCGGACTTGCGGCGGCGGACGAGCCCCGGAAGCTCCTTGCCGCCCGCCTTCGTGATGTCGAGGAACTGATGCGCGGCCTGCTCGACGTCGCCTGCATTGAGGGCCCTCATGAGCCTCGGGCAGTTGTGCACGACATAGGACGCGCCCACGTTGAACGCAAGGCTAACGAGCGCGACGTACTGGCCCTCAGTCACGTGCACATTCACGAACGGCGCAAGGGCCTTGACCACGGCCTCGATGTCCTTGCGCAGGAGCTCACGGCTCTGCGCGTAGGTGATCTCGTCGCCCTCATGCACGTCGGGGCCAGTATGGCCGACGCCGATCGTCCAGATGCCCGCAGGGCACTTGTACGCGACGAGCTTGCAGCCCTCCCATGCCTCAATGAAATCGGCGGCTAGATCCACCGAATATTCAGAAAAGTTTTTCATTTCAAATCCTCCTTGGTAACGCCAAGGCGCTTACGCACAACCACCTCAATCAGCTTGAGGAGTTGCGTACCTCCCCATCCGGCCATGCCAGACAAGGCACCACACAAGCCATGAGGGAAGCCCTCGTAAACCATCACCTCATAGCAAATGGCACCACAGGCCGCAGAGATCAGACCGTTTAGAAAAAAGTCCCTCCACGTAAACGGCCTCCCCTCCTGAACCATTGCGAGGTACTTCAGAAGGCCGCACAGGCCCGCAAAGCCTGTTGATGCCGCCATCGCTTGTAGCTCGTTTATCACTTCTTTTTCGGGCATTTTTTCCTCATAAAAAAACTCCCCCGAGCTTTCACTCGAGGGAGTCGTTGTTGTTTTTAGATTGGCTACGTGCTGGCCTTCGCAGGAATGAATCCTGCGTAGACGCCGAGTTCGCCTTTCACGGCTATTTGCACAGTTTCGCCCTTTCTCACAGGGATCGTCACTTTGGCCTCGCCATATGCGTGACCAGAAAAGCTACCAACATCTGCAAGCACCTCCGCAACAGCAGAGTTCGCCTCTCCACCGTGAGTGCTACCCTTAGCAAAAACGAACCCATCAGCAGGTGCTACGTACACGTTCCACCATTGATCGGCGACAACAGGAATGTCGATCTTCTGACTGGAGGGAAAGGCGTTCATTGCCGATGCCTTGCCGAATGCCCGGAGGAGATCCTTATTCATAAGAAGCACCTCCGAAGCAAACGTTAAGAGCCGATGTATGGGTAAAAGCGGATGTGCGCCTTGATGTTCTGAGCAGCTCCATCAATCCACGCGTACCAGTGAATCGTTTCGCCCTTTCGGCAAGGAGTCTCAAGAACCGGCCACGTCTGCCCGTAGCTCCCAACGAACCCACAGTCGAGCTGATCTCGTCGAACCGTGAGGTTGTAGTAGGCGTAGCCTTCAGCGGGCTCACACTGGATGACGAACATGCCGTCGCACGGAGGAACGTAAGTGGTTGCGTTAACATTCTCATACCCTGTCGGGAACGAGATGTCAGTTGCAATATGGCGCCCTGCGACGACACTCTTATGCGATCCGCGATAGGCGTCAAAGCACGAGTTAAGCAGGTTCTTAAGCATGGCACAACCCTCCAAAAGATCTGTGCCACAGGGCTTTTACCCCCCCCGACAAGCTTGAGCATCTGAACTGTTATGTTGGCCAACCGAGCTCCCTGGCAAGTCACAGTTTCGCCTTTTTTAACCGGCAAAGAAAACCCGAAATGCAGCCCCGAAGTTGTCCAATTCATGCCAGCGTAGCCAGAGGTTGATGTCATCGTTGCCATTCCGTCAACGCCCGTACTCTTCCCTTGGATTTGGACATACCCATTAGCGGGAGCAACGAATGTCGAAATGGCTTCCCATTCTCCAACCGTGCCCTTGCAGTTAATCGAGACGGCCTCTCCGCTCGGAGACGCGCCAGTTGCACCACCGCTGAGAATAGCGGCACGAAGTTGATCCTTGATACTCATGCCGCTACCTCCATGCGAGCGTTGTTACTGGCTACCGAGAGAAGGAACGAAGTAGACCTCAACGGCACTTGCGTTTGGGGTTTGTCCGCTTGTGCTCCCAAGGTGGTACGTGATTGCATCGCCCTTGTTACAGGGCACGTAGCTCGCCCCTGTGTGCTGGCCGATACTTGCCCCGCAAGTATTGGCGTGGGAAGTCTGGTTTTGGATATCCCAGTAACCGATGTTTGCGTCGACAAATTTGATAACGAAGAGGCCGACTGCAGGAGCGGTTTCGTGTCCCCACGCTTCATTACCCGTGTCGACAACGGGCGTGAAAGAAACCCGCCTTGCCGACGGAGCGGCAAACCCGCTGCCAGCCTTGACAAAGTTTCGGAGGTAGTCTTCAAGCGAAGCCATAGCGCACCTCCGAAACGATTGCAAGACAACGTCGGAAGGTATCGGCTATCCCCCCCCCGATAACTTTAATGAAGCGCAAACTGTCAATCGTGATGTCCATACCAAATACTCTTACTTCGTGACCTTTTGTAACGGGTGTAATTGTTGCGACACCGCCTGTCGCAAACCACGAACCGTTAAAATTCTCTGTTCCACGGAGATGTTCTAAAGAAAACCACGGGGTGCCACCTTGATTTACCCCTTTTGTGGAAATCACGCGAATCGCACAATACCCTGTGATAGGAGAAGTTACGTGAAGCCCGTGTTCGGGAAGCGTCGCGGAAACGTTTAGATCAATCACCTCTTCGCTCACGCTCATGCCCTCGACCGCTCCCGAAAGGACCGCAGCCCTAAACAGGTCTTTCTGTGTAGCCATCACCCCCTCCTGTACATCTGAGCCTGCATGGCACGAGACTCAGCCTTCTGGCCGCACTCGTACTCAATGCACGCGGGAATCGTCGGATACTCGACGAACGGGAAGCCTTCAAGCGCAGGCATGTCTCTCAGCGCTTCACGGTACGTCATCACCTCTGCACGCTCCTCATCAGTCAGCGCCTCACGAGCAGACTTCGCTTCCTTCTGCACCGTCATGTCCGTCAGTTGGACGTAGCAGTCCGTGTCAGAGATGCGGGCATTGCGCTCAGCCCGAACTTCGGCTGCATATCGCTCAGTCACAAAAGCATCGTCGTTCTCGGGCAAGGAAGCGGCGGCGTAGTAGCCACCGTCAGCAGAACGGAAGAGTTCACCCGGACGCTCCTTCGCAGTCACCCACGTCAGGACACGACCGTCAATCTCCTCGTCCTTGCACTCATACCCATTGGCACGAGCCCACTCAAGATCGAGCGGATCGACATAGCAGTGCACGAAAGGACTGACACTGTGCGCCATCACCTCGCCATTTCTGTCAAGAATGACATAGCCGCCTACTGGAGAAGACAGAGCCTCGTTCAGGTATTCGGCTTTCAAATCAGATAACGTTCTCACGTCTCCTCCTTATGCGGGAACCTGCCCGCCAAATTCAACGATCAGTTCCTTCAAAGCGGTTTCGAGTTCCGTTCGACCAACAAACAGAACATCGCCGCTTGCTTTGAGATTCGCAATGCTTGCGGACTCTTGATTCTGAACAGCACTCACTGCACTAGCCTTGGCCTTGTCGACCTCACCAGTTGCGCTTGACTGAGCGGCCTGTACTGCGCCCACAGACGTTTTTTGCTGGTTTGCCACGGCGTTTACAGCATTCGTTTGAGCGTCGCTTACAGCGGCCACACCCGAAGTCTTCGCGGAGTTCACAGCACTTACCGCAGTTGTCTTAGCCGAGTTGACTTCATTGACACCTGCACTCTTTGCAGAGTTGATGGCATTCACGCCTTCGGTCTTCAAGTTGCTAAGATCAGTTTTTGCCTGGCTGATCTTTTGGGTGATTTCAGCGTTCTGGCTTTGTGCCGACGTTTCAGAAGCCTTTGCGTTTCTCGCAGAGGTCTCCGCAGCCGTTTTGATGTCGATGAACGACTGAGCAAATAGAAGAGACGTGCCGCCCGTCGTGCTATAGCCAACGATCCTGTCAGTGCCGTCCAGCGTTTCCTTCTTCGGCAGATCGCTTACCCTGATAATTGCCATTTCTACTCCTTAAGAAACGCGCTTCCACATGTAAACCGCCACATACGGATTCCTGACAGAGAACGGATTGCCGCCGCCGGTATTGCCGATGTAGACCTCATGCGCGTGATCCCCACTCCATGAAGTTTGACCCGTCCATGACCTATCGGCACTGAAATTAAATTTGTACCAAGGTGCCCCATCGCCACCGTCAGCACTTGTGTTGGAGCGGCTATGCGAAGTTGTCCAAAACGCCCCCGTTGCCAATGATCCCGCACGGTCGTCACATCCAATTTCACCAGTGATGTTCATGCTCCCTCTTGTGTGAGCATGATTCCCCGTCCAGTTCGTAGAACCATAATGGGAGTGCGCGGGCAATTCGTTTGCCGTCAACTGACACGTATCAGCACCGCCCCACGACCCAGGCGCAAAGCCATCACCTGCATCAATGAGACAGCGACCCGCGCCAACACGCTCCCAAACGCCTACGCCAAACAGTTGGTTCGGGTTGACCGAAGAGGTCGAACAGTAGATGCTGCCAACCGGGTAGATCACGTCAACAACAGATAACCTCGCGACCTTCTCCAACGCCTTTTTGAAGCCGTCATAAAGCGCCTGCGCATCAATGCCCGCATCCTGACTGGCATAGTCAGCCACAAGCTGACCGATGGAGAAACCCGCGCTCGCACCCTGTGCAATTGCTCGGTTCACACGATCCGATCGCGCAATGCCAGACTGAAAACCCTTGGAAACAGTCGAGGCCATCTCGGCGGATTCCCACTCGGCCTCGCTCGCAATGTTCGCGTCCTTGCCGTTGGCGAACGGGATCAAATAATTCTTTGCCATTACTTCAAGTCCATAAGTAAAAAGTCATCGTTATCGGTCGTCAGGAGTACGCCGTCTGTCGTAGCCAAGTTCCCCGCGATCGACGGCCACACGCTTTCCTGCACGCCAGCATGATTGAGCGTGAAAACCTTCTTGCTGAAAATCTCCCAGACAATCGGAGGAACAGACCTCTTGAAGACATAGATGTCAATGCTCATGTCCTGGTTGTCGACGTATGACCATTGCGCAGAGTTAACCCCAAAGGCCGACATCACCAATCGCAAGAGGTCATCAAGAGTCTCGTTCTTACCCCCGTACTGGTTGAGCGCAATCTTTGCTTTGAGAAGAACGCGATAGACCTCATCACTCAACTCGGTGATGCCGTAGGTGTCATCTCTCGGGGTCTTCCAAATGCCAAGGTCAAAGCCGATGCCGTCCACGTCGTCAAACGCAAAAAAGACATCTGTAATGCGTAGTTTCAGTTGACGAGTCACGCCCACGCGCACGCCAATCGCATCAAGCTGAGTACCCTCTGCCAAATCCAAGTCGTATTGCTTGATCATGTACGCGAGGTCTTGACGCGCATTCAAAACGGGTTCTGTCAGCTGATAAACCCACTCCGTAAAGCGCGGCTTATCTCTGTGCGCCCCCGTGATCAGCTCTGTGTATTCGTTTTCATTCGGCATGGCATTACCCCACCGTGATGTTGATGTCCTGCACAGAACAAACAGCCTTCTGATTCCAAGCAATCTTCACAGAAGCCGCCGAAGAATTGAGCAATAGCTTTTCAAGCGTGAAGGCAACATCAAACGTACAGTCGTTTTTGAGAACCGCTACAGTCGCCACCTTCGCAGGGTCGACCGACTCGCCGATGCTGAGGCCGTTGATGTACGACACAACGCTCCCTTAATCTCACCCTCGACAGTACTCAACCAGACATCTGTCGGCTTAATCGACATATTGACGGACACCCGAACGTCTGACGGGCGACTAAATTTGATATTGTTCACGTTCCCGAATGCATCGAGGTACTGGACGCTCGTGCTGCCATGCGTTGCCACGCCCTGACTCTTCTTCTTAAAGATCGTGTCCGCAATCTGGTTCACATCGCCACCGGCAACGACAACAGCAATTGAGTGAGCGGGAATGCCGTCTGTCGAGGTCTCGCCCGTATCATTGTGTCGACCGGCAACGGAATGAACGTCGTCAAGCTGAGCAATTGAACCAATCAACCCTTCCCAGAGTCCAACGGTTGGCTACATGGTCGACAGGGACTGGCGCTCTCTGAGTGCCACGTCAGACTCAATGTCAACGCCTTCAATCGCTGAAGAAGGATTTGTGACGCTATGCCACCCGAGCGTAGGAGTACCGATCTTTGTGATCGAACCTGCGCCTGCGGAAACCGCACCGACCTCCTGAGACTCAGCCGTCACAACAACTTCGCCTGAAAGCGGAATAGAAACCGTCGACGGAAGAAGCCAGCGATTGTCCGAAGAGTCAATTGCCACGCCGTTGTTGATCACCGTTCCGGCCACGCCGACAAGCTTCAAGTCAACCTGAGAACGGGAGGCGTCATGGCGCGTGAGACCATTCGTTTTGACCGCACAGTCAAGCGCAACGCCAGAAGCCGTATTCGGGTTGTATGCATTGAAAACGGAAATGGCTTGAGCGTTCAGATCATTGATGGCCGCGGAAAAGATTGCCAGCAACTGTCCATCCTGCGTATCAGCATCAAGGTTGATGTCTGATCCAAAGATTGACTTCGCCTTGTCCTTGAAATACTCAAGGATTTCGTCGTATGTCGGTGCCGTAATGCCGCTTGCGGACACTACAAAAATCGGACTGTCAATCGTCATCCGATAACCTCCTCAATGTTTGCCGTACCGTATCGCGTCACGATTTCCGCGCTAATGCGGATCGTGCGCGTGTCGGGATTCAGGATCGACTCAAACTTTGAAATCTCCGTCACGCCAGGAGTTTCAAGAATCCTGGCTCTCAGTACGGATTCAACCGCTTCGTGCTTTCCAAGAATCTCTTGAAGCCAAGGCGTCCCCTCCGTCGTATCCAGAAACCACGAGCCGCGCCATAAAGCCAGCCGCGTCATGACGTTCTGGGCGACCGCATCAGGCGTATCTGCGAGAAAGCAGGAGCTTCCTCTGCCCATCGTCATGTCGCCCGCTTCATCAAGCTTTCTAACCTTCATGAGAGCCTCTCTAGAAAAACCAATTCATGAAGCAATGGGTCACATAACCTACCGCGTAAATCAACGCCAACCATCTAGCCAGTCTTATTACCCACGGCAGTTCTTTGTCTTTTTTCATAGTCGTCAGACCTAGTAAACCCACTAATATTTGAGTTAAACTCTCCATGTAGACACTTCGCAAAGGTGTTAAAAAAGCCCGTCGGGATCGCACTCCCAACGGGCTTTGTTTTTTTTGTGGTCTCGCATCAGTGCGCAGGCGAAGTCTCTGAGCGTTCGCCCTGCGCCGTGTGCGTGTGACCTTTGAGGCTGATGCCATCGGCGACAACATCGCCCGAGACGGCTGCACCGGAGCCACCAGATACACTCAAGCCGCCCTTGCCTGTCATAGCACCGACAACGGTCAGACTCTTTTCGATCTTCACGTCACCAGTAATCGTCGTTGACGGGCATTCAATCGTCAGCGTCGGACACTTGAGTGTCGTCGCGCCTCCTATCGTCCCTGTCAGCGTTCCTGTCGTTTCTACGGTCACGTCATGAGATTTCGGATGAATGGAGATCAATGCCCGATGATCATCACTCCTGATCTCAAGCCTCGAGGTCGAGACGCCCGAGATGCGTTGAGCCTGACTCCAAGGGCCAGGGATGACAAAGCCGTCCGACAAGTCATGCATGCGAGTCTCAGCAGGCGGCTGAACGCCTCCAGACTGCCACCACACGTCAATGGCTCGACAGGCGAAAACCACAAGGCATTCGTCGCCGGTCTTGATCGGGAACGTCATCGAGCATCCGCCCGCATGCGGAAAGACAACGGGACAGTCAAGCAGCAGAGGCAGATTCACTACCTCAACGCCACCATCCTCAAGAACCCGCTTGCCTTGGATAGCCGGTTGAACCTCGCACGTCAGTTCGACAGGATCGAACTTCTGAATGATCCCCGGCAGAGCCGTCCAGATCATCGCTTGACGCCCCGTAAAATGCGCGTCTCTTTCTGATGTAGGATCGCCGATCCTTTCGTTCGTTGAGATCATAGATTCGGGATGTTGTTCAAAGCCGTTGGGTTCATAGGAGTCTGCGCGGCATTGACGCCCGCACACACCATCTTCGTGTACCACTCGTTCCCGCGAGTGTCGCCGACGTGCTCGCGGCTCAGTACGCGATAGAGACCGTCACCAGAGATGAAGCCGCCCGTAGCCGCCTGCTGACTCATCAGATCGGCATCTACAGCTGTGTCGTAATCGCCGCCTTGAATGGAGTTGTTGTCGATCAGCACAAGCGAGCCAACATCAATTCGAGGCTGTAGAAGGCATTGAGCCTCTACGCCATCAACGGTGACGGTCGGACGACCAATAAGCCCCGTATTGGCAGTTAGAACCACAACGTCCTCGGTTTTCTTGTACGTCATGTCCTTGCGGATCGTGGTAACACCTTCCGTACCGTAGCCCCACTCAAAAGCATTCGTATCAGCTACGCCCTGCATGGCATCCGCAGCCATCTTGAAGATCACCTTGCCGCGCAACAGACGCCCCTCCATGAAATCAGGCTTCTTTGGCGAGGAAACGCCGTAGGGCTTCATGCTCGCCACCACTGCGTCGTACACGTCCGCCTGCGTCGAGCCTTTCGGCAGTGAGGCATTGCAAACAGCGTACTGATGCGCACGGTCTCCAGTAGCGGCAATCAGGCGCATGTATGTGTCGGTCTCAGACTCTCTGCCCGTTGACTTCCACCACAAGTCACCCTGAAAGATCAGAGAGTGGGATTCCTGATACCCGGCCTCAATGATTACCTTCATGTGCTTGTGCTTCACAACAGCATTGACGGGAGCCTGAATGCGGTCAATCGTTTCCGTTGACACGTTGTACACGGTGATTTCAGCCGTGCAGGGCTTCCCGACAATCGCCTGGGTAATGTGAAACTTGCACCGGAAGTTGCTGAGGTCTAGCGCCTCCTGTCCGTTACCAGTCTGCACAATCAGACGAAAGTAGCGAAGCCACTGCTTGTACTTTGTCTCACTCATCGTCAGGACTCCACGTCAGAATCAAGCTTGAACCCATATCCTCATAGGTCGGAACTCGAAGCGAGCCGCCGTCAAGGGACGCATACAGATGCCCAATGCCCTTGTAAGAGTGCTGAGCGAAGAGATCGACACCAACGATGATCGGGACCCCCAAACAGCGAACCTCGTCATCAGATCGAACCACGTCCAGATACCAGCCGCCATAAAGGCAATCGCGATACACAAGCGTCAGCTCGTACTGGTAGTCGCCCAGCATGATTGAGAAACTTTGCGCCCCTGCATCAAGCGGGATGCGATACGTCACCATCATTTGCCTCCATAGCGATAGCCCTCAGAAGGGATAAGTTGCTTGTAGCCCGACTTCTTTGATGCCGTCCTCTTGGGGTTTTTCTGCCTGGCCGCGTTCAGAGAAACCGTCTTCGCCTCAGCTAGCAGAACCTCTTGGAAGGTGATTTCGATGATGGCTGAGCTTTCCGTATCAGCCGTCGTCGTGACCTTCAGCTTCGTAATCAGCACGCAGTCATACTTGCGCTTGCCTGTCGACAAGTGAAGCGGCATGCGTGCATTCTTGAGTTCAAGCAGCTTGTCGTAAACGTCCTTCGTGGTCTGCATGCCCTTGAGGATCGAGCCGTCTAGCGCAGAGTTGATCAGCCTTGACGAATCAGACCAGCCAAACACACAAGTCACGATTGCAGGCTGAACGAATGCGTGATCTGAAATCGGCGCACCCGTATCAACCGGATGTTGCGTGACTGTCACGTCGTCATCGTGAGTCTCAGAGATCACCACATCAGGGATGATCGCGTCGCCCTCTTCGGGCGTAATGCCTCTTGAGCGCCCAAGCAGGAGCGCCTCGAGGCTGTACGGTAGCGATGGCATTAGATCAGCCCCCTATTGCCGTGCGAAGCGGCTTTCTTGGTCTCCTGCGCAACCGCCATGCCTGCGGCACGAGCGTCGGGAGCCGTGATGTTGATCGTCTGAGTGATGTTCGTAGCCTGGCTGTTGGACACGGAAGATGAAACGCCTGCCGCCTTTTGTGCGGCCGCTTCCTTTGCGTAAGGGCTTCCGTCAAAGTACAGCCGCTCTTGGTCGGCTCTGCGCTGACGCTTCTGAAGCTCGAGGCCCAGCATGTAAGCGTCCTTGTCGTCCTCTACCTCGATCAGATCTTCCGTCTCGACACGTCGAGAGCCAATATCCTTCATTGCCTCGACGTCATTCGTGTCTACGCCAAAGAACTTTGCCTTTAGCTTTGTCGTGTCGTCCCAGTCGTCATCGAACCCCTGCGCCTTCATCACGCGTCTATCGATGTGCGCCGCATCCGCCTTCGCGTTGATGTCCATCGACTTCTTCAAATCTTGGAGCTCAACCTTTTCGGCAGCAGAAGCCTTGCCGGTCTTTACCCGATCCTCGAGCACCTTCTGGCGGCTCTTGTCGTAGTAATCGCCAGACTTGAAAAGCACTTTGCCAACCCAGTCAAAGAAGCCTGATGCCTCCTTGATGATTTGAACCTGTGAGTCAATAGTCGACTTCAAGTAATCAGCAAAGCCGTCATTGAAGGACGCCAGCTTTTTGTCGAGCTGAAGCGCGTCGGTAATCTGAGCCGTTGCGCTCATGGCACCCTTGGCGACCGTATCCCACACCTGACTGATTTCGTTCATCAAGCGATGAGATGAGTTCGCGCCCTTGTCGATCTCTTTGCCAAAAAGCCCCGCAAAATGCGAGGCTCTTTCGAGTTCGGCAGGAAAGTCACCCTTCACAATGTCGTCAAAGATGCCGCCAAGCCCAAGCGCATCAGCCTTCATGCGAGCGAGGCCCGGATCAGTACGCGCAAGCCGTGCGATGTTTTTGCTGATGTCGACAAACACATCAGACATATCTCGAGCCTGTCCCGTTGCATCACGAAGCGAGACGCCCACCTGCTGCCTGACCATTTGCTCGAAGCTCGAGCCGTATGTCTTCGCCTTCGTGGCAAAGTCGCTGAAGGCAGCATTCACAGCCTCAGCAGATCCGCCTACTCGCTCAACAGCCCCCTGCATCTTCATCAACCCAGAGATCGAAGTCCCCGTGTTGTTGGAAATTTTGTAGAGGTTGTTGACCTCAGAGGTCGACTTGGCAAACGCCGCACCAATTGCGACACCAGCGCCAACAGCCGCCTTGCCGATGCTCATGAAACGCCTGTTTGCTTCGGCGATGGTGCTGTTGAATTTCGCCAGCTCGTCCTTGTCAATGTCAAAGCCGAGCGAGACGAGAAAGCCTTCAAGAACGGTTGCCATAACGCTCCCTTTCGATTAACCCGCGATTGAACGCGAGATTGTCCAAACTGATATTCATGATCAGAACATCTTCAAGCGTGAGAGAGCCGTCCCTGAGACTTTCGTACCTGCACATGCCTGCGTGTACCGGGCGCAGCAGATAATCTAGGCCATCCGGGAGGGTTCGGAACCCGCCGTCTTCCCGTTCGCCGCAGCCCCGCCAAATAGACCGAGCGCGGCAATAGTAGGGCGGAGCTCACGGCTCAGAACATGGATCACAAGCGTCATGCAATCCTGCTGCGTCATGTCTTGGAACATCAGGTTCCCGTCAGCCATAACCCTTGCCCAAACTCTGTCCGTCTTGCGCTCCACACAGGAAAGACAGGTGCGAACAATCTTGCGGAAGTTGGCTTCAGGCATGTCCGCAAGGGCTTTGAGAATCGGAGCGGACAGATAGATCAGTTTTCCGATCGCTTCAATGCGCTCCTCGGGAGACGCCTTATCCGCATCAGGTGAGTTCATGACCTCAAGCGCCACCTTGCTGAGCACCTCATGAAAAAGGATCGGCAAGATGGGAGCCGCGAGACGGCTCACATTGAGAGAGTCAAACAGGTCAAGACGGCCAACCTTATAAAGGTGGCCGCCGACAGTTACGTCAAGCGACTCAAGCATCAGTAGCTCCCAGTAATCACGTCAATCTTGCCGCAGTCGAATACCCACTCGACCATCTGCCCCTCTTCGGCGAAGGTACGGTCGGGGAGCTTCTGGAAAGCGGCGTTTCTGCACGTGATGATTTCGTTGTTGCCCTTGTTTCTGATCGTGATGACGTTGTTGCCCCACGCAGAACTCGAAAGACTCTGCGCGTTGAACATCGTCTGAAGCGTGGCATTGACGGGAGACGTATAGAGCAGTCGTACCGTCACAGTACCGCTCTTGTCGGCCTTGAGGCTGTGCATGACCTCTCCGTCCGCGCCGACGGTCATCGTGTTGCGGGAATTGGCGGTCGTGACCGTAATGCCTTCCTTGGTCACAGCAGAGCCAAAACCAAGGTCGACCACGCCAGTTGTGCCTGCAAACGTAGCCGTCACGTCCATAAAGGAATAAGTGCTTGACATTATTCACTCCTTATCGGTTGACCGTGATCGTGCAGTCGACAAAGTGGATTGCACCCTTGAGCTTCACAGCAATCTGAATCGGCGGAGCCTTGCGGGCTTCGCGATCAGACTGCGACTGTTCGTCAAACGGCTGGATATACACGTAGTAGCCGGTGGCAAGCGTGTCGCCTGTCTTGAGCGCACCGAAGGAATCGCCATTCCAGACACCAGGCGCAATCAGCCAGTTCTTCACGCCCTGCTCGAGCGACTTGCTGACCGTTGCCACGAGATTGTCCGCGCCGATTTCGTCCTGACCAACCTTCTTGCTCGTGTAGAGAAGATTCCAAAGATCGGTCTCAACACGATTCTGGAGCCAGTCCAGACCGTGCGTTTCATCGATGAACCAGCCGCCTGCGGTAATGCCCTCACGAAGAATGCTCGTGTCGTTCTGATAAGCCGCGAACACATTGACATTGTGAGCCTTCAGCGTGTTCGCCTGAGAGATGCGGAGGTTTTCAGCCGCAACCCCCGGACACTGCTTGAACTTCAAGGTGATGCACGTATTGGAACCCTCAAAGTTGACCGTGCTCATGCGGCCAAAGATGCTTGCCACGGCAACTTCAGAAGAGCTCGAGTACATGACCACAGTGCGGTTGTATCCGAGTGCTTTAAGCTTCGCACCAAGCGTGTCAGAACGCGTAGAGTCAAGCTCGAGCGTGTTCTGAGTCGTGAAGCCGATCATGCGAGCGGGAGAAGCAGCCTCAATGAAGCCTGCGGCGGCAATCATCTCTTCCTCGCCTGCGTCACCAACCATGCAAGCCATGTACCAACCCTGGAAGTCCGTAAGAACAGCCAGAGCCTCAACAAGCGATTCAGCCGTGCTGCCCTTGACGGAAGTAGCCGAAGAGTTCAAGCCGAGAGCCTGTGCGAGCGTACCTTCATCGTTGCAAGTCACGCTCGAGCTGGTTCCCGTCGTCGCAGAGGTCACGACAAACTGAGTGCCAGACCAGACACATGTGCCAGAGCCGGAAAGGCCTGCCGTAACCTGAGAGGCGACGCCATTGAGGTTCGTCTCTGCAGAAAGGTCAACAGCGGAAACAGCCTTGGACTTACCGTCAATCGTGAACGTGATCGAACCGTTTTCGATGCTCGTAAAGGTGTTGATAGCCTGCTCATTCGTAGTAAGCATGCGGCCACGAAGTCGGCCTGCGGTAGCAGACTTTGCCCAACGACCAATCTGAACAACAGACGGCTTGGGAGACTGCGAGAAGAAAGCCTGTGCGGCGAGATATTCCTTCGAATTAACGCCGAATTCCTGCGCAATGCTAGTGATGTCCGAGTATGCGCGGATTCGCTCCTGAGTGTCGATGACATCAGAAGTACCGATGATCAGGCAGGCTCCGAAATTTCGGAGAGTTGCCGCCGTCGGCGACATCTCAATCTTGACGTTGACAACGTCAGAGACCGGAAGAGTAGGTGCTGTCATAGCGTCCCCTTTTCAGTGTGAATCTCTATATCCCCGACGCTCGCAAGATCGCGGACGCCGTATGTGCGGACGACCTCACGACCAACCTTGAAGGTCACGTCGTAGCGGTCAACCCATTGTTCAAAGAGGAAGTCAGGAAGATGCTGAATGTCCTCATTGACGCCTTGAAGCACAAGTCCCGCTTTCTTGAGCGCGTTCGCGTTCTGAAAGATTTGAGCGCCTTCGCGGAAGGAGTCTGCGAGTTCCTGTGCATTTGAGCCGTAGAAAGAAGCCACGCAGGTCAGAGTCTGGTGACTGATGCGCTTGATGTCTCCCGAGACAGGATCGTCCAAGCGTCCCTTGTGCCCCTGCTGATAGGGCGTTCCCGAGGTAGAAACGGAAATGATGCCGACCGCCGCCCAATCCTCATCAAGAGCGAAGCGTGTACCCGGTCGAGCAAGCCATCTGCGCCTGACGTGCGCATTGTCGAGCCCTGTCAGTGCGGCAAGCCAGACTCGCAGCTTGTCTTCTGGCGATTTCGTGTTCTCAGAGCCAATCGGCGTCAGCACTTTCGCTGATCGGCTGTCGATAACTGCCATCCGATGCCTCCTCAGGCCAACAAGTTAAGCGGATGAAGCCTTGTCCGAATTGCGAGTAGTCCGCGCAATCCTTCACAACAAACTTGCGTCCGCGCCACTCCACAGCGTCGTAGCCGTGTCCAAACCCCTCGGGAGCATCGTCCTTCATGAAGCGCACAAGAATCGTTCCTGCGCGTTGCAGAGCGTCAGGAAGGCGCTCAATGCTTTTCATGTCGGAAGTGACGACCGCTTGAATCCTCACGCGCTCACCATCAGCCCATGCAGGATTGCCGAGAGAATCGACAGTCTCCGTTCTTGGGATCAAGGTGACGGGAGATGTGAACAACGGATCACGAATGACCTCAGATACGTCAAGTCCAGCCATCGCCATCCTCCACATAGAAGTCGAGCGCATTTTGCAACGCGCCCGAATTGATCAGGGGTTTAATGTTCTCCCCCCGCTGTTCGTTTTCTCGCTCGCCCTTGGTCAGTCGACTGCGGTTGCGGTTCTTGATCGTGCTCGGCTTGAGCGGCTCAAAGGTACCGTTACGCATGTAGAGCTGGACCGCCAACACAGCGTCGGACCCCGCTTGTTCAAGCAGAGCCTTCACAGCCTTGTCGTCGTCATTGAGCGCGGCCCGCATGGCGGCTTCAAGATGCTTCGTCACCTTCTCCTTGCCAGACTTCACGCCCGGCACAAGAAAAGGACGCGGAGGAATGTTGGCTGCGGGTGAACCGTGCTCGTGGACAAAGCCCAAAAGGTGATTCGGCGGACCGCCATCTTCTCGAGCATCTTTTTTTGAACTCGATGCAATGCCAACAAAAACCACACTCCTCTTGAGTCGTTCAAGGCTCTTGTTGAGTTCATGAACGTGAGAAGTGTGGTTAAGCGATGCCAGGGATTTGGGCTTCATATCTGGATGCCTCCAGCTCCGAAGATTTGCATGAGCTGATAAAGCTCACGTCCGTAAGCCGTCATGTTCCAGAACCCTGCACCCTCTTCCGTGCCAGTGCTCGTGTCATAGGACACGGACGCACCGTCTACGGACTTGGATGCGACAACACCCAGTGTTCCGCCGTTACCGTTACCGCCCGATGCCGTTGAGCCGTATGCCGTCAGATAGTGAGCGGCATACAGACCCATGACGTGTGCGCGGACTTCGGCGTCTTCAAAGCGGTCGACGGCAAAGAACTTGTCTGCGAGCGACAGACGGATTCTTACCGCCGCATCCGGGTACTTGTCCTCGGTAATTTCAGGAAAGGTTTCTCGAAAAACCTTAAGCGCCTGCGGCGTCGGACTTGCCATCTTCGGCCTCCTTCTTCGCCCTGGGAGCCGTCTTGCGAGCGGGCTTGGCAGCCTGCTCAACGTCCTCACAGCGAACGATGTACTGCTTCAAGTAGGGGTGTGCCGCCACTTCGTCCTCGACCTCGTAAACGCGCCCCTTGGTAAAAGCGAGGGACTTGTCTTCGAGATTGAGAGTGACGGGCCCATCGACGGTAATCTTTTTCATCGTGAGCCCTCCTCTCATTAAGCGAGGTCGCCGTAGTAGACCATTTCCGGACGGACGAATTCAACGCCGCCAAGAGCACCGTAGTACGGCACGGACTGCATGAAGTCACGGAACTGCGGAGCCATGGACTGGAGCTGAACGAGCGGGAAGCGAACAACGTCGCGAGCCTTCGTGTAGGCAACCAGACGACCATTGCCGCTGTTGATCGAGCTGTCATTCAGCCACTTGACCGGACGGATCGTGAGCTTGCCGCCGTTGGAGACGGCAATGTTGTTCTGGAGGACGTATTCCAGGACGTTCTTGTCAACGTTCGGGAGCTGCTTGGAAGCAAGGGCTGCGAAGAGAGCCGGCGGGATCAGGATCGTATCGGGGATACGGATGTACTGAGTCGCCTTCCAAGAAGCCTCAAGAACGGAGTTGAAGAGTTCAACGGCGTCGCCAGCACTCATCGTCTTGACATCAACGGAACCAAGGTTGGACTTGGCAACGACAGCATCGTTGTTGAGAAGGCCCTTGACGCCAATGCCTTCGTCGCCCATGTAGACCTGCTGATCAATGTCGAGCTGGTGCTTGAACTTCATGGCGTCATACTTCTGAACGTCGATCGGACGACCAACCTGCATGGCCTTCTGAAGTTCAAAGATGGAGTAGGACACTTCCATGCCCCACGGGGTAAGCGGCGTCGTGACCTTCGACGTTTCGACGGAGACGCGAGCCGGGGTGGTGTCCATGCCCTTGATCCAGGACTTGCCGGAGCCGCCGATCGAGCCAAAGCCGCCCGCGTAGTTGGCGAGCATGAAGGACGTAACCTCGTCAGCAATCGTCACGTCTTCACGAAGGTCAATGTCACGAGACCACGTGAAATCAGCGAGCGGAGCGTACAGCTCCTGATCGAGGCGTTCGAGTTCGCCGCGCATGAAAGCGCCGGTCGAAGAGATTTCTGCATCAGTGAAGCGCATGTTTCACTCCTTAAATGTTGAAAGCGATTTCGACAAGGCCAGAGGCGTCAGCGGCACCCATGAAGGTGCAACCCGGAATAGCCGTGTTGGTGCCCTCGTCAGCCGTGATCGTGCCGTCGGTCTTGAGGTAGACCGTGCCGCCGAGAGCGGGCGTACCGCCAGCCGTCTTGACGACCATGTAGCCGCGACGAAGAACCGTCAGGATGTCGTCCTTCTGGACGCCTGCTGCATCCACCTGACCGTATTCGCGGACGGCAAAGCCGTAGACCGCATCCGTGTTGGCCGTCGTGGCGGCAACCGACGTACCGGCAAGCTTGACGGGAACGCCGAAAGCCTTGACCGTGCCGTTGTTCTTGTGGACTTCGGTCGTGAAGTCAAAGAAGCCGCGAGTGATTTCACCTGCGAAGCCGCGCGGCATCGAGGTACCAATGAACTGAGACATTACTTGCCCTCCCAGAAGGTTTTGTACTTGGTATTGAGTTCGGAGTTGGACGGACGAGCGGGCGTTTGCTGACCGCCGTCACCAAAGCCGCGAGCCGTCGGGTTATTCTTGGAACGAGCCAGAAGAACAGCCGCCTTGAAGGCAACATCGAGAGCCTGACCGTCAAGCGTGGCGGAGTCGCCAAACGTCTTGTTGCCGGAAAGCTTCAGGGCATTGCGCTTGATGCGACCGACCAGACCGCGCGTGAACTTGCCGCCTTCGCCGTCGCCCTGCGGCTTCGGGATGCCCGGCGCGAGTTCGTCAGCGTCAGCCATCACCTGCTCGACTTCTTCGTCTGCGACGATTTCAGCGTCAGGATCGGCCTCGCCGCCTTCGTTGCCTTCCGCGCCCTCTTGGGGTTCGGGAGGTTCTTCGTCAGCGGTCGGCTTTTCCATCGCAGAAACCTTTTCGGTCAAGGCCGCCACGGACTTCTCGATCGCGTCAAGGCGTTCCTCAGCGGTCGGAGCCGGAGCAGGTTCGCCCTGACCGTCATCTCCTACAGGATTCGCCTCGACCGAATCGAGGCATTCGTTAAAACCCTCTTCGTCGCCGTCTTTGAAAAAGCGACGCAGAGCGTTCTTCCAGGATTTAGTTTTCATAAAACCATCTCCAATCTTGCAAATCTCGCCACAGCGAGCTTTTTCTACTAAGGCGAGGTGGTTGCCCACGATGCCCTCCTGATGCCCCCGACCGTTGCCGTCGTCGATGGCCTTGGCGTCATAGCCGCAGCTCACCTCCGTCAACTGGCCTTCCTCGACAAGCCGAATGCCTTCGGCGTCTTGGAGGAGCAAGTCGGCGAGAAGAAGGGAGCTTTGTTCCCCCTCTCCTCGCCTGACGTTCTGCACATGTCCGATGCTGATCTTTCTCCAGTTGTCAGGATCAGCAAACTGACCGTGCCCGATGACTACCGGCTTGCCTTCAAAGCTCGCCATTGTCTCGGGTTTGAATAGTTCAGCCTCGGAACGGCTCATGACTACCTTTCCGCCCTTGCCTGCGATGCCAGTCTCAAGCGGCGTGTAGTCGAACTCGCCGACACGACTGATCGGCACGTCCTTGCACAGCAAAAAGCCCTCTGGCGTTTTCTCGCGCCGAGGGCTTAACTGTTCGACGGTGTAGAACTCAGCACCATCTTTGAATCTCATTTTTCATACCCCGTTTTGGAGAACAGTGGTTCGGGAAAACACCTGCAATTCCACACGCATCCTGGATGACTTCTAACAGGCGTTCCGCCTTTTCCGACCTCGCAGATCGGCGGCGAATCCCACCGCTGTACGGTCCCGTCAAGACGAGCGTGCATGTCTCGCACAGCTCCGTCTCCTACCGTTCGCCAGATGTAACCGGTTGACCCAACAGCCTTTGCTCGAGCTTGCGTGAAGTTGGATCGTGCTCGAGCCGTCTCCGTTCGTGCGATGCAAATGGCACGGGCCTCCGTGCTTGCACCCAGTTCGTTCTTGATGCGAGCCGCGATTTCAGGGAAACGCTGCCCGTTTGCCAAACCGGACCTGACCCACTCATGAACCTTCATGGCGGCCTCATGCGGGATTGTCTTGATCAGATCAACCTGCTCTGCCTGCATGCGCTGGTACTCGTTTGCGATGGCAGGAGAACGAAGGCGCTTGCGTGTCGCCCTCGTGATTCCCTCGCCAACTCGTAGCCAAGTGTCGTAGTCAGCCTGATCGGCTCGCTTGAGCATGACGCTTGCGATGTCCAGTGCATAGGCATTCAGCGAGTCCTCATACGAGAAGAGCCGCCTTTGAATCTGGGAGACCGCAACGAAAAGATCGGTCTCTTCTTCGAACTCACGAGCGATCAGGTCAACCTGCTTCGCGATTTGCAAGAGGCGCTTTCGGTACCAGCGGTTTAGGTTCGCCGTTTTCGTCGGCTCCCGAAACGCCGTTTTCGATTTGACCTTCATTCAGTCCTCCAAAAGTCGGCGGCATCAAACCGTTGTCCGCCTCTTCCGCCTCATCAATGTCCTCATCGGTAATTGACGAGAAGAGTCCGATCACATCGGAAAGCTTGCGAAGCTCCTTCATGGCAACAGACGGAGTGATAGCGTCCGCCTGAAGGGCTTGAATGATCGCCCCGGCCATGCCCGTAGCGGCCTGCGCCTTCTGCTCGTTCGTCATCTGCCAAAGAGACTTGAACTCAAAGCTGAAGTCGTCACCCGGCGGCGTTCCCATCTCGCTCTCGTACATGACATTGAGCAAGCGTTTCATGCCCGGACGCAGATCGCTGTCCTGATCATGCTTGACGTTGTCGTAGTACGTGCGCAGATCGCTTTCCCCTGTGGAATTGAAGCCCGTAGGAGATTGACCGAAGAGGCGCACAAGAGGTACGCCGATTGCACCAGAGATCTGCTGACCAATCTGGAGCATGACTTCAGGGATGCCCGTAAACGTGTACTGCATCGTTTGGAAGTCGTCGGACGAATCGCCGATGGTCATGCCCTCGATGCCCTGGAACATGCGGATGTAGTCCATCTGTTTCAGGAAGCCCTTGGCGGCAAGATCGTTCGTGAGGATGTCCCTCAAGCCTTCAACCTTGTAGTAGCGCAGATACGCCTTCGACAAGAGCTGTGCTGCGCCTTCCGTTGCCAGATCGAACATGGAGATTCGATCAAAGACGGTCTCGAGAATGGAAGCACCCCAGCCGCCGTAAGCGCGTCGCAGGTTGTAGGGCAGGCGTCGACCTTCAAAGCGGATCACACGCGAGTAGTGAACGCGTTGAGACGGGATCGAGATTTCGCTAGACCCCGCGATGATCGTGTAGTACTCAGGCTTTCCGAAGTCCGCACCGAGCGTTTGAACGGTACTGCCAAGCGTCGGATCAATCTGCCATCGGTCAAGAACGCACAAGCCCTTAAAGGAGCCGGGGCGAATCTTGCCGAGAGGCGTGCTCATGTCGTCACCGTCAATGAGCATGACTGCGATAGAACCGCCATAGAGGCGAGACCACTTGATCGCGTCGCAGAGAGAGTTCCAAACGCCAAGATCGTCCATCTGGGTATTGATCTTGTCGACCACAGACGGATCGTTTGCCTTGATGTCCACACCTTCGCGCGTCATGTCTTCGGCGATGATGTCAACAGCCAGACCGCAGATCCACGAGCCCTGATACGCCCACTCGAGCTGATTGCGCTCCATGGACTTGAACTCGGGAATGTACCGCGTCTTCTGGAAGGTGTTCTGCGTGTTCGGCCCGATGCGCAGAAGCGCATTGCTCACGCCGTCGGCAAAACGCTGAGTGCGCCGTCCGACTCGTTTGTTGTTTCGCATAATGCTCCTCATTGCGCAAGGCGAGCCCACTTGGACAAGCCCGGCTTGGTGATGTATCCATCGAGTGCGTAGCGAATGCCGTCGATGGCGTGATTGTTCTTGTCAACAAAGACCGAAAGGACCTCTCCAGTCGTCTTGTCGACCTTGTAGCTGTAAAGCCTGAATTCGTCCGCAGTGTGCTTGCATCGCGGATGAACGATGATTTTCTCGAAGCTCTTCAAGTAGGCCACGCCATCCTCAATGCTTCCCTGCCACTTACTGGCGGCACTGATGCGGAAAGGCGGGTTTGCACGATTCGCAAGGTAGCTGATGGTCTCTGGTCGAGCCGCATCAGCGTGAATCGGCCAATTGTCAACCTCGGGCACCGTTCTGTAGAAAGCTGGCAATTCGTCAATCTCAATGCCCGTTGCATAGGCCTCATAGTCGATGTATAGCTTTCCGTCGTACATGAAGCAACGAATGAGCGTATTCGGGTCTCTGGCAAAACCAAAGTCAGCCCCAAAGAAAAGGCGTTCAGCGCGCTTCCACAAATCATCAGGAAAACTCTCGACGCTGTACCTGCCCTTAAAGACTTGAGCATCCGACACTGTGCGAGGGAATCCCTCCCAAATGTGCAGGTATTTCTCGTAGTCGATCGCCTTGTCATGCTCCATCTCAGCACGTAGCTCAGGTGGAAAGTGCGGATTCTCGTCAAAGTTGATCTTTCGCACGTAGGCTTCTGGAGGCGGATTCTCAATGAAGCGCTTCGTCGTCGGATCATCGGCATTCAGAGGGTTGAACGTTACCCAGATCTCTGAACCCTGCTTACGAACGGTCGGAATCAGAACCTCCCATGAGGATTCGGAGACGGTCTGTGCCTCTTCAACCCAGCAAATGTCGATGCCTTCGGTTGACTTCACAGACTGCTCATTTCTGAGCAAGCCCTTGAAGATGAATCGCGAGCCAGTCAGCTTGTGGCGAATCTCAGACTCCAAAAAGGAAAAGCGCCCCGATATGCCGAGACGCTCTGCCGTGTCCCTCAAGATTTGATAGGACGAGTCTTTGATTGAATTCTGGATCTCACGACAGCACAGGATACGGATGTTCGCCATGTCGCACATGACCATAAGGGCCTGCGCGACTGCCCACGATTTGCCTGATCCTCGACCGCCGTAGAAGACCTTGTATCTATGCGGCCTCCAGATCTCTCGGAAGGGATCAGCCATCCTTCTGAGCCTCCAACATCTTTGCGTAAACCTCAGCCATGCCCTTGGCGTCCTCAGTCGCATCAACCTTTACGGTCTTGCGATTGCCGTAGCGTGAATCATCACGCCAAGCAGCCTGTCGGGCTTTTTCCTGCATCAGCACCTTGTAGGCTTCAACCGCACCCTTCGGAAAGTCCTCGCCGGTTGAGAGACGCGTCTGCAACTGGTCGTTGAGTTCGTCTTGGAGGTCGAGGAGTTCGTCATTGAACTTCTCAGCGCTCTCCTCCCTCGCGCGCGCGGATTGGTGGAGAAAGTCAGGATACTTCGCCTTCCAATCGTTCAATGCGTCGAATGAAGGCATTCCAGGCATCTTGCAGATCTGTCGTTCAGACTTGCCTTCACGGATCAAGTCACAGATCTTTCGAGCCAGTTCTTCTGTGTACTTGCTTGGACGCCCCATCTTTTTAGGAGCGGCCTTGGTTTCTTTCGTCATAAGCCAACACCTCCCTAAAAATATGACGCCGTGGCTTGTGCTATCAGCGGTTTTCGATTAAGATGAGATTGAACTAAGAGTTCCGTTTGCGAAGTCTGGCGGCGGGTGAAACACAGGTCAGCGGCACCGCACCTGTGATGCTCAAGTTGAGAACCTCCGTTAACTACGGAGGTTTTCTTTTTTCCCGCCTTCAGGTCTTCCATCCGGCTCGTATGCACTTATCATCAATCGAACCCGGCCATCTTCCTTGAAACTTTTCGATATCATCACTCGAACCGTTCCGTGTTCAATCACATAACTCCTATCGTCCTCTCTTGACGGGTTTCGTTTCCCGTTTGTGATCGTGTTCGAGATGTTATTTATGACTTTTTGCACATCCTGTTTTTTCTGAATCCTGCGATAGAACACGTGGCACAGTCCCGCGATCGGATCTCCCCACACTAGGTCAATGTCTCCAATGTCCTCTCGATGAAACGCCGCCTTGATGTGACCTCGTTGTTCTTGAACCAGTTTGGAAACTGCCTCTCTCCCAGTTAGACCACGACCTTTCAGCTCTTCTCCATAAAAGTCTTTGATCGACTTTGATACATGCTCACGCCTAAATTGTTTGGTTGACTTTTTTGACGCTTGCAAACGAGAAGTTGTGAACCTGCCATCTCCATCGCGCGGATGATCCTCTTCTTTAAAGTCCGCGGCCCCGTCATAGAACCGGCAGACTACATCAACGAATCTCACGGTTCCTCCGAGGATTTTGGGCAATAAAAAAGGCACCCGTCTCGAATGCCATGAAGTTTAAGGACACAAGCAACTACAATGTTCTTCAATCATTAAAGAACGGCCATGAGGCTAAAAGTGCCAGAAGAATCCACTCCATCAGCAACTCTCCCTAAGATTCCAGACGCGGCTCATGCCCTGTTGAGCCAGTACCTCACATTGACCGACGGTGCATTGAAGCGTTACATCGTAGACAGCTACAACGCCCAGCTCTCGTTGGCCAGAAATTACATGTGGCTATCGTTCATTACGTTATCTGGCTACGTGATGCTGTTCGATCGTTGCGGCCTCGGCCTCATGTTGAAAGACTACGTTTTTCTCGAACAAGGCAGCCTGTTTTGTCTTCTTGCGCCGTTGTTCGTTCTCAAAGCCTCGTGGCTATCGATTGAAGTTTTATTAACCGCAGTTTCGGCATGTACCGGGACCGCGTTCAAGGAGGTATATGAAAACGTAAACAAGCAATTTGAATCGCTAGAAACGGACGCTTTTCTAGCAGAGGATTTGTATGCGCTAAAGCGTCAAACCCTTACTGACATCAATCGTCGTCTCGACGAGGCACTGAGTCAAGCAGATCGCCGGGGTCGCCTTTTGAGATCGATGGCAACCAGCATCCGCCACTCAATCTACTGGGCACTCTCAGGCGTTCTGTTCTTCTGCTTAACCTACTTATGAGCGAAAGCAAAAAAAAGAACACCACCCAACCCCAGACTTCACAACCTAAAACGCCTCCCAAACCGAAGAACCCATATTTGGCAAACGGCAAATTTGATTTCTCAAATATGACCAGGTTCAAAGACGGCGTTTTAATGGAATGTCTAACTAAAAAGAAACGATAACAAAAAACCCGCTTGCTTTTGCTTGCGGGTTCGTTTCTTTCGGACATGACAAAGCTCCCATTTCGGGAGCTGCGGAGTCAAACCGAGAGCCAACTGCTCTATCAATACCCTGTTATTTTAGCACTTTTTCTTCGAGAGAATCGGCGATTTCGAAAAGCTTTGCTACCGCTCTTTCTTTGTGCATAAGGAAGGTTTTCTGTCCAAGTGAAAGCTTCTGTTCGATCACGCTTGGAGAAGTGAAACAGCTGTAGTAGAGCCTTAGGAGGTTTCGGTAGACATTAGTCAGTTGCCTGTCTCGGTAAGCCTCATCCAGTAGATCGGCATCTGCCAGGTCTATGCCTTTTGCAGCGGGAATGGATCGTTTGATTGGGGGTTGCTCGTCCTCTTCCGGCTGGCGATCGTAGTAGTACCGAAGTGACTCGCAGAAAACCAGTGTTGCGCCTTTCTTTGCCCGAGGGCATTCGCGGTTTGCTCGCGCCCAGTTTCGCAAACGCTGTTCTTGCTCTTTCGTGATCATCAGAACTCCTCAATCCTCCAACCGCCACCGTCCTTTTTCGCTTGCTTGTAGACCGCGACGAAACGGAACGGGAACTTGTTCGCTGCGACCTTGATCTTTGCCCGTGCATCTTCAGTCCAGTAGCCCTTGACCTCGTGCATCTCAATAACGCCGTCCGCAAGCATGACAGCGAAGTCTGGCGTGTATCGGCAGCCGTCGGCCAACTTGAGCGTGACACCCTCGAAGGCGTACCACAGGACTTCACCCGCCCGCTTGTGAAGCTCAAGCTTCTGTGCGTAGGCCGCCTCTGTCTTGTTCATAGCGCCGGCCTTCATGCGCCCGAGTGCGAGTACGCGTTTATTCATGTGCGAGCCTCTCGAGGTCTGTGCGCTCCATCAGTCGGAGCATGGAGTCGGCCTGATGCTTTGCGGCGCGAAGAGCCTGCTTGACGCGCTTGCGGTTGTCCAAGCGATCCCATGAGTGATTTCTCACATGCTGGCTTTCATCTGCGCAGACGATCGCGTCGATGGTCGTCTCGAGCGTCTTGAGCGTTTTAGCCATGCGCGGTAGTTCGTCAGGCGTGAAGAGGCTGGTCATTTCGCGCCTCCGAATCGTCCGTTGTAGAACAGCTCACCGCCAACGCGAATCCATCCCTTGACGTTCAGGAGCGACAGGCTTTGCTTGTAGAGAGGTACGTAGATGAGCGCATCGTCCTCCCGATATCCGAAGACCCTGAAGCCATTGACAGGACGCCCGTGCCAGGCTCTGAGCAGGAAAAGGCATCGCTCGCCGATTTTGGGGGCATTGAGCTTCCCGTCCTTCTTGATCGGCTCAAAGTCCTCGTCCTTGATTTCGGACATGCGGGGGCTACGAGTGAGTTGCATCGGTTTCTCCTTTTGCGATTTTGAGTTGTTCAATTTCGTCGGGGCGTAGACGTTGTGGCAGGCCCGCCTTCCGCATCTGCCACGTGCCCGCCTTTTCGAGCTTGAGTGGCTTTTCGGGGATCAGGCGACAGCTGTTGCCGAATCGGCGCTTTTGCGGCTTGGCCCAGACTTGCCCTGCCTCGTCGACTTCGTACTGGTCGAAGCCCTTGATGTTCCACCTCATAACGTCCTCCTGTGGTCAACAGCTTGAACATCAGGCTCGACGGGAAGGTCGGCATGACCATGTTCAAAATCATTGTCGGCATTGCCACCCTCGTTATCGGAGCTATCGCTACCAGGGTCTTCTACATCGGTCTCGCCTAGCAGCGACTTAACGTAGCTACGATTGAACGAGACGACGTGGCCGCAGTGGCTGCACATGATGAGGATGTTTTCGTTTTCCTCGTTCACATTCATCATCCAGTCCTGACGGCCACAGACGGCACAAGTCACGCCGTGCGCACGTTCATTCAAAAAGCGCTCGAAGTCTTGTCGTTTCATTTGTTTCTCCTTATGGATAGATGGCTTTGTTGAGTTGATCTGCTTCAGCCCTCTGTAGCCGTGCGACAAATCCATCGTGCTTGAGGTATGCGCGTTCTTTCGTTGCGCTGGTGGCGCGTCGATGTGGGACGTTGCAGTGCTCGAGGTGAAGTAGCAGCGTCGTCTCGTATCGGTCGAGCTTGCGTTCAACGAAGACCGGGTCCGTGCGCACGATCCAGTGCTTGCCATTGGCGTCGATGTATTCGGTGCGCTTGCAGTTGCGTCCGGTGAACTCATCGAGGATCATCAAAGCCTCCTTTCTGGCTTAACCATGCTCGACTCAACCAGGCCGATCAGAATCTGGTCGATCTCTTCACGAAGCCTGTGCGTCGTGTCTGCCACTTGCCCGATGTCAGGGAACTTGCCCGAGACGGTTCCTCTCAGGGCTTCCTCGAGTTGATCGAGGCTCTTGCGAGCGGCGACAATACCCTCACCGGCCTTAGTCAAGGCTTTATTTCTTTCATTCATCCATTCGGCGGTTAAAAATGTCTGACTCATATGAAATTCCTTTTCTTCACGCTTTAGATAGTCTTAGAAAGGTTGAATCGTGTAAGTGCCCCAGATGCAACGTCGTTGCTCAGCAAATTCCCATTCCGATTCCACAAAGCATCAAGGAACCGCAAAACAACGAAGACTTTTTCCGAGAACATCACTTCGATAGAAAAATCAGTGTTGAAATGCTTGCCACGTTCTTTCCTATGGAAGTGGTCTGTGTCAAACAATGTGTTCACTGCCAGAAATTCAGCCTTTGGATTGACGGAAAACTCGTTTGGCCTGAACCCGATCCGGTTCCCGCCTCCAAGTACATGCCCGAGCCTGTTAAAGACGTTTGGGATGAGGCGCAAAGCATTGCAATAAAATCGCCTGCGGCGGCCGCCGGATTGCTTCGTCACGCCCTTGAGAGGTTCTGTGAATACCGGGGTATTACGACAGGATCCTTGGCTAGCCGTATCAACGCCCTCGGACTTCCTGAACGAATTACCGCTGCGGCCCATGCTTGCCGACATCTTGGTAACGATGGCGTTCATGAGGGGTTCATTTATTACCCCAAGGACGCGACGTATGACATCGTTGTTCAAATGTCGAACCTGTTGAACCTGATCGTTGAGCAAACGATCGGTGTTGAAGAACAAACAAAAGCGCTGATTGAAATGCACAACAACCGGAAGTGACATCAGAACACCTCCTCAGTTAAGTTCAAGTGCCTTGCGGGCGTTGATGCGGTCGCGGAGGCCGAGACGGAAGTCGGTCGTTTTGATCTCTACGAAGTCCGCGCACTGACGGGTTCGTGAGGCGACCAGATCACCGACATACTGGTCGAACTTGCTCGGCTGACCGTTGGTCTCCTCGATGCCGAGATTTGTCACCAAGACGGTGGGCTTGTCGTTGCGGTATCTGGCATCGAGGATGCGAGCAAGCAGCTTGGCTTCAAAGGAAGACGGATCGGCGGCGATGTCGTCTAGACAAAGAACATCCAGTCGGGCGAGTTCTGCTGTGATCTCGGCTTCGCTCGTCGTCGCCTTCTGGTTCCCGTAAGTCCCCTGGACGGCTCGAACCAAGTCCATCGTTGCCACAAATCGAACGGTCAACCCCTTGGATTCGCGGAGACTGTTGAGAGCGGCACAGGCGAGATGACTTTTGCCAGTCCCCCAAGTGCCTGAGATAACAAGCCACGGGGTTTCTCCTTCACGAACAGCCTTAGCCCAATGGCAGATCCGCAGGAAGGCGTTCTGCTGAACGTCATCAAAAGGATCAAAGTCCGAGAGACTTGCTTTTGCGAAGCGCTGCGGGATTGCGGCGATCTGGGCGAAGCGTTCTGCGGCCTTCTCGTCGTAGCGACGCTTGAGCACTCGGCATTCAGCCATACCGATGAGTGCGCCTTCCGTGTACTCGATGCCGTCACGCTCGAACTCAGAGCGCATCTTCTCGATCTCCTGCACAAGTTCCGGATCGACCTCGGTCTTTTGGGTGGTGACGGTGGAGGCCTTCTCTGCGCGGATGCGGCTCACACGCTCGAGGATTTCAGTCAGTGAAGTTAGTTTTTGTTCTGTCATCATGTGTCCTTACGAGTTCCAGATCTTCATTGCCTCTTCTCTGGCTCGTCGTGATTCTTCTGGCGTGTACTCTCTGGGTAGAACCTTTGGTCGTTCACAAACCCCAATGCCGTATTGAGGGTCTGTAGGCTTTCCAAACGGGTAAGTCTGGTTTTGGCTCTGCGGCCTGCTCTTGGCGAACTCTTCTGCTTTCGTCGCCCACGTTCTCCAGGCGGCCAGCCAGTTGCTGTATCGGTTGTCCTTAGAGATGTGGAAGTTGACGAACTTGGTGAACTCCGTCTGAGCGTTGATGCTTGGGTGCTTGGCTTGTGCGTACTCAAGGTATTCAGGCGGGATGGGATCGTCAGGAGAGAATGGGCAGCTTGTCTTTGGCTTGGCTCTTGTTGCCTTCGGCTTTTCGACCTTTTTGACGGTGTTGTCAAAATGATCGGTTTCCCACGGCGCTTGCGCGGGCAAGCTATTCCCTGTTCTACTTCCCTGTTCTATTTCCCTGTTCCTATTCCCTGTTACATCCTGATTTTCGGGGGACCCCTCCCCCCTTTTTTCGGGGGACCCTCCCCCCCTTTTTTGGGGGACGGTACCCCGATTTTCGGGGGAGGTATCCTGATTTTTGGAGCTCACCCATTCAGAAGCTACAAAGCCGATAAGCGCATACTCAGTGCGCAGGATCTGCCCCGTCTCAGGATCGCGGATAAACTCACGGCTGATGAACCCACCCTCTTCGAGTCGCTTGATAGCAGCCGTTATCGTGTCGGCCTTTTTGACCTCGAGCACTCGGGCGATCTTGCTTACTGACGGACAACACAAACCGGTTTGGCCGTTGTGGTAGAAAGCTAGTTCACGCAAAACGGCCTTAGCAGTTGAGTTACCGACTGTCTGACTTCTCGCCCATCGCTCAGCCGCATAAGACATAGCTATCCCTCGCAAACGCGACGCGTAAGCTTGTTCAGGTCAGACGCCTTCGCGCCTGTGATGCGAGCGAACTCCTCGACGTAATCGAGGCTTACGCTATTAGAAACGCACCAGTTGCGCACCGTCTGGCGGGTAACGCCAAGGCGCTCGGCGATGTCTTTCTGAGCACCGCGCTTCAACCCGTTGCGGAGCGCGTAACGCTCGAGCGCGATGGACACCGTTGTGTCGCGCATAGCTCCTCCATGTGGAAAGGTAAATTTGCTTTACCTTATATTACCACGAGAAGGATAACAGCACTTACCATACTTCCGTTAAATCTCCTTTTACAATGATCTTTCACTACGGAGGAGCTATGTCAGCAGTTAGCGAAAGAATTGGCGCTCTCGTGAAGGCGTCCGGCCTTTCGAACAGAGAGCTTGCCCGTCGGCTCGGGACGACTCACGTCACGATCTCGAACTGGTTGAACGGCGCATCGGAGCCGAACGAAAGCGGTCTCGAGAAGCTGTGCGAATTTTTCGAGGTCACGCCCGCCTATATCAAATATGGCGACGGCAACGCTCCCCAGGGGCAGACGATCATCACGGACGATGTAGTATCGATCCCGCTCATCAACGCCGAGGTCTCCTGCGGTCAGGGCTTCCTGAATGACCGAGAGCTCATCCTGATCCGGTTCGTCAGAGTGTCGATCGAGCTGATCCGGCGCTATTGCCCGACCGCGAACCTGCGGTCGCTGCAGATCATGACCGCCTTCGGTGACTCGATGGAGCCGACATTGTGCGAAGGCGACTCTGTAATCGTTGACGTGTCGGAGAAGACGGTTCGGCGCGATGGCATGTACGTCATCCGCATCGGAGACGGTCTATTCGTCAAGCGCGTACAGATCATCCCCAGAGGCCTCCGCCTCCTTTCAGACAACGAGTTCTACAAGCCTATCGACACCACCGAAGAGGACATTGCCATCGTCGGCCGCGCCTACGTCGGCCTATGTTTAAAGCGCCTCTAACCCAAACCCCTCCACCACAAGAGCCGGGCCTAAGCCCGGCTTTTTTGCATCCCTATTTCGCAAGGTTTTGACATAGGTTAAACCTACCTTTCCAAATCCCCACGCATTTATTTGCCATTCGCTTTCCACTTTTACCGTTCTATGGTAAACTCACTTTAACGTTACGGAAAGCATTGCTGTCCGCAACAATCTCGGCGCGCTACAGCGCCCCCTCCCGCGGACGAAACCCCGCCCTCCCGAGCAAGGAGCCTCGGCGGCGACACGGAGCGAGAGAAAGGGACTGCAGCGATGTCCGAATCTCGGCACTTAGCTGTGTCGGGGACCGCCTGAGAAGCGGCTGCGCCGTTGGCTAGAAGGGTCTAGCGACGCGCAGTACAGCTCAGAACGGTAGTCGCAAAGGTCGCGCATGAAAAGTACGCAGGACGGCTGGAGGGCATCTTCCAGTGCGGTTGGGTTGGGGACCACCTGAAAACGACGGATGCTCGATGGCGACGGACGATCGCCACACGCCCCACGAGCTAGATCAGGATCAGCTGAAACGAAGCAGAGGATGTACGTCCCGAGCGGCCTGAGCGCAGACGATGCGTAGCCGCGACCTGATCGAAAGCCGATTCAAGCGCCTTCTTTTTTTTATCAACGAGTAGGTGTACCATCGAGGGCGCTTGAATGGGCTTTCAAACAAATGGATTAAGGCCTTGACGGGGGAATCATCCCTCGGTTTATCATTAGGGCATCTTCCAGCCGACTTACCTTATGACCATCAAGATTCACCCCGACGTAGGCCAGATCCTTATTTGTGATTTCAACGGTTTTTCGCAACCCGAGATCACGAAAAGACGGCCTGTCATCAACCTTACACCGAGACGTCGAGTTGGGACAGTTTGCACGGTCGTGCCTTTGAGCACAACTGCGCCTGACCCAGTGCAGGGATGGAACGCTCGCCTGCACGTAAGCCTCCCAAAGCCTTTTGACAATCCAGAATGCTGGATCAAGGGCGATATGCTGTACACGGTCTCCTTTTCACGTCTAGACCTTTTCTACACGGGCAAGGTAAACGGCAAGCGGCAGTATGTTTACCCTTCTGTTTCGCCAGAAGAAATGAAGTTGGTTTGGAAGTGCGTGTTGTACGGTCTCGGTAGAGCAGACCTACTGAAAGCCTCACCGGCAGAAGGAACGCCCAAGGTTCTCATTGAAGAACACATCGTTCGAAAAACAACGGTCATGTGCGAAAACACAACTGCTCCGCTTGACTTTGAGGTTCCACCCTTTTAAAGTGAAGCTATTCCAGCAACTAGCCACAAGGCTTGCCTGGCTCTAAGTCCAGTCTCGTAACTGAGCTGGCCTCTACGGAACCGAGATTGCAATCGACCGTAGCGACATTCAGCCCCGTCGGTGAACACTGATGGGGCTTTGCTTTTCCTGCCCTCGGCACACGCCGGGGGCTTTTTTATGGTTCATCTCGGAAGTCCGTGGAACGCGGCCTTGACTTTTAAGAAAAAGTACAGA
>OOCN01000364.1_pt1 | contig 42359 bp, 44 predicted proteins | sample 1671361 | NCBI WGS metagenome assembly OOCN01 (sample SAMN06348149, study PRJEB24527) | human gut metagenome | biome: human gut; feature: ankylosing spondylitis patient; material: feces | host: Homo sapiens | place: China | collected 2015-10
TGAACCCACGGCCTCTTGGTCCCGAACCAAGCGCGCTACCAACTGCGCTACACCCCGGAAAGAAAAACCGCAGCAGCTAAGCTGCTGCGGTGTGGTTGGGGATGAGAGGATCGAACTCCCACGGGCGGAGTCAGAGTCCGCTGCACTACCATTATGCGAATCCCCATCGGGTTTTGTTTTGGGCGTCTGCCCTCAACGCTCATATATTATAGCGTGCCCGGTGGGATTTGTCAACGCTTTTTTTGAAAAAACTCTCCTTTTTTTGCGAACTTTTTTATCTCTTCAAAAATTTTGCGATCCTGCGCTAAACTTTTGTCTCCTGCTCGCGGGAGATACGCGGGAAGATCTGCCCTTCGGCCAGCTGGGCGGTCATATCCTGCTGCGGTTTGGCAGCGGTTTGGGTTTGCATGGGGTTTCACACTTTCGGCCGATACCGTATGTCCGACACGGTGTAGACCGTGATGAAAGCCTGCGGATCCTCCTGGTTCATATAGTTCATCAATTTCTGGTATTCGTTCTTGTCCACGATGGTGATGATTTCCCGCCGCTTCTGCATATTGTAGGCACCGTAGGATTCATACACCGTCGCGCCGCTGTGCAGGTCGCTGAGGATGAAACGGCGCAGCGCTTCCTCTTTTTCAGTGATGATGCAGACACGGCGCTTGATGTTATGGTCAAAGATAAAGTGGTCCAGCACAAGGCCATTGAAATAGGTGCCTAAAATGCTTAACACCACGGTCTTTTTATCGTAGACCAGCGCCGCCGAGAGCGCCACGCACATACCGGACAGCGACATGGCGCGGCCAAGCTCCATATGCAGGTACTTGTTCATGATCTTTGCCACGATATCCAGCCCGCCCGACGATGCGTTGCGGTTGAACAGGATGCTCAATCCCACGCTGACGACAAGGGTATAGCACAGCACGTCCAGTTCCTGGCTGTCGGTCAGCGAGCCGATATCCGGGAAAAGCCGCTCAAACAGGGCGATGAACACCGGCAGCATGACGCTGGTGTAGACGGTCTTGACACCGAATTCCCGCCCGCAGGTGAAAAAGCCGATGATGAGCAGCACGACGTTCAAAATCATCGTGATGGCGGACAGTGGCAACGGCACAAAGTTTGCCAGCACAATGCCCAAGCCCGAAATACTGCTGACCGACGCATGGCTTGGCACGAGGAAGAAATACACGGCAGCCGCAATGATGGCTACACCCCCGGTCAGGATGGCGGCTTCTTTTACCAGGGCCGCAGTGTCGATTGTCTTTTTCATCGTGTCCTATCAACTCTCCTTGATCCGCTTGCCGGTCATATGCTCAGGCGTCAGGGCCAGGCAGAGCACCCGCTCCCTGGCCGCGGCGATCTCGGCGTCGATATAAGCGGCATCGTCGGTGAACTTTTCGGCCAGGCGGCGGCAGGCGGTTTCAGTCAGGGCGGCATCCGTCACCGGGGCGATGCGCCCAAACACGATGACACTGCAAAAATGCAGCGGCCACTCCCCTGCCACGCGCTGCCCTTCGTCGTGTACGCAGAAGGACGCCTTATCGCAGGCGCGGATGGCATCAATCTTGTGTCCTTCCTTCGCACCGTGGAAGTAGAGCTTTCCGTCAGTCTCATTGTACCAGTAGTCGATGGGCAGGCCGTAGGGGTAGCCATTCTCCCCCAGCAGTGACAGCACCCCGCGGGGCTGGCTGCGCAGAACGACTAGGCATTCCTCCCGGGTAAGCTCCTGTTTAAAGCGGCGCATGGTTCTGAACATACTGGTTTCCTCCTCTATTGGCTTCTGCTATTGATACTAGCACAAATCGCGGCGGGATACAATGGGCAAGTTTGGAACTCACCCGCAGCAGTATCGCTCGATGGCTTTCCGGGCGAACTCCGCCGCGCCGGGGCCGCCCGCCGCGTTGATGTTCGCGGTAAATTCGCCGCCCGCACCGTACATCTGGCCCAGGCTGTGCAAAATTTCTTTGGTGCAGGTGTAGTAATGTTCAGTGATGAACGCCTGCAATTTCTGCACCTGTGCCTGCACGGCCGGGTCAGCCGGGTCTTTCGTCTGCATGTGGCCGAACGCCGCGACCAGGGCCATCAACGCACGGGCGTTTTCCTGCTGGGCCTGTGTTGTCTCATGGGCGTCCTTTGTCTCGTACTCCTGGTAGGCCGCCGTTGCGCCCCACTGCTGTTTGGCCTTTGCGGCGTACTCGTCGAGCTTCTTCGTGTCAAATGCGGTAAAATCCATGGAATTTCCTCCTGTTTGTCGGATGTTTTCCGCGAGAGTGATGAGGCTTTCCAGATGCCGTTTTTGGAGGGTCAGCAGCTCGATTTGCTGTTCCAGCGCCTTTTCCCGGTCGAAGTGCGGGTTTTGCAGGATCACGGCGATCTCTTTTAACGAGAATTTCAACTCACGGAACAACAAAATCTGCTGCAAGGTCTCCAGGGTGGTGGCATCGTAGAGGCGGTAGCCCGCCTCGGTGCGGGTGCCGGGGTGCAGCAAGCCGATTTGGTCGTAATATTGCAGGGTGCGCACGCTCACACCGGTCAGGCGGCTGACCTCTTTTACAGTCATCATAGCGCTTTCTCCTTTCGCGGTAGTTTCAGCATACAGTATCACGCAGCGTCAGGGTCAAGAGGAAATTGCAAAAAAATTCTGCCGTTATTGTAGCATACATTTTTAGAAAGGGGAAATCCGAATTGTGCGCAGCGTTACAACCCGGAAATTTTTCTGCTGGGGTTGTTATTCGCGACACAATTCAGGAGCCGGGTGCAATTTTGGGTGTTGGAATCGCCGGCACAGTTTTCTACACACTGTATTGTTATCGGCAGCACAGTTCGGCACAGGATTTTAGGGTTTGGTATTGTTATCGAGCGCACAGTTTGCGAAAAATGTTGTTGTTATTTACAGCACAGTTTGCCGGGGCAAGCGGCAGGATTTTTGCAAAATCTATTGTTATCCAGCGCACAATTCGGAAAAATTCACAGGTTTTTTAGGGTTGTTATCGGCGGCACATTTCTGTTGCCGGGCCAAAATCAAGGTTGTTATGTACGGCACATTTCCAAAAATTCTGCCGGCTTTTCCCCTGTTGTTATTTGCAGCACATTTTCCGGGTGGCGGGTTGTTATTCACGGCACAATTTACAGTATGTATAATTTCATTTTTGCAGCGACGGGTGTTGTTATTCGCGGCACATTTTGCAAAAAATCACTGTTTAGCGTGCCTTCCCTGTTGTTATTCACGGCACAATTCCCGCAAAAATTTCTGTTGGGGTTGTTATTCAGCGCACAATTCCGCAAAAATTCTGCTTTTGCCGGGCAGATTGTTAGTCTCGACACAATTTCAAGAATTTTCGCCGGGTGTTGTTATTCACGGCACAATTTGATTTTTTGAGAATTTTCCTGGATTTTTGCAAAATTTCTGATTTTTCTGCTCCTGTTGTTATTCGCAGCACAATTCCCACAAAAGTTTTTTGGGATTTCTGGGTGTTGGAATCGAGCGCACAATTTGAATGGTTCCCAGAATTTCAAAAATCCCGTCTCTGGGGTTGTTATTCAGCGCACAGTTCCCAAAATCCGCCAAATCGGCACCGCACGATTCTTGCCCAAAAAATAATTTTTTCGGGTTGTTATGCCCGGCACATTGTAGCTTTGCGCACAAAACAGTTGTTATTTACAGCACACCGCAGTTGGAATCCGCGGCACATTTATGTTGTAATTTTCGACACAGCTATACATTATTTCTAAATATATATAAATAAAGGGTAAAAAGCCAAGAACGAAAAAACAGGGATTTTGAGCGGCGGCGTCAAAATGTGTCGGATATTACAATAATTGACACTTGACGCACAATCTGCTATCATACGTGTAATGTGTTGAAGAAGATGAGGTCACGCCATGGTACCCAAAGACAAAACCAGTTCTCCCATAGATTCGCTATACCCCAACGCCCCGATACGCGGACCGAAAAAATCCCCCGGCCGCCCGCCGAAGAAGGACCCCGCCAAAGCCCAGGTCGAGGCCCCGGTTGCCACATACAGCGGCCGCGGCAGCCAGACCATTGTGCGCAAATCCAATGACCTGATCCAGAACGCTATGTCCACCCTGACATTGAGCCAGCAAAAATTGATGCTGCACATTTTTGCGATGATCAAGCCGTCGGATACCGAGCTGCCCCGGTACGAAATGTCCATCTATGAGTTTCTGAAGCTCTGCGGCGTCGACCCGCACAACGGCTCGATGTATGCTCAGGTGCGCAACAACATCGACGCGATCGCTAACGCGAAGGTGCAGTGGATACGCCTGGCAGGCACGCAAAAGATTACGATGTTCCGTTGGCTTTCCGGTGCGACCATCGACGAGGGCACCGGCAAGATCGTCTTAACGCTGGACCAGGCATTAAAGCCCCACCTGATCCAGCTAAAAGAGTTCTACACCACCATGAACATCACCTACACGCTGCCGATGAAGAGCCAGTACAGCCTGAAAATTTATGAGCTGTGCAAGAGCTACCAGAACCTTTATCTCACGAAAAAGCAAAAAGGCGAGCCGCTGGTCTGGAACATCGAGACGCTGAAAAAGCAGGTGGACTGCAACGCCACCAACTGGGCCCACGTGCGCCGCACTGTGCTGGACAAGGCCAAGAGCGAGATCAACGGCCACACCGACATTTATTTTGACTACGAAGTCTACGAAAAAGACCGCCAGCGCGTCATTGCCGTGGCTGTCACGATCGAGCCTGTGGACAAGCAGGTGGCCGACGACAAGCTGAACGAGATCACGAAGTCCATGTCCAGCAAGTCCCGCGGCAAGAAGAAGCTGACCCCCGCCGAGACCGGCTCGCTGGACGACGACCCGAGCATCCTGACACTGGAGTATGTCTCGGTACCCGAGACGACGATCCCCTATTCCTACGGTGCTACGCCGGATCTGCTGCGCCAGGAGTTGGAGGTCAAAGCCGAGCTGGACAAGCTGAACCGCGAGCTGACCGCCGACGAGATGGAGGCCGTACACACGATGATCGGCGCGATGGTCAAGATGGCCGGTACGCCGCGCGGCAACGACAAGATGATCGATGGCGGCAACGCGCATTTCTTCCAGACCGTGAACAACGTCATCGACAACTGCGGCGGACTGCGCCGTTGGTTTGAGGGTGCGGCCGCCCGCTACGCGACCCGGGTCATTCCGGTGGCTCGCACGAAGAGCGCCCCCCTGCCTTATCTGTCCAAGGCCATTCTGGACGATTTGGAAAATTACCGTATGTACGTTACTTCCGGCGCGCCGGAGCCGCTGGGCGGCTACGACGCCGCGCCCGAGCAGCCTGATATCGTCGAGACGACCGACTTTGTGGAGACCGACGCCGAGCCGGTCAACCAACTGGTGCCCGAGGATGCCGCCACGAAAAAGCAGGTCACGGCGGCGTTGCTGCGCTACATCGACCGCGATGCTCTGTCCGCCCGGCTGACGACCGGCCAAATGGAGGCATTCGACGATATTTTGCAGATGACGGCCTATTTTTGCCGCCGCAACGTCAAAGGTAAGGACGACGGCATGATGGAAGGCAAGGCCAACATGCAATTCCTCAACGCACTGAACAAGGTCATTGCCCGGTACGAGAGCCTGACCCCGCTGTATGAGGCCATGGCCGTGATGATGGACTATGACACCTACTGGAAAGACCTGATGAAGAACCCGAAAATCAAAAACCCCAAGCTGGTGTTCCAGTCTGAAGTGGAGCGTGCGCTGCTGATGCCCGCCGCCGTCATTGGCGAGTACACGGCCCGCAAAGCCCAGAACGACCCTCGCGCCGTCCACAAGGAGTACGATTGGGTCAAGGCATTTGAGGAATAAACGCAGAATTTTTTGAAAATGTGCGCTGAATAACAACATCCCCCGCCAGAAAATTCCGGCGGGGGATGTGTTTTGGAAAGGCGTCCCCCAAGGGGGAAGGCAAAGGGATTACCCCTTAATAACCCTCTCAATCGCCTCTTTCTCCAGACCTTCTCCAATCACGATGAGAACTTCCTGTCCTTGGGCGATTTTCTGCACGGTCATGGTATCCCGGGCGGCGTTCAGCTCGACCCAGCCGCCGCCATCGGGAATAAACCCCTTGATGCGTAGAATGTGCCCGTACTTTGCATCGTGCAAAAGCAGTTGTGCGGCGGCTTTGATTTGCTCGACCGTGCGGCTCGCCTTGAGGAAATACAGCGAAGTAAATGCCTCATGCTCGTCGAAATGCAGCTTGACATAGCTCGTCTGCCGCCAGCCGCAGCCGTCAATGCTGGCAAAATCGGCGTCGGTCAGCGCGGCCCAGTCTTTGCACAGCACGTCTTCGCCAAAGCGGCGGGCGCAGTGGCAGCCTTCCAGCGCATGGTTCAGGTGATCCACCACGGCGGCACACTCCCCTGCCCCGGCCTGCTGCACCCGGCTCATGACCACCAGCCCGGCGCTGGCGGCCTCCGACGCCAGCAGGTAATCCGCTTGGGGCGAAAGCTCGCTCTCGAGCTTCGCGTCTACGATAGCAATGACGCTGCCCAAGCGGTACCAGCGGTCCAGGGGCTCATCCCGCAGGATGTCGTAGAACTCGTCCACGTCGAAAATACCGCTGGGCTCGATGACGACCCGGTCAAAGCCGCGCATTGCCATCGAGATGAGCTTGGTGCGCATACGGCGCTGGTGGGTGTCGCAGTCGCAGCCGCCGCTGATCGTTTCCAGATCGCAGTTGTCCCCAATGAGGTCCTGCAAAAGCATGGCGTCCACGTTCACCGCGCCGAAGTCGTTTTCCAGAATGCAGACGTTATGCCCCTGTGCCACAAGATACTGCACGTATTTACGCAAAAAAGTTGTCTTGCCGGAACCCAAGAACCCGGTGATGAGATCGACCTGTACCATCGCTTATTCCTCCTCCGGGTAGGTCATGCCCCACTGGCGGCGGATGTCGGTCATGATGCGCATGACGTCGCGGGTGTAGTCCAGGTGCATCGTGCCCTGCCCGGCAATGGCGCGCTCCATGTCCTCAACCTCGTAGAGCAGGGCGTCGGCGGTGCTGCCGCCCCGCAGCGTCTCCTTACTGCCGTCCTCGGTGTAGGTGATGACGGCCTCCTGCCCGCGGGGGTAGTCGTAGAATTCGACATAGCCCTTGTCAAAGGCGACCGTGCCGCGCTTGGGCTGCTTGGCGTGCAGCGAGAGAATGACCGATGCCATCTCCTGCTCCTTGTTTTTCAAAAGGATGCTCGCCTGCTCGTCCACGCCTGTGGGGGCAAACCGCACCTGGGAGACGACCTCGTCCGGTGCGGAGGTCATGAACCACCGCACGAAGGACAGCGCGTAGACGCCGATATCCAGCAGCGCACCGCCCGCGAGATTGCGGTTGAAGAAGCGGTTGGACATATCATAGGGCTTGTAACTGCCAAAATTCATCTGGATAAGCCGCAGCTCGCCCAACGCGCCGGTGTCGAGCTTTTCCTGCAATTTGCGGTAGATGGGCATATGGTAGAGGGTCATTGCCTCGGCCAGCACGACGTGGTGTTCTTCGGCCAGGCGGATGGCCTCGTCCAGCTCGTCAGAGTTCAGGGTGATGGATTTCTCGCACAGGACGTGCTTACCCGCGGCCAATGCCTTGCGCAGGTACTGGATGTGGGTGTTGTGCGGAGTGGAAATATAGATGATATCCACGTCCGGGTCAGCGAACACATCGTCGATCTGGTCGTAGACTTTTTCAATGCCGTACTTCTCGGCGAAAGCCTCGGCTTTGGCATGGGTGCGGTTGGCGACGGAATACAGTGTTTGCCCGCGGCTGGCCAGCGCCTGCGCCAGCTCATTGGCGATAACGCCGCAGCCCAGGGTGGCCCAACGGTAGTTTTGCATAAACAAAATCTCCTTTCCCGGTTCTGCCAACAGTATAGCGCAGTTGCGGGGAAATGTCCATCGGCCCCCAAAAGAAAAAGCCGCCCGGCATACACCGGGCGGCGAGAGGTGGGGTTACAGTGGGGCTGTTTAGCCCAGCAGTTGGCTGAGCAGCACGGCGGGGCCGGCGATGGTCGGCGCTATAGCCGAAATCGAAAACAGCGAACTCACCATGACCAGAGTTAAAAATTTGGCGGCGCTGTATGTTGTGAAAAATCAGCATATTGCGGAAGTGTCACCTGCCGCAAAGAAAGAAGAACGGCAAGAGTCTGTGCGCTACTACGAAGCGGCGGAGCCGTCTACAAGGGCTGCTGTTGGCGGCAGCGACTTTTTACAGGCTGTTTCAAACGTAGACACCTCAGCAGCGTTGAACGTGTTGGATGAGCTTATGTCGGCTTTGTATGTGGCAAACCCTAAAGTTTATAATGGCGTAATGCGGAAATTGGAGCGTTTACAGGATGAGTGAATTTTTGGAGATTATAAACAAGGCTGATGCCGGGCGAGTGTGGCGTGTGTTGGATGAGTTTATGGATGCGCTGAAAGAAGCGAGGCCGGATGTGTATAATGATTTGGTACACAGCTTGCAGAGAAAATAGGCGAGTGTGTACTAAAGTGTGTACTTGAAAAAGAAAATACCGTAGATTTTAACGAATCTACGGTATTTTTGTGGTGGAGGATGGGGGACTCGAACCCTCGACCTCTGCGATGTGAACGCAGCGCTCTAACCAGCTGAGCTAATCATCCATATGCGATTGACAAATGATATTATATAGGATTTGCCTGCATTTGTCAAGCGCAAATTTTGAAATGTTTTGCACAGAATCTTGACCTGGACGCCTATTAAAATTTTTCCAAAAATTTTGCAAAAAACCGAGACAAATTCCTAAAGTTGTGCTATACTGTGTCAAGAATAACAACCCACACGGTTTTATCAGGAGGTTTGCAACTATGGAAATCACCAACGATATCTTATATGTCGGCGTCAACGACCACCTTGTTGACCTGTTTGAGGGCCAGTACGACGTGCCCAACGGTATGGCCTACAACTCCTATCTGATCTGCGACGACAAGGTTGCCGTCATGGATTCCGTCGATGCCCACTTCACCGACGAATGGATCACCAAGATCGCCGCCGCGCTGGGCGAGCGCACGCCCGACTACTTTGTTGTGCAGCACATGGAGCCGGATCACTCCGGTTCGGTGGCCGCGTTCGCGCAAGCCTACCCCGGCACGACCATCGTTGCCTCCGCCCAGGCCTTCAACATGATGAAGGCCTACTTCGGCACCGACTACGCCGACCGCCGCGTTGTCGTCAAGGAGGGTGACACCCTGCCGCTGGGCCGCCATACCCTGCATTTTGTCACCGCGCCGATGGTCCACTGGCCCGAGGTCATCATGACCTATGACGATGCGGACAAGGTGCTGTTCAGCGCCGATGCCTTCGGCAAATTCGGCGCACTGGACGTTGAGGAGCCGTGGCTGCCCGAGGCCCGCCGCTACTTCATCGGTATTGTGGGCAAGTACGGTGTGCAGGTGCAGGCCGTGCTGAAAAAGGCCGCCGGGCTGGATATCGAGACCGTGTGCAGCCTGCACGGCCCTGTGCTGCACAAAGAGCAGCTGGCCGATGTGCTGGCCGCCTACGACACATGGAGCGCCTACCGCCCCGAGACCGAGGGCGTACTGGTGGCGTACAGCAGCATCTACGGCCACACGGCCGAGGCTGCCAACCGCCTGGCCGAGGCCCTGCGGGAGAAGGGTGTCGAGACGATCGCCATGGACCTGGCACGCTGCGATATGGCCGAGGCCGTGGCCCAGGCGTTCCGGTTCAGCAAACTGGTGCTGGCTACGCCGACCTACAACGCCGACGTGTTCCCCTTCATGAAGGAGTTCATCCACCACCTGACCGAGCGCAACTACCAGAACCGCATGGTCGCGTTTATTGAGAACGGCTCCTGGGCACCGATGGCCGCCAAGGTCATGACCAAGATGCTGGAGGGCAGCAAGAACCTGACCTACGCCGCCACCACTGTCACCGTGCGCGGCGCACTGAATGCCGCCAGCGAGGCCCAGATCGCCGCCCTGGCCGACGAACTGAGTGAATAATATTCCTAACAGCAAAGCCCGCCCCGGGCCGCTTTCTCGCGGTTCGGGGCGGGCTTGTTTTTTTGCGTGGTCTTACCGCGAATTACACGCGGGTCTTGAGCACCTCATGCTCGGGCACGGGGGCGTCGATGGAGCGCGGGACACCCTCGACCCACTGGATGGCCTTCTTCGGGCACTTGGAAACGCAGGTGCCGCAGCCGTTGCACTTGGTGTAGTCGATGACAGCGACATTGTCCTTCAGGAAGATGGCCTGATTTGGGCAGTTGCGCACGCACAGGCCACAGGCAATGCAGCCGACCTTGCAGGTCTTGTTGACCAGTGCGCCCTTGTCCTTGTTGGAGCACTTGACCGCAGGCTGCGGGGCAATAGGCTTCATCTGGATGACGTGGCGCGGGCAGACCACAGTGCAGGCTGTGCAGCCGGTACACTTTTTGCGGTCAACGACGGCCACGCCGTTGATAACGTGGATGGCGTCAAACTTGCAGGCGCGGGTGCAGTCACCCAGGCCCAGGCAGCCATAGGCACAAGCGCTGGGGCCGCCCGCGATGGAAGCCGCGGCGGCGCAGGTCTGGATGCCCTGGTAATCAAACCGCTTGCCGCAGTTCTCGCCACCCGCACAAATAACGGTGGCGCGTAGGCTGGGGCGGTCGTCGGTGGCATTGCCCATGATGGTGTTGATGGCGTCGGCAGCCTTATCGCCGCCCGGTGCGCACTTGAAGGTGGGGGCACCGTTCTCAACGATGGCCTTGGCGTAGTCTGCACAGCCGGCATAGCCGCAGCCGCCGCAGTTGGCGCCTGCCAGACATTCGGTGATCTGCGCGATGCGCGGGTCCTCATACACAGCCATAAATTTGGAAGCCAGCACAAGGATCACGCCGCCGGCCAGGCCCAGCACCACCACGACAACGATAGCAAATACGATCGGGTTCATTCTCTCCATTCCCCTTTCTTAGAATATCGCGTTGATGATGTTTTCGACCAGACCACCGAAGCCCATGAAGCTCATGGAGGTGATAGCGGCGGAAACCAGCGTGATGGGCAGGCCCTTGAAGCTCTCCGGCGGGTTGGCAGCCTCGACGCGGGAACGCACGCCGCAGAACAGCAGCATAGCCACGAGGAAGCCCACGCCCGCACCGGCGGCGCAGACAAGCGCCTCGGCGTAAGCCAGGCCGAAGCCGTACTCGGCCACGATAGCGGAGTAGTCCTGCACGGCCAGGATGGTGACGCCCAGCACGCAGCAGTTGGTGGTGATCAACGGCAGATAGACGCCCAGGCTCTGATACAGCGCGGGGACGTACTTTTTCAGCGTGATCTCAATCAACTGCACGAGGACGGCAATGACGAGGATGAAGATGATGGTCTGCAGATAGCCCAGGTTATAGGCATCCAGCAGGAAGATCTGCAACGGGAAGGTCACGGCCGTGGCAATGACCATGACGACGATAACGGCAGCGCCCATGCCCGCGGAGGAATCCAGCTTTTTGGAAACGCCGAGGAACGGGCAGATGCCCAAAAACTGCACCAGAACGTAGTTATTTACCAGAATCATGCTGAAGAAGATGGTGGCAAACGTTGCGATATGTGTACTCATCATTTTGCGGCACCCTCCTTCTGCTCATCTTTAGCGGCGTCAATCTTTTCCAGCATCACGTCGCCGCAGCTCTTGCGCTCGATGGGCTTGTTCAGCTTGCGCTCCAGCCAGACGCAGCCGGCCATCAGGCAGCCAAAGACGAAGAAGCCGCCCGGCGCAGAGTTCATGACGGTCATGCGGTCCACGCTCTCGGGGATGAGGGTAATGCCCATCCAGGTGCCGCTGCCGATGATCTCGCGGATGGAGGACATCAGCACCATGGTCAGGATGTAGCCGATGCCCATGCCCAGGCCGTCCAGCGCAGAGTCCACGACGGTGTTTTTGCAGGCGAACATCTCGGCGCGGCCGAGGATGATACAGTTGACGACAATCAGCGCCAGATAGACGCCCAGCGTCTTGTACAGGTCGGGCACGAATGCCTGCAAAACCATCTGTACGACGGTAACAAATGTTGCGATGATGACGATGTAGCACGGCAGGTGCACCTTGGCCGGGATGACCTTGCGCAGTGCCGAGATAACGATGTTGGAGCAGACCAGAACAAACGTCATGGCCAGGCCCATGCCCAACGCACCGGAAACGGTGGTGGTGACAGCCAGTGCCGAGCAGCAGCCCAGCACCAGGCGCAGAACAGGGTTTTCACGGATGATACCGGCCGTAAAAACTTTCCACTTGCTCGGTTTTTCGTTCATCCTTACTGCACCCCCTTGATCTCGTTATTGTAGCAGTCGATGGCTGCATTGATGGCGTTGAACGCGCCATTGCTGGAGTAGGTCGCACCGGCAATGCTGTCCACAGGGCTACCGCTGCTGACCTCTCCCCCATTCCAGCCGATGAAGCCGGAGGCAAAGGAGTCGTCAGAAACCTTGGAGCCGATGCCGGTGGTCTGGGTGGAGCCATCGATGGAAATGCCGGAGACAGTGCCGTCGGCGCTGAAGGCGACATAGACGGTGACGTCCTTACCGGAGTAGCCGGAGGCCGCAGCCTTGACGGCCACATCGCCGTTGGCGGTCTTGACGGCACCCAGCACATTGGCGGTGGTCAGGCCGTCGATGGCAGTCATGCTGTCGGTTGTCGTGCCCTCGGGCAAAACGGAGACATAGGCGGCCAGGGTCTCGGCCTGGGTGTTTTCTTCAATGATCGGTGCGGTGATGTCGTTCAGCACAGCCAGCAGGGCGCTGCAGACCAGGCAGATGACGACCAGCACGATGACAGGCAGCACAAGCTCCTTGAAGGCGCTCTGCTTCTCGGTATTCTGCTTTTCAGCCATTATTCAGCACCGCCTTTCTTGGCCTTTTTGGGCTTTTTGTAGCCCAGCGGCGTCTGGTGGCCCCAGGCGTTGAACCAGGGGGTCATCAGGTTGCCCAGCAGGATGGCGTAGCTCATGCCCTCATTCATCGAGCCGAAGTGGCGGATGAGGAAGGTGACAAGGCCGATGAACACGCCGTAGAACAGCTTGCCTTTGGTGGTGAAGGGGCTGGTGACGTAGTCGGTCGCCATAAAGACAGCGCCGAACAGCAAACCGCCGGACATGCACTCGATGAGGGCAGTGTAGGGGCTGCCGGTGTTGAGGGCCGTCAGCACGAACACGGTCGCCACGATGGTGACAGGGATCGTGGCCTGGATGGTCTTAGTGGCAACGAGATAGGCAAAGCCAAGCAGAATTGCCAGTACGCAGACCTCACCCATCATGCCGCCATGCAGACCCAAGAACATATCCAGCAGGGACAGGCTCGCCTTGTCGGCCACGGCCAGCGGCGTGGCGGAAGCCAGCGCGTCCACGGCCATGTTGGGGTAGACGTAAGCGGTCATGCGGGAGGTGAAGCCCAGGAACAGCACGATACGGCCTACGAGGGCGGGGTTGGCAAAGTTGTAACCCAGGCCGCCGAAGAGCTGCTTGGTGATGACGATAGCCACAAACGCACCGACCACGGCGATCCACAGCGGCATACCGACAGGCATATTCAGCGCCAGGATGATGCCGGTGACAACGGCGGACAGGTCCCCCACCGTGTTCGGCTTTTTCAGCAGCATTTCATACAGGTATTCAAACGCCACACAGGCCAGCGTGGTCACAGCGACCAGCACAATGGCCTGCACGCCGAAGATCAGCCCGGCAGCCAGCACGGCGGGCAGCAGCGCAATGACAACATTGCCCATCAGCCCGCGGGTGGTGGATGCTTCGCGGATATGCGGCGAGGCGGTAACGATCAGACGATCTTCCATGGGTTATTTGCCTCCTTTCCGCAGCTCGGCCATGTACCAGCCCTTGGCAAGGCCCATTGTCTGGCTGACGGGGCGCTTGGCCGGGCAGGCGTAGGTGCAGCTGCCGCAGGCTACGCACAGATCGACGCAGCGTGCTTTCAGCGCAGAGAAGTCCTTGTTGGCGAAGTCCTGCGCAATGACCACAGGCTCCAGGCCCATGGGGCAGGCTTCGATGCAGCGGCCGCAGCGGATGCAGGCTGACGGCTCAGGCAGGGTGGCGGCGGCCTTGCTGAACAGCAGCAGGCCGTTGTTCTGCTTTAGCACCGGGAAATCTGCGCTGGGGGCGGCGGCACCCATCATCGGGCCGCCGAAGATGATCTTGCCCAGCTCGACACCATCTTTGATGCCGCCGCAGGCTTCGATCACGTCGCGGTACAGCGTGCCGATGGGCACCTCGATGTTCTGGGGCTTGGCGATGGCATCGCCCTCGACGGTGACGCGCTTCGACACCAGAGGAATGCCGGTCTTGAGGAACTTGCCCAGCGTGGACACAGAGGTCACATTCATGATGACGCAGCCGGCATCCGCGGGCAGGCCCGGCTTGCCGGAAGGGCCGACCTGCGGCACTTCGCGGCCGGTGCAGGTCTCGACGAGCGTTTTCTCGGCGCCCTGCGGGTAGCGCATGGGCAGGCCCTTGACCTCGACGCCCTTCATCTCGCGGGTCAGCGAGGTGAGCAGGTCGATACACTCGGGCTTGTTGCGCTCGATGCCGATGATGCAGTGCGGGATCTCGCAGTACTTCATGACAGCGGTGATGCCGGAGATGATCGTGTCGCTGCACTCCATCATCTCGCGGCAGTCGGTGGTCAGGTACGGCTCACACTCGGCCGCGTTGATGAGCAGCGTGTCGATGGTGTTGGCCGCCAGCTTGACGTGGGTCGGGAAGCCTGCGCCGCCGACGCCAACCAGACCGCAGGCCTGGACAGCTGCCATCAGGCTTGCCTTGTCGGTGACGACCGGCGGCACGCAGGCCGGGTCAACGGTCTGTGCACCATCGGTCTTGATGGCAACGGCGGTAGCCATGCTGCCGTTGGCCATACGCAGCGGGGCGACATCCTGCACGGTGCCGGACACGCTGGAATAGATGTTGGCGGACACAAAGCCGCCGGCCTTGCCGATCATGGTGCCTACCATGACGGTGTCGCCTTTTTTGACGACCGGCTCTGCGGGCGCGCCGATGTGCATGGACATGGGAATGACAACGTGCTCAGGCACCGGCATCTTGTTGGTCGGCTGCCCGGCTGTCGCCTTCGTGTGCGGCACAGCAGCACCCTTGGCAGAGCGCTTTAGGGACTTGAACAATCTGATTTCCCCCGTTTCTCTCATTTTTCTCGTCCGGCAGGTCAGGTTTGCTCCCCTGCACAGGCGGATAACAATACACTTTAATTGTATCATTTTTGGGGTTCAAGTCAAGTAATCAAATGGGGTAAACAGGCCATTTTGTCCCGAACCCGCAAGATTTGCAACAATTTTCGCAATCGATGCAGGATAAGAAAGGTGTATAAAAATTAACAATCCAACAAAGAAAATGGACACCTGCCGAAACAAGTGCCCATTTCTTATTTACAGATCAATCTCCTGCAGCCGCAGCAGCGCCAGAATATAAATCTTCAGCGCCTCGATCAGCTTTTCAAACGGCGTGCCCTCGTTGGCACCGTGCATCGGGCCGGCAAAATCCGGGATGACGATGTCGGTGTGCTCAGGGCCGAAGCTGACTGCATAAGGGAAGTGGCGCGCATAGGTGCCGCCGCCCATCGTGAAGGGGGTCTTGCCCTCGCCGGTCACATCGTTGTAGGTGTTGATGAGCGTTTGGATGGCCGGGCTGTCCGCGTCGATGTAGAACGGCACACGGCTCGTCACATTCTCGATTTTTGCCGCTGTGCCGCAGATCTTCTCCATGGCGGCGGTCATCTTTTCGGGGTCGGTGTTCGTGGGGTAACGGCAGTCGAAGCTCTGGCGGATGACGCCGTCCTGCATCTCGATCGTGCCGCCGATGATGGTCAGCGGGTCAAACAGGCCGTCGTCTGCGGCAATGCCCAGGGCGCTGCCATCGGTGGCGGCGTGCAGGGTGTGCAGCACCTGCAGGTAGGCTTCCTCCTGCGGGGTGCAGACGCCGCTTTTGAGCAGGCAGTCCACGATCAGGCTGATGGCGTTGACGGTGCCCTCGGGCATGGCGGCGTGGCCGCTCTTGCCCCAGCCGCGGATGACGGTGGAACCACCCTCCCCTGCCTCAAAGGTCACACCTTCGGTCTGGACCAGCGCGCCAGCGCCCACCTGCACGGTGCAGGATGCGCGGTCAGGCACGGCGTTGTGGGCCACGCCGCCCTCAAAGGCGGTGATGATGCCCTTCTCAAACTTGGGGCTGACGATCTCGCCGTTAAAGCCGCCCTTTTCGCCGTTGCAAACCGGGAACTCGGCGTCGGGGGTGAAGCAGAATGCGGGCATCGGGTAATGCTCGGCGTAGTAGTCTACGTCGTGCATATTCGTCTCTTCGTTGGCACCCAGCAGCGCACGCACCGGGTATTTCAGCGCTGCACCGCAGTCTTTCAGGTATTTCAGCGCATACAGGCACAGGATGCTGGGGCCTTTATCGTCGGCCACGCCGCGGCCCAACAACCAGCCATCCCGCACGCGGACGGTGTAGGGGTCAGCGTCCCAGCCATTGCCCTCGGGCACAACGTCGGTGTGGGTGATGGTGGCAAGGAACTTCTGGCTGTCGGCGATTTTACCGGTCTCGGCCCAGCCGATGTAGCTGTCGGCGTTGAAGGTGTCCAGGCCCAGTTCATCGGCGATTTCCAGCGCCTTGGCCAGTGCGGCCTTGGGGCCGGGGCCGAATGGTGCGCCCGGCTCGGGCGTGCCCTCGACACTGGGGACTGCCACCAGGCGGGTAATGTCACGCAGGATGTTGTCGCGGTTGCCTTCCACAAAGGCGTCAATCGACGCCCAGCGCGGATCGTTCACGTTCATAAGATTTTCCTCCTGAGTTTTTTCTTCCAGTATACCACATTGGCGGAATTTGTAAACGGAAAGTTGGATCGGGATGATGATATTTGCCGCCCCGCAAACATTCACCGCATCCTTCCTTCTCCGCCCATCAGTGCGGTCATTTCCTCAATGCGTTTGTTTTCACGGTTCATGGATGTGTCCTCCCGAATTTCAGAAAGTAAATACGAAATCCGTATGGGAGGAACGCGGAACATTCAGAAAATGGCGCGACCTCCCGGTCAGCGCACAAGCTCCAAAGCACCTAGTTTCAAAAAGCAGTTCTCCTTATAAATAATGTTGGATGATTGTAGGGGGCGGCGTCCTCGACGCCCCGGCGGCATGGGGCCATGCCGCCCTGTGGTTTGTGATGGCGTTTGGCGTAGGGCGAGGTGCCCTCACCCCGCCACGCAGCTTCGCCGGAGTTTGCCGTCAATCTTCCTCTTCCCCGCTGTTCATCGTCACGATCTCACAAATCGCACGGCCTGTGGGGGTGCCTGCGAGACCGCCAATGCCGGTCTCGCGCAAATCTTTGCTCATGGCGTTGCCGACCTCGGCCATCGCGTCAATGACCTCGTCGGCGGGGATGTGCCCCACGACGCCCGCCAGCGCCATATCGGCGGAGGATACCGCATTCATTGCGCCGATAACGTTGCGCTTGATGCAGGGAATCTCCACCAGCCCGGCCACCGGGTCGCAGACAAGGCCCTCTAAATTCGTAAGCGCCATGGCGAAGGCCTCGGCGCACTGCTCGGCTGTGCCGCCCTTGATGTCCACGAGAGCCGCCGCCGCCATGCCGCTGGCGGCACCCACCTCGGCCTGGCAGCCGCCTTCGGCTCCGGCCAGCGTGGCCCGCGCGGCCACGACCTGCCCGAACCCGGCGGCCACATACAAAGCGTGATGTACGGCGTCCTCATCTGCCAGCCCGCGCCGCCATAACGGCAGCAAAACCGCAGGCAAAACGCCGCAGCTGCCCGCCGTGGGGGCCGCTACGATGCGCTTCATGCAGGCGTTGCACTCGGCGGTTTTCAGCGCTTCGGACATCACATCGGCAAAAAAGCCGTTGGCATACAGCGCCCCTTGGGCCGCCGCCGCGCTGACTTTGGCCGCATCGCCGCCCGCAAAGCCGCTCATCGAGCGGTCGGCCCCGCAGTAGCTATCGCTGGTGCTGCGCATGACCGCCCACAGGCGGTGCATCTCGGCCTCGCTCTCGGCGCGGGTCAGACCGCTCTCGGCCAGGTCGCTTTCCAGAATGACCTCGTACAGCGGCTTGCCGCTCTCCTTGCAGAGCTCGACCATGTCGCGAACTGAAGAAAATGCCATCTTTCCCGCCCCCTTACAGATTTAGGATGGTGACTTTGACGATGCCCGGCAGGCAGGCAAGCTCGGCGTGGACGGCGTCCGGAATCGGCTCGTCGCATTCCAGCACCATGACGGCGTAGCCGCCCGCCGCCGAGCGGTAGAGCTGCATCGTGGCAATGTTGACGCCGTGGCCGCTCAGGCAGCCGGTGACGGCCGCCACATGGCCGGGTGTGTCCTGGTTGTGGACGATGAGCGTGTTGTGGTCACCGCCAAAATTCGTCGTGATGCCGTCGATTTGGCAGATGTTGATGCGCCCGCCGCCGATGGACGCGCCCACGACTTCCAGCTTGCGGCCCGACACGCCGGTCAGCCGCAGCACGGCCGTGTTGGGATGCGCCCCGCGCAGGTTGATCGTGCCGATTTTGAAGTGCAGTCCGGTCTCTTTGGCGATGGCGAAGCTGCGCGGGATGCGGTCGTCGTCGGGCTGCATCCCCAAAAGGCCCGCCACCAGCGCTTTGTCGGTACCGTGGCCGCGCCCGGTGGCAGCAAAGCTGCCGTAGAGCAAAATCTCTGCGTCGGCGGGCTGCTCGCCCAGCAGACGCCGCGCCGTGCTGCCAATGCGCACCGCGCCCGCCGTATGGCTGCTGGACGGCCCGGTCATGACCGGGCCCAGCACATCAAATAACCGCATCGTGGGCACCTCTTTTTCAATGGGATACCAAAAGTATAACGGATTCCCGCAGACAATGCAAGACTTAGCAGAAAGCACAAAAGAATCCAAGAAATTTTGTAGATCGGTACAAAGAATGGAAAGTGCGGATGTGGGTAAAAACGCCATAAAAAACCAAAAGCCATGATAAATCTTACGATTCATCATGGCTTTTGTTGGCGGAGTAAGAGAGATTTGAACTCTCGCGGCGGTTTCCCACCCTACGCCCTTAGCAGGGGCGCCTCTTCGACCTCTTGAGTATTACTCCACAAGTCAAAGTGATATAAAATATTCACTTGTTATTACAAAATGGCGGAGAGGATGGGATTCGAACCCATGGTCCGCTCGCGCGAATCGCTGGTTTTCAAGACCAGTTCCATAAACCACTCGGACACCTCTCCACAGTGGCTGCCGCCAGAATGCAGGTATTATTATACAAAAAACGGAAGGGGTTGTCAACCCCTTCCTGCAATTTTCTTTTAAAAATTATTTGCGCAAAAATAACAGCACATTTTACAGTGCGCAGGGGATGAAGCCGTCCTTACCCAGTACCTGCACCTTGGTGTAGCCCAGCTCTTTCAGCTTGGCGGCGGCTTCCTCAAAGCCGTAGGTCAGCGCCTTGGCGTCGTGGGCGTCGGCGGTGATGACCACGTTGCCGGACAGAATGAGCCAATCCTTCAGGATGGCGTCGGAGGGGAAATAATCCTTGCGGAAGCCGCGGTACGCTGCGGAGGTGTTGACCTCCAGTACGCAGCGGTTGCGGGCGGCGGTCATCAGGGCGGCGTTGGCAGCAGCGGTGTAGCGCGGGTCGTTCTCGTCAAAGAACTTGCCGTCGCCGTTGATCTTTTTAATCAGGTCAAAATGGCCCAAAATCGTCGGTTTCTTCTCGGCGACCTTGGCCACATTGGCAAAGTATGCCTCGACCACGGCCAGCGCGTCACCGTCGAAATCGTCGTCGATGCAGGTGCGCAGATCCTCCTCGCGCCAGTCGATCTCATAATATTTGCCGGTCTTGGGGCCTTTGACATAGTGGGCGCTGCCGATCCAGTAGTCGTACTGGGTCGGGTCGTCATCGCTGTACAGGTCCCATTCCAGGCCGCACAGAATGTCCAGCTTACCGGCATAGCGCTCTTTCAGCTTGGCGACCTGCGCCTTGTACAGGGCGGTGCGGTTCTGGGTCATGCAGTATTCCAGGTCGTGGGGGGTGTGGCTGTGGCCGCTGAAGCCCAGCGTCTGCAGCCCGGCGCGCCATGCGGTGACTGCGATTTCTTCGAGGGTGTTTTTGCCGTCGCACAATTTGGAATGAACGTGTACAGAGCTTTTCAGGTATTCGCCAGCCATAGTTTACTGCATCCTTTCCTGCTTGACCTTGTGGTCGATAACGTGTCGTTTTTCGAGCTCTTTGGTGATGTCCTCAACAGAAATACCCAGCTCGATCATCAGCACCATGACGTGGTAGGCCAGGTCGCTGATCTCGTAGATGGTCTCCTCTTTGTCGCGCTTCGCGCCCGCAATGATGACTTCGGTGGATTCCTCGCCGACTTTTTTGAGAATCTTCTCCAGGCCCTTGTCGAACAGATACGTGGTGTAGCTGCCCTCCTTGGGGTTGGTCTTGCGGCCCTCGATCAGCTCATACAGGCCCTGCCAGGTGAACTGTTTCAGCTCGTCGGAGACGTAGACCGGGTTGAAGAAGCAGCTCTCCGCGCCGGTGTGGCAGGCGGGGCCAGACTTTACAACGTCGATGACGAGGGCATCCTTGTCGCAGTCGGCGGTGATGGAGACGACCCGCTGCACATTGCCGGAAGTATCGCCCTTACGCCAGATTTCCTGGCGGCTGCGGGACCAGAACACGGTGCGGCCCTCGGCAATGGTCAGGGCCAGCGTCTCGGCGTTCATGTACGCGAGGGTCAATACCTCTTTGGTATAATGATCCTGCACGATGGCGGGAATCAGGCCGTTTGTGTCAAATTTGAGGGTCTTGGAATTTTCGGTAATTTCCATGTCGGACACTCCTAATGTAATATAGTTTAGTGTACCTCTTTTTGTGGGTTTTGGCAAGAGGTAAAGTGTAGGTTTGCTATAGTTACGCAGTAGGGGCCGGGCATGCCCGGCCCGCGGCTTTCCCGCAAGAGGACGCTTTTGGGAATGTTGCGGGCCGCACATATGCGGCCCCTACCGGGTGGCTGCATGGCGAAGGGGGAATCACACCCGCATTTCTACACCGTTCGCCCGCAAATACCGCTTCAAATCGTTGATTTCCACCTGCTTCGTGTGGAAAATCGACGCGGCCAGCCCGGCGTCCACGGCAGGGTGATTGCGGAACAATTCAAGGAAATCCTCTTTTTTGCCCGCGCCGCCGGAGGCAATGATGGGCACGGCACAGCGGGCAGCCACGGCGTCCAGCAGCTCCAAATCAAAGCCATTCTTGACGCCGTCGGTGTCGATGGAGTTGACGACCAGCTCTCCCGCGCCGTTTTTGACGCCCTGCTCGAGCCAGCTAAGCGCATCGATGCCGGTGTTCTCGCGCCCGCCCTTGGCAAACAACATAAATTTGCCGTCCACACGTTTGATATCGGCGGAGAGCACCACGCACTGGTTGCCGTATTTCTGCGCCGCGGCCGGGATGATACCGGGATTTCGGATGGCACCCGAGTTGACGCTGACCTTGTCCGCGCCGCATTTCAGCACGCGGTCAAAGTCGTCCAGCGTGTTGATGCCGCCGCCGACGGTCAGCGGGATGAAAATTTGGCTGGCGACCTGGCGCAGAATATCGGTGAAGAGTCCGCGCCCCTCGACGCTGGCGGTGATATCGTAGAAGACCAGCTCGTCCGCGCCGGATGCGTTATAGTACCGCGCCATTTCGACCGGGTCGGCCATGTCCTGCAGGCCCTCAAAATTCACACCCTTGACAACACGCCCATTTTTGACGTCCAGACAAGGAATAATGCGTTTGGTAATCATGCGTTCACTCCCCCTCGTACAGCCGCACAGCCTTGGCCAGATCGATGGCCCCGGTGTAGATGGACTTGCCCAGGATGGCCGCGTGGCAGTGCATGGCCTGCAATTCGGCCAGTTCGGCCATGGCGGCGATGCCGCCGCTGGCGGTGATCTCCAGCCCGGGGATGGTCAGAAGTTCGCGGTACAGCGCCATGTTGGTGCCCTGCATCGTGCCATCCCGGGAAATATCCGTGGCGATGATGGCCTTGACGCCCGCTTCGGCACAGCGGCGGCAGAACGCCATGCCCGGCTCGGGGGTGACTTCCTTCCAGCCGTTGACGGCCACAAAACCGTCCTTCATGTCCACGCCGACGGCAATCTGTGCGCCGTATTTCTGCGCCATTTCCTGGGTAAAGGCAAAATTTTTCACGGCGACCGTGCCAAGAATGCAGCGGTCAACGCCCAAATTGAGATATTGACGAATGCGCGCCTCGTCGCGGATGCCGCCGCCGACCTCGATTTTCAGGCTGCCGAGTTTTGCAATGGCGGCGATGGTCTGCATATTCGCGGTGGTGTCATCCTTGGCACCATCCAGGTCAACGACGTGCAGATACTTCGCACCTGCGTCGATAAATTGCTGCGCCTGGGCCACTGGGTCGGCGTTGTAGACGGTCATCTGGTCGTAATCGCCCTGATATAGCCGCACGGCCTGGCCGCCGCGCAGGTCAATAGCGGGGTATAATTTCATGGTATTCCCTCCCCTTTACAGTTCGGCAAAGGCCTTTAACAGCCGCAGGCCGGTGTCGCCGGATTTTTCCGGGTGGAACTGGGTGCCGTACACCAGCCCCTGCCGCACCGCGCCGGTGACCGGGATGCTGTACTCGCTGGTGGCAAGCGTTGATGCAGCGCAGTTTTTGGCGTAGTAGCTGTGTACGTAGTAAACGTACTCGCCATTTTTGATGTACTTAAAAAGCGGGTCGTTTTCCCGACCGGGTACGATGTCCAGCGCGTTCCAGCCGATGTGTGGTACTTTCAGATTGGGGTCGGCCAGATCGTCTGCCAGGGGGCAGACTGCGCCGGGGATAAGGCCGAGGCCCGCGTGCTCGCCGTATTCATAGCTTTTTTCAAACAGCAGCTGCATACCCAGGCAGATGCCCAGCAGCGGCTTTTTCTGTGTTTCTTCGCGCAGAACAGGCACAAGGCCGGTGGCCTCGAGCTTGGCCATAGCGTCGGCAAACGCCCCGACGCCGGGCAGCAGAATGTGATCCGCCGCCCGCAAATCGTCGGCATCGCGGGTCACGCGGATCTCTGCGCCCAGGCTTTTGACGCTGGACGACAGGCTGAACAGGTTGCCCACGCCGTAGTCAACAATAGCAATCATGTGAAATTCCCTCCCCTAAAAAGAGCGACCCCTTAAACCCCTAAAATCTCATCCAGCGCTGCGAAGAAACGCTGCATCTGGGCGGGGGTGCCGATGGTGATGCGCAGGTAATCCGAGATGCGCGGCGCGTTGAAATGGCGGATGAGGATGCCGCGGGCGCGGAGCTTTTCAAAAATCTCCCGGCAGGGCATCCGGTCGGTTGCGGCAAACAGGAAGTTTGTGGACGAGTCGAACACCGTGAAGCCGCGCCTGCGCAGCTCAGCCGTTGTACGGGTGCGCTCGGCGATGACTTTCGCCGTTACATCGGCGAAATAAGCCTCGTCAGAGATGGCGGCCACGCCGGCGGCCTGAGTCATCGAATTGACGTTGTAAGGGCTGTAGCTGAACTTGACGCGGTTCATGTCGGCAATCAGCTCCGGCCGCGCGATGCAGAAGCCCAGCCGCGCACCCGCGAGATTGTGGGTCTTGGAAAAGGTGTGGGTGATGACAAGGTTGTCATATTTGTCCAAAAGCGGCAGGCAGGACGAGCCGGCCGGCGCGAACTCAACATAGGTTTCGTCCACAATGACAATGTTGTCGGGGTTTGTTTTCAGCACTTCCTCAATGACCGCGACCGGGGCCAGCAGGCTTGTCGGGGCGTTGGGGTTGGCGATGACAATCGTTTCATGCAGACCGCAGTATTTTTTGAGGTCGATGGTCAGATCGTCCTCCAGTGGGAGAATGTGCTGCGGAATGTGCAAAAGCTCACACAGCACCGTGTAAAAACTGTATGTCACATCGGCAAAGGCCAGCGGCGTATTTTCGTCGCAGAAGGCCCGCAGCGCCAGCAGCAGGTTTTCGTCGCTGCCGTTGCCGCAGAGGATGTTTTCCGGGCGCACGCCCCAATGCCTGGCAATGGCGGCATTCAGGTCGCCGTTTGTCAAATCGGAGTACAGCCGCAGCCCGGGCACGGCCGCCGCCACCGCCGCCGCCACGCCGGGCGCGGGCGGATACGGGTTTTCGTTGGCGTTGAGTTTGACGATGTCAGCGATTTTTAGTTGTTCGCCGGGGGTGTAAGGCTCCAGCGACGCAAGGGTTTTGGTAAAATAACGGCTCATGGGTAATCCTCCCCATCCGGTATGTAGAATTGGTCAAGATGCCATTTGGCGGGGTTGTCGTCTATGTAGCGCCAGATGGTGTCATAGTCGAGTTGGTCGCGGATGATGTGGTCGTAATATCCGCGCTGCCATAATTGCGTGCCAGCTGTGCGGTTTGTCATACGTTTGAGCGTGGAAACAAATGCCGGAACGGATTGATTGGCACGCACGGTTGTAGGGGGCGGCGTCCTCGACGCCCCGGACGGGCCTTGGGTGACTGCAATAATCAAATGAATATGATTTGGCATGACCACAAATTTTTCAATTTGCAAATCCGGGTAAAAATTTTCCATGGCTTCAATTTGCGCGATAACAATTTTACCGTGCGGCGACGGCAGCGTACGCGGGGCGTCGAGGACGCCGCCCCCTACGACACGGCCGAAAACTTTTGCTTTATCCCGGGAACAAATCGTGATAAAATACGCGCCAACTGTGCCATAATCAAATTGAGGCAAACGGTTGGATTTCCGCTTCGGTAAACTCATTCCTCAAACCGTATCGTTACACTCTTGGCGTGGGCGTGCAGCCCCTCGTGCTCGGCAAAATTGGCGATGCGGCCCTGGACTTCACCCAGAGCTTCGCGGGTGTAATAAATAAAGCTCGACTTCTTGACGAAATCGTCCACGCCCAAGGGGCTGGAAAACCGCGCCGTGCCACTGGTAGGCAGCGTGTGGTTCGGGCCGGCAAAGTAGTCGCCCAGTGCCTCGGGCACATTTTTCCCCAAGAAGATGCTGCCGGCATTCTGCACAGAGTTGAGTACGGCAAACGGGTCGTCAACGCAAATTTCCAAGTGCTCCGGCGCGATGATGTTCACGGCCTCGATGGCCTTGTTCATATCGTCGGTGACGATAATTTTGCCGTTCGTGTCCACGCTGGCGCGGGCAATGGCGGCGCGGGGCAGCTGCGGGATCTGCACTTCCAGCTCAGCCTGCACGGCCTTAGCCAGATCCCAGCTGTCGGTGACGAGCACCGGACTGGCCAGCTTGTCGTGCTCGGCCTGGCTGAGCAGGTCTGCCGCGACCCAGGCGGGGTTGCAGGTACCGTCAGCCAGAACCAGAATCTCCGACGGTCCGGCGATCATGTCGATGCCGACCTTGCCGAACACCTTGTGCTTTGCCGTTGCAACGTAGATATTGCCGGGGCCGACGATCTTATCCACGGCGGGCACGCTCTCGGTGCCGTAGGCCAGCGCGGCCACGGCCTGCGCACCGCCGGTCTTGAAAATCAAATCAATACCCGCAATGACCGCCGCCGCCAGAATGGCGGGGTTCACCTTGCCGTCCTTGCCCGCAGGGGTCGTCATGACGATCTGCTTGACGCCCGCGACCTTGGCGGGGATGACATCCATCAAAACGGTGGAGGGGTACGCCGCTGTGCCGCCCGGCACGTAGACGCCCGCCCGCTGGATGGGGGTGTACTTCTGCCCCAACACAATGCCGGGCTTGTCGTTGACGACAAAATTTTTGTGCAGCTGCTGCTCGTGGAAGTGGCGGATGTTCTCAGCGGCCATCTTCAGCGTTGTGATGAACTCCGGGTCGGTCTTTTCCAGCTCGGCAAAGGCCTCGTCAATCTCCTCTTGGCTGACGCGGACGTCGGTCAGCTCGGCGTGGTCGAACTTGGCGGCGTACTCGATCAAAGCGGCATCACCTCGGGCGCGGACATCCGCGATGATGGCGTCGACGGTGGCTTCCACGTCGGCTTCGGCGCGGATATCACGGTTCAAAATTTCCTCGGGGCGTACCTCATCAAAGTCATACAAACGGATCATTTTGCAAGAGCCTCCTTCATTTTATTCAGCAGCTCGGTCAGCTGGGCGTATTTGAACTTGTAGCTCGCCTTGTTGGCGATAAACCGCGCCGAGATCGGCATGAACTCCTCAATCACGGTCAGGTCATTTTCACGTAAGGTCGTGCCGGTCTCGACGATATCGACGATGACGTCGGACAGGCCCAAAATCGGGGCCAGCTCAATGGAGCCGTTCAATTTAATAATGTCAATGTCGCGGCCCCGGCGCTCGTAGTGGTCGCGGGCAATGTTGACAAACTTCGTAGCAACGCGCAAAGCACGGCTTTCGTCGTCAGCAAAGTTCGCGGGGCCAGCTACGCACATACGGCATTTGCCCATGCCGGTATCCAGCAGTTCATACACATCCGCGCCGGACTCGGTCAGGATATCCTTGCCCACGATGCCGATATCCGCCGCCCCGTGCTCCACGTAAATGGCGACGTCGCTGGGCTTGACGAGGAAGTACCGCACGCAGGCGTCGGGGTTTTCCACCACCAGCCTGCGGGTGTCGTTGTAATCCTCGGTGGCGCTGTACCCGGCACCCGCCAGCAGCTTGTAGGCCTTGTCGCCCAAGCGGCCCTTCGGCAGCGCAATATTCAGCCAGGTCTTTTCGCCGCCCTGCTGCTGTACCGGGGGCAGCGGCGCGGCCAGGCGTTCCAGTTCGTCCAAGTACATCGCAAAGCCGATGGCGTTTGCGCCGGGGGTGAACCGCTGCATCAGGTAGTCGTAGCGGCCGCCCTTGAGCACCGCGCGGGGGATGCCTGCCACGTACCCGGTGAACACAAGGCCGTTGTAATATTCCATCTCGTCCGCCATGCTCAGGTCCAGCTGGGTGCCGCGGCCATCCTCGCCCAGGGCGTTCTGCAGAACCTGCAATTCTTCCAGGGCGTTGCGCTGGGCGTCGCACAGGCAGGCGGCGCGGGCTTTCGTCAGCGTCGCGCCCAGCGGGCCGTGCAGGTCAAGCAGCCCGGTCAGTGCGGCGGCTGCGGTGTCGTCCAGCCCAGCGTCCAGCGCAGCAGTGCGCAGTTCGTGGGCGTTTTTGGCACGCAGGAAGTCCAGCAGCCTGACCCGCGCCTCGGCGGGGACATTCAGCGCGTCCAGCAGGCCGGTCAGGTAGCCCATGTGGCTGACTTCCAGCACGGTGGGCACATCCAGCGCGGCCAGGCTTTGCAGGGCCAGCCGCACCACGGCAGCCTGCTCGTCGGCATCTACTGCGCCCATGCTCTCCAGACCCATCTGGTGGATGGTCTGGAAGGTGTGGCTCTCGCGGCTGGGGCGGCAGACTTCTTCATTATAATAAAAGCGCTTGCACTCCCCCGCTGCGGGCTGGGCCGTCTTGGCGATGGACAGCGTCACATCGGGCTTGATGGCGCGCAGCTTGCCGTCCAGGTCAGTGAAGGTGATGACCTGGGAATCCGGCAGGAAGCGCTGATACTCCTGGTAGAGGGCGTATTCCTCAAACCGGGATGCGCGGTACTTGCGGTAGCCTGCGCCCTCGTACAGGGCACGCAGGCGGAAAGTCGCCTGCTCGGCGGGGGTGAAGCTCTTGAGTTCGATTTCCATAACGTTCCTACCTCTCTCGTCCAATACAAATTCTATTATACTTTAGCGCAGTAAAGTTGTAAAGTGCTTTTGTAGTAAAATCACGGACATTTGTGCGCGGAAATTGCGGCTACGGTGCGGCGGCCAGAGGACTGGCCGCCCTACGGCCGTGGCACTTGTGTAGGGCGGGCAGTCCCCTGCCCGCCGCGGCGCGATCCCGCAGCAACAAATACAAAAAGGCGCACCTTTGCCATTACAAACAAAGATGCGCCTTGCGCGTTTGGTGTATCAGCCCTTGCAGCCCTGCTCCTCCCAGTCGCCTGCCACAGCGGGGTCAACGATCTGGGTGGGGTCGATCTTGCCGTCCGCCGTGCGGGGGGCCTCCGTGTGGCCCAGCTCGACCGGGTTCACGTTGGGGGTATCGTAGTCGACAGCCTTCGGGGCGGGGGCCTCTTCAACTTCCGCGGGTTCCTCGGGCTTTTCCTCCTCGGCGGGGACGGCAGGTTCTTCAGGTGCGGCGGCGGGGGCGGGTTCAGCCACAGCGGACGCATCGTCAGCGGGCTCGGCGGAATCGGTCTCAGGCTCGACCTCGTCCTCCGAACCCCAAATATGCTCGTACTCGTCGTCGTGATGCTCACGGTTCTGCAGAACATAAACGGCAGCGCCCACAGCAGCGGCGCCCACGGCCAAACCGGCCAGCTTTTTCAGTAAAGACATGGTCAAAACCTCTTTTCGAGTAAAAAATCTTGTGTTTGCGGTTAGTATACCACAATCGTTTTCAAAATACAAGTGCCGAATCCTACAACACAGGTGGGAAAAAGTGGACGCTTTTCATACAATGTACAACTTGTCGAAAATGGAGCGGTGTGGTATGATGTACAGGAATTTTGCAAAAAGAGGGTCTAATAAGGTGAAGTATATTTTCCAGTTTGCCCGCATCACGGCGTTCTGCCTGGCGGGCGAGATTCTGGCGGTGGTGCTGCCGCTGCCCATCCCGGCCAGCGTGTACGGCCTTTTGCTGATGGTCGCTGCGCTCAAAACCGGGCTGCTCAAGCTCGACCAGGTGCGGGAGACGGGGTTGTTTTTGACCGGCATCTTCCCGCTGCTGTTCGTCCCGGCGGCGGCCGGCGTTGTGGAGCTGGGCAGCCAGCTTATCAATCTGCTGCTGCCCGCCGTGCTGGCCATCGTACCGATCACGGCGCTGGTCATGGCAGTTACCGGCATGGTGGCGCAGAAATGCGCAGGTGGAAAGGAGCATAAAAATGGCTGAGTTTTTGCAGCATTGCGGCAGTTGGGGTGTGCTGGCCACGCTGGCAGCCTACGCCGCAGGCGTCTGGGTCAACCGCAAGACGGGCAAGGCCCTGTTCAATCCCCTGCTGATGGGCAGTATCTTCGTTATCGTATTTTTGAGTTGCTTCGGCGTGCCCTACGCCGATTACAAGGCCAGCGCCCAGCCCGTAAGCTGGCTGCTGATGCCCGCCACAGTCAGTCTGGCCATCCCCCTGTATGAAAAGTGGGAACTGCTGGAGAAGAACCTGGCCGCTATCTTTGCATCGATCGCGGCGGGCGTGCTGACGAGTCTGGGCAGTGTGCTGGCCATGGCGTGGGTGCTGCGGCTTGAGCGCAGCCATGCCGTGAGCTTTCTACCCAAGTCGGTCACGACAGCCATCGGCATGGATGTGGCCGAAACGCTGGGCGGCACAGCCGCGCTGGCCGGGGCGGTCATCATCCTGACCGGCATCGTGGGCAGCCTGCTGGGCGAGACGGTGTGTAGGATCTGCCATATTACAGACCCGCTGGCCAAGGGGCTGGCGCTGGGCACCTCGGCCCATGCCATCGGCACGAGCAAAGCCTTACAGATGGGCGAGGTCGAGGGCGCCATGAGCGGGCTTGCGATTGCCGTGGCGGGGATCATGACCGCGATCCTGGCCCCGGTGGTGGCGAACTTTTTGCCGTAAAGGGGCGATAAGGGAAAGAGGCGGGGCGTCGAGGACGCCGCCCCCGAGGCGCGGGTCCCGCTTGGCGGCGCACAACGAGCGCCGCCAGTTTGCTTCGCAAACCCGCTCTTGCGGTTGTTTGCCCCACAGGGGCAAACATTGTTCGCCACCCCAGTTTCGCTTCGCTCAACTGTGGCCCCTGACTCACAACCCCGCACCACGTCGCAACAGCGGCAGTTTTCTTTGCCAGCTTTCTTTTGCTGCCAAAAGAAAGCTGCCTCCCGGAAGCCTGCCGTTTATCCTTTAGCCGACACTCTCAAAAATACCCGGTATCCGTGTGCACATCCGCGCTTTCCAGTCCCATGGATACCCCTAACGCTTCATCCACGCGGCGCATATCGTCTGGCGGGATGATACCTGCCCGCTCCCGCAGGCGGCGCTTGTCGAGGGTGCGAATCTGCTCGGTCAAAATGATGCTGTCCTTCGCCAGGCCGCAGCGGTCAGCCCGCACGCTGATATGCGTGGGCAGCCGGTTTTTGTCTTGGCGGCTCGTGATGGCTGCCGCAATGACCGTGGGGCTGTGTCGGTTGCCGATCTCATTCTGGATGATAAGTACCGGCCGTATGCCCCCTTGCTCGGACCCGACGACCGGGCTTAAGTCAGCGTAGAAAACCTCTCCGCGGTGGACTTCCATAAGAAAAACCTCCCTTTGCTTGTTACTCAAAGTATAAGCAGAGGGAGGTCTTTTTAATCATCCGCCGTGATTTTTGCAGCGAGGACATCGCCTTTTTCACACAGCACTGTAAACAGCTTGGTGTTTTCCAAGGGCCGCATCACCAGCCTGGTGCGCACGGCGTCCACTGCTGCACACCCGAAGAACACGGCAAAGATCGCGAACAGCGTGTACACCACCGAGCCGTGGTGCGCCTGGGCCTGCAAAAGGCCGTTCCACAAAAAGTTGCGGAACGCGGGCACCTGATGCAGAATGTAAACGCCCAGCGTCGTGCCGGACAGGGCGTTGACCCACCGCACACAGCCGAGATCCAAATTTTTAAACAGGTAGAACAGCGCCAGCGCGGCCAGCAGGTTGGGCAGTGCGCCCAGCGCCGTGCGGTAGTAGGCCACGTACTGGAAAGCCTTGCCGTCGGTCAGACCGCGCGTTTCCAGCATAGCGCGGATGGCCGTGTTGACCAGCGGCAGCCCCAGCCCAAGGGCCAGCGCCGCCGCGCGGTTTTGCAAAAGGCGGGCCAGGCGGTTTTCTGGATAGCGGCGCAGATAGGCGGCCAGCAGGTACTCATACAAAAACATCCAGGCAGTGTCGCTGACGATGCCGTTCTCGCCGAAAAGCGTCGGGTAGAGGATCATCGGAACGGCCAGCACGGCCAGCAGCCCCCGGTGCGCGGCGCGCGGCAGGCCGCGCAGTACGCGGTTCAGCAGCGGCACGCAGAGCAACAGCAGCAGATAGTCCGAGATAAACCACAGCTGCCGGGTCGAGGCCGGGAACGCCGCCCACCGCAGTGCACCGAAGGAGACATCCAGCCCGGCAAGCCTGCACAGCAGCGTGACAGGCACCGTGTAGAGCCACAGCGACAGCCACAGCGAGAGCGGGCGGCGTGTTTTGTACGGCTGTTCGCACAAAAACCACCCACCGATGAGGATGAACACACTGCACGCAATGCGCGACCCGCAGCCGATGAGGCAGAATGCGAAGGAGGACGGCAGCGTGGTATAGTCCGCAATGCCGCCCTGCCCGGTCAGATGGTCGCCGATGATGAGCAGCATACACAGGATGCGCAGCAATTCTAAATTGCTGCTGCGCTGGGTTTTGCCGGGCATAGGTCACCTCCGTGAAAGAGCGCGGTAGGGGCCAGGCATGCCTGGCCCGCGGCATGTTGGCAAACTCCTTCTTACGGAAAGGCTGCGGGCCGGACATGTCCGGCCCCTACCGCGCCTATACTTTCTCCAAAATCACAATCGCATTTGCCAGACCGCGCTCATGGGTCAGGCTGAGATGGACGGTCACGCCCTGCTCCGCAGCCCAGGCAGCGGCAGCGCCGGTCAGGGCAAAGTACGGTGCGCCGCTTTCCCGGCGCAGCACGGCAAGCTCGGGCATGGCAAAGCCGCCCAGGCCGGTGCCAGCGGCCTTCAAAAAGGCCTCCTTCGCCGCAAAATTCGCGGCGGCAGTCTCGGCCCGGTGCTTATCCCCCAAAGCGGCCAGCAGGGCCTGTTCTTCGGGGGCAAACACATGGTCAAGAAAGCTCTGCCGGGTGATGCTTTTTTCCATGCGGCCTGCATCACACAGGTCAATGCCGACGCCCAAAATCATGAAATCACCGCTTTCAGCAGTGCTTCCCGCTCGTTGGGCAGTTTTCCTTCCATGACGGCAGTCAGCAGCATTTGCAGGGTCGCGCCGACGCCCGGCCCGGCGGGGATGCCGGCATCCATTAAATCCGCGCCGTTCACGGTCAGCTGGCGCATGGTGTAGCAGCCGGTCTTGGCAAGTTCGTCCATGCGGTGCTCAAAGGCCTCGACATCGGCGCGGCGGGCGGCGACCTCCGGCGTCCTGGCGTGGGCGTCCAGGTCAGCGTATTTCAGCGCACAAAGGCGGCGCAGGAAAATCGCGCCGTTGCGGTTCAGCAATTTCAAAATCCCAGCATCGTCGGCAGGCAGCGGTGCGTCGTGTACGGCAATCAGCCCCACCGCGCCGTCAATCAGGTAGGCGGGCGCTTTTAAGCGGCGCAGAATGACCCGCGCCAGCTGTGCCCCGCGCTGGTTGTGCCCCTTGAAATGCGCCGCGCCGTCTGGCCCGACGCTGCGGCACAAAGGCTTTGCAATGTCGTGTAAAAAGGTGGCCCAGCATAGCACCCGCACGCCGCGGGTGTCCTGGCCGCGCAGATCCAGCGCGGCCACGGCGGCGGCTGAATGCTGCCAAACGTCGTAACAATGCCATTTTCCGGGCTGCGTGCAGCCGATGCAGGGTAAGATCTCCGGCACAACGCCGCCTAAAATCTCGCCGTATTGTGCCAAAGTCTGCCCCGCGCCGGGGGCCAGAAGCAGGCCGTCCAGTTCGGAATACAGCCGCTCGGCGCTGACGGTGTGCAGTGTCTCCCGGGCGGTGAAAGCGGCTTCGGCGGTGGCGGCGTCCAGCGCAAAGCCCAGTTTGGCGGAAAACCGCAGTGCCCGCAGAATGCGCAGCGCGTCCTCGGCAAAGCGGTCGGCAGGTGTGCCGACGCACCGCACGATGCCTGCCGCCAAATCGCGGCGGCCGCCGTACAAATCAATGATGCCCTCGCCGGGGGCGTAGGCCATGGCGTTGATGGTGAAATCCCGCCGCGCCAGATCCTCGGCCAAATCGTCCACAAACTGCACGCTGTCGGGGTGGCGGTGGTCGCGGTAGCTTCCGTCTAAGCGGTAGGTCGTCATTTCGTAGGGCTTGCCGTGCAAAATGACGGCGACCGTGCCGTGCTTTTCGCCGGTCAGGATCATCCGCTGGTCGTGGAACAGCGCCCGCATTTCGTCGGGCCGGGCGGAGGTGCAGATGTCCCAGTCGCCGGGCATACGGCCCAGCAGGCTGTCGCGCACGCAGCCGCCCACCACGTAAGCACTGTGCCCGGCAGCGCGCAGCGTTTGCAGCAGCCAGTAGGCGTCGTGCGGCAGGCGTATCGTATCGCGGCTCATGCGTTCCCCTCCCCTCTTGTGGCGTTTTTGGCGGTTATTCTTCGGTGTGGGTCCATTCCTGGGTCAAATCTACGATGCAGGCGAGGCTGTCGTCCTCGTCCTTCAGCGAATCGACCTTGGCGGCGGCCTTCTCGGCGTCCTCCATCCAGGTCAGGATAAAGTAGTTCTCGGCGGGCACGGCGTAGTAGACCCATGCGCCGTCGGCCCGCAGCAGGTCGGGCAGGTGGTCCAGCTCGGCGTCCAGCAGGCCCTGGCCTTCCTCGCCGTAGATCATCTCGGGACCGACCTGCAAAGAGTCAATGACATTGATGCTGGAATTGATGTAGGTGTCGCGGTCAACGGTCTTGTCGCCGACCTCCCACGCGCTGGCGAACGCCTTGACCAGCAGTTCGCGGACTTCCAATTTATCGTCACCGGGTTTGTACATGGTAATTCCCTCTTTTGCATAATATATGAAAACAGTATAGCACATTTTTTGCAATTTGGGTATAGGAATTTTAGAGGTATGTCCCGAAAATAAAAAAGCAGGGCGGCCAGTCCCCTGGCCGCCGCACCTCGCCTTTCGTACAACGGTATCCTTGTAGGGGGCGGCGTCCTCGACGCCCCTGCCCCTACAAACTAAAATTTAACGAACTAACCTCTTTACTCTTTCAACATAATCATCTGCATGATTTATGCTAATATCTCCGTGATAATATCCTTGTAATACTTCAAGTTCACTATTTGGTATTAAATGAACAATTTTAGTTGCTGATTTTTTCATAATAGGTCTTTCTTTACTTCCAACTAATACGAGGGTCTTTGCTTTAGTATGCGATAAAGTGTTTTTTACTTCATAATTAGAATTTGACTTCATAAAAGCAATTAAATTATCTTTTGTAATTTTACAAGTATCTTCATAATATAGAGCAAACAAGCTTTTTTTAAGTTTCAAACTTTTAAATTGTAGTTTTGAAAACCACTTTTTACTTATCAAACAATATGATAAATTAAATATTGGCCCTATCATTTTATAGGTAAAGTCCATTGGAATTACCAAAGCACTTTCAATAATAGCACATTCACATATATTGGGATTTTTAGATAATATTTCTAATAAAATTTGTCCGCCTAATGATAACCCTCCAATTAGTTTTACTTTTCCATTATAATTTTTATTTATAAAATTTATTATTTCTAGAGCATTGCTTTCAATAGAAGTAAAATTTGTATCACTTCCTGAATGTCCATCTAATATAGGAATAACTATGTGAAATTCATTTTCAAGCAAGGATATTTCATCTATATAATTCCACCAAGAAAGACCTCCACCGTGTAATAAAATTATAATATCATTATTCTTTGATCCATATTCTTTATATTCCATCTTACACCTCTAAATCCCGATTTATAGTTCTAAGTATACCATATCCAGACCTTGTGCGCCACTCTATTGACACGGCGCAAAACCGGGCTATAATGGTTGTAGGTACAACGATGTAGGTACATCTTTCTGAAGCCCGGGAGGCGTCTATGGACATTACCGAACGAAAAATCACAAAAATTGCGCGCGAGGCCGAAAAACTCGTCCTCTGCACCCTGCGGGAACAGGGTGTGGGCACGGCGGAAATCGACCTGATCCACGCCCTGCGCCACCACCCCGGCTGCACCCAGGCGGCCTTGGCCGAGCTGCTGCACGCCGACAAGGCGGCCATCGCAAGGCGCACGAAAAACCTTGAGGCCAAGGGCTATCTTGTCCGCGAAGATGCCCCCAACGATCGGCGCAGCCAGCTTTTGTATCCGACCGGGAAGGCCGAGAACCTAAAATCCTCGAAGGCAGAGATCGAGGCGGCCTTCTATGAGTACCTGACCGCCGCGCTGCCCGCCGACGAGGCCGCTGCCTTTGCGGCAACGCTGGATAAGCTGTACCATCGGTCCAAGACCGAGAGCCGCGCGGGGTTCCCGCATTTCCAAAGGGAGTACAAGACAGACGATGAAGCGTGAAAAACAATTCCGCCCGGACAAAATCGGCGACTATTTCCGCATCGAGTGGCTGCCGCTGGCGTTGGTCACGGTGTCGGGCCTTATCTACAACATCGGTCTGCTGGCCGCGCCCTGGTTTGAGGGGCGGCTGGCCCAATGCCTGGCCGACATTCTGGGCGGCAACGCGGCAGCGTCCGCCATGGCGATGTTTGTGCTGGCTTACATCCTCGTCACGCTGCTGGTGCAGGCGGCGCGGTTCATTAAGCGGTTTTACGTGCGCCGCTTTGCCAACAACATCAACCGCCGGATGAAGGGCGTACTCTACGCCAACCTTGTGCGCCAGAGCCGCGCCGCGCTGGAAAAAGAGGGCGCGGGCGAGCTGATGACCAAGGCCATCTCCGATGTGGACGACTGCGTCGAAGGGATGCGCAAATTCACGACCGAGGTGTTCGACACCGGCGTGGCGCTGGTGGGCTACATCGTTATGCTGCTGGTGTATGACTGGCGGCTGGCACTGCTCAGCCTGTTGTTTACGCCGGTCTCCTACGTCTGCGCCGCTGGGATGAAAAAGCCGGTGCAGCGCGAAGGGGCGGCCTACAAAAAGGCAGCGGGCGCTTTGCGCGCCGCCACGCTGGATCGTGCCCGGAACGCCGCAACCTACCGCAACTACGGCTGTGAGACCGCCCGCGAGGAACGGTACGAGGATGTGCTGAAAAACTATGAGCGGACCGCCGTGCGCAGCAATGTCTGGCAGTCGGCGCTGCCGCCGCTCTACCTGGCTGTGTCCGAGGCGGGCGTGCTGTTTATCTTGTGGTTCGGCGCGAAGAACGTCCTGGGCACCGGTTGGTGCGCCTGGAATATTGCCGCGTTCACGACGTTTTTGTCTTGCTTCACGAAACTGGTCGTCAAGTCATCGAAAGTTGCAAAGCTCTTCAACTCCGTCCAAAAAGCCGAGGTTTCCTGGCAGCGCATCAAGCCGCTGATGAAGTTGCCGGAGCAGCTGGCCCCGCTGGAGGTCCCATCCCCCGCCGCCGTGACGCTGGAAAACCTCTCCTTCGCCTACGCCGACGAGCCGATTTTTGCAGGGCTTACTCTGACGGCGCACCCCGGCGATATCATCGGCATCACCGGCCCGGTCGCCTGCGGTAAATCCACGCTGGGGCGTGTGTTCCTGTGTGAAGCGCCCTACGGCGGCTCGGCAAAGTTCGGGGACAAAGAGTTCTCGAATCTGACACCGCGGCAAATCTCCGCCACGGTCGGCTACCTGGGTCATGACCCAGAGCTGAGCGCCGACACCGTGAAAAATAACGTCCTCTGCGGCGGTGCGCAGGACATCGCGCCCTATCTGGCCGCCGCCGCGCTTGACGGCGAGGTGCGGGCCATGGAGCAGGGACGAGATACCGTCATCGGCCCCAGCGGTACGTGGCTTTCCGGCGGGCAGGCCCAGCGTTTGGCGCTGGCCCGCACGCTGGCCCACCCCCGCCCGGTGTTGGTGCTGGACGACCCATTCTCGGCGCTGGACCGCCATACCGAGGATACCGTGTTTGCAAATTTGCAGACCTACGCCAAAGATAAAGTCGTGTTCCTGATTTCCCACCGGCTGTACCACTTCCCGCAGATGCGGCAGGTGGTTTTTATGGAGGATGGCAAGACCACTGTGGGCACCCACGACAAGCTGATGGCGGCGGTCCCCGCGTACCGCCAGCTGTACGAAAACCAGACAGGGGGGCAGCAAAATGAAAACGAGCAATAAAAGCGGTGTGGCTGCCGCCCTGCGCACGGCGGCCATGGCACACTGTTTTTTGACAGTTGGCGTGATTTTGTGCGTGGCTGCGTCGGTTGCGGCGTCGCTGCTGCCGCCGCTGCTGCTGGCACGCTGCATCGACAGTCTGACGGCGGGCCTGCCGCTGACGATCTGGGCCGTGCTGGCCTACTTTGCCAGCCTGGCGCTGGAGGGCGTTTTATCCAGTGCGCAGGAGAGTCTGCTGGTCGTTTTTGGCCAGAAGATGACCCACGCGCTGCGCTCGGAAATGTCCCACAAGCTGACCCGGCTGCCCGCCGCCACGCTGGTGGATCAGAACCCCGGCGAGGTGGCCGCGCGGTTCTCCGGCGATGTGGACACGGTGGAGGCACTGTTCACGTCGGGAATCATCAGCATGGTGGCGGACGCCTGCCGCATCATTTCTATCATGGTGGTTATTTTTGTAAAAAATCCCGGCCTGGCGCTGATTTTGCTGCTGGTGCTGCCACTGTTTGCGGTGTTCACCCGCCATGTGCAAAAGCGGATGCTGGCCGCCCAGCTGGACAACCGCCGCGCTGTGGCCGCCGTTTCCGGCCAGGTGCCCGAGACGCTGCACAACATCCGCACGATTCGCGCACTGGGCATGGAAGCCTACATGGAGCGCCGCTATGACCAGCGCATTGCAGACAGCTATTCCGCGATGGAACGCACGAATTTCTATGATGCCATCTACTCCCCCGCCGTGCTGACGCTGAACGCCGTGGTGGTGGGTATCGTTATGCTGCTCTCGGCGTCGGGCAACAGCACGGCTTTGGCGCTGTTTGGTATGTCGGTTGGTACTTCGGTGGCCATTATTAACTACATATCGCGTATTTTTGCGCCCATTGAAAGCTTGGGCATGGAGATCCAGACCATCCAGTCCGCCATGGCGGGCGTCAAGCGCATTGACGCATTTCTGGCGCAGCTGGAGCGCACGATCCCCGTGAAACGAACCAAAGCCGCCCGGGGTGACGTGGAACTGGCCCACGTGACCTTCGGCTATGGAGAAAAGCACGTGCTGAATGATTTCTCGATGACCGTCAAACAGGGCGAGCAGGTCACGCTGGTGGGCCGCACCGGTGCGGGCAAGAGCACTGTGTTTAAGCTGCTGCTGGGGCTGTACCCGCCAGAGAGCGGTACGGTTACGATCGGCGGCGTGAATGTGGCAGACATCACGGATCGCGAGCGCCGCACCTGCATCAGCTGCGTGGAACAGCACTTCGCCCGCGTGCCCGGCACGGTGCTGGATCAAATCACGCTGGGCGACCCGCAGATTACAGAAGAAATGGCGAAGAACGCCGCGAAACTGGCGGGCATCGACGCAGCCATTGCGGCCATGCCCGGGGGGTACGATACCGTGTGCAGCGAGGGGATGTTCTCCCAGGGCGAGTGGCAGCTGCTGTCCATCGCCCGCGCCGCCGCCGCTGACCCCGCTGTACTGCTGCTGGATGAGATCACCGCGAACCTCGACGCTGAGACGGAAGCCCGCGTGCTGGAAGCCCTGCGCCGGGCGTCCGAGGGCCGCACGGTACTGTCGGTGTCCCACAGAATTTATGAGAACCTGGGCGGGCGGACGGTAGAAATTAAAATATTATGATTTTTCGCCTGTTTTCGGGAAAACCCTTGACCTTCCAGTGGGTGCAGGGTGTACGATAACCGGGAAAGGAGCGTGATGTTATGAACATCAAGCAGACAGCGGATGCGTCTGGTGTATCGGCGCGGAACATTCGCTACTATGAGCAGGCGGGGTTGCTGGCCCCGGCACGCAACCCAGAGAACGACTACCGTATCTATACGGATGCCGATGTGCGGACGCTGAAACTGATTCGTGTGCTGCGCGCACTGGATATGCCAGTGGAGGATATCCGCGCGGTGCTGAGCGGTACACTGCCGCTGACCGAGGCTGCTGAACGCCAGCGCCGACAGCTGGAGGCCGAGCAGCAAAAGCTGGCAGCGGCCGCAGCCTTCTGCACGGAGCTGGCCGCCGGCGGCCGAACGGCGGCAGAGCTGGATGTGGACGACTGCCTGGCCCGGATGGACTCCCCTGCCCCGGCGGGCGGCTGGTTTACCGGCTGGGTGCAGGACTACCGGAAAATGGCGGCTGCCGAGCATAAGCGGCAGTTTACCTTTACGCCGGACACCGCCATCGGCACGCCGCAGGACTTTACGGCGGCGCTGCTGGCGTGGGCAGACGAAAACGGCGTGGATGTGACCATAAGCAGGGAGAGCATGACCCCGCATTTTATGCTGGACGGCATGGAGTACAGGGCCGTGCGGTATTCGAGCCATGTGCGCAATATCCCGATACTGCGGGTGCGGTGTGAGGTGTGTGATCCATCGGCGCTGGCGGTAGAGGGCGACCCGAAGCGGCTGCGGGTGCAGAGATTTCTGCACTACGGTCTGCCGGTGCTTGTATGCCTTGTATTGGCGGTGGTCTGGGTCTGCACCCGGAATATGCCGCTTTGGCCCGACAAGGCGGCTATGCTGCTGGTGCTGGGCGCTCTCGGTATCGGGTACGGCTTCCGCGGGTGGTATCTCTACTACAACGATCGGGACCAATAAAAAACGGGAGACAGCGCAGGCTGTCTCCCGTTTGATTTATCCCAGCAGCAGTTTGTGCAGCTCGTCCACCGTGTCGGCCAGAGCAGCGGCCCCGGCGGTGGTCAGTTCCTCGGCAGAGCCGTAGCCGTAGACAGCGCCGATACACGGCAGAGCGTTCTTCTTGGCACCCACCACGTCGTGCTCGCGGTCGCCGACCATGACGACGCGGCTCTTGTCAGTGATGCCCGCAGTTTCCAGCGCGTAGGCAATGACCTCAGCCTTGTCGGTGCGCGTCTCGTCCATTGTGGCACCGCAGACAAAATCGCAGTACTGCGCCAAATCAAAGTGTGCCATAATGCGCTTGGCAAAGTCCTCTGGCTTGCTGGTGGCGATGATGACGGTTTTCCCGGCGGCTTTCAGATCGGCCAGCAGGGCCGGGACGCCGTCATAGACCTCATTTTCAAAAATGCCTTTCGTGGGGAAATACTCCCGGAACGCGCTGACTGCGTGGTCGGCCTCGGCGTTGCTCAACCCTGCCAGTGTGCGGAACGAGTCGATCAGCGGCGGCCCCAAAAATTTGCGCAGTGTGGCTTCGCTGGGCATTTCCAGCCCCAGCTTGCGGCAGGCGTACCGTACCGAGTTCAAAATACCCGGCGCGGAGTCGGTCAGCGTGCCGTCCAGGTCAAACAAAATAACATCGTAATTGCGCATAAAAATCCTTTTCAGTTAAACTTGAACAGCTTTTGGGCAATGCGGTAGCCGCCAATGCTGATCTTGCTGCCCAGCCAGCCGGGCAGGTTGCAGCCCTCGGCTACCGAGAAACGGCAGCGGCGGTACAGGTGGCCGTCGTGGGCTTTCAGGTCCTCCCACAGCTGCTTGCGCTTGGCCAGCGCCTCCTTACTGCCGTCCAAAGTCAGGAAGATGCTGGAAATCGCCATCATCATCGAGAAATAGTTCAGCATATAGGCGCGCAGCTTGTTCTGCTCCGGCGGCAGGGCGTAGACGTCCACAGCATTCATCATGATGCGGGTGACGCGCAGCTGCTGATCTACGCGCTTGATCATGTTGGCCTCGTTGACGCTCTGATCCTCGCGGCCGATGAAGTAGCGGTAGAGGTCAAGGTTCATATAGTAGATGGTCTTGACCTGGGGCAGCGGTTGGTACACAAAGATGTTGTCAACGTAGAAGGTGTGCTTGGGCAGTTCCATGCCGCTCTGGCGCAGGATCTCGGTGCGGTAGATGACACTGTGCATCAGGATGTTTTTGTTCGGCGGAAACTTGCCGATCTCCTGCCAGGTAAAGACGCGGCCCTCGGGCAGGATACCCTTGTAATCGACGATGTTGCGCGTATTATCGGCAACGTGCTCGTAGACGTAGTTTGCCATCATCAAATCAAGCGGATGCTCGTCGTTGAGGTGGGCACGCAGCTCAGCCAGAACTTTTTGCAGCGCGTCGGTGTCCAGCCAGTCGTCGGAGTCGACGACCTTGAAATAGACGCCCGTCGCGTTGCGGATGCCCTGGTTGACGCCCTCGCCGTGGCCGCCGTTCTCCTGATGGATGACGCGAACGATGGTGGGGTATTTTTCAGCGTAGGAGTCGGCAATTTTGCCGGTGTCGTCCTTGGAGCCGTCGTCGACAAGGATGATCTCGGCATCCTCGCCCGCGGTGAGCAGGGTCTCGATGCAATGATCCATATAAGCGGCCGAGTTGTAGCACGGCACGGTAAAGGTGATGAGTTTCATAAAAAGCTCCTTTTAAAAGGCATAATATACTTATTATAGGATACCGCGTTTTGACGAAAAAAACAAGGGAAAGTTTTGTGAAAAGGGCTTCCCCCTAGGGGGAAGCTGTCCGCGAAGCGGACTGATGAGGGGCAGATGCCCCACAATAGCCCATTTGTGGGTGGCTGCGGCAAGTGCGCCCCTCATCCGACCTCGCTTCGCTCGGCCACCTTCCCCCTCTGGGGGAAGGCTTTACATATAGTACGATTCACCGTGCCGCATTATTGCAAAAAAATACCCCCGGCGCGGGGCTTGCGGGCCGCGCCGGGGGCGAGGGTTAAAAAGAGGTCTTAAAAAAGATCGTTGCGGTTGAAATTGTGGACGCCCGAAGGGATCACATCATTGTAGACATCCTCCGGCAGACCGTAGGGCCGTTCCGGATCCAGAAAACCGTGCATCCATTCGGCCAAAGTGTGCAGCTTCAACATTGTAACCCCGTCTCCTTTCCTAGTGTAGGGCAAGTAGTTTGGGAGGCTTTCCGCTTCCCTTGTTCTGTCTTTATTATATGCGAAAGATCTGACTTTTGCAAGCTGCATTTTGTACAAACTTACAAAAGTTATTTGTATATATTCCACTATTTCGGCAAACTGTACATATGCACGTTGCGACTGTACGCATTACGCGGACAATTCCTCCCATGCCTCCTGCATGGTATCGGCCGAGAAGAGAAACTCGCCGCTCTCGGAAAAGACTTCAATGTGGCCGCCGACGTATCTGAACTGCTGGGTCATGGTATGTACCGCCTTTCTTATCTGGTATGTCTTTATTATACCAGATGGAAAGTACGATAATTTGGACTTTAACTCTTCTGTACCGATTTTTGAGGGTGATAAACGGTACTTTCAACGCCCCGTAGCACGAAAACGACCCACCCGCAGAGCAAAAACCAGTAAAAGGTGTAGCGCGGGCAGACCAGGCCCGCCAGGTTGCCCCACTCATCGGCATAATCCCAGACGGCGATATGCAAAAGGCGGCGGCAGACCGCGCCCACAGCCAGCTCCAGCCCGCTGACGCCCGCCGCGCCCAGGGCCGCCGCGACCGCCAGCGGCAGCGGCCC
>OOCN01000387.1_pt1 | contig 41315 bp, 36 predicted proteins | sample 1671361 | NCBI WGS metagenome assembly OOCN01 (sample SAMN06348149, study PRJEB24527) | human gut metagenome | biome: human gut; feature: ankylosing spondylitis patient; material: feces | host: Homo sapiens | place: China | collected 2015-10
CCGCCTGCGGCGACTCGGCTGCGAGCGGCCTGCGATGGAGCCGTTGCTGGTTGGGGCCGCTGGGCTGATGTGGGGGTACGTGGTTGTTGCGGGCCCTGGTCCCGGCGGCGGCCTTGGCGCTTCGCGCCTGCCGCCTTTGGGGACTGTGGGGCTCGGCCGGCAGCTGCGGCGCGTTCGCGCCTGCTGCCTTGGGTGACTTTGGGGTCGATTGGGGTTGTCTGCACAATTCGCGGTATTATGTTGCGGAGTTTTGAAAGGAGCCGCTGGTGGTCACGACGACGTTTGCTTCGCCTTTGGGCGAAATCCTGCTTGCCGCTGATGGCCGCGGTCTGACGGGGCTTTGGTTTGAGGGACAGGAGCACTTTGGTTCCACGCTTCTTAAAGAAAGCGCCGAATACGTTGAGGGCACCGATGCAGTTTCAGGTGCCGGGGGCATGCAGACGGTAAATCCGGCCAATGGCGCGGCTTCTTCGGTGCTAGAGCGTTCTTGGGCTTGGCTCAACGCCTATTTTGCGGGGCAGGAGCCTCGTTTTACGCCGCCGTTGCATATGATCGGTACGGCTTTTCAGCGTGAGGTTTGGTACGAGCTGCTTTCTATTCCGCGCGGCGAGGTCGCCACGTACGGCGAGATTGCCCAGCGTATTGCGGCACGTCATTGCGCGCCCGGCAATGAACACCCGATTGTGTCTCCTCGCGCCGTGGGTGCCGCGGTTGCGCGTAATCCCATTTCGATTATCGTGCCGTGCCATCGCGTGGTCGCGGCCGACGGATCGCTCAGCGGATATGCTGGCGGCCTCGACCGCAAGGAGTGGCTGCTGCGGCTTGAGGGCGCGTACGAGGGGTAACGCTCGAGCACTTTGCATAGCCAAGATGCCGTGAAAGAACGGGACACGCTTTCCGAATGGAGGCTCAGATGGAAACCACGTCCCGGAATTCTGTTTTAAAGCGGGATGCGCTTTCCGAATGGCGTCTCGAGCGGAAACCGTGCCCCGGAATACAGCCTCAGAGTGGGACGCCGTTTCCGGTTGAGACCACCTGCCTGGACATCGATCTACGCCCGCTCCTGCAGGGCGTAGATGGACTTATCCATGTTGAATAGGTAAGCCACAACGCAGACGATGAAGAACGCCGGCAGATTACCGAAACCGAAGACCTCGCAGCCAATGAGGATCGGCGCGAGTAGCGTGTTGGTGGCGCTGCCAAAGACGGCTGCGTAGCCCAGCGCGGCGCAAAACCCGATGGGCATGCCGAGAATCCCGGCGAGTACGACACCCAGGCTGGCTCCGATGGAGAACAGCGGCGTCACCTCACCACCTTGATATCCTGCGGCAAGCGTGGTGATGGTGAGTGCGAATTTGAGCGCCCAGTCCCAAGGCATAATGGCGACCTTGCCGTCACCGTTGAGCGCCGCCGATATCAGGTTGGTGCCAAGTCCGCAGTACCGTCCCTGCCACAGCGCGAACAGGATCGCCGATAGCGCGATGCCCATAACAGCGATGCGCACATAGGGGTTGGGGAGCAGCCGCGCTGCAAGAGTCTTGGCATGCGCAAGGCACCAGGCAAAGGCGCCGCCTACCATGCCAAACGCGATGCCCAACACCGCAAGCCGTCCAAGACCGGGGAGGTCGAGCGCATACGAGGCGGTAACGGCGACCTCGAACTTCTCGAGCCCCAGGGCGCCGGAGGTCATGCTTGCGGCGAGCGCGGCCGTAAGTGCGGGAAACAGCGCGCGGTATTCCATGCGTCCGGCGACAAGCACTTCGATAGCAAAGACCGTGGCGGCGAGCGGCGTTCGGAAGAGCCCGGCAAAGCCGGCGGCCATGCCGATAAGCAAAAACGTGTTGCCGGGGTCGCGGAAAGGCAAGCGTCGGCCGATCCAATGTGAGACGGTGGCGCCGATCTGCACCGCTACGCCCTCGCGTCCCGCACTGCCGCCAAAGAGGTGCGTTCCCCACGTGCTCAGCATAACGAGCGGCACGAGGCGCGGGGAGATGGCGTCCTCGCGTCCGTGACCTACGTCGAATATTAAGCTCATGCCGCGGCCGGTGCCTTTGCCCCAGGTGCGGTAGGCAAACACGATGGCGAGGCCCATGAGGCCGAGGAAGGGAAGGAGCAGGGTGATGTGATCGTCGCGGAAAGTGCCGATCGCCAGGAGCACGCGTCCAAAGAGGGCACAGATGGCGCCAACGATAGCGCCGACGGGGATTCCGACAGCGCCCGTAAGCACGAGGCCGCTATAGGTGCTGATCAGGCGTTTAATTCTGCTCGATGTGCTGCTTTCTGACATTTTGCTTTCCGACACTTGCTCCCTTGATAGAAAAAGAGCTGGAGTTGCGCATCGTTGAGAGGCTTTCCAGCTTTAGCAAAACAAACTTATAAGATGCGACGGGCCGCGTCAAGATTATTGCCGGACGGCCTAGGAGGCGGCTGGTTGGCTGGCTTAAAACCTAGCGCGTGAAATGACGCCCCACGCTACTCAGCGCGCTTGATGGGATGACGAACCACAGTCTTAAGTTTCTCCGGTGCACATTTACGTGGATCGGAGAGATAGATTTCGTGATGTAAACGGGTGTCTGAGAAGTCGGGGACATAGCCCTGCTCGGTCGCATATTCATGCATGGCGTCTACGGTTGCCGGCTCGCTGTCATAGGGTCCGGTATGCATGCATTGAACGCAGAGGCCCTCATCAACCTTAAGCAGCTCAACAGCGTTAAAGTCTAGTTTCTTTTTGGCCGTGGCTTCCGCGACTGCCCAGTCAAAGTCATCTCGGGTGACGAAATCGGGCAGGCGGATGCACGAGATAAAGTTGAAATCGTCCTTGCGTACATAATCGATGTCGCCGCTCGGGGAGTCTTGCCACCAGAAACCCTCGAGCGGCGGTACCACAAAGTCGAAATAGCCCTCGATACTCCTTGAGCCTTTCTTTGACATCTTAACGGTATAGGCGATGCCGTAAAGCAGCGGCAGAGCGTTTTGATACTCGCCACCTTCGGTATTTGGGTCGCCCTTCCCGCGAACGGCAACGTAGCTCATAGGCGGGACAGTTATGATACTCGGCTTGCTTGCAGGTTTGTAGAGCTCCTTGCATTCCTTCTTAAAGTCTAACGCCATGTTGGCCGCCTTTCTGCGTATTGGCCTGCTTAGATAGCGGAATCATATCATATTAACGAACAGCTGTTCGAATGATTTGGCTGACAGATTGAGATGCATACGTTGTGTATGGCGGTCGGCCTGACCCCGTCGATGATTTCTCTGCCTTCCCGGCGCCTCATCTATGGCTGCCATTTCCCAATATAAAACCTGCCAAAATAAACCTGTCCCTTTTTGGTCGGTGCGAAATGGGTGATACTAAAGAGTTATCCGACCAGATGGGAATTAATCGATGGCCTATATCGAATTCAAAGACGTCATCAAAGCATATGGCGAGGGCGACGCCCGCATCCACGCGCTCGACGGCGCGAGCTTTACGGTCGAGCGCGGCGAGCTCGCCATCATTTTGGGTGCTTCGGGTGCCGGCAAGACTACGGCCCTCAACATTCTGGGCGGCATGGACACGGCAACCTCCGGCACCGTGACGGTGGACGGGCGCGACGTGAGCTCCGCCAACGAGGCTCAGCTCGTGGAATACCGCCGCGCTGATGTCGGCTTTGTCTTCCAGTTCTACAATCTGGTCCCCAACCTGACGGCGCTTGAGAACGTCGAGCTTGCGGCGCAAATCTGCCCCGATTCGCTCGATGCCGAGCAAACGCTTTGCCAGGTTGGCCTGGGTGAGCGCCTCGCCAACTTCCCCGCGCAGCTTTCGGGCGGCGAGCAGCAGCGCGCGTCCATCGCCCGTGCACTGGCAAAGAACCCCAAGCTGCTTCTGTGCGACGAGCCCACGGGTGCACTCGACTACAAAACTGGCAAGCAGATCTTGCAGCTGCTGCAGGATACCTGCCGCAAGCAGGGCATTACGGTCATTATCATCACCCACAACTCCGCGCTCGCGCCCATGGCCGATCGCCTGATTCGCTTTAAGAATGGCCGCGTGGAGAGCGAGACGGTCCAGCAAAATCCCGTGCCGATCGAGACGATCGAGTGGTAGCGCCCATGGACCAGGACCGCCACAACAGCCAATGCCGCGATGCACAGAACACGGAGCGCGAGCAGGATTTTACGACCTACCGCACTGCCCAAAGTTCAAACGACATGGTGCCGACGGTGTTTCGCCGCGGTGTCTACCGCACGATTCGCGGCAGCCTCAAACGCTTCCTGTCTATCGTCGTAATCACCGCGCTCGGCGTGAGCGTGATGTGCGGCCTCAAGGCGGGTTGCGAGGATCTGTGCGATTCGGTCGACGCTTACTTTGACCAGCAGAATGTTTATGACATCAACGTGCAGTCGACCTATGGTCTGACCGATGACGATCTTGCGGCGATCCAAGAGGTTGATGGCGTCGAGACTGCCGAGGGCATCTATACCGAGACCGCCTATACCGCCGTGGGTACGACGCGCGAGCGTGTCGTCGTACAGAGCCTCTCCAAAGAGAATATTGACCAACCGGTGCTGGTGGGCGGCGATCTGCCCGAGCGTGCCGGCGAGGTCGCGGTGACCTCGCGTTTTTTGAAGGCTTCGGGCAAAAAGCTCGGCGACACCGTGAGTTTTGCCGCCAATGACGCGAGCTCGTCCAATCAAAGTGCCAAGGATCAGTTCGCCGCGGGTGATTACACCATTACGGCTGAGGTCCTCGATCCCACCGATGTGAGCTCCGACTCGACGGTCAACGCCTTCCGTGCCGCCTCGGCCGCGGACTACAAGTTCTACGTAAGCGAGGATGCCGCGACCTCGTCGTCCTATTCCGCGATCCACGTGGTCGTCGAGGGAGCCAAGGATCTCAACTCATATTCCGATGCCTACACGACAAAGATTGACGAGGTCAAGGCCAATATCGATAAGATCCGCGACGGACGCGAAAGGGCACGTGCTCAAGAGTTGACGGTCGATACGCCGGCAAGTTTGGATGCGGCAGAGCGCCAAGCGAATATGCTCTTTGGGATCGAGCAGGACAACATCAATCGCATGGCCGAGGGCAGCGACGAGCGTGCGCAGGCGCAAGCCGACCTGGACCAGCGCCGTGCCGCCGCCGACCAGCAGTTTGCCGATGCCCGTGCCGAGCTCTCTGACCTGGGCGAATGCACCTGGTACATCCAGGACCGCGGCAATATCGCAAGCTACTCGAGCGTGGAGAGCGATAGCTCGTCAATCGAGGCCATTGCCACGGTGTTCCCGTTCATCTTCTTTATCGTCGCCGTGCTTATCAGCCTCACTACCGCCACCCGCATGGTCGAGGAGGAGCGCACGCTTATTGGCCTGTACAAGGCGCTCGGCTATTCACGCGGGCGTATCCTGTCCAAATATGTGGACTACTCGCTGTGGGCGTGTCTGATCGGTGGCGTGCTCGGCAATGTCATCGGATTTGTGGGCCTGCCGCTGTTCCTGTTTACGGTGTTCGACGACATGTACTCGCTGCCCCAGATGCTGCTTTCGTACGACATCGTGTCCTCGCTCGTCTCGGTGGCGCTGTTTGCCGTGGGCGTGGTGGGCGCCACAATTATCGCCTGCCGCCACGAGATGGCCGAGACCCCGGCCTCGCTCATGCGCCCCAAGGCCCCGCGCGCCGGCTCGCGTATCTTGCTCGAGCGCATCGGCTTTATCTGGCACCGCATGGGCTTTTTGAACAAGGTCGCTGCACGCAACTTATTCCGCTACAAAAAGCGCGCCTTTATGACCATCTTCGGTATCGCCGGCTGCACGGCGCTCGTGATTTGCGGTATGGGAATTCGCGACACGTCGGTGGCGCTTTCGCCCAAACAGTACGGGCATATCACGCGCTATGACTTGCTGGCGGTCGCCAATCCCGACGATTTTTCGCAGACGTGCGCGGCATTGGATGAGCGCAGCACGGCCAATGATTCCAACGTGACGGTGACCTCGACCCTGCCGATTATGACCGACAACGTCACCTTTACGTTTGGCGGCAAGAGCGAGACCGTGCAGCTCATCGTGGTGCCCGATGGCCGCACGAACGATCTGGACGACTACGTTCGCCTTGAGGACGAGTCCAAAGAACCGCTGTCTTTGCGTGACGGAGACGTGTATCTGAGCAAAAGTTCACAGCTGGTGCTTGGGATTCAGCCGGGCGATACGGCTCACGTCCAGGATTCGTCGCTCAATGTTGCCAAGGTCAAAGTCAGCGACATTTCGCTCAACTATCTGGGCAACACGCTTTACATGACGCAGGGTACCTATGAGCGCGCGTTCGGTCGAAGCGCGCGCCTCAACGGCATCCTTGCGCTGCTCAAGGGCTCGTCGGCCGATCAGATTGCGTTTAGCAAGAAGCTTAAGAGTGACGGTTGGCTCACAATTTCGAGTACGGCCGAGCATTGGGAAAACTATGAGGCGAACTTTACGATTATCAATTCTGTCGTGGTGCTCGTGACCTTTATGGCGGCGTGTCTGTCGTTTGTGGTGGTGTTTACGCTGTCCAACACCAACATCTCCGAGCGCGAACGCGAGCTGGCGACCATCAAGGTGCTGGGCTTCCGCCGTGGCGAGGTTCACCATTACGTTAACAAGGAGACGTTGATCCTCACGGCGATCGGAGCCGCGCTGGGCGTACCGCTGGGCGGCTTGCTGGCCGAGAGTTTTACGTACATTTTGCAGATGCCGTCGCTGTACTTTGACGTCGAGGTCGAGCCGCTAAGCTACGTGCTCGCCGTGGCGCTTTCCTTTGGCTTTACGTTTATCGTCAACCTCGCCACCAACCGTACCCTCAACAAGATTGACATGGTCGGTGCCCTCAAGAGCGCCGAGTAACCTGCCAAAAAGGGACAGGTTTATTTTGGCAGGTTTTATCTGGGCGAACGCCGGACAACCATTAGGTGGCCCGGCGTTCGCCCCGTTTTGCTGGGGATGTCTGTCGTTCAGTGCTCTTACTGGCCAATCCAGTGTTGCGCATAGCTCTTAATGTCCTCGGTAAAACCGTCAAGGTCGTCAAGGGTGATCACGCTGTCGATAAGCAAATTGGCTATCTCGCGGTGCATTGTGCTGCGGCGAATGTCGTTTGCAATTACGCCTGAGGACAGCTTGTCTCTATTGAGGCGCTCTTCTAGTGTCCAAAATCTACTGGACGCTTCGCTGTCGCCGTTCAGCATCTCAACGTACTGGGCGATGAGCTTTTCCATATAACGTTCTTGCCATTGAGGAAGCATTTTCTTAAATAGCTTCCAGTCGCTTTCGGCTACGTCGCGCATATGTCCTCCGCTCGTCAAACGGGCTTTCCATTTGCCTTTCATTCTATTTGGTTTTCGCTCACAGGCGTGGATGAGAGGCTCTCTTTAGCCTTCGAGATTGGGCTTGTATGGGTCGTATGCCACAAAATGGGCCTATCTACTACGTTTGCTACCACACCCTCGACCGTGACAAAGATTATGAAATTAAAACCGCAGGTAGAGGGCTTGCCAATTTTCGGAAAAGGCGGGTATGGTCGGCCCTCTCGAGTTAAACGTAGTAAATAGGCCCTTTTCTTGGCGCGCGGTCAGCTCAATGCTAATCTCCGTGCCGGAACTGACCCAGTTGTTTGTAAGTTGCGGTGATATACGGACTGTTTGGCGCTTTGGAGCTTCAAAACAGTCCCTATCTCACCGCAACTTGGAAGGGGCAGGCGGTGTCGGATGAGTGGCGCTGGCTGGTTGGGGTGGTTTAGGCCTGTTTGCGGCACTTCCATTGTTTACGGCACCAACGCATGAGTGCTTTTACGACCGGGATGGTGATGAGTATTACCCAGGCGGGATGGGGTTGCCCCAGGCAGAGCCACATGTAGAGGAACCATGCCTCGGCACTGACTGAATAGACGACATCGATCAGCTTAGATAAGCGGCGTTGATCGATAAAGTCGCCAAGCGCGTAATAGACGGGAATCAAAAAGACGAGGAAGAGGCCCGTAGCCCATGTGCTGTAGACAATGCCGAGCACCAGATAGGCGAGAGCGACAAGTGCGGGGAAGGGGAATTTGTTCCATGCACGTCCGACCTTGGTGTGGAAATGCTTGCCATGATGGTCGAGCTTGTCGTGCGCCTCCTTCCAGCTGGAAAACGTCTCGCCGTCGATGGTGACGGTGCCATCGTCATTGGTATGCACGCTATGTCCATCGTCCTCAAGCGTATCGATATACAATCCGTCTGGCCCCACATGGACCTCTTCACCCTTGCGCTCGTTAGCCACATGGATGCCATTCCAACCAACATGGACCTCTTCGCCTTTGTTGGGATCAATAACGTGGATGCCGCGCGCGAGGGAAATATCGACAAGTGGCTTATCGCTGCAATCAGCGTGCTCAGCAGAAGCCTCAGCCTCATCTGAAGCTTTGGTGCCGGCGTTGCTGTTCCGTGCCTCATCATCAGTCTGCGAGTCATCAGTGCTATCCACCGCCTCCCCATATAACAGCTCGTCCAACGACACGTCATACAGCGCGGCGAGCGCAATGAGGTTATCGGTATCGGGTGAGGACTCGCTGCGCTCCCATTTACTAACAGCCTGGCGGCTTACGCCCAGCTGGGCAGCAAGCGCCTCCTGAGAAAGGCCGGCAGCTTTACGGCGATCGACGAGGCGCTGCGCCATCGCAAGATCCATGGTGGTTCCTTTCGTTTGATGGTCGAATCGAATGAGCCGAGTATGCCGAGAACAACCGGTAGCGACCACCATTTCTAGTTAGAATCTGCCCCAACCCTACCGCAACTACCGGTAGCAACCCCTAGCGACCAGCCATTTTAGGACAAATGTCAGTGCTACTCTCAGCTAAGAGCCTGCAACATCCCAAAATCTCAGCCCAGGCACCCGCAGCGAGAAGGCGAATAGCCTCGGCCTCCCTAGTTACCGCAGGAGGCCCCAGGGCTTTCCTCCCAAATCTTTCCGCAGGACGGAAGGACCCCGCCGCGCGAAGCGCGCAGCGGGGTCCTGACATGTCCGAGGACGATTTGGGAGGAAAGCCCTGGGGCCTCCGATGAGAGCAGTTCCAGCCGAGGCTATTCGTCGCCGAAGCTGATGCCCAACGCCTTGGCCTCGCGCACCAGGTCGCTCTGGGGGTCGACAAACTTGAGCTTGCCGGCGACCTCCTCGAGCGGCATGTGGCACATCTTGCCGTCACGCAGGGCAATCATGTAGCCAAACTCGCCGCGCAGGCAGCCGAGCGCTGCCTCGACGCCGCACTGGGTCGCAAAGATGCGGTCCTGGGCGTCGGGCTGGCCGCCGCGCTGTGTGTGGCCGGGGATGGCGACGCGGGTCTCGCGACCGGTCTTGGCCTCGATCTCCTTGGCGATGTCGTAGACAATCGACGGGCTCGTTCGCTCGGCGAGCTCCTTCTTGTACTCCTTCTTGGACAGTGCCGCGTCCTCCTTGGAGATAGCGCCCTCGGCGACGGCCACGATGGTAAAGCGGCTGCCGGTCTCCATGCGATGCTCGATGGTCTTGATGACGTTGTCCATGTCGTAGGGGATCTCGGGAATCAGGATGACGTCCGCGCCGCCCGCGACGCCGGCATACAGCGGAATCCAGCCGACCTTGTGGCCCATAATCTCGATGACAAACACGCGGCCGTGGCTCGAGGCGGTAGTGTGGATGTCGTCGATGCACTTGGTGGCGACGTCGATGGCGCTCGTAAAGCCAAACGTCAACTCGGTGCCCCAGGTGTCGTTATCGATGGTCTTGGGCAGGGCGATAACGTTGAGGCCCTCTTCGCGCAGGCGGTTGGCGGTCTTGGTGGAGCCGTTGCCGCCCAGCATAAACAGGCAGTCGAGCTGCAGCTTATGATAGGTGTGGACCATTGCGGGCACCTTCTCGACGCCGTCGGCCTCGGGAATGTCCAGGCGCTTGAACGGCGTGCGGCTCGTGCCCAGGATGGTGCCGCCGCGGGTGAGGATGCCGCTAAAATCGGCGGGCGTCATGACGCGGAACCTGCTGTAGATAAGGCCCTGGTAGCCGTCCTCAAAACCATAGATCTCGATAGGCTCTTCGCTATTGGTCATAAGCGTTTTGACAATGCCGCGCATGGTGGCGTTGAGCGCCTGGCAGTCGCCGCCACTGGTAAGAAGACCGATCCTGAGCATTATGAATCCTTCCGGGCAAGTTATAACATGCGCATAAGTTTACCCCCGCACACTGTTGATACGGGGGTAAAACGTGTTAGCTCAAGCGTATGGAAATGTAAGCAACGTCAGGGAACGTAAGGTCGACGGGCCTGGCTCCTTACAGTGCGAAGGCATCGACGTTGCCCCAGTGGCGGCGCAGCGTGATGGCGGCAGCGGGCTCGGTATTGTCGAAGACGACCGACCATTGCGTATTGCTGGTGATGTCTTCCGGATTGGGCTCTTGCGCTGCGGCTCGCAGGGCTTCCCAGGCAATCGTTTCGTCTTGGGCACCGACATGGGCGTCGAGGACATCGGCGATGGCGATGGCGCGTTCCTTGCCATGGCCCAGCTCGCCGTTCTTTTGGTTGGGGAGCACTTCGTCGCCATAGCAGGCGTAGAAGTTCGTAACCTGGCGTACAGGAGTCGCTTTGAAAGCGCGGTCCGGATCGCGCGGGTCCCACTCTACTACGCGCGCGTCACCGGCGGCGTCGTTGATAAAGAAGTGGTAATCGCGTCCTGCCATGGCGTGCATGTCGTAGGCGGAAAGCAGGTCGACAGCTTCTTGCGTGGTGGCGGCACGGTCGAGCACCAGACGGATGGCGAGCGAGGTATTGATGACGGGGCGTTGCGTGTCCTGGTCACAGGGCTTGGAATCCAGGGTGAGTACGGCAACGGACACGCCGCATTCGTTAACACCGTCGAGCTGGGCAAACGGGCCCATGAGTGCGGCGACGCGTCCGGCGACGGAGTCAAGCGGAGTGTTATCGCCCAGGTTATTGAGGGCCGCAAAGCCGATGGAGGCATAGCCGTCACGCGGGTGATTGCGCACCAGCAGCGCCGAGGTGTCGTCCTTAAAGTCGTAATTGCGACCGGTGCGCACGCGGCCTTCGGCATCTACGGCGACAAAAGCGCTGCAGGCAAACTGGGGTGCCTGGACATGTGTCGGCACACCGGGCAGCACCTGCGCCACCACGGCATCGATGTAGGCCTGGTCGTCGCGCACGCCAGCAGCGATGATGCGATCAAGATCGTAGTCGTAGGCGATGTCGATTGCGTACAGGTCATAGCCATCCGCATAGTCGGTCAAGCGTTTGAGCGACGCGGCGGACTTGATTTGCTTGTGATAAACGATACCGGTGACAGCGGCAAGGCCGACGGCGGCTCCCGCGACACCGTAGGCGATGGCAATGTTACGTGGCTTCATGACGACTCCTCTCGTCCTGTTGGCGTAATTGTCGCAAAAGGAGTGCGGGCATGATGACTCAACTTGGTGAGCGGCGCGGAATTAAGCACGGAATGAAGAGTGCGGCGCTGGCGCGGCGGGGTATGCTGGAAGGGACCATCAACCCAGCGAAAGGGGAGAGCATGACGGATCAGGAAACGCCCGAGCGCACGCACGTGACGGCCGACGATATCGAGGCCGCCAACGACCTTATCGACTTTATCGAGGCATGCCCCAGCATGTTCCATACGGCGGCGACCATTATGGCCGAGCTCGACGAGGCAGGCTTTACCTATCTGCCCGAGAACGCGGCATGGGATATCGAACCGGGCGGTCGTTACTACACGCAGCGCAATACTTCGAGCGTTATCGCCTTTAAGGTGGGCGAGGACTTGGCTGCGACGTGGGGCGAGGACGGCGTTGCCGGTGACTATCATTTTCAGCTCACGGCGTCGCACAGCGATTCGCCGACGTTTAAGGTCAAGGCCGTGCCCGAGCTCGATGGCGCAGGCGAGACGTTGCGCCTGAACACCGAGGCTTACGGCGGCATGATCGACTACACCTGGTTCGATCGCCCGCTGGCGCTCGCGGGCCGCGTGCTGGTGCGCGAGGGTGACCGCATTGAGAGCCGCCTGCTTGCCACCGAGCGCGAAGTCGCCATCATCCCGAGCCTTGCCATCCACATGAACCGCGGCGTTAACGAGGGCTTTGCTCCCAACCGAGCCGTCGACCTGTGCCCGCTCATCAGCGCCGGCGAGCTTAAGCAGGGTGACTTCGATGCCCTGATCGCCGAAGAGCTGGACGTTAAGCCCGAGCAGATTCTGGGCCGCGATCTGTTCCTGGTCAATCGTCAGGATGCGCGCATTTGGGGCTGGGCCGACGAGTTTATCTCGACGCCCAAGCTCGACGACCTGGCCTGCGCCTACACCTCGCTGCAGGCATTTTTGGGTGCCGAGAATGCGCACGACGTTTCGGTCTTCTGCTGCTTCGATAACGAGGAGGTTGGCTCCGAGACCAAGCAGGGCGCCATGTCGACGTTCTTGGCCGACGCGCTGCGCCGCATCAACGGGTCGCTGGGCTTCGATGGCGAGTCGTACCACCGCGCACTTGCCGCTTCGATGCTCGTGAGCTGCGACAACGCGCATGCCGTGCACCCCAACCACGCCGAGAAGTGCGATGCCCGCAACCGGGTTGTGCTTAACGGCGGCATCGTCATCAAGGAAGCCGCCAACCAGCACTACTGCACCGATGCTTTTAGCCGCGCGGTGTTCCAGGCTATCTGCGATGACGCCGACGTGCCCACGCAGGCCTTCGCCAACAAGAGCGATATGGCCGGCGGCTCCACGCTCGGCAATCTGTCCAATATGCAGGCGAGCATGCATGCCGTGGACGTGGGCCTGCCGCAGCTGGCCATGCACTCGAGCTACGAGACCGGCGGCGTGCGCGACGTGATGTACGCCATCCGCGCCCTTACCGCCTTCTACGAGCGTGACCTGACCATCAACGGAGCCGAAAGCGTGGAGCTCTAAAACCTGCCAAAAAGGGATGTTAATTTCGGCAGGTTTTATCTGGGCGAATGCAAAAGGTGAAACCGAACTGGATTGGTGATGCGTAGCCGCCGAGGTGCAGTGTGCCTCGGCGGCTTTTTGTGTACAGAGTACGGCTGATGCTTGTAAATGCTATACATGCTTTACGTATCTACCATAGAGTTTTATGATAGTTTTGAAGTATTAAGGAGGGGTCATGACCACAACAGCCGCTCAGATCAACGTACGTCTCGATGCCGATCTTAAAAGGAGTGGGGACGCCGCTCTCTCCAAGGCCGGTATGACGCCGAGCCAAGCGGTGCGAGCGCTCTGGCAGCTTGCAGCGTCGCTGGCCGATCGCCCCGGTGCGCTCGAGGATATCCTGCTGCCCAGTCGTGCCCGGGCGGAACAGCGCGAGCGCGAAAAGGCTGTCAAACGTAAGCTCGAGCTTATGGATCAGGGGTCGAAGCTGTTCGCTGCCGCTTGCTGTGAATCGGGAATCGATATGGTCAAGGCTCAGCCATCGGACGACGAAGAGCTCAAACGGAATGCCTATGCGGATCGCTATGGCGAGGAGATGAGCTGGCTCTATGAGTGAGACTCCAAAGCGCATCTTGGTTGACACCAACGTGTGGCTCGATTACTTCATTCCCTCACGACGTGGTCGTTCGGTGGCGATTGAGTTTTTACGCGATGCATGCACGGCGCAGGTTGATTTGCTGTATGCGGCGACATCGTCCAAAGACCTGTTTTATTTGATTTCAAGCGAACATAAGGCATGGTATCGGCGCGAGCATGGTTCGCTTTCCCAAGATGCCGCTGCGGCAGCGACATCGCTTGCATGGGATTGTCTTAGCGTGCTGTCGCAGCTTGCCACGCCAGTGCCCTGTGACCTGAGCGACATCTGGATGTCGAGCAGGCAGCGTGAGCTCCATAGCGATTACGAAGACGATTTAATCATTGCGGCAGCGATACGCGCTCAAGCAGATCTACTGGTCACCAACGATGTCAAACTCTGTTCACACGCACCCGTCGCAGCAATGAGTGTAGAAGACGCAAAAAATTATTTAGCAACGCTCTAGCAATTTGAAGACCCTGCAGGTTGAGCAAACGTCAGCGAGAGCCCGCCAGAGTGAGCAAGGTGACGTGAAAGAGGAGGGCATAGGCCTTTTGGCCATGCCCGACGATTGAACGTCAGATTGCCGCTCTGGCGGGCTCGCAGCGTCGAGGGGTTCCGGCGTTTGGCAAAACGCCGGAACAATTAGTGTTCGATCCAGCAGCGCAGGGTCTCGCCGGCCTGCAGGTGACGCAGATTCTCCGCGGCGATGTCGACCACGTTGTTGAGCGTGGCGGCCAAGTGGAACCAGCCGGAGATGTGCGGCGTGATGAGCATGTTGGGCGCATCCCACAACGGGCTTGTCTCGGGCAGCGGCTCGGGGTCGGTGACGTCGACCGCGGCGCCGGCGAGATGTCCTGATTCCAGGGCGGCAACTAGGTCGTCGGCAACCACAAGATCGCCGCGGCCGCCGTTGGCAAAGAAGGCGCCCGGCTTCATCGCGGCGAAGAACTCGGCGTTCGCCAGGCCGCGGGTCTCGGGTGTGCTGGGCATAAAGGATGCGACGACGTCTGCCTCGGCCAGGCGCTCGGGCAGGGCATCCATGCCGTCCATGTCCTCAAACACAATGGGGTAGACGAGCGGATGACGCTTGATGCCGCGGACGTGTGCGCCCATGCTGCGGCAGAGCGTGGCAAAGTGGCCGCCGATATCGCCCGCGCCCAGCACCAGCACGTTGGCATTTTTGAGCGAGGTAACCGGCCCCAAATCCTCCCAGCGATGCTCGCGCTGCAAGTCGTGATAGCCGGGCAGGCGCTTCATCATGGAAAGGGTCATGGCAAACATGTGCTCGCTTACGGCCTGGCCATAGGCACCCACCGAGCAAGACAGTTTGGCGTCGGCCGGCACGGTGCCGGCGGCAAGGTAGTCGTCATAGCCGGCGGTCTGCAATTGCAACAGCTGGAGATGCTCGCATGCCGTGAGCATGTCAGGGTCGATGTTGCCCAAGATCACGTCCGCACCGGCGACCTGCTCGCGCGTGGCGGCGTCGGAGCTCGTGTAGATAAAGTCCTCGCCCGGAGCGCTCGACTCAAGAATTGCGCGATGGCGGTCGTTGACGGGCAGCAAAACCAGGATGTTCACAAGCAGTCCTCTCCGCTCGACCTGCCAAAAGGGGGCAGGTTAATTTTGGCGGGTTTTATCAGGCAAAATGTTCAAATAAAACGCCGGATGCAAGACGGGCGTGCCCGTCAGCATCCGGCGCATCCACGGCTACCAGCTCAGCAGCTCGTAGCCGTCCTCGGTCACCACGAGCTGTACCTCGCACTGGGCCGAATCGCTGCCGTCCTTGGTGCGCACGCACCAGCCGTCGCCCTTGCTGATCTTGATGTCGGGCGCTCCGGCGTTGACCATGGGCTCGATGGTAAAGACCATGCCCGGCACCATGATGGTGTCCACATCGGGCGCCTCGGTGGTAAAGCCCACAAACGGGTCCTCGTGGAACTCCTTACCGATGCCGTGTCCGCCGTACTCGCGCACCACGCTAAAGCCGGCGTCCTCGACGGTCTTTTGTACTGCCTCGGCCATAACGGAGAGCGGTAGCCATGGCTTGACGGCTGCCAGACCCGCCTCCACGCTGGCACGGGTGACGTCGACCAGGCGCTGGCGCTCGGCCGAGACCTCGCCGATGCAGAACATGCGGCTCGAATCACTAAAGTAACCGTCCAAGATCGTGGAGCAGTCTACGTTGATGATGTCGCCCTCGTGCAGCACGTCCGTATCGCAGGGAATGCCGTGGCAGACCACATCATTGATCGAGGTGCACACGCTCTTGGGGTAGCCCTCGTAGTTGAGGTCGGCCGGCGTGCCACCGTGCTCGACGGTGTAGTCGTAGATCATCTGGTCGATCTGGTTGGTGGTCATGCCTGCGGCGATATGCTCGCCCACATAATCGAGCACGCCCACGTTGATGGCTGCCGAGCGCTTGATGCCCTCGATATCGGCGGGAGTCTTGTAGAGCGTGCGAGGCAGAACCTCCCAGCCTTCTTCCCACAAGCGCTCGAGGCGCTCATCAAAGGCGCTATGGCATTTCTTGTATTTCTTGCCGCTGCCGCACCAGCAAGCGTCGTTGCGGCCGGGCACGGGTCCTTTGTCATACATGGCTAACTTCCTTTCATTCGCAGCTAGTATAGCCCACCCACGCGGCCATAAAAGTTGCGGTGATATAGTTCCGATTTAAGCGGTTTAACAGCACAAATAGGAACTATATCACCGCAACTGATGGGGCGGGATGGCGGGCACTAGCTGCTGCGTGGTTTTGCTAGTAGCTCACCTGGCAGGGAATACCGAGGGCGCGCACGCGCGCGGCAATGGCGTCGAGCACCTCGGGCGCTGCTTTGGCAAGGCCGGCGACTGGTGTCTCGCGCGCGACCGTGTAGATGGTCGCCTCCTGCGGACGAATGCGCTCAAGCGCCGCGAGCCAGGGGGCAACATACTCCTCGCCGGTATTGTCGATGAGCTTGCCCTGATACTCGCCGGTCAAAAAGATCGTCTGGATAATAACGTGACCGTCAAAGCTTGCGAACGTCTCGATCTGGTGTTCGACGTTGTAGGGGCCAACAGGCTGGTCGAGCAGCTGGATAAACGCCGGGTCGACGGTATCGAGCTTAAGAATGTTGTCGTCGACCATCATGAGCGCGTCGTGCACCTCGGGGCGGTCGGCGCGTGTGCCGTTGGAGAGCACGGCGATCTTGGAGTTTGGGGCAAGCTCGTCGCGCAGTGCGACGGCGCCGGCGATGGCCCGTGGAAACTCCGGTGCGGCGGTGGGCTCGCCGTTGCCTGCGAAGGTGATTACATCGGGGAGCTCGCCCTCGGCTGCCATCTCGCGCAGCTTTGCCTCGAGTGCATCGAGTACCACGGCAGCCGTGTTATACGGCTCATGGCAGGGGCGCTCGGCGTTGAGGCCGTTCTCGCAGTAGATGCAGTCGAACGTGCAGATTTTGCCGCTGGCCGGCATCATGTTGACGCCGAGCGAGAGACCAAGGCGACGGCTGCGAACGGGCCCAAAGATGGGGCTGGCATTCAAAAACGTAGACATAGGCATATGCTCCTCAAGACAATTGTGCCTAAGCATAGCATCGGCTCCAAAGCAAGGTGTGGGCTCTTGCTTTACAAGTTTCGTTTTTTCACGTCGCTCATGATGCCGTGCCATGAAAAGCCTCGGGTCGGGTAAAGTTAATCTGTTAACAAGGTGTAAAGCAATGCGGGTCCATCCAACCGTGCTGACGTGCAACTGGATGAGCATTGATGATGGGGGCACAACATGGATTTTACGGTCGAGAATGCGGGCACCACGATTGCCTGTCGCGAATATGCCGACCCGGATGTGTCGCCTGATGCTCCTGCCTTGGTGTGCGTGCACGGCGCTTGTGTCGACGGCACATTTTTTGACGGTATCGCTTGTGAGCTCAGTCGCAACTACCGCGTAATTGCCTACGACCGCCGCGGCTGTGGTGGCAGCAGCGATGCGGCAGACGGCAGCTATGATCTTGCCGCTCAGGCCGCCGATCTGCAAGCCGTGATCGAACACGTTGGCGCTCCGACAAATGTGCTTGCGCACAGCGCCGGTACGTTGGTGGCGCTGGAGCTTCTTCGTACCGAACCCCATCTCGTCGCCCGTGCGATTCTGCATGAGCCGGCTGTGTCGGCCGAAGGCGTCGGCATGGGCGCAGCCCCGGTTTTGCTCGATATGATTGCGGCTGGAAAGGTTTCAAGGGCGCTCCGGCTTTTCTTGGGAGCCCTCGGCGACTTGGACCCCGAGGCTCCTGGAACGACCGAAGCGGAAGCCAAACATGCCCTGCGCAATGGTCGTTGCTTCATGGCCAATGAATACGGGATTACTATGACCTGCGTTCCCGATTGGGATAGCGTTCGCGCGTCAAAAACGGTGGCCGCCGTGCTCCTGGGCGAGCTCTCGATTGGCACGCCCCGCGAGGCTGGCACGCGAGCGGCTGCCGATTATCTCGATTGCCCTCTCGTGACGATCCCGGGCGCGCATAACGGTCTGCGCGATCGCCCGGCAGCGGCTGCCCGGGCTGTCCGTGGCATCCTGGGGCTCTAACACCCGCAATGGCCAAAGCAGGCTTCACCCGCAAACGTTTCGGCCGTGTTAACAAATGTGCTCAAAACCTCACGTCTGCGACTTCAATCGCGCCGCCTGCCAACTCATAAAAATGTAACAGCATTCACGTACTTACCTGCATCGACAAGGTGTTACCCTTGTAGCATTTGGAACCCACCGCTACCATGCGAAACTATCGAAAGGGCCCCATATGCTCAATAATCACGAGGTCAATCTAACCGACGAGGAGGCTGCCGCTGAGGTCGCCCGTGTCGCGAAGAACTACCCCGTGGTGCGTTTGCTGTCGGCCGATCAGATTAAGAGCGAGCCTAACTGCTTGCTCGCCGGCGATCGCTGCCCTTGTCTGCGTCAGTCGAGTCTTGAGGCTTTGGCAGACTCCGATGAGGTGTCGGAGCAACTGCTCAATGATGGCACTGAGTACCGCGCCCGTCTACGCCCTCTGAAGGTCGAGGGCGAGCCTCACGTTTTGCTGATGGTGCGTCCGATTGATGAGCAAGAGGCCGCGGAAGAGGACCTTGTCTACACCGACGTGCTGACGAGCGTGCGCAATCGCCGATATTACGAGGAAAAGCTTCGTAGCGCCCGCATGCAGGCCGGTGTGGCCATGATTGACCTTGATGATTTTAGGGTCTTCAACGATACCTGTGGCCGTCATGCCGGCGACCTTGCGCTCGGTGCGGTGGCGACGGCCATACGCAGCAGTATTCGTTCGACTGACGAGCTTGTCCGCTATGGCTGCGATAAGTTTGTGGCCGTCATGCCCAATATCCCCTCCGATGATTTCGCCCGTCGCCTGCGTCACGTATCCGATGCCGTTCATTCCACGGTTATTCCGGGCCATGAGCGTGTTAGCTTGACGGCATGTGTTGGTGGCGTTCGCATTAATGGTGAGACGGTCGATGAGGGCGTTGGCCGCGCTGTCCAATTATTGAGCCGCGCTAAGGCAAAAGCCGGTACGGTCATGACCGATACCGATTCCATCGATGCCTTCCAAAGCGAAAAGCCTTCGGTGCTTATCGTCGATGACTCCGAGATGAACCGAGCTATTCTCAGCGAGATGCTCAAGGACGAGTATTGCATCCTCGAGGCCGATAGCGGCCGCGCAGCGCTCGACATGGTCGACCGCTATGGCGATGAGTTGTCGCTCGTGCTGCTGGACATTGTCATGCCGGGCATGAACGGCTTTGAGGTGTTGGGCGATCTGTCGCGCCGGTCGACTATTGACAATCTGCCTGTCATCATGATCTCGAGCGAAGATTCCGACGATGTGGTGCTGCGCGCGTACGAGCTGGGTGCCTCGGACTATGTCAACCGCCCGTTTGACTCCCGTGTCGTGCGCCGCCGTGTAAGCAACACCATCCGCCTGTACGCCAAACAGCGTCGTCTGACGAGTCTGCTGTCCCAGCAGTACAACGAGCGCGTAAAGAACAGCCGCATGCTCATCGACATCATGGCCGGCGTCATGGAGCTCCGCAATGGCGAGAGCGGCAGGCACGTTACGAACATCGAGAAGCTGACCGAGCTGCTGCTTGGCTGCCTGGTCCACCGTAGCGACAGCATCTCCCTCGACAACGAGGAGCGCTCTACGATTGCCCTGGCTTCGGCACTGCACGATATCGGCAAGATGTCGATTGACGATGCGATTCTCAACAAGCCCGGGCGCCTCACGTCCGAGGAGTTCGAGATTATGAAGACGCATACCACGATCGGCGCCGACATGCTGCATGAGCTGGACCGCCATCACGCCGGCAATGCGCTTATGGAATATGCGTACCAGATTGCGCGTTGGCACCACGAGCGCTGGGACGGCAAGGGTTATCCCGACGGCCTTAAGGGCGACGATATCCCCATCGCCGCGCAGGTAGTTTCGGTGGCCGACGTGTACGATGCGCTGACGAGCGTCCGCGTGTACAAGGATGCCATCCCGCACGAGGAGGCGATTCAGATGATCCTGGACGGTAAGTGCGGCACCTTTAACCCGCTGCTGCTCGACTGTCTGCTCGAGGTGCAAGACCGTATTGCCGAAACATTGGCGCGCCCTGCCGAGGTCGTTGCGCTTCCTACGATTTAGTTTGACCAAAGGAGTTTGAATCCATGATTTCCATGCGTGAAGCGTATGAGAAGATCGGCGCCAATTATGATGACGCTTGCACTCGGCTGATGGGCGAGGAGATGCTTGCCCGTTTTGCCCTCAAGTTTTTGGATGACGAGAGTATGGACAAGCTGGAGGCTGCCATGGCGGCAGGAGACGCCAAGGAAGCGTTTATGGCGGCGCACACGCTCAAGGGCGTGAGCCAGAACTTGGGATTCGATAATCTGTTCGAGCCGGCGGTCGTGGTGACCGAAGCGCTGCGCGGTGCCGATACTGTTGACGGCGCTCGTGAGGGAATGCATGCGCTGCAGCAGCAATATGCGGCCACAATGTCGGCCTTACGCGAGGCGGCTGAATAAGAGCTTACGTGCATTGTGATGACTATGAGCGTGGATAATCTCCCGTTTTAGGCCCGGTGGCGGTCTCAAAGTGGGAGATTATCCACGCTCGTTCGGTAAGTGTCCAAAAATTCACTCTCGCGCACTGGCGGGGCTTTCCGCATGCAATCCATATCGTTGTTCGATAAACTATTCGGATAACGATAGATTCGATGAGGGTGAGTGTATGTCCAACAGCGTTCAGCGTATGGCCAAGGCGGGCGAGACTGTAAGGAAGCTTGGCTTTTGCATGGCGGTCGTTTTTGCGGGAATGCTCGTCGCTTTTGCCGCGTTGGTTGTTTACGTGATCTGGTATGCGGTTGCAAACGTTGTTTCTGTCGATTCTTTCGGTGTCGTGACGCTTCTCGATGGCGGGAGCATCGTTATCCCAAGCGGGCTGTGCCTGGCACTCGTCGTGAGTGTTTCGCTTGTCGTTTTGTGCGGAATCAGCCGTGACATTTCGCGGGGCGTATCGCCCTTTACCAGGGCGCATGTGCGGCTTATCCGTGTTCTCGCGCTTGCCTTTGCTGTTAACGCCGCGGTTTCGCTTGTTGGTGCCTATGGATCGGTCAATCTTACCATTGGTGGGCTGGAGCTTTGCGTCGTGCCTCATTCCTTCGTTATCGCGATTTGCCAGGGCGTTGCCTTTGACGCGGGGTCGCTTATCGGCGCGGCCGTCTGTTTGTTTGTCTCGGTGATCTGGAGCTATGCCTCGCTGCTCCAGGAGCAGTCTGACGAGCTTGTGTAGGAGGAAACATGAGCTATCTCATCATCGAGCTTGAGACGCAGCTGCTTAAGACCGGAAAGACCAGCTCTGATCTGATTCGTGCCACGGGGCATACTCCGGCTAATATTTCTAAGCTAAGAAACGGAAAAATTAAAGCTATTCGTCTTAAGACGCTTCTTGAAATCTGTGATGAGCTTGATTGTCAACCGGGAGATATTATTCAACGCGTGAGCGAGAAAGAGCTCGAGGAACTTATTGTCGAGCGCGCGAAGAATGCCGTGAGGCAGATGCGGGATGGCAGAGGCAATGAGGCGTCGCTTCCGACATCGGTCTTCGCTGTCGATTTGAGCGACGAGTAGCATAAAGCGAACAACTATAACGAAATATCAGTGTAACGGAACCCGTGTCTAACACGGGTTCTTTGTTTATTAATTATCTTGACAAATATAAGTTATCGGCAAAGAATAACATCAAGAACGAACGATAAGAGAAAGGAGGAACGATATGAGCTGGATTGTAAAGCCGAGTCATGTGGACCCCGGTGGTGGGTGCAACGGTTACTGCAAGGCATTCTGTGGAGCACGCACTTGCGTCAATAACTGCAGCAAAAACTTCTGTTTAGTTAATCTCTAGCAGTTGCGGCTGCTGCCAGGCGACAGTCTGGCAGCAGCGGTTTTGTTATCAAGCAGAACGGGAGGCCAATGAGCGCATCAACGATAAAGCTATCAAAGGTGTCAAAGCGCTATGGAAAACGGCGTGTGTTGCATGACGTTTCCTTCGAGGTGGGTCAGTCTGAGCTTTGCGCCCTTGTTGGTGCAAACGGGGCGGGTAAAAGCACGCTTATTAAAATAGTGCTGGGCCTCTGTGGGCCATCGTCGGGGAGTGTGGAGCTCTTTGGAGGCAAGTCGAAAAAAGAGCTGAGTCTGATGCGGACGCGTGTCGGCTATGTGCCAGATTCCAGCGGAGCATACCAATCCCTCAGTGCGGCTGAGAATCTTCGGATCCGATGTGCGGAATGGGGGCTCGATGAGAAACGTGAGGTTCCTCGCGTTTTGAGCCTTGTCGGGCTGGACGTCGATGAGAAAAAGAGCGTGGGCAGTTTTTCTCTGGGAATGAAACGGCGGCTGGATATAGCCACGGCTTTGTTGGGCGATACCGACGTACTAATTTTCGATGAGCCGGCAAATGGATTGGATCCGTTGGGCATCGAGAGTATATGGGCCCTTATCGGTCGATTGAATCAAGAACAGGGCAAAACCATGCTTATTTCTAGCCACGACTTGGATGAGCTGGCATCGGTTGCAACATGCTGCCTGTTTCTTCATGACGGCGAACTGCTGAAAAAGGAATCGATGGACATCATAAGGGATGAGGCGTCGTCCTTAAAAGAGTATTACAGGCGCTTGATGAAGGCGGTCTCGCTATGAAGCGGGCGATCCATCCCATAAAGGCAGATATGATGCGTTTGTACAGGATGTTTCCGGCGAAGCTTGGTCTTGCGCTTATGCTGGCGTTCGGCCTTCTCTTCGGTGTCTTTCTAAAAAACGGAACAACGTTGCTCGCCTTTGGCAATAGCGTTTTTGGGGAGGATATTGGTTTCTTCTGGAATGTAATCGATCCTTCTGCACCCGATGAGTCCCTTGTGCGCAGTGCTTTTGCCGGCACCTCTCTGTTCGTTCCACTCATCGTTTGCCTGGCGATTTTACAGGAGCACGGCTATGAAGAGGGATACCGAATTTCTTCAGCAAGAGGTCTTACCCGCTTTTATGGGGTTCTAGCTCATGCGCTTTCGTCTGCTTTAAAAATTGGCGCAGCATATAGTGCGCTTTGCTTTCTTCTGTTTGCAATAGCCATAATACGTGGAGGGCATAGCTACGCGCATGGCATGCTGGCTGCATTTTTGCCTGCAATGATAGTCAACACCGTATTGGTGATATCGGTTGCGCTGGAGACGGTGACCATCTATCGGATTACAGGCAGCGCTGTATTGAGCGGGGCTGCAATAATAATCGGATTTGTCATGAGCTTGACGCTCTACGGAGCCTTCCTTCAGGCACCTATACCATCCTTGCGATGGATCTTCTTCCTTCCTGGGCCGTACCTTGGAGTCGGATGCGCCCTTGGGTATAGCGATATGGGGCAACTGGCGCTTCTGGGCTATGGCGTGGCAGCCAGCTGTTTATCGGTATTGATTTACGCTCTCGTGAGCTTTCGTGCTGGGGGTGTGCTCAATGGCTCGTCAGATTAAAAGATTCCTCCATTCAGAATTGAAGCACGTGAGTAAATGGACGTACGCCTTAATCCCGGTAATTTATGCGTGCATGGTGGTATTGCAGCTTAATTCTTTCCCGATGTGGTTCTGCAGCCTCCGTGAGAACAGTTTCTTGGGCTTCTTCCCAGACCCGACGCTTCGGCTATCGGCGGAGGATGTCCTTCTATTTGGTAATGCAGAGGTTTTTCGCGGTCTGCTGTTCAACGTAGCCCCGTTGGCTCATGCATTGTTCTTTCCGTTCATCGCGGCTTGTATTGTGCCGCGCTTTGTCAGTTCGGGCTTTGTCGAGGAACCGTGGGGGCTGTCGGAGGCTCGGGGAGGGAAGCGGGCGTGCGTTACCGTTGCGCGAGCGATGCTGTCTTCTTTCGCCCTTTTGGGCGCGTTTATCCTGACGAGTGTCGTTTTGTACTGTCTTAACTGCGCGATCGTTTTGGATGCTCAGCAGTATTTCAACCTGCATGTATTTTGCTATCGACTTGTTCTTGCTGCCGCCGCCTGCCTTGCATACGTGGTTTCTTGCGTAATCGTTGTTTCCTATTTTGGATCCGGCTTCGGTCCTATTGGCATGCTGTTGCTTGTCAACGTCGTAACGATCTACATACAGGTCGGAGCCAATTCCATGCTTCCGTTTCCGTCCTCGATGCTCATGTGGATTTGCGGCGTGACCCCGTTGGGGGACGGTCAATGCGTTTCGATTTTGATTGACTGCCTAATAAACGTAGCAAGCGTTTTTGCCATCTGCTTTACCGTCGACCGATTGCGGTCGAGATTTCTTTGATTGTTTGTGAGGGATAATCATATGAGGCCGTCTCAATACAACCTGATTGAAAACCACGGCGAAAGAACGCTGGTGATGAATGCGAAGACCGGTGCGATCCTTTCGTTGGATAAACAACATGCAGAAAGTATGTGCCGCATGGTATCGGGAACCGAATGGGAGCCAGATGAATTGCGCGAAGCGTTGCTTCAAGGAGGAATGCTGTTAGAAGATGATCGTGACGAAAAAGAGGAAATGAAGGCAATAGGCCGTCTTCTTCGATTTTCCAATCGCTCTCTAGGCATGACGATAGCCCCGACATTGGAGTGCAACTTCTGTTGCCCATACTGTTATGAAAAAGGACAACGTAAAACGACAATGACTCCGGAGGTTGAAGACCGGCTTGTCTCATTCGTGAAGGAGCGTTCACGGGGGCTGAGCGAGCTTGAGATCGGTTGGTATGGTGGAGAGCCGTTGCTGCAAGTCGATAAAATTCAGCGGCTTACGGAGCGTATAAAGGCGATCCTTAATCCAGAGTGCTCCTATTCGGCATCCATCGTTACAAATGGATATCTTCTGACGCCAGAAGTGGCCGAGACTCTCGCGGCTTGTGACGTCAAGATGGCTCAAATAACCTTGGACGGGTCTCGAAAGGACCACGATTCTCGACGGTTCTTGCGGAACGGACAGCCGACGTACGATGCGATTCTAGACAACGTTTCTAAAGTCACGCATCTGTTGGATATTTCTATCAGGTGCAATGTCGATGCCCATAACATTGCCGGTGCTGGCGATTTGCTGGATGCACTCGAGGAAAAGGGCCTTAAAAACAAGGTTGGATTCTATCTGGCGCCTGTCGACAATATTAACGATACGTGCCCAAGTGACAGTAGTTGTTTTTCGATGGAGGCGTTTTCTCGGGAAGAGCTGGACTTTTATAGTCATGCAGTTGATAGGGGGTTCTACGTTGACCTGACGGTGCGCTTTAATCCGGCTATTTGTGGCGCTGTTTGTGCAGGGTCGTTTGTAGTGGATCCGGAGGGCTATCTTTATAAATGTTGGGACGAAATCGGGATGCGTGAACGCTGCGTCGGTACGCTTGCCGAAGGGCCGAGGATGAATGCTCAGCTGGTCCAATGGCTAAACTATGAACCGAGCGATCATGAGTGTGAAGAGTGTTTTGCCTATCCCTCATGCATGGGAGGTTGCCCTAATCACGCTCTTCATGGAGGGTCAAAACAGTGCGTATCTCAAAGGTATCAGGTGCGCCAACGAATGATTTTGACCGAGAAGGCTCAGCGATTGCTTTCGGAACTGGATTCAGCTCATGTTTAATCTCTGCGCAAGAACAATAATCAAGAATCCAAAGTATATAACCTATCTTCTAATGTGCCTGCTCTCGCTTATGGTTGGTCTCGCAATTCCTTTTCTGACGGGACAACTGGTCAACAACTTTGTCGGTGTCGCGCGAGATGGGGAAAGCGCAATCGCCATCGGCGCTGAGATAGCAGCACTGGGTATTGTGCGAGCCGGTTTGAATTGCGTCAGTGAGCTGGTCTATGTCGATCTGCAAACACATGTGGGATTTGCATTGAATGAAGAGGTGATAAGTCACGTTCAAAGGCTACCACGGGCCTTCTTTTCTAATTTTGATGCCTCATATTACAACCAACAGATTAATCATGACGCTAACGATTTGGTGATATTTGTTATAAACGCTAGTGTCCAAAGCGTGAGCAATATAGTGACGTTGCTTGTGGTGTTTGTTGTCCTGGCGACCATAAACGGTCACCTGGCAATGCTGTGTATGGCTCTTGGCATAATAGGTGGCGCGGTCTATTCGCTTTTCAAAAAGTGTTTGTTCACAAGAAGTTTCGAGGCTCAAGAGCAGGAGGCTCGATTCTTTTCCGATCTGGAGAAGCAGCTTAGCAACGCACAATTTATCCGTAGACATGTTCTATTCGAGGTTTTCAAGCAAAGGCTTGAGCACTCTTTTGCAGAGCTATATCGTTGCGTTTATCAGAACCAGCAAATTAATGCGACCTTTACGTTTGCCAACACTGCCGTCACATCTTTGGCACAGGGTGGAATCTTGATCCTGGGCGCAAAGGAAGTTCTTGACGGCAATTTGCTGCCCGGCTATCTTATGACGGCGCTAAGCTATTACTCCTATTATTCTTCGGCTATTGAATTCTTCCTTGCGCTGGGCAAGGACTATCAAACGTCAAAAGTATCCTACGAGCGTTTGCGGCGCTTGCTGGACATGCCAGAGGACTCAAACGGGGCCATTATCCTCGCCGATGTTTACGAGGTGAGCTGTTCCGAGCTGGCGTATAGCTATCCTGGGTCTGAAAAAACCGCGTTCAGAGACATTCGAGCTTCTTTGGAAAAAGGAAAGGTATACGGAATCGTTGGGCCGAACGGTTCCGGTAAGAGCACGCTGCTGGATGTGATAAGCGGTTGCGATCCGGAAAACTGCAAGGGTGATATTTGGATTAACGACAAGCCCCTGAGCTCTCTGGACCGTTATGCGCTGCGGAAGCGCAATATCGGGATTACTGAGCAGGAGCCGCCCCTGACCGAGGGGTCGATACGGGACAATTTAACTCTTTGCTGCAGAAGCACTGAAGAGCGTGACCTTGAGAGCCTCATTGAGAGAATGGGGCTTAAAAAGATGGTCGATTCAAGTGGTGGACTTGATGTCGAGCTGGACGATAAGCAGAACAACATTTCAGGGGGGGAGAAACAAAAAATAGCGATAATTCGCCAGCTGCTGAAAAACCCGGACGTGATGATGTTTGATGAGCCGACATCTGCACTTGACAGTCAGAGCAAGCAGGCGTTTATCGAAATCCTTAAGGAAAGAAAGGGGCGACATATCACGTTCATCGCTACGCATGACCCTGTGCTTATTTCGGCATGCGATGAGGTGATTGAAATTGCCTGACGGGTTAGTGGGCCTAGCATATCAAATACAGGGGGGCGGGCACCGTAGTTGGTGTCCGCCCCCCTGGCATGGATGGTTTTAGCCGGTGTGGTTCGCGAGCTAGCGGGCCTGCTTTACCTTGGCCGCTGCCTCGACAAACGACTTCCACAGGTTAAAGTCGGTCTCGAGCGTTTGCCAGGTGTACTCGGGGTGCCATTGCACGCCCAGGCAGAAAGGCTGGCCTTCGACTTCGATGCACTCGGGCACGCCGTCGGTTGCCTTGGCGACCAAGCGCGTGCTTTTACCCAGACGATCGACGCAGCAGTGGTGTGCGGAGTTGGTCTGGATCAGCCTGTGCCCGCCAACCGCGCGCTCCAGCAGCGAGCCCGGCACGACCTCAACAGGATGCACAGGGTCGTTGAGCACGTGGGTATGGCGCCACTGTGTGCGGCCCTCGCGCGCGCCCAGGCTCGGCACGTCCATGCACAGGGTGCCGCCGGTGGCGACATTGAGCAACTGCGTGCCTCGGCAGGTGGTAAAGAGCGGCTTTTTGGCGCGAAGCACCTCGTTAACCAGCTTAAACTCAAAACGGTCGCGAATCTCGCAGCACAGTGTGGGGTCGTAGGGGCGCTCGTCGCCCCAGCGCTTGGGGTTGACGTCCGGGCCGCCGGGAATGGCGATGCCGTCGGCGATGTCGACGTAATGACGGATAACCTCAATGTCCTCGGTGATGGACATCTGCAGCGGCAGGCCGCCGGCGGCAAGAATGGCATCGACAAAGACACTTGCGATTTCCTCGTTGGGGGAGAGCATTTCGCTCAAAAAGGGCTTCGCTTCTTCCCAGCGCGGTGCCACCAGGATAAGCGGGCGGTCGGCGGGATCGACGTCGACGTGCGGGGTAAAGGACGATGAAGTGCGGGTTCCAATCATGGGCGTGGCTTTCGAATCCGGGTGGACATGGCGCAGGGGCGGCGCGGGGCAAACGCTGTTGATGAATTTGCCCGCGTGGCAATTGGGTTAGTGGCCCTTGATGGAGTTGAGGAAGTCCTGGGCGCGCTGGGTCTTGGGGTGGTCGAAGAACTCGTCGGGCGTGCCGGTTTCCACGATTTGGCCGTCGGCCATAAACACGACGCGGTCGGCCACGCGGCGGGCGAAGTTCATCTCGTGCGTAATGACGATCATCGTCATGCCCTGCTGCGCCAAGCGCACCATGACCTCGAGCACCTCGTTGATCATCTCGGGGTCAAGGGCGCTCGTGGGCTCATCGAAGAGCATGGCCTTGGGCTGCATGGCAAGAGAACGGGCGATGGCCACGCGCTGCTGCTGGCCGCCCGAAAGCTGTGCGGGCACCTTATCGGCCTGTTCGGCAACGCCCACGCGGCCCAGCAGGTCCATGGCGCGCTCGCGAGCCTCCTCCTTGGACACGCCCAGCACGTCGACCGGTCCCAGCATGACATTTTGCAGCACCGTCATATGCGCAAACAGGTTGAACTGCTGAAACACCATGCCCAGCTCGGCGCGCATGCGGGCAAGGTCTTTGCCTTCCTGCGGAAGCGGCTGACCTTCGATGAGGATCTCGCCCGAGTCGATGGTCTCCAAGCGGTTGATGGTGCGGCACATGGTCGACTTGCCCGAACCCGAGGGGCCAATCACCACGACGACTTCGCCGCGGTCGACCGACAGATTGATGTCGTTGAGAACGTGCAGGTCGCCATAGTGCTTATCGACGTGCTTGAGCTCGATAAGCGGCTGGTTGCCAGAAGTAGAAGTGTTCTGTGCCATGGTGCTCGGCTCCTTATGACTCGAAATGGTAAAGCGTTAGCGGATGATGGTCGCGCCGGTCTTGTGCGAAACGTAGACGGCGGCCTTGTTGATCGCGACGTTGATGAGGATATAGATGACCGCGATCACCAGGTAGACCGACACGAGGGCATCGTAGTTGGTAATGAGCACGCGGGCATTTTGCATGAGGTCGGGGTAGCTCACCACGTAGGCGACGGTGGTGTCTTTGACGACGACCACAAGCTGCGAAATCAACGACGGAATGATAAAACGAATAGCTTGCGGCAGGACGATTTTAAAGGTGATTTTAGCTTTGGAGAGACCGAGTGCCTGGGCGGCCTCGACCTGGCCGCGCGGTACGGCGTTGACACCGGCACGGAAGATCTCGGCAAGTACGCCGGCTGCGGCGAGCGCAACGGGAAGCGTGAGCATCCAAAACGACGGCAGTGCAATCTTGTACTGGGGCAGCACCAAAAAGAAGAAGTAGATGAACAGAAGGCTCGGCACGCCGCGGAAGAAATCGGTGAGCACGCGGCAGACCAGCTGCAGCGGCTTAATATCGCTGGTGCGACCGAGCATAAGGTCAAGGCCGAGCACCAACGCGATGGCGCCGGCGGTGAGTGCGACTTTAACGGTGCCCTCAAAGCCGGCAAGCAGGAACTTCCAGGTGGTGAGGTGCGTAAAGAAATACCAATAGTGGACCGAAAGCTGACCGGTCACATAAAAGCGCTGCAGCACGAGGGCAACGAGCGCGGCGACGGCAACAAGCGAGATAACGGTGCCGATGCGAATTTTGGCGCGCATCTTGGGGCCGGGAGCCTCGTAGAGCGCATCGCGCATGGTGAGCGCGGGGGAGGAGTGCTTGCTCATCGGAGGATCCTCACCTTCTTATCGATGTAGTTGCCAATGTGACTCACCACAAACGCCGTGCCCAGGTAGCCGAGCGCCGAGATAAAGAACGCGGCGACGCCGCCGAGCGTGCGCGTGTTGATATAGCTCACCACGCCGGTGAGCTCCTGCGGTTTAAGCGGCACCTGACTGCCGAGCGCGGTGGTGAGCATGACGGCGATAAAGAGGTTGGTCATGGGCAGCACGCTCGAGCGCAGTGCCTGCGGGATCACGATCTTGGCAAGGATGCGATTGAAGCTCATGCCCAGCGAGCGAGCGGCTTCCACCTGGCCGACGCCGACGGTGTTGATGCCGCTCATAAAGTTCTCGGAGCCAAAGGCGGAGCCCAGCAACACCGTGGCGACGATAACGCAGGTACGGTAGGGCAGAACGACCTTGAGTGGCGGCAATGCGTAGACGACGATGATGAGCAGCGCGATGCCGGGGATGTTACGGAAGACCTGGACATACAGGTCGCCAAAGACGCGCAGCGGCTTGAGCGGCGACACGCGCATCACGGTGACGGCGACGGCCAGCACCATGGCGATGGCAAACGACTCAAGCGTCATGCCCCAGGTTGCTAGCAGCGCGTCAATGTAGTTCTGGCCATAGAGCGACCAGAGCTCGGAGAGACTCATGCGGACCTCCCGCCGATAAGGAAAGGGGCTCCCGTGTGTACGGAAGCCCCGACAACTCAGTGAAGAAACAGTTTAGCGCAATAAAGCGCACCGTGCGTTTCCGTATGGTTTCGTTGCGGCCGTTACTAGGCGCGTTGCCTAGGCGCCGATCTCGGGCAGCTCGGGAACATTGGTGTCACCCGTGCGGTCACCGATGCAGATCTGCCACAGCTCGGTCCAGGTGCCGTCATCCTCGATCTTCTTAAGGAAGTCGTTAACGAAGGCGACGCCGTCGGAATCGAGCGGCAGGCCGATGCCATAGGGCTCCTTGCTGCCGAAGGGCTTGCCGGCGATCTTATACTTACCGGGCTCGCGGACCAGGGCGCTCTGCTGCATGTTGTTGTCGATGACGTAGGCGTCAACGCGGCCCTGCTGGAGTGCCTGGCGGGCCTCCTCGTCGGTCTTGAACTCCTGCTGGCTGGCCTTGGGAGCGAGCTCCTCCAGGATGGCAGGGCCGTTGGAGCCGGACTGGACGGCGACGTTCTTGTCGGCCAGGTCGTCGACGCTCTTGATGTCGTCGTTGTCGGCGAGCACCAGGATAGCCTGCTGGGTGTAGTAGTAGGGACCGGCAAAGGAGACGAGCTTCTTGCGCTCATCGGTGATGGTGTAGGTGGCAAAGACAGCGTCGACCTGGCCGTTCTGCAGGACGGACTCGCGCGTGTCCGAGGTCACCTGGGTGATCTCGACCTTGTTCTCGCCCAGAATGTAGTTGGACAGGAGCTGTGCGATACCGGCGTCGAAGCCGCGGGTCTGACCGTCCTTCTCGTTGAGGAGGGAGAACAGCGTGGAGGTCTGGACGCCACCGATCGTAAAGACGCCGGCATCCTTGACGGCCGTAGCCCAGGTGCTGGCGGCGATGGCGTCATCATCGGCCTTGGGGCCGTCGTTGACGAGCTTGTCGAATGCCTTGGCGTCGAGCGTGGCGGAAACCTCGGTATCCTCGGAGCTCTTGGAGGAACCGGCGGAACCCTTGTCGGCCTCGGTACTGGTGTCGGAGCAGCCGGCAAGACCAAGGCCGGCGACGGTTGCGAAGGTGGCGGCGACGAAGCCGCGGCGGTCGAGAACGACCTGCTGGGAGAGGTTCTTGCTCATGGTAGAACACCTTTCTCAATAAAATCCCTAGCGGTTGAGTAGAGTTATACCCTATCGCGCTCAAATGGGTCAACACGAAATAACTCAGAAACATACTTACCTTATGGGTTATTCTACCTACCAAAAAAGGACAGGTTCACAGGCACCTTCGTGGTGGTTTTGACCGATGCAACGGCATGCCTTACTGTTTTGTCTCAATCTGTAACATCTGCAGCCATTTTTGCCGAGTAACTGTTACAGATTGAGATTATCTCCTTAGGGGAATTCGAATGTCTCGATCTGTAACAGTTAGACGGGAATTCGGGCCATAGATGTTACAGATTGAGATAATCGCGCCGCGAAAATTAAAACCTCCGCAGGGGTGCTTCCCTTGCGGAGGTTTTTTACTCGTTGAGTAGCCTTACGGCTTCGGCGGCCATGTTCTCGACCGTCATGCCGTTCTGAGCGAGCAACTCTTTGGGGTCGTAGCGGTCGGGGAAGCCCTTGGCGATGCCGAAGGTGCGCGTGCGCACGGGCGTGCAGGCCAAGTAGCACGCGACACGCTCGCCCCAGCCACCGTCCAAGATGCCGTCCTCGAGAGTGACGACAATGCGATGCTCGGCGGCAAGGCTGTCGAGGAACTCACGGTCGAGCTCAGTTGCATAGCGCGGGTTGACGAGCGTGGCCTCGATGCCGTACTCGGCAGCCAAGCGGTTTGCCACGCGCTCGCCCAGCTCAAAGAAATCGCCAAGCGCGAGCACGGCAACGTCGCGGCCCTGGCGCACGACGTTGTAGCGCGCGACGCCGTAATCGTCGCCCTCGGCAGGCGCCAGATCGGGGCGGCTTACCAGGCCAATGCCCGGCACACGGATCGCTACGGGATGCTCGCGGTGGTCGAGCGACCAGCTCAGCATGGACAGATAATCCTCCATGCAGGCCGGCGCCAAGTAGTGCATGTTGGGAAGACCGCCCAGCATGGAAATATCAAAGAACGAGAGGTGCGTCTCGGATGTGGTGCCAAAGATCGACGCGCCAAATACCAGGATGGTTGCGGGGGCGTCGTTGAGGCACAGGTCGTGCCACAGTTCGTCGTAGGCACGCTGCAAAAACGTGCCGTACACACCAAAGACCGGCTTGGCACCGGCGCTGGCGAGCGCGGTGGCAAAGGTGACGGCGTGTTCCTCGGCAATGCCCACGTCGACAAACTGCTTGCCTGCCGCGGCGCGAAGCTCGGGTGTAAAGCCCATGATGTAGGGCGTGGCCGCCGTGATGCCCACGACCTGCGGATCGCGCTCGATGGCAGCGCTGAGCGCCTCGCCCGTAATGTCGGCATAGGTGCGCGGCGCAGGCTCGCTCGGATGGCCCGGGCAGAGCTTGCGGCCGGTCGCCATGTCAAAGGGGCCTACGTGATGCCAACGCTCGGGATCGCTCTGGGCTGGCTCAAAGCCCTTGCCCTTGGCGGTGGAGACGTGCAGCACGATGGGATGATCGATATCGCGCAGTTCCTGCAGCGCGTCGACGAGGGCCAACACATCGTTACCGGCGTCCAGATAGCGGTAGTCGAGCCCCATCGCGCGGAAAAGGTTGCGCTCACAGGTGCCGTTGCTGGCGCGTAGCTCGGCCAGATTGCGATACAGGCCACCGTGGTTTTCGGCGATGGACTGGTCGTTATCGTTGACGATGATGATCAGGTTGCTGTCGAGATCGGCGGCATTGTTGAAGCCCTCAAACGCCAAGCCGCCCGAAAGCGAGCCGTCGCCAATGATGGTGATGACGTTGTACGCATCACCCGCCAGGTCACGAGCGTGCGCCAGGCCGCAGCCCAGGCTCACCGACGTGGAGGTATGGCCCATGGCGAACAGGTCGTGCTCGGACTCGTCGGGATTGGCAAAGCCAGAAGCCTCACCATAACGCTCCGGATCGATATAAGTGTACGCGCGCCCCGTCAGCGCCTTGTGGGCGTAGGTCTGGTGCGAAACGTCAAAGACAATCTTGTCGATGGGGGAGTTAAACACACGATGAAGCGCAACCGTGAGCTCAACGACGCCCAGGTTGGGGGCAACGTGCCCGCCGACGGCGGCGGAGCTTTCGAGGATTGCCTGGCGGATCTCGCCGCAGAGCAGCGGAAGCTCGGCGCGGTCGAGAGCCTTGACGTCCTCGGGCGTTGTCGTTTGCGTAAGCAGCATCGTTGTGGGTTACTCCATGCGAATCGAGCGCCGGCGCTCCCTCGGCCGGCACAATTGCACAAGACAGTCTCGCACATTTTGGCGTTTGATATGTGACGGCGGCGCGGTAATTCGCCAACTGGCGGGGCAAAACGTTTTGTCCGATGCCATACTGATATGTTCCATGATGTTTTTATCGATTGTGCACAGGCCGTGGCTTGTCGCCGTGAGTCGCTGGAAGGAGACAGCATGCCTGATGTCGCTCGTGCCGAGAAAATCGCGTGCGAAGTAGACCATGCTGCCCGTCAACTGGCACAGGCGGGCCGTCTGGACCTGACGCGCGAGTTTATCCAGCATGGCGACGTGACGGTCTATGCACATGTGACCTCGGTGGCACGGGCAAGTCTGTCCTTTGCCGAGTGCTTGGGCCGTGCTGGCATTTCGGTCGACCGTGCCTCGCTGTTGCGCTGGGCCCTGCTGCACGATTACTTTCTCTATGATTGGCACGACCCCGATCCGAGCCATCGACTGCATGGCTTTCGTCACCCGTTTTTTGCCCTGGCGCGTGCGGAAGAAGATTTTGAGCTGACGCCGCGCGAGCGGAATATCATCGTGCGCCATATGTTTCCGCTGGTACCGGTTCCACCGACGTGTCGCGAGGCATGGATTGTGTGCCTGGCCGATAAATGGTGCGCTCTGTGCGAGACGGTCGCCGGTCGTCTGCCGCGCAAAGGCGGCGCGAACGATTTGACCGAGGGCACGAGTGACGGTTCGAGCAAAGATTCGAGCGAAAAGAGGAGAGGGTAGACGGTGGGAACCGCGATCGACATGGCATTTGACGGCGCGACGCTTGCCGCCTGTCCACTCTCGGCACTGGTGCTCTCGTTTGCCTTTTACGGGTTTTGCGGCTGGGCGTGGGAGTCGACGGTTTGCGCCATGCTCAATCACGGACGATTTGCCAACAGTGGCTTTTTGCTGGGGCCGTGTTGCCCTATCTATGGTGTGGGCGGCATAGCCTGCTGGCTTTTGCTGCGCGGGATTCCAGATGCCTCGAGCCAGTTTGTCGCCGCGGCGCTTGTATGCAGCGTAATCGAGTACAGTGTGGGCCTTCTATTGGAAAAAACAACAGGCGCGCGCTTTTGGGATTACTCACACCTGCCGTTTAACCTGCACGGACGCATCTGCCTGTACTGGGCCTGTACGTTTGGCTTGGGCGCGCTGTGCATTTGCCGCTTGGTGGAGCCGGCATTGCTGGGGCTGCTCGGCCATCTGCCGGTGCTGATTGTGCGGCTGTCCGCCTTTATCGTCGCGGTCGCGATGATGGTCGATGCGGTGTGCTCGTTGGCCAGCTGGCGCCGCCTGTCCGATGAGCTGGAGCGTGTGCGTGCCGACCTTGCCGACCGCATCAATGAGTCGCTTGCCGATGCCTCCGACTCTATGCTCGAACGTATTCCCGATTCGGCGATCGATTCGGTGGCGCAGACGCATATCCGCGGTCGCGCCGTTAACGCCTGGCTGGCCGAGCTGGGCGACGCGGCGCTCGATGCCCTGCGCGAGAAGGCTTCGATGCCGACATTTATCTCGGATGGTGCTCGCGGCCTGGCGCTCGCTGCCCGCCGCGTGGCCGATGCCGCGCCGAGCATGCCGCGTCCGTCGCTCAGTCGTCGCCTTGCCGGAAAGCGCATGAGCCGTCCGGTGCCGAGCGTGTCGCTCAGCCGCCGCGACCTACGCTTCTTTAACGCCTTCCCGCGTCTGCGCATCAATCGCTACGAGGGCGTCATCCGAGCTACCGACCTCCGCGACCGAGCCCGCGAGCTGTTCCGGCGCTAGCCAGAGCGGGGCCAAGCGCGCCCTTCTCGTTCGCACGTTTCCCGTTCGTTTCGCGCCCGTTGCCGCGCCGTTTCCAAGATTGCGGCACCGTTTCCATTCGACAACGCGGCGTTTAACAACGCCGTATCTGGTCTACACCAGTTGCCCCTCGGCCGCATTATGGGCGCCGACAACGTCCATGCGACCAAGGGGGAGCGAATGTACGATACGGGATCGACAACGTTTATGCTCATCTGCACCATGCTCGTGTTTTTAATGACACCGGGTCTGGCGTTTTTCTATGGCGGCCTGTCCAGGCGCAAAAATGTCATCAACACCATGCTTATGTGCTTTGGCGCCATTGGCCTGGTTGGTGTGCTGTGGATTGTTGCCGGCTGGTCGCTGGCCTACGGCGGCGACGGTTCCAGCCCGTTTATTGGAGGCCTTGACCAGCTGCTGTGCCTGCCGGTGCTCAACCAGGTGCTGCAGGCGGCCGAGGGCAATGCCGCGGACGGTGCCGTCTACCCTCAGATCATCAACATCGCCTTTCAGATGGCGTTTGCCATGATCACGGCAGCTATCGTCACGGGCAGCCTGGCCGGCCGCGTTAAGTTTGGTGCCATGACGGCCTTCCTGGGCATTTGGCTGCTCGTGGTCTATGCGCCGCTCGCCCACATGGTTTGGGGCGGCGAGGGCTCTTTTATCGGCGACATCATCGGCGCGCTCGACTTTGCCGGCGGCGACGTGGTGCACATCTCGTCCGGTCTTACCGGCCTGATCCTCTGCTTAATGCTCGGCCGTCGTCGCGGTTTTGGCATGGTGAGCTACCGTCCGCATAACGTGCCGTTTGTGGCGCTGGGCGCCGGCCTGCTTTGGTTTGGCTGGTTTGGCTTTAACGGCGGCAGTGAGTTTAAGGCCGACGCCGTGGCGGCGCTTGCCATCCTTAACACCGTGACGGCCAGCGCGGCGGGTATGGTCTCGTGGCTTGTCGTCGAGCGCGTGCGCACCGGTCGCCCCACGCTGGTGGGCGCCAGCACCGGTCTGGTCGCGGGCCTCGTGGTGGTCACGCCGGGCGCGGGCTTTGTCGAGCCGTGGGCGGCGCTGGTCATGGGCCTGATCGTATCGCCCGTCTGCTACCTGGCCATCAGCCATCTCAAGACCAAGTTTGGCTACGATGACGCGCTCGACGCGTTCGGTTGCCATGGCATTGGCGGCATCTTGGGCGGCGTGCTCACGGGCCTGTTCTGCGTGCCGGAGCTTTCGTGGACCGGTAAGGGCGGCCTGTTCTACACGGGCGACGTGTCGCTGCTCATCTCGCAGATCCTGGGCATTGTGGTGACGGTCGCTATAGTGCTGGTGCTCGACTTGGTGATCGCCGCAGTGGTCAAGGCGCTGTTCCACGGCAGTCTGCGTGTGGACGAGGCCGACGAGGCGCTGGGCCTGGATGTAAGTCAGCACGGCGAGAGCGCGTATCCTTCTTTCTCCGGACTCGATTAGCAGCACGGCTTTCCCAGGCATCCGACCTTGCCCCTCAAACCGTCGCTTGCGTACATTTAGTACGCGGCGCTCCTCTTTCGGGGCAATCTCGGGCACCTGGAAAACCCGTGCCATGTGAAGGACAATTCATTTCTTTTATTGAAGAGAGGAATTCACTATGAAGAAAATTACGGCGATCGTTCGTGCTGAGAAGCTTGAGGTTCTTAAAGACGCGCTGTTTGCTGCTGATGTTCGCGGTATGACTATCAACCAGGTGCAGGGCTGCGGCGCGCAGCATGGCTGGAAGGAGTACGTGCGCGGCAACGAGTTACTTGTCAACACGATCCCCAAGGTGCAGTTCACCCTCATCTGCGCCGATGAACATGTCGATGGCATTGTCGAGATTATCTGCAACGCTGCTCGCACCGGTGCCGTTGGAGACGGCAAGATTTGGGTCGAGCCGGTCGAAGAGGTCATCCGCATCCGCACCGGCGAACACGGCCCCGCCGCGGTGTAGAGTTGCCTTTCGCCTGATGGGCGCGCCTCCCTTGGGACGCGCCCATTCTCGTCTACAATATCGTTCAGACGAAGGAGAGGCACGCCCATGATCAAGATGTTTGCGAGTGACTTAGACGGAACGCTGCAGAACGCCCTGCACGAGGCAGATGGGACCATCCGCCGTGCCATTCGCGAGCTGACCGAGGCTGGCCTGCATGTGGTTCCCGCGACCGGGCGCTCGACGTTGCCGATCGGCGAGCATGGCTTTACGGGCCTGGCGCTTGACGCCTGCTGTTCTAACGGCTCCATCGTGCGCGACAGCCATGGCGAGGTGCTCAAGACCTGGACCATCGACCCACAGATCACCGAGGAGCTGCTCAAGGAGTTTCCGGATATCTGTTTTGACTGCTCCACGCCCGACGGCATGTTCTCAAGCGGTTCGTTCGAGATGCATCAGGCGGGCTTTAAAAAGGACAGTCCTATCAAACGCATCGTGATGCGCGGTATGCGTGCGCGTGGCGGGTATCACGAGGAGCAGTATTTCGACCAGTCGATCGGTGACATCCTGCGCCACGATGTGTGCAAGATCAACTGCCGCGTGATCTCGCCCGAGCTGGAGCGCGACCTTAAGGCGTATTTGGCCGAGCGCTCGGACCGCGTGGTCAACGCGCCGTTCGATCCGGTGATGTTCGAAATCACGGACGTGGCGTGCAACAAGGGCGAGAGCGTGGCCTGGCTGGCAGGCTACTACGGTATTGCCGAGGATGAGGTCGCGGTCTACGGCGACGGCGGCAACGACATCGCCATGCTCAAGCGTTTCCGCCACAGCTACGCCACAAAGAATGGCAGTGACGCGGCCAAGGCCGCCGCGAGCGCGACCATCGGCAGCTGCATGGTCCACGCCGTCCCCAAACACATGCTCGCCACCATGCACAAGCAGAGCTCTCACGCTGTCATCGAATAATGCGACAAAGGGATTGTCCCTTTGTCGCATTCCAAATATTGCCTTTACGTGTTGATGCACACGGTGTGCAATAATACTCGCACTGTGCAATAGCGCACAGGTTGAGTAACAAGGAGGACGCTTGTCCCAGCTCGAGAAATGTGATCGCCGGTCCCTTCGCTCGCAGCGTGCCCTTCGCCAGGCACTTGCTAGCGAGCTTGCCGAAAGCGGCGACCTTTCGCGCATTAATGTCGCGTCGCTCACCGAGCGCGCCGGCCTTACGCGTCGCACGTTCTATTCGCACTACCGCGATATTCCCGACTTTATCAATCAAATCGAGGACGGCTTGCTGGCCGAGATTCGTGAGCGCATTGAGCTCATCACTGCAGCTCAGCTGCCCGATCTCTATCACAACATCGATGAGCTCGAGCCGGCGCCCGGTTCGGTTGAGCTGCTGCGTTATCTTGCGGCCAACCGCGACTTAATCGGTGCGCTGCTGGGTCCGGGCGGCGACCAGGCCTTCATTAAAAGGATTATCGACACCGCGCGTGAGGCTGTGGTGCCGCGTGCGCAGACGGGCATTTTGGGCCTGGCTCTGGGCACGTTCTTTGACTACTACGTTACCTACGTCGTGAGTGCCGAGGTCGGCATGATTCAGCGCTGGTTTGAGCGTGGGCTCACCGAATCGCCCGAGGCCATAGCGCGCATCATGACGGTTATCGCCTTTGTGCGCCCCGGCGACCTGTATGGCCAACCCATCGATATCAACGTGCCGGAATACGGCATGAAGCTATTGAATCTGCAGCTCGAGGACGCGGTCGACACCGCCGCAACCGTCGAGTCCAACAACTAAGAGGAGAGACAGATGAGCAAACTCGTCGAGGGCATTAAGGATCGCATGGTCGCTGCCGCACGCGAGGCCGCGCCCGCCGTGGTGGACGCCGCGCAGAAGGCCGCGACCGCTGCTGCCGAGAAGGTTGCCGAGGCGGTTGCCGAGGCCAAGAACGCGGCAGGGGAGACGTCCGCAGCCGCCGAGCCCACGACCGCCGCTGAGCCCGTAGCCGCCACCGCCGCCCGGGCCCCCGAAGGCGCGATCTTCAACCCCGAGAACGCCCGCGGCAACCTGCACCTGGGCATCGACGTGGGCTCCACCACCGTCAAGCTCGCCGTGCTCAATGACGACAACCAAATTGTCTACGCCAAGTACCAGCGCCATCACACCGATGTCCGTGCCTGCGCCCGCGACCTGTTCGAGGGTGCTGCGACCGTGCTGCCGACGGCCCAGATGACCTGCGCCATCACCGGCTCGGGCGGCCTGCTGCTGTCCCAATGGCTCGACCTGGAGTTTGTCCAGGAAGTCATCGCCAGCAAACGTGCCGTCGAGACCCTCATCCCGGCCACCGACGTCGCCATCGAGCTGGGCGGCGAGGACGCCAAGATCATCTACTTCGACAACGGCATCGAGCAGCGCATGAACGGCACCTGCGCCGGCGGTACGGGCGCCTTCATCGACCAGATGGCAACCCTGCTGCACACCGACGCGAGCGGCCTCAACGAGCTCGCAGCCAACGCGACCACCATCTATCCCATCGCCAGTCGCTGCGGCGTATTTGCCAAGACCGACGTCCAGCCGCTACTCAACGAGGGTGCCCGCCCCGAGGACGTGGCCGCTTCCATCTTCCAGGCCGTCGTGACCCAGACCATCTCGGGCCTGGCGTGCGGCCGCCCCATCCGCGGCAACGTCGCCTTCCTGGGCGGCCCGCTGCAGTATCTCTCCGAGCTGCGCCACCGCTTCTACCTCACGCTCAACCTGGACGAGGAGCACCGTATCGTGCCCCAAAATGCCCACCTGTTTGTGGCGAGCGGTGCCGCCATGGCGCATGAGTCCAACAAGCTCAGCACGTTCCCGCAGCTCATCGAGGCCATCGATGCCCTGGGTGATACGCAGGGCGCCGAGGTCGAGCGCCTGGACCCGCTCTTTGCCACCGACGAGGATTTTGCCGAGTTCAAAACCCGCCACGACACCGAAGTCGTCCCCAAGGGCAAGCTCGACGGCTACACCGGCCGCGTGTTCATTGGCATCGACGCCGGCTCTACCACCATGAAAGCCGCGCTCGTGGGCGAGGATGGCCAGCTGCTGCACACCTGGTACGGCAACAACAACGGCGACATCCTGGGCACGGCCAAGGTCATCATGGCCGATTTCTACAACCACATCCCCGCGGGCTGCACCATCGGCCACGTGACCACCACGGGCTACGGCGAGGCGCTGCTCATCGAGGCCCTCAAGGCCGATTCCGGCGAGATCGAGACCGTTGCGCACCTGCGCGGCGCCAAGGCATTCCTGCCCGGCGTCGAGTTTATTCTGGACATCGGCGGCCAGGACATGAAGTGTCTGCGCGTCAAGGACGGCGTCATCGAGCACATCATGCTCAACGAGGCCTGCTCGTCGGGCTGCGGCAGCTTTATCGAGAGTTTCGCCGTGTCTATGAACATGGACGTGCGCGCGTTTGCCGATGCCGCCATTCATGCCAAGGCCCCCGTCGACCTGGGCAGCCGCTGCACGGTCTTTATGAACTCGCGCGTCAAGCAGGCGCAAAAGGAAGGCGCCACGGTGGGCGACATCGCGGCCGGCCTGTCTTATTCCGTCATCAAGAATGCCCTGTTCAAGGTCATTAAGCTGCGCGACCCCAAGGAGATCGGCAGCCGGGTGATCGTTCAGGGTGGCACCTTTATGTCCGATGCCACG
>OOCN01000404.1_pt1 | contig 40663 bp, 37 predicted proteins | sample 1671361 | NCBI WGS metagenome assembly OOCN01 (sample SAMN06348149, study PRJEB24527) | human gut metagenome | biome: human gut; feature: ankylosing spondylitis patient; material: feces | host: Homo sapiens | place: China | collected 2015-10
GTAGTGGGTCTCATCAAAGTAGGGCTTTGAGTCTCAGAATGCCTGACCGTTAACAGAGTACAATATCGCCGTTCCAAGCGAAGTTCACCTGTGCTAAACTTCCTAGCAAGGAAATGAATGTTGTGAGCATCCGCATTTCCTTTCAAAGACTCTGCCCAGTGCTACCAACACTGGGCTTTGTCGTTTTTGAACCCCCTGCGGGGACCCCATTCCGATGCCGAAGGCTCGTCATCGAAAATTTCGTGAGCCTGGACGGAGTTGTGGGGCGGAAGGGATGGTTCGCAACTTCCCTGCTACCGATATTTTGCCAGAGAGTCCGAAAAGACGCGTCCTTCGATGGCATGCCCGAAAGCGCAAGCGGGGTCCCCTTTCGGAGACCCCGTTTCCGTTCGACAAAAATCGTTTAACGCTTGCGGGAAGCAATCACCCAGACAACGCCGAGAATGGCCACGAGGATGCAAATCCAAGGCCAATCGACGCCTCCGCCGGACATAGCAACATTGAGAACAATGTCGCCGTACCAAACGAAGTTCGCCTGTGCTAAACTTCCTAACAAGGAAATGAATGTTGAGACCATCCCAATTTCCTTTCAATGACTTAGCCCGGTGTTGGACGCACTGGGCTTTGTCGTTTCTGAACCCCTTGCGGGGACCCCATTCCGATGCCGAAGGCTCGTCATCGAAAATTTCGTGAGTCTGGCCGGATAGGTGGGGCGGATTTGAGATGCTTCGCAAACTCTCCTTGTTGAGAAGCATTTTGCCAGAAAGGCGAGGAAGACGCATGCCTTTGCAAGGCTTGTGCCGCAGAGATTCCAAAGAGGATTCTCTGCCCTGTTGGCTAGTTGCCGGCCTCCTTCCGGCGCATCTTTTCGACAAGATCCGGGATCAATTCGTGGATGCTCTGCGCCTGAGCCCTCAGGCTTTCCGCCAACTCGCGCAGTGAGTTGATGGTAGCCACCGCCTGCCGTTCCCTTTCTTTGGTCACTTTCAGCTGTTGCTGCGACTCGGCCAACTGTTCTTCAAGCATTGCGACCTTCGTCCGAAGCTCCGCACACTCCCTGCTCTGCCGCTGCAGGCGATCATTCAACTGACCGATCATCGCCTCTTTGGACTCAGCTTCGCGAAGCATCTCTTCCGAAGCAGAGAAGAGCTTGCGAGATTCCGTGCGCTCGATCTCGATGCCCGCCTCGGCCTTCTGGCGAACGCCCTCAACCTGAATCTGCAAAATCGGCATCATGGCTTGCCAGACGACATCGGCGAGGTGCACCTTCGTCTTCTCAGAAATCTGAGGAATCTGGCCTGCGGCCTCCAACTGCGCAAAACGCCAAGACTTGACCGCTTCAGAGATCGTCGTCAGCGAGCCACCACCCACCTGAGCACGCAGACTGCGCAAAGACGGGAGCGGCTTGTCATGTGCCTTGGCCTCGTCGAGGATGGCATGTACTTTCTCTTGGATATTCACTTTCGGCCTCTCGGTAACATATCAATGTACCGTATCATAGCGCCGTCGCGCAAAAGACTCAATTCAAAAGCCCGTCCAATCCGAACACCTTCGGACGTACAACCAAAAGTGAAACCTCGTCATCGTCGACCCTCTTCAATGTCGACAGAATGTCTCCATCCCACGGACGATCAGCCAACTCGACTGCTCGATGCAAGTCATATTCACCGGTCCTCATGTCAATCTTGAGCATGACGCGCTCAAAGTCTTCGCTCAACATCGCAATCAGAAGCGGTAGAACCCGACAGGCAATGACCCTACCACTGTGGCGCAAGACCTCACGCATGTCACCCTCAACATCGAGGCTTTCGACAAGTGGCGCGTAAGGACTGTCGTAAGCGTAGTTCTCAACAATTTCCACCAGGCTCCTACCCTTCGGGAAGGGATAGGAATGGTAAAGCGCCGGATTGCACACGCCCGTGCGCGTCATGTGCTGAATCACCAGACGCAACTCACCGTCCTGCCAATCAAAGGTTACATAGGCTCCTTCATACAAGCGATCACTCCCCGTCGGATCCGCCATGTCATTGAAGCTAATGTAGATAGACCATGGCTTGAACCGCTCAAGAATGAAGTCGGTCGTGTAGTCGCGCCACCACTTCGTCCCCAAGAGTTGTTCAAGCTCACTCGAAGGCACCACCCCAATAACTTTCTGAATCGCCCACTGCGGCTCCAGCCAAGTTCTCAAGAACGGCGGCACGAAATGTTCAAGCGTCATTTTTCGAGCCTCCGCCTCGCTTGAGAAGAACGGCACCCTCAGCGCCTGCTCAACAAACGGTGCAACGTTGGGCGCATGTTCCTCAAAAACGCGCCTGTCGGCATCCTCCGTCATATGAGCACTTGTCGACGGCAGCATCCCGGCCCGAACCAACTCATCGACGCCGTTCTCCCTGATCTCCAACCAGCGACCGTAGGGCGGCCCGACAATTTCATCCAAAATGCGACTATCGAGCTTCTTTTTCATTCTCTGTCCTTTTCGTAGATTTGCACACACAAGGTTCATCGCATCCGCGCAACTTTACAAGGATGTATTACAGCAGTCCAACCATCGCCAAATCAGAAAGACCGGATCCTCACCGACAGCCGGGATTGTTCGCCCCAGCCCCCATGTAAAAACCATCTCTCCCAACACATGATTGTCTTCGGTCTCAGCCACTGGATGGAACACCTGAAAGCGATACTGATTCTTGGGGAGGTACGGCGATACGGCACCGCCACACATAACATCATCACCAATGCTTCGCCATTCGAGTCCTCGACGATGAAGAGCATAGAGTGCACGAGTAGCCATTAGACTCGTCGTCTTGAGCGTACCTTCCTTGCTTAGAACATTACCCGATGTCGGGAAAATGACGCCCCAAGAGCCTGCGCACCAATAAAGCTCCTTTATCGGTTGACCAATATTTGCGCCAAAAACATCAGGCACACACGCTATCGGCCCCAGAGGCGAAGCTATCAACGCGGCTTCCGGATGCGTAAAGAAGGCAATTTCATCGTTGTTCCACGTCGGATCAATTTCCGAAAGGTACATGATGTCCAAGTCCATGTAGCCGCCTGGATTACATCGAGAAGGCACGAAAATGTCCATCATGTACATCAACGGGAAGCTGTAGAAGTGGTAATGGCGGTAAGTCTCGCCGTCATTACCTTGATCCTCCGCCGTACTGAGTCTCTGCTGCTTTCCTTGGTTGAGTCGATCGAACGGAAGATGAACCCCTCCCAGCACCGACGCGCAACCTGACTGGCGCTCAAGCTCGATCATGCGAACCGGCTCCCAAAATGACGTCCGGACACCGAACTTCGGGATGCCGAGATTATCGAAACACATGCACGTCCCAATGACATTCGAATCCGCCGCCCCGGGAGGAATGCGATCTGCGCCATCAGCAGAGATCGGCAGTTTCGACAAAATGATCGGGAACACACAACTCCAACACACTCCGGAGAAAATCTTCCCAGACAGTACCTCGGCGTCATAACAACCCGGTCCACCCTCATCAAACGCATGCGCCGATGAAGTGGCCAAGAAGAATGACATCACCGCCGTTACGGCAGCCCCGGAGACCTTACGAATGCTCATCACTCCACCTCCGCCGGCTCGCCGTCAACAGGCCCAAGCTCCCTCACCAAGAACACATGACGAGCATTGTCAGCCGTCACCACAACAGGCGTCTTCTCGATGTGCCATTGAAATTCAATATCCGGCGTCATCATGAAGACATGCGAATCCAAACGATCCGTCAGAGCCTTGTAGCCGTCCCAGCTTGCCTCGCCATCCATTTGCGTTGCAATAAGCACCAAACCGGTCTTGCCGGATCCTTCGTGCGAGTTCCTGAAGGCTTCAACACGAGTCATTTCCCTTTCAGAAAGGGGATTGAAGATCAGCATCGTTTGCGTAAACGGACGAATCTGCAACGGATTAACGCGATCTCCCGCCTTGCGAATTGGACGACCGGCCAGATCGAGGAGGTCTCGCTCCACAAGAATTGTCGGATCAATTTCCCGCAAGCGTTCGACATCCGCCGTCTGATAGACCTTGAACTTCTGATTTTTCCAGAATCTCTGAAGCGCCTCTTCCTTTTTCTTCTGCCAGTCAATCAGAGCTACACGCCGCTTCATCTCGTCGATGAGGTTCGGCTCGGCAATCTCCTTGACGTCACCGCGCACCCCGAGATCACCTCTCTCACCGTTTTCGATTTGATCAAGCAACCATTCGTCGTTGTGCAGGCCCGTTACCTTTGCAACCATCGGCGCATAGCGGCGTCCGTTGGGATCTTTGAGATTCATGTCTAACTTTGAAGGAGTACGCCCAACGCGAACAACGGCAGGCACCTGCTGAATGTCATACTCATCAAAAAGCGGAGGGTCGATGATGAGCGAAGCCGCAGGCGTGACGCTCGTTGCCAGCAACTGCATCTTCTTCACACCATCAGGAACATTCATGCCGTCAGGCACGCCTCGCATGACAATGGTCACATCACTGCGGTTCCCATGCCGAAGCATGATGTCCTTGAGCACCTCTTCGGACAGCGAATATGAGACGAAGATGTAAGTCTGTTCTCCCAGCGGATTAGGCGGCGCGATTTCGAACAGATCGCCGCGTAGCTTTTGCAGTTTTTTGTCCGCATCAGGGATCACGGCATAGATTTCCGGGTTGGCATCCAAAATGTCAGCCAGCGCATTGAGCACCGACGCGCCTTGCCCGTTCAGCCTATCTTCCGAGAGCGAATTTACGATGGCTTGGACATCATCGTTGAACTGCTCAGGCGTCAAGCTCTTTGTCGTTCGGTTGACGACCTCGGCAGCAAACTCAGCAGGATCGAAATGTGTGCCCGCCTCGCGCACCGACCCAATGTACTCAGGCACACCCGTGCTTTCATCCTCCGTGTTCATAGAACTCGCTCGGCCAGTCACGGCATTTAAGATTTGATCATGACCAGAACGAATGTCGCGAATGATCTCGTTGTAGCCCATGCCTGCTCCTGCTTCATTCGCATTGAGCTCAATCTCGTTGACAATATCCGCAAACTTGCCGCCCTCCTTAATGGCTCTGGCAGCGGAAGTGCTTAGTGCCGCCTCATCAGCCTCATCATTTCCCGTGGCCACTTTCTGCGCATCGCTTGCACGAGTTTCAGAGACTCCTAAAAGGAAACTGACGGCCCGATCAATTCTCTTGCCCACCGTATTTTCTGAAACGGATTTCAGCTTGCCCATATCCGGGAACATCTCCAATACGCGATCTCTAACTTCATCAGCATCAGGGAGACTTTCAGGCTTGAGATTGATCGGAATGGGCTTGCGCGGATCATTCCGAGGATCCGTTTCAAACGCTTGCTTCGGAGCTTCCTTCAGCATGGCATCAACGGCAGGCTTATCCATTTCGTCCAAAGAATTGTGCTTCGCAGCGGCTTTCTGCTTTTGAATCCATTGCTCCTTGACGCTGTTCCCAGTGGAATCCACTTCTGAAGATCTCAACTGCTTTCGCTTGCTCATGCGAACCGACGTCTTGGTGCGCGAAATCGGTCGCGCCTCCACCGTAGCTTCCTGCTTCTTGACGGGAGTCGTATCAATGCGTCTTCCGTTGCCGTCATAGTAAACGCGCTTGCCGTTTTCCATTCGCACGCCAACATTCGCAGCATCAAGCCTAGCACTCACCTCAGGTGAGAGACCGGGAACCACGAACTCCTTGGACGTAATAGGGCCATGCTCTTTGACGAACCGCTCCGTTTCCTCACCTTTCTCTTTCCACACGTCCAGTTGGGTTTTCTTGCCTTCCACGCTCTTTTTATGCGACTCGTAGGTATATCCCTGCATCTTCAACCCATGGAAAACAATCGCATTGGCTCGTTCACGATCCTCACGCTCTCGCCACGTGATTGGCCTTCCGTTTTCATCCACTCCCGCAGGACCGGTCATGCGAACATTCGGCTGAATATGAGGCACCACAATCTGAGCTCTGACGCCGCCTCGATGCACCTCCCCGGAGATGACAGATCGTCCATCGGGAAGTTTTTCAATAGACATGGCCTGATTCCCCTTCAGAGGCTTCTGGCCATTGTTCAACATGTTCGCCCGTCGTTCCGCAATGGATGGAATTTCGACATCCGAAAGTGACGGCCCATCCCGAAACATTGACTTCGGCTCTGCGGCCTCGACGACCGCAACGACAGCCATTGCGACCGCCGCTGTCAAGAGTTTTCGATTAAAAGATGACATAAGCCCTCGCCACAATTTGATCTTTCTTAATCGGTCCCCAATAGCGCGAATCAAACGAGAGGTACTTCGTACCCATCATCCAGTATTCGTCATCCTTCAGGATCCGCGAGCCGTAGAACTTCTTGCGTTGCTCATCCGTCATGCCGCGAAGATGAGGCATCCCCGCGGCAACCTTGGTGCCATTAATCCACACGGTATCGTCATCATGGATTTCAACCGTATCGCCAGGAATGCCGCGAATGTATTTCCCCACGAGCGAGCCGTCCTTGATGATCGGCGCGGCCTGTTTCGATGTGTAGGCATAGATCTTGTCGCGCTTGATCTCCTGATCCTTCAAGTCGACAAGAAGGAATCGCGCATCCAGACAGCGCAAAATCTGTCTGTCCCAAGCGATGCGGTAGTTGTCGTAGAACCAAACCTCCGCTCCTACTGCGAGTATCGAGAAAACCAGCGTACTGAGAAGCCAACGAATACGCTGCTTGGGGGTAGCTTCAAGAAGAGGAGCGGCCCATCGAAGGCACATTGCCTTAATGCTGTTGAGCATCGCCCTTCACTCCCTTCAACAGATTCGGAGGCGTATAGCCGCTCGGCGTGTTGTCCATGTCCGGCGCTCCTTCGATCAAATCGGAAGGCTTCTTCATGTAGACATCGGGAGCCGTAATGACCATGCGACTGTCCAGAACGATGTAGCCGTACTCCTTAAGCATGGCAATGGCGCGTCCCGTGTTCATGAAGGCCGACGCATCGCCTTCTCCGCTCATCTTCGTCACGGCCATGCCGAGCTTGACCATATCGACCACCGCAATCGGAGCGGGCTTTTCCACCACAGGCGGAAAATAGTGAAAGTAGAGAAGCGTAGCGGAGAAAGCCGCAATCGCCGAGACCAGGCCGGTTGTCACCAATGCACCCAAACCGCTGCCCGGCACGATGGTTTCGGCATTCGTCGTACTGTCTGTCATGAAAAAATCCTTCAGGTGACGGCTCTTGCGAGCCTAACCTCGTGATTCTTAAACAGACCGCAACAACAGTTGGCAGACTAGAAAGCAGGATTTGCTACCTGGAAGCAAACTCCTGTCGGCCTGCGACCTGTGGAATAGCGTTCCACTGTTTCCTAGTCGGATTCTCACCGCTTGGACAACGAGAAATATTGTAATTTTTACGAACCATACTCCAATCATTGGAATCTTCGGAGCGATTTGTGTAAAATTTACGTAACAGCAAGACAGTTTGAGCGATTATACCCTCCTATTCATCGCTGTTGAAGGTTCGCCGTGAAACTGTCTTCCCTTGTTGCCCTCAAAACCATGTCGTCGTCGCAATGCCGCGATGACTACGCCGTTGGGAAATTGACCCGATTTGAAGTAATGTTTCGTGATTACCTGAACGGCCAGATAGACTGGCCTCTTTTCAAGCCAAAAGACATCGTGCATCTTCGCGAGAGGTTCAACCTAACGCAGGAGGCTTTGGGAACGCTTCTTCGCGTCTCTCCCAAAACCGTTCTTCGCTGGGAAACGGACGGGGAAACCATTCCTAATACGGCACGAATCGCGCTCTGCACCCTCGAAAAGCTCGGCCCCGGCATCTTTGAACTGATGAATCCGGAGATTGATCAGTACGACCTCATGGCCACTTCCGGACGTTCGGATGACCTCGTGGGCGACCTTGAAGATTCCACTCATTACAACCTTCGAGCCCAACGCCTGCGCGAAGCTGCGCCAGATCCGTTCGATGCCAAGGCTGTCGGAGAGCTTCGGAGCCGTCTGCGCATGACACGCGGAGAATTTGCAAAACTCCTCGGCGTATCCCAAAGCACCACAGACAAGTGGGAAAACGGCTCCATTCAACCCAAGGGACCCGCTCTCACAGTTCTCAAAATCCTCTGGACAAAGGGCGTCGATGCCCTGCCCTAACACCCCAACCTCACTTCTCTGCTTCAACGAAAATGAAAAAACTCGCTCTTATTGCTTCGCTCGTCTCAACCCTTCTGGCAGGTTGCGCCACCAACAATAACGGCCTGCCCCCGGAAGAACAGCACAACAGCTTCCCTTACACCGAAAACATCTCTCGTGCCAACAACATCAACTGGGTTTTCTGGCAGGGTGGTCACAGCGACATGGTCGCGCCGGAAGGTTTTGCTTCTAATGACGGCTCTTTGTTGCTTGACACCGCGGGCTGGGCCAGTAGCATCTATTCCGCTGCCGGCAGTAGCTTCCTTCCCGGATCCAGCAGTGTTGGCACCAGCATCGGGATCGGCTTTGTTCTGGCACTGACCTCCATGAAAAATCCGTTCTTCAACTATGATCAAGCGCTCATGGGCTACCTGCCGGCACAGGATGCATCCAACAACAATGAAGCACAAAAAATCATCATCGACCGTGCGCTAGAGAGTTTCGGGAAAGCCTTCAAGGCCCTTTATCCCGATGCAGAAATCGAGATCCGCACTGACAAGGCCGACGCCTGGGTCTACACGGGCAGCGTTGACCTTGTTAGCGATGAACTTGGTTGCCATTACAACAAATGGAGTGACCGCAAGCGTTGTGCCATTGAAATCCTGGGCCATGGCATTGAGGAGAAACCTCGTATGACCTCCGTTGCCCTTGGTACTCCCTTCGAGGCTTGGGTAGCTGACAGGTGGAGCATCAGTCTCAATTTCCTCGGCGGCCAAAGCCAGAAGATTGATTGGCTCAAGGTTGCAGCCGCCGTGACGCCGTATCTGCCCGAACACACCTATGCGTCCATCGTCAGCCGAGATCTTGGCAACCGGAAATACTCCGCCCCCTTCGTGCTCGAAAAGAATCGCATCAACTATTTCGTAATGCCTGCCGAAGTCCTCAAGAAAAACAATGAAAAGGCCAAATAACCAATTCAGAAGCGTCCTCAAGCACAAGCGCCTTGAGGAGGCGGAGGAAACGTCACCATGTCCTTTCTCAACAAACTCTTTTCGTTTTTTCACGGGGGCGACTCTGCATCCGATACCTCAACGGATCCCGCTTACGCATACTTGCCGGACAACATTTTTCATGGCACATCTGTAGACCCGACACGCCATGACAATAGCGCGACTCACCCAGTTGACACGGTAAACGATCCAGCCTACGCAGCCTTGCCGGAGAATGTTCATCACGAGGAGGAGATGATCGCTTCGGTGACGGATGCCACCGACGTCGGATGGAGCAACACCGACAGCTTTTCAACCTCGATCTTCGACGATTCGTTCTCTAGCTCTAGCTTTGACGATAGCTTCGGATCTGGGTTCGACTCAGGATTTAGCTCTGGTTCCAGTTTCGGAAGCGATTTTTAAATCCCAAGACAACAGGGCTTCCTTTTGGGAAGTCCTGTTTGCTTATGCAGACTCAACGACGGGCAAAGCACTCAACATAATCGTGCCGGTCAACCGGAACCAGACCGCACCAAAGATAGCGGCGTGAAATACGAACTCATTCGGACAACACAAGGCTAGACTTTCGTTGGTCAGATGTGGGCAACTGCCCTTGCATGCGGACAACACCAGGCACTTGTCGCATGCCGGTCGATGAGTCCATCGCGTGAAGTAAGGATTCCTCACCGCAGGTAAATTTGAAAGGGCTCCGATCTGAAATTGCTTCGTAGGACGATTCTGGCAGGTCCCGATCCGACCATACAGATCCACGACCATGACTTTCGGGTTCATGCTATCGCATCGACCCTCAATGCGATCCGCCGACACACGGTTGATGAGATACCTCATCAAACCCAACGCACGCCACTCCAACGACTCCCATTGCCCCTCTTCTTGAATCAATGCCTTGAACACCGCCGAATCCAACGTTCTCGCTTCTTCTGGCGTCAGACAGCACGCGTCGTTTGCAGCACCGTCATTTGTGACAACACCTTCGAAATAAAAATGCGCCTCTGGCGAAAATTGAGTGGCAAAAAAATGTTTTAAGGCGAACAGATCCACATTCTGGGGAGAAATAACGACACAAAAGCCCATCGGCACACCTGCTGCCTGACTCTGTTCAAGGAGATACAACCAAGCCTCCTTGATTTCCGGCACGGTCAGTGGGTCGACATCATCACGCAAGTCAAATCCCGGACCATCGTGTGAAATGATAACAGTCACGCAATGAGCCATGAGGAAATCCACTTTTTCCTTTGTCAACAATGATCCGTTGGTGACCATCTTGACCAGAACTTCGTCTCCCCAACGCGACCGTATTTTAGGAAGAAGAACCTTGAGCGTCTTCCAATACACCAGAGGTTCGCCGCCCCACAGCTCAACTTGACCATCTGGCGCCAACTCAATGCCTTGTTCATCCAAGATTTCGAAGAATGCGTCTACCGTCTGTTCGTTAGCGACTCTTACCCCGCCATCACGATAGGCATTTTGCATGCAATACTGACAGTGATAATTGCAAGCCATTCCCAATTGAATCTTGAGCGTTTTCAGTCGGCGGCTTCTCCCAATGATCGGCTCATCTGGCGAGAAATCCTTGACAGTTCGATCCGACAATTTACTCGTCGGAAAATCAGCGTACCTTTCATCCTTTCTGAAATCGACAAGACCTCCTTCGGCATCCCAAATTTCATTCGTCTGATTGTCGTAAAGGTATGATGCCTGCTCTTCCAACTTTCCAGGCTTGGCACACACGATGCGATATTTCATCTCCGAAGATCCTTTCCCGTTTCACTACCTAGCCACATCCCGACGATTTTGATTGAGGAATGTCACCCCCTGCATGTGACCATCCAACACCGTCTTCATTGCTTCCTGCCAGTAAACTTTTTCCGCCTCACAGCATCGGCGCTGCCCTTCCGACATGGGATTCAATGGACAACCATGCCTGCATAAATCATTGATCTCACAAGAAAGGCATTCCGTCTTCATGGCTATTGCTTTCCTAAAGTAATCATCGTTCGAAGCCAACAAACGTTCATAGCCGTCAGTCACACGCCCGATCACGCTTGCACGATTGTGGCAGGCGTGAACAAACCCCTCAATATCTACATTCATTTCGTTTCGCATTGGACAGCATTCTGGATACCATTCGTCGTCTAGTCCCCGCTTTCGTCTCTCAACTAAGCGCTCGACCCCAAATACACCTCTTCGAAGTGCTACCCGTGCTGGAGTATTTTTATCTCCACTAATAAAGTCTGGAATGAAATTCATACGGCAACGGCGTAAGTTGCGCTGATAGGCTTGGAGATCAAAGTCGTAAAGATCAGCATCCATGTCAAACGTACACTCAAGGATGTACTGATAGTAAAGAGTGATCTGCCCCAACCTTTTTTCTATGTAAGCAGCCAAGGTGTATGGATCAATGTTGTAGGCATGAGTTGTAATGCCAATACAACGATGCTTAACCTTGTTAAATCGCTCGCAGAATGCTGGATCATCTAAAACGTTAACCCCTCTCACCTTCGCTGTTAATGGGCCATCATTGCTTATGGACAGGTTTATTTCGTGGGCATTTATGAAATCGACGTGTTCATCCTTAAGCAACACACCATTTGACATGATCCAATACGAAAAGGCTGAGTCACCTAGTTTTTCAACGACCTCTTTAATCAAGTTCCAATAAAGCAATGGTTCGCCGCCCCAAAAGACCAACCGCTTTGGGTTATGGGCATAGGTTTCTTTTAAATATTTAAGGAACTTCCAGACATCTTCGTGAATGGTTTTGTGTAAGCGAGGCATCGGCACATCAGTCTGATAGCAATGTCGACACTTCAGGTTGCACGCAGGCCCCAGCATGAGATACACCTTACTAATGTCTGATTCTTCTGGTTTTTCGATGCTCACTATCATTCCCCTTTTTCGTTTTCTTTATGAATGGGCACCACTTTCTGTCTTCTCAGTAGGAATTTAGGGAGTGGGTCGATACGTTGAATAATTGTCCCCGTCAAGAGAAACCACGCGACAGTAAAAACACCGTAATGGAACGCCCAATCGTTTACACAACAACGAGCCATCGCTTGATCTGATATATCTGGGCATCCCCCTTTACAAGCACCAAGCACCAAACAATCGGCACAATCTGGACGAAGTTTCCAGTGCGTGAAAAAAGGATTTTTTATCGCTTCGTATTCTGTCAAGGATCCAATTTTGTGCGTGGACGCGGATCTATTTTGACAACTTAAGATGTTTCCCTGAATGTCAACGCATAAAACAGACTCGTCAACAGCATTGCAGTGATACCTAATGCCTCCAGGTGGAATTTGATGGACTAAACGCCCCATAAGATTGAACACGCGACGCTCTAGCCCAGGCCACTTCCCAGGTTCAGTCACGACAGCACGAAGCATTGACCACCGCAATACATTCGCTTGTTCTTCGTCAATAATACTTTCCTCATGAAGATTTTCAGTTTCTGAAGCGGCACCACCAAAGTCCAAATGTACGTGGGGCGAGAAATACTTATCAAAGTAGCCACGAAGTTCAAATAGATCGCAATTGCCTTGATGAAGCACTGCAAAAAACGACATCGGAACACCAGCTAGACGACTTTTTTCATGTAGGTTCAACCATTTTTCTTTGGTTTCTTTATCAAACAAAGGATTGGTTTTATCTCTCAGTGCAAAGCCTGGTCCATCGTGTGAAATATGCACCTGTACACGGTATTTTATTAAGAAATCCGTGATTTCATCTGTCAATAGAACGCCGTTTGTGAACAACGAAAGTCTTATTTTTTCGCCAAACATCGCTCTTAATTGTGGCACGAGACTCTTTAAAGCCTTCCAATATACGAGCGGCTCCCCTCCCCATAGATCGACCATTGCGTTAGGGTCTAAATGGATACCAGCCTCTCTGAACTTCAACAAGAAAGCATCTATCTCTTCCTTTGAAGGAACTTTTATTGCGTCAGCTCGGTTTTGTGCTTGTAGACAATATTTGCATTGATAGTTGCACGCTAAACCTAGTTGGATACTCAACTTTGATATGGTTCTCGACTTGCCAATCAATGGATTTTCTTGAGAATAAGGTGTGATTTCCGGTTGTAGGCTGTAGTCTTGAATGTTTGCGTCACGGAAAGTTTTGTCTTTTGAAGCAAAAGCCATCACAGGTTCGTGATAGCTCAAACGAGGGTCTTTTTTACATTCTTCAAAAGACTGGCGCACGCCATTCAACATGACCTGATGGGTTTTTGTACAAAACTCGTACTGTACCATCGAATTGGGACGCTCCAGATCAACGCAATCTAATTTGATAAGCATGACGACGAAGCCTTTTACGATTTAGTTGCCTCGAATTGACGCATGACATCTGCAACGGACGAGAAGAAAACAGCTAAGAACTGGCACTGTCTTTCAGCAGGGATGCTCTGAGACTGTCGTGGGCAACAGAGATTGCAAAACGGATACCACGCACACTCAACACAGTGCTGTTTATTCTCAGTCACCAACTGATCGAAATGTAGTTCAGCCCTACGATTGATGTCTTGGCATAAATCACCGATTGTCCCTATTTGAGCAACGGCATGATTACAGAACCACACACGACCGTCGAGATCGACATTCATTCGACCCCCTTCAAAGCCGTGATCACGGCCCTTGCGCTTATTTTCAAGCGTGTCGTAATAGGCGAATATATATCGACGATACAATGCTGATTCCCAATCTTCTGACGTGAAATTACCCCGCAAGAACTGCTTCAAAGCAGCTTGAGCCATTCGATCACAAGTTAATTTCCAAGCCGGAAGATCGTAATTCAAAAGTTCCAAAGGGGTCGATGGATCTACTTCCATAAAGGAAAATTTAGTTGAAACAGGCTGACCAAACGCTTGGTTAACTTCAGCTCTCAATTGATAAGGATCCTGACAATAAGCCGACAACACTGCATCAATCGTAAATTGATTCAATCTGAAGATTCTTTCTAGCAAAACCATATCTTTTAGGACATTCATCGTTCTCGCAGATTCAGATTGATTTCCATCCCAAGAAATATTTACTCGTACTTTGTGTTCATTAAAAAACTGGACGATTTCATCGGTCAACAGCGAAGCATTCGTGACGACACTCCATTCAATGTTGGACTCTGGGACTTGATGAATCACTTCTTTGATTGTTTCAAAGTAAAGGAGCGGTTCGCCACCAAAAAACTGGATCTTTAGCGGCGCACGTTGACCAGCATGGCGAGGACGGCGTTTTGCTTGATTAGACAGGAAGGTAATCACCTCTTGCGAAGGGTGTTTTGAAATTCGTGGATGAGATAAATTCTTTTGGATGCAATATCGACACTTAAAATTGCAAGCCATCCCTAAAATCAAACAAATACGTTCTAGTTCAACAAAAGAGTGCATGGTAATTGCCTTTAGCTTGGCGAGAGGAAACAACCTCTCTTTCAAACCGTATGAAAAGAGAGTAGGACTTAATTCCAGTGCATCGGAAGATGGGTGCTAAAAAACTCATAAACCTCATGAAGTCGCTTGGCCAAATAGCAATCCACTTCATGTGTATTAGACAGATAACACCCCCCATGACACTCCTCAAAAATCTCGCATTCACGGCAGGCTTGAGAATCACTATAAATATGCGGACTTATGGATCCGACTGGATGAATGGGGATAGTTTTCTTGAACAGATTCCCACAAATATTCGAAGCATCAAAATTGTGATGACATTGGTAGATGTTGCCATGCAGATCAATGGACAAGCTGTCATCTCGGACGCACTTACTCCCCTGCCCTTTGGCAACTTCTCTATTTCGATCCGAGAGTAGTTGTGAACATTGCCACCTCGCCCAATCGTCCCCGCGCAAAGCCAATCCCATCACGTCGTAAAGCAGATGGTCACAAAGCACGTCTACGTCTGATTTAGTCAAATAAAACTCGGGCGTACAACCATCATTCGCACGAACAAAATGCAAATAAAGACGAGGCTTGAAACCGAACTTCTCCTCTAACGCGTAAAACCTTTCGCGCAGATCCCAAAAGAACAACTGATGATGGTGAATAATGGCACTCAAAGAGAAATGATCGAGTTGGAATATGCGGGTCATTTGATCTTCACTGAAATCCCAATCATGCGTTGAAACAGTCGTCCAAACGCGATGACTATTGACGTATTGGACATACTCGTCAGTCATCTTTTGGCCATTCGTTGTGATGAAGAATCCTTCTTTAGGAAAGATGCCTACGACTTCAAACAGATCTAATACCTGACGAATATTCCGCCAGTAGATCATAGGTTCTCCACCCCAAAAGATGATTCGCTTAGGCATATCGCCCTTCAGGTTGAGTGCTAATTGTTCGGCAAAAAACGTTAAATCGGCAGGTCGATTTGCAGGAACATCTATCCCTGTTTGCAAACAGTATTTGCATTTCATATCGCAAGCGTTACCGATCAAAATATTGAGTGCCTGGTATGCCACTCTCCTTCCTCCTTACAGGCACGAGCACGTTCGTAGTTATTTAATTCTGACAATAGCTTCAACTAAAGATGGATTGAAGCGATGACCAACCTTCACTCTCATTGATTCTCCAGAATTAAGGCCAAGAGCCGTCACTCGAAAACGTCCTCTTCCATTGGTAACTGAAACTCGTTTATGCGGCGCATAACCATCGACAGCTTCAATACGCCATCCGTCCCAGGAGACATCTTCTGCGACCTCTCTTGTTTTCCCATCCAGAACTTCAAAGGTATAGAACACCGTCCCGTCTGGATCAATCTCATCGTGGTCTGGGGTCAGTTTGTAACTCAAAGAAAGCCACTTGGAACGCCCTCCTTGCATCACATATTCAGCACTCTGAATGACACCTAAGTCTTCCAAGTTACTTATGAATAATGTTGTAGGCGCTGTGGTTATTGATCGAGCACACTCGGTTAATGGTGCTTGTGGGTTTCTAACCCACATATCGAAACACCAAATACCCCCTAAATGTCTTATCAGTTCGGCAGTATTGCGTTGAGAAACACCTGCTAGCGCCCCAATTGGATCAATCTTCAACCCTCTCGAAGGATCGAAATAAAAGGCAAAATGAACGCCGGGGGTCCATATTCTTTGGTATTCAGGTACCGTTTTATCCAAAATTATTTCATTGGTCACTACCCAAAATACTTCTTCGATCTTATAAAAAGTCTTTATGCTTGCAGGATCAAAATGGGGCCTACCTAATTCCTCAGTCGTTAACAACTGAGAGGCTTCACAACGCGTCCAGTGCTGAGGCAGGTCTTCTTTAGGAACCGATTGAAGGAATCGCAATGCGGCTCGATTTTCATCAATCGCAATGTTTACGCCTTCAACCGGCAATGAATCGACTGTTATATGCCTAAAGTATCCCATTTACTTCTCAGCACAGCTTGTCAATGCCTCGCACGAACTTCTTGTACTGCATTTTCTTTCGCAGAGCTTTCGCATCGAGGTTTTCACACAGACTGAAACGATCAGCTTCTTTCAATAATTCAAGTTGCTCTGGATTACGTACTATTCCACTCTGAATAATAATTTTCGTTAAGACATCAACTTGACCTTCCAAATAAGAAATCTGCTTATGAAGATCAATGTGACTCAACTGTTCCTGACGAGCAATGTTCGCTTCAATAAAGTGTTTGACTTTTGAGGAATACGTTGTAAAGGCACTACCCGAATTTTGTTCATCTTTCACGATGATGTTTTTAAACCCAGGGATGTCCTTAATTCTTCCACGCAAGTAAACCAACGCTTCGGAGTCAGTCACAACGACACGCCCTACGTAGTATTCAGGCGCATTATTTAACCCACCTAATGAGTCAGAATCGTACAGTTGGATACGTCCAAGACCAGGATGGTAATAAAAGCTTAATTGTGTCCAAGGATCCAAAGGCACAACCATTCTTGTCTTTATTGGGGCACGTCCATTCATGATGGCTTGAACCCCGACGATCAAGCCTGTAGCCCCCATACGCACGTCATAGCTAAATTGCCCGAGACCTTGCATAGCAGATGCCGTCACCTTTTGCTGGACAGTAGGAATGGGCAACAGATCGACGTTTTTCACAGTGGCAGGCTCTGCTTTCGAAGGTGGCATTTGCTTATCGTCAGCTTCTTCTGAAGGTGATGATTTGTGATCAACATACCTTCTGTGCATCAAAACAACTTCCATCGCTTTCTCCAATTACAACATTTGACACAACAGAACAGACGTTCCATCTTCCGTCATACCCCAATTGCCCTCGGCAACAATCAACGTATAAGTTGGTGTGTCCTCCGGCATTTCAATACACTCAAAAGCCTCAGGATCAACAGAAATCATCTTGTCCATCCACGGTTGGATATAAAGCCCTTTGATGCCGGACTTAGCAGTTAATATGTCGTGGCACATTCTCTTTCCGACTTCGCTGTAAACCACTGGTTGTCCATCTTGTAGGACAACATGATCTTCCGTAAGAACAACATCCTTACTTCCTTTAGGACAAACTGCTTTGCGTTTTCCCAACTGACCATGCACGATGGCCACTACGGTATGCAAGCCATCCAAACCAACCAAACGATCTCCAACAGCAACTTCAGAGACATCCTTAACGCCTGTCGCCGTCTTCAATGTTGCTTTGATGAAACAACGACTGTCATCGCCACAGTTGCAACAGTTGGAAGAGCAGTTGCAATTACATTGCGTCCAAATTGCCGCATAGCCTACTGCTTCAACACGACCATATTGATCACGTTTCACAGCGGGTACATTCTTTGTATACCACTTACGGCCTGGCCTCGATCCTATCGTTTCAAGAACCCCTTCACCGTAAATTACTCTTGCGCCTATCACAGGCATACCTGCAATTTCATTCTTGTTAATGAAATCAACATAACCACCAGAAAAAACAGGTATTTGTGATGCGTTCGGATTATGTTGCTTTCTTAACTCGTAGCCGTTCCAACGAATTGAGTTTCTTGCATCCCCTCCATCTGTATCGGATCCTGCATGATTAGGTCGATTCGCCAAAACGTTGTAATCACCAGAATAAGCCACTGGGTGCAGGGTCGGCGGTGGAGGGTTTTCAAAGCAATCACACGCCTGCGTACCATCCCCGCGTGGCGAGCCACCATTTGGACAAACAGCATTGCAATCTGGTGCAGGAAGGCACGAGCAATTTGCATCCGAGGCTTCAGCCGTTTTGCTGGTCATAGCTGCTCCAGCAAACAATGCGCCCAACAGCGCCTTGCGGCGACTCATCCGGGTGTCACCCTGCGACTCAACCTTCGACGGTTCCGTTGACGGTGCACTCATCGAAGAAGTCTTCTGCATTTCATGATTCTCGGTCATATCGTAGCGGGGGACTTCTCTCGAAATCCCTCTCTCCTATTGGAAGTAAAAGATGTTTTAGCTGAAAATCCGTTGAGAAGTGGCGAGGTGAAAAGCAACTTTTCTCACTTCGTTGGCCACTTTTACAGCCCATACGGACAAGTCGAGGTATTGCAGTTCTGTGCACCCTCCGTCACGTTTCCATACGGGCAGTTTTCTTTGGAACAAACCAAGTTCGGGTTGTCCGTCATCGAGCCCGGTGTACCACCATAAGGACAGTCCTCTTTGCAGGCACCCAGCATGCAATCGCAAGGCGTCTTGGTAACGCCAAGGCTCGAACAAGCAATCGGCTTATTCCCATCCTGACAGATGAAGTTCCCCGGAAGGCACGAACAGTAGTTCTGTTCCATGGCATGTTCACAGATGGCTTGGTTGAATGTGCCGGACTTATCCAAGCAGACGTAACGATTCAGATAAGTCGTTCCGCCGATAATCTTTGCGTACTCCTCCAACGCCTTGATGTAGGCGTCTTGGGAGTAAAGCGTCGAACAGTCGATATTGACTTCGCCCTTCAGGCAACGGTATCCCTGATTCCAATAGTCTTGAGAAGTCCAAGGATGGCCGAGCAGTTCATTGAGCGAGTTCATGTACGCAATCTCTTCGCAGTCGATGAGCGGGCCATTCTTGCGACAAACATACTCGGCGTTGCTCATTTCGCTACAACCGCCGCGCAGAAGCGTCCCTTTGCCAACGTCAAGCGAAATGCACGGTGCCCCCTTTATGCGAAGACCGTCTACGTCCATATCGCTCAAACGTTGCTCAATGCGCTCCAGCGTGTTGAGACGATCCGTCGAGCTCTTCGCATCTCCGTTTGCGGCCATCACCATGGCCGCTTTCGACTGCTTGCCGATGTCGGTAGAGTCGTCTACGCTTGGAATACCCCAATCGGTTGCATAGCCGGTTTCACCCGTAAAGTTCATCGTCGAATCTTTGCCGGTCAAATGATCAAGATCCACCTTGTCTACTGTGACCATGTTGCCGGTCGACATGAGCAAAGCCGTCCATTCGTCCAGATTGATCAGATCCCAATTGATCTTCGTGACGTCTCCGAGCGGGATGCCCTTGCACTTGGGATGTTCAGGATCGCCCCAGTCGCCTAGATCACCCAACAGTTCAGGCTGAGTCGCCTTGATTTGTTCATTGATGATGCGGGAGAGCGGGCTTTGATAGCAGCAGTAAACGCGGTGCTTCACAATGCAAAGTCCGAGTTTCTTGTCTTTGCAGTAACTCCCGATGTAGTGGCAATTCTTCGTATCGCGCTTGCTAACGAGTTCATATTCGGACTGCTCACACTTGTAGACCAACTGGATCACCAAGTCCGCAATCTGGTATGCGAGATAGACCCAGCCCACAAACGTAATCACCGAACCGATGGCTTCGCCAGCCGCCGTACCGAACATTTCATTGAGCGTACTCTGGAACATGTCGGTTTCTGCAGCTGTAGCCCCAGAAGTCCCGCCGACGTTAATTCCAACGCTCTGTAAGATTTTCGTCATCAGCGATTTCATGTACTTCGTGATTTCGCCAATGACCTTTTCTTTGAACCACTCAAACGGCGCAGCCAGATAATCCACCGCCGCATAGATGTTGTCCATCGTGGTACCAAACGCATTGGCCACCCATTCCATACCGTTGGAAATAACCGTAGTTACCTCACCCCATGCATCGGCATACTGTCCAGCCATTTCTTTGGCCAGAACCGTCACGTCATAAGCACCCTCGCCGCCCTTAATGACGGTATTGAGCGCCACAGTAGACGAATGCAAACGTTGTGCGGACATGATCATGCGGATGTACTCACCCACCCCAGGCCCGCCCACGGGTTCACAGCAGTCCTGCCAACCGCCAACGGCGATCTTGCAATAGCCGCTCGTACCGCCAAAGACCGTGCAATTGACATCCTGATTCCCGGTAGGATTCCCATTCTCGTCAAGGCCTGTACACTGCATGTCCTGTGCCATGTATTGCAACGCGTTCATGAGTGCATTGACCTTCCCAAAGTCAGTGCTTTCCGTACGTTCAGCATCAATGCAGTTCTCGCCCAGACAGGCAATACCGTCGCAGTCATACGTTGTATCCGCCGTCACGTCTTCGATCTTGACGTCTTTGCCGCAGTCATAAATGACATCGTTGACGTAACAGGTACCGGTCGTCGAGCCGGTCGCACCTTCCGTGCATTCTGAAGAGACAAAGACGCAGTTCGGATCATCCTTGTACTGTGTACAGGTATTCAAATTGCCGCCAGTATTGACCCCGCCGCAAACTTCTTCGTAAATGGAATTCCCATTGTCGTCAAAGCCTACAAGTACCTTCCAACAACCCGTGTCGCCCTTGTTGAACGTGAACTTAGCATCGACGGAAACCTTACGGCAGAAAGGACTTATGGCCTTAAGCGGCGATTCAGAAAGATGGCGTTCACAAACGCTCACGCCGTTAAGCCATACGCAACCATCCGTGCCAACGTCAGGCATGTCCGTACACTTAACCGCCCCTTCAGCCATGCCGTCTTCAATGCCTAGTGCTGCATCAATGCATCCCTTCGGCTTCCAAATGTCGTTCTTGACGATCTTGCTCGTGTCATAGCGAATACGCAGACGGGAAAAGCCTTCGCCATTGCCGCCCGCAGCGGTACGCGTGACAAAACGAACGATGCCGTTTTCACCGGCGGCGATGATCTGCGGCTTGACATTGACAGCCCCCTTCCCGGGCGTCGGATTTCGGCAAGCGTCATGACAACCGTAGCCGTCGCCATAAACGTCCCAAGCCCACGAAGTCCATCGTTCGCACTGATTCCCATTCCGTGTGCCATCAGGTTCAAAAGGAAATTGCCCGTCATGGCTGTCATAGACGAGTTGCGTCGCTCCGTCAGGGCCGATCCACACTTGATACTCGTCGTCGAAAACCGCATAGTCAATTTCCGCCTTGATGAGCGCGTCCGGATTCACGACGCGGAAGCGAATTTCCTTGACAAACAATGAGCACGAACCACCATGCAGACAGTCGTTGCAAACCGTGCCTAACCAAATCTCGATACATCCCTCGCCGCACGACTTCATGTTGAAGTCGCCATCGACGTGCTCGATGACGCCAGCAGTGTAGTCATGCTGAATCGTACAAGTCGAAGTCTTGTCGATGACTTGCTGGCATTCCTTCAGATCAGCAATATGAACATATTTCGACTGAGTATCCAAAGCGGACTTTGCGTCGCACGTCACGAGATCCTGAAGAACATTTTCCATATCCCCCAGAATCTCCTCCGTCTTGTCGAGAAATTCCTCTTCGCTGTAGTCACCCTTCTCTTTGCGGGCCATATCGACGAGAAGCGCATACACCTCGCCTTCCAAGGTCGGACTATCCGATTCGGAATCTGCAAAGAGTTCGTCCTTTTGCTTCCCGCCGGTTTCATCCATCGCACTGCCGTCGTTGTAGAGATCCTTTTGTTTTTCAAAGTCCTCTGCGGTATGTGCATAGCGAAGTTTCTTGCCGTCTGGCGTCGGTGCGAGCTTGTCCTTATTGATCTGCAGCGTTTCGCCACCGACATTCATGTTGATATTCACGCCGTCGAAGGTGGGCGCATTAGTAACCCCGGCCTTTCCCATCTCCTTGCCGAAGGCATTGGCAGCATGCCCCATATCCGTAATTTCGGATGCGGACGGCTTGTTGTTCAGGTAGGGCGGCGTAACCGTTTCCGCCATGGCGACAGTAGTTGCCGTCTGTGTGAAGCCGATCAGGCCGGCCATGAGGGAGCAAACGGACTTTCGGAATAAGGGGTGCATGAGTGCAAGGCCCAAAACTGATTCTTATGATTCAAACCAATGTGAAAAGCCGGGATGCTTTTCGACGCTGAGTTTGAGCATAGGCAGTTGGCCAACCCCATCTGGCACACTTGAAAGCAAAACTCGCTTTTGAAACCGCTGTGGCGCTTTATGTTGGGCGAAACGAATGGTTTCGAAGGTATCCTGGTTGCCGATCTTTTTTATGTCGTAACACTTATCGATACAGTACGTTGTTACATTACAAGTCCTGAAAAAGCGGGCAGGGTTCAGGAACGGAATTCCTCCGCATCTCCAAAATCCCTGTGCCACACAAGAAAAAAAGGCCGACCGTTCTTGCTGAACAGCGGCCTTTTTCCTCCCTCCCAAGAGCTTTTTGCCCAGATCAATACCGTCGGCGAGCTTCGCGGTCACGAAGAACCGCATTGATTGCGTCCTGAATGCCCATGCCCTGTGACTGGTACTGCTTGATGTCGTTGACATCGTTGGGAGCGGTCGAGTAGAGCAGCTTCTGGAAGTCCGACACGATCAAGCGACCAACGCACTGAAGCTGACCAACGCTCACGAAGATTTCCGAGAAGACGCCCGCTTCCGTATGCACAGACTTGAGCATGTTGAAGGCCCAGTCCTCCATCACAAGCTGATTGTCCTTGCGAACCTGTTCAAGCGTCGTCGGCTTTTGGCCTAGAAGGAACATGTTGGCCGAGTTCGAACTGATGGCCTTGCCCACCGAGTTGCCGTACAAGTCCTGGACGGACTGCGTGGCAATGATGGCTGAACCGCCGTATTTTCGGAACTTGCGGTAGGCGTGTTCCATAAAGACGGAGACTTCGCCTTCCTTCAGGAGGTCCCACGCTTCGTCGATGATGACGATTTTCTTGCGATCACGTTCGCCAAGGAAAATCTCACGCTGAATCTGCGAAATGAGCTGCAGGAGCACCACCTGGCGCAGATGCTTTCGACCTTGGAGTTCGTCGAGTTCGAGAACGGTCAGATCGTTCTTGAAGTTGGCGTTGTTGTGGCCGGAGAAGAAGCGGCCATAGGAAGACTTCGACGTAAATGAGCCCAGCTGAACGCCGACGTCGCGCACGCGAGGGTCCGAATCCCCCAGACAACGTTCGGCGATGAGGTCGATGCTCATGGTCGACGGCGGCATGGCCTGCATGAGATCGAGGTCGCGCTTGCGCTCAAGGTCTTCGACCATCGCATCCGCCTTGCGGCGATCCGAGATTTGCAGAGCCTGCTCGATCTTGTGCTCATAGGCCGCGTTGATGGCATCAAGCGTCCCCTGAACCTGCTTCTTGCCCTCCTCGTAGGTCTCGTTCCAGATCTGATGCATATGGCCCTTGAGAGCCGCGATCTGATAGTCGTCGAGCTTGCCTTCCATGGAAGCCATCGTCGCCACCAGATTCACCACAGCATCTTCTTCATCGTTCCAGTTGACAATGGTCTCGAACGGATTGAGCGAGATCTTGCTTCGGTCTGAGAATTCCACGAAGTCGCCGTCGAGCGACTCGCAGAGCTTCTTGTAGGACTTACCAGCGTCAATCACCCAGACACGAGCACCTTCACTCATGTAAGAGAGAATGATTTCGTTTAGAAGGAACGACTTGCCGGATCCCGATTCGGCAGCAATCACGCCGTTCTGGTTCGTCGAAGAGTCATGTAGCGACAGGCTCATCACCTGCCCGTTTCGGCTCAGGAGTTCCACGTGCGGCGTACCCGTCCCCTTGGCTTCGCCGAAGAGCGGCAGAATGACCGGGACCTCGCGGCTCGTCATCGTCTTGTAGCGCCAGAGTTCGCTGATGGCGAACCGGTCGCAACAAAGCGGCAGACAGTTCTTGAAGATCGGAAGCATCACGTACCGGTCTTCTTTGAGTGTGAAGTGCTGGTCGGACCAGAAGGATTCCGCAGCCGAAGCCGTGGACGTAACTTCCTTTTCGGATTTTCCGAAAACGATCACGTGGAAACTCGTCTTCAGAGGACGAGAGCCGTTGTTGAGCGAATCGTAGATCGTGTCGAACGACTTTTTGATGTCGCCGAGGATCGGATCGAACTTGAGTAGCGGACCGAAGGCCTGGTTGTTGGCCCATGTGCGCTTCTTCTCAAGCGTTCCCTTCATTTTGGAGACATCCGGAAAGATGATATTGCAACAGACGGCATAGTTCTGATGAATGCCGCCGTTGTTGCCGTGCAGGTCGCCCACGTAGTCGATGGCATTGCCGAAGTACATGGCTTCGGGCATCTTCTTGGCGGACAGAACCTTGACGTAGGCATCTTCACCCAACGTGAAAAAGTTCGGATTGGCGATCATGACCCCGGAATCAGGATCAAAACACTGCGGCGGAATAGGCTTGTCCTTTTCCCAGAGCGGTCGATAGCCCTGACGCCATGTCGCACGTGCATTCCAGTTGAGGAACGTATTCACAAAGCGCACATAGCGGTTTGCGTCCATCTGGTACGGCGCGAAGCCGACGGACTTCAGAACGGAGATGATCTTGGTCGCCCAGTCAAGGCAGTCTTCCATATCGTCTTCGCTCGGCTCTTCGCCCGAGAACGGGATCTTGACACTCACGATAAGCTTCAGGTCGACGACGCGTCCGACGTTGAACACCGCACCGTTCAGGGCCGTGCCAACGATTTCCTCATCCGTGTGCTTTCGCAGCCACCTCATGCGCTCCTCAAACACAGGCGTCAACAGAGGATGCTTGTGGTTCATGCGCATGCGTTCGGCAACAAGGAGGGTTTCCTCGATGTCGGGCGAACGGAAGAGCAGGAAGCTCATCGTCATGTTGGAAGGAAAGTTCTGGCTGAAAAGCTGGTCGAGCTTTTCATGCTCCTTCTCGCCGCCGCCCGTGAGCGGCTGGCATTCGAAGCAGAAACCCAGCGTCTTGTCATCGCACATGAAGATGCGATGTTCATTGTCGACCGCCAAGGGCGAAATGAGCTGTTCCGCACGAATGTCGTCCGTCAGCAGCCCCTCGTCCGTAAAGCGCTTGAGTTTGAAAACGTCCATACCCTGACCTCTTTCTGGCCACTTATCTGGTAGTCGGAGCGGATTCGGCCTTGGCGGCGGCCTGAGCGGCATCCGTCGGGGAAACCGTGCTCGCCTTCGGAGCTGCGGGCTCAAGGAACGCCTTCAAATCACGAGGCTTGCCGCGTTCGAAACGACCGTCGGGCGCGATCACCATCGGCACGCCCTGCACGCCCAAGGCGCGGGCGACCGTCAGGGTGGACTCGAAGTTGGTCATGTCGCAATCGCTCTGCTGCTCAAGCGCCTCGATGGCGCGGAAGCCGCCTTGGAACGCCTTGAACTTCTCACCCTGATCCGTCGTCTTGGCGCAGTGGAGCTTCTTGGAAAGCTGCACGGAACGGTCGCCGAGCACCGGGAGGATCACGAAGTTCCAAGTGTAGTTCTTGTAGTAGTCGGGATTGGCATTGAGCTCGCCGACGAGCTTGTGGCACCAGCCGCACTGCGGGTCCACAAAAGCCACCACCTGCTTTGCGCCGGAGCCTACGGAAATGTGATTCACCTGATCAAGCTTGAAGCCGACGCGCTTCAGATCAATGTGGCTCACGGCATCGGCAATGTCTTCAATCGTGGACAGCTCCTTGCGGTTCCAAACGTCTACCATCTTGCCGATGAAGGCAAAGCGACCGTTGTCGACGAGATACATGATCTTGCCGTCCTTGGACTTGATGGCGCGAATGACGTCGGCATCAATGGCCACGATGCGCTCGATGGGCGAGACCTTGGCCAAAGCCTCGCGGGTCTGCTCTTCCTGAGCGTCCACACGCGCCTGCGCTTCAAGATCCTTCTTCACGTCCGGAGCCGGCACACCCTTTTCAGCGGCGATTTTGTTGACGCGTGCCTGAAAGTCTTCAATCGTGCCCGCCGCATAGGACGAGGCCGCCGTAATAGCCGTTGCCGCAGCCACGGCAACCGTAATGAGAGTGTGCTTGAAGCTAGTGTTCATGATGAAGTTTGCCTTATGTGGATGAAAACCGGATGGATCGGTCGGAAGTCCGATGCGCGGTTTTCCATAACTGAAACAGCGCATCGAGGGTGCGGACGTCAAAACGCCCGAACAGCTCTTTGAAAGCCGTTTTGGTGTGGAACCAGCCACTTCCATCGTTACGCCCGCCCAAGGCTTTGTTGCAGGCGGAATCCTTGGCTAGTCCCACGCCAAAACGCCCTGCCGACCTCTCCATGTCCTCTTCGGAGCGGTCGACAGGAACGTTTGTGCTTAGGCGGTAAAGCTCACCGCAAAGGTTTACTTCACAAGGTTGGCAATGTTCATGCCGTTGTCGAGAAGAGCAACCTGAGCGAGGTCAGCACCGGCAGCCGTGGAGGTCACGATGCCCTCGATGACATCCGGACCGTACTGGAGGACGATGGCCATCGAGATGCCGATGACGGCAGCCACGACGGACTGACGAACGAGGCCGAAGGCGATGCCGACGATCAGAGCGCCGAGCGCGATGATGCGACCGAGAACGCCCTGAGACCAACCCTGAATGAGCGTCCAGATTTCTTCGAACTCGGAACCGCCCGGGGTGTTACCACCCACACCGGCGTAAACGGCGGCAGCGCCGGCGAAGAGACTGCAGGCAAGAGCGACCTTGCCGATAGACTTGAAGTTCATGGGAATATCTCCTGAAAACTAAGTTTTAGTGATTGCGCATTTGGTCTCTCTTGAGTTTTTCGAGGCTGTTGTAAGCCTCCTTCTTGGGAGCCTTGTATGCGGGATAACTGCTCGTAGCCTGAAGCGGCGCGAACATCTTGCTGTTGCCACCCTGTTCGTCGCCCGGATAAATCCAGCGACGAGGCTCAATTTCGGTGTACACGAACCCGGGGGCAACCAAATCGCCGTTCGTGTCCACATAGGGCGCGACCCAGATGCGCATGATCTGAGCCGGCGTTCTAATAGGAACCGGTTCGCTCGGCAGACGCGGAGCGACATAGTTGTTGATCACTTCGTCGTTGTTGACCTCAAGCGTCTTGCGGCGAATCACCTTCTTTTCGCCCGTCTTCGTGTCAACAACGTCAATCCATTCTTCGGAAGCCGCCGCCTTCGAAGGCTTGCCCGCACCGACGCCTACGGCGTAGCGGCTGTTTTCATCTTCCTCAACGGCGAGCTCTGGATTCACGTCCTCGGCGCGAACACAGTCCTCGCACTCCTCGTTGTAGGAGCCGTCCTTCTTGCCGACGGGAGACGGCACTACGCCGTCATTCGTCTTTTCATAAACGTCGCGGGCGGAGTGACAATAGACAGACCCCGGCATGCCCGTACAAGCAAATTCCTCTTCACCGACCCCAATGGAGCCGCAACCCGAGAGCATCGAGCTGAAGAGACCGGCCACGGAGACCGAGAGAAAAACACGTTTGAAATTCATTTCCAATTAGCTCCCGGTATGGGTGGGATTCTTGGCGACTTGGGTCTGAGCCGTCACGTTGAGCGTCGTACCCGTAATCACCACGACATCGACCTGGCGGCCCGCGTTGATTTCAACGACCGGAACCATTTCATCGGCCAAGTCCATGTAGAACTGAGCGACGCGGTCAAGCGAGTTCTGAAGACCGGTCGCAAAGCCTCCCTTGGCCGCTTCCGTACTGAAGTTCTTCTGGTACTGCACCTTTGAGTCTGCAGTCGTCGAAAGCACCGACACCTGCGAATAGTCAAAGGCTTCAGACATGCCGGACAGGAAGCCGGCGACCATCGTGCGGGCGATCAACTGCCCCTGCTTCGACACAAGTCGTCCCTTGATACCTTCCTTGCCGTCCTCACCCGAGACATAGCTGTTCAACTTCGTCTGAATGACACCGCCGTCGTTTCGAATGCAGGAGAGCGTTTCGCCGCGAAGTTTGGCGCGCTCACTCGCCAGTTCGCCTCGACCGCCCACCAGAAGGAAACACTCGCGCACGTCAGACGTATAGCGGTTGGGCAAAATCGCATGCTTCGAAAGACGAATCAGGGAGGGCGTCGGGTTGTCGTACGACCCCTTGCCCGTCGGGAAGTCAGCACCGGTGATGAGCGTGCCGGTGAGAATCGAGCCGGCAGGGATGTAGGCCGTTTGCGAGACCTCCTGCGCCTGCGTTTCCTGATCGGAAGCTGCTTCTTCCTCCTCTTCACCCTCTTCGCCCACGATGCCGATCCGCACCGCGCCGTTGCGCGATGACGGACGGGTTGCGCCCTTGCCCTTGCGGCCCATGAGCTCGGCTTCCATCTCGTCGCCCATCAATTCACGGCGCTTTTGCTCGCGAACCTGAAATGGGTCGTCGATGGATTGATCACCCTGCCCCTTGGCAGCGGCCTTGCTCTGCTGATCGATGCGGACCTGCTGATCCTTCTGCTGCGCACGCAACGTGTTGATTTCGTTACTCAGAGCATCAAAGCGCTCGCGCCACATACGTTCCTGAGAGGCGTCGGTCTTCTCCGCCGCACGCTCCTTCTCAAGGCGCTCGATCTGTTGCTGAAGCTGACGGTTTGAACGGTCAAGGAACTTGATGCGACCCGCCATGGCTTCAAGACCCATGTTCTTGTTGCTCTGGTCCGTGATCACATTGACCTGTTTGTCCGTCTTAGCGTTCCAACGCTCCTTGACGCCCTCTTCCGTGCCTGCCAGCGACAGGTACAGCACGCCGCCCAAGGCGGCAACCGCGAGCGCTATAACCGAGAGTTGCTTTGTTCTCGGCGACATCTTGGCAAGCGCATTAGTCATGTTGAATGCCATCTCACTCCCCCATCAGTTGTATTCACGGGGGATGAGCGGCTTGCGAACGAGTTCGTCCGGCACGTCTTCCTGACGCTTCACGACCACGTAGATCTCGGCCTGCTGTCCCGGCTGAAGCACCGAAAGCGGCCAGGTCGTAACGGCAGCCGTACGCCAGCCGCCGCAATTCTGGTTGCGAAACTCAACGGGCGAATCGGCGATGTTTTTCACAACGCCCACATAGATGTCGAGGTTGTAGCCTTCGAGAAGCTGGCCGCCGTCCCACTTGAAGTCAAGGCCGAGATGCTTACATGTCGGAAGCGGGTCCGTGACGCGGATCTTGCGCATCGAATACCCTGACGGCACTTGGCCGAGCGCCACGCCGCGCAGGGCCTGACGAATCGTTTCCACATACGGCTGGGACTGTTCCCAGGCCTGAGCCTTCTTCAGGCCGCCGTTGGCGGCACTGCGGGAATTGAGGCGCTCCACCACATCGGGCGGCAGCGTAAAGCGAACTTCACGCGGCGGAATGGCCTGAGGCACCATCGTGATCGAAAACGCGATGTCTTCATGACCCTTCTCGGTGATGAAGGCCGTCACGGCGGAAGGCGAATCGGTCGTGATGTAGATCACGCCGTCGCGCACGCAGGCTTCGCCGCAATCGCCCTTCTTCTTGCTCGTAAAGAGCGACGTCGAGACGATCTGCGGATTCTTGAACGGCGTCAAAATTCTGTTCGGATGCTCACGCGAAATCGGGATGAAGACGTTCTCGCCCGGCTTGATCGCAATGGTTCCCTTCGTATTGATCTGCACTTGGCCGACCGGCACGGTGTCGGGCTTGCGGCGCGATTCCTCCGCCGCCTTGTCTTCAGCCTTGACGTTCCTCTTCATCTGTTCGACCGCCTGTTGCTTGGCGGCAGGGTCGGCGTTCGTGCGCAGGTACTTCGCCGGGACGGCAACGTAGCCTTCATCTTCGGCCTGCTTTTGGGCCGATTCCTGCTTGGACTTGGCCGTTTGCTTGGACTGCGCATCGGCTTCGGAAACGGTCTTCACGACGCTTTTGACAGCGCTCGTCACCGCGCTTTCGCCTTCGGCAGCCAGTGCCGCATTGCTCGAAAGCAAAGCAACCGCCACCGCCGCAGCAATGTGAGTGAGCTTCATTGGAGTTCTCCTGTTCTTTGGGGCGTTAGAGCTTCGTATCGGCTTCCGTCGTTTCGCGACGGTCGGCTTCCGGCTCCTTGTAGCGAGCGCGTTCCTTGATCTGTTCCTGACGCTTCTGCTCATCGCGTTGCTGGCGCAGTTCATTCTTCTCAAGCACGTCACGCGTCTTGGGATTGCCCAGATAGGTATCAATGGACTTGATGAGCGGGGCGTAGTTCGCAATGCGGATCACAAACTCATAGGTGCGTTCCTCACGCTTTTCGGCTTCGAAGCTCAAGCCCTGACGAATGAAGCTGTAGCCCGTCACGAAGACCTTGCCGGAAGACTTTTCGTACGTGACGCGACGCGGCTCAAAGCGCATCGTCACGCGATCGTCCATCAGCCCCTGAGCATTGGATTCCAGACCTTCGAGCACGGTGTGGTAGATCTTCGGATCCAGAAGCGGCTTCAAACGGTCACCGATGAAGGTCACGTTGCCGGGACTCACGTTGCCGATCAGTTCGGCCAGAGCAAAGCCCCACGCTTCGATGTAGGAGCGCGATGCATCGTCACGCGTCACTTGAGCGTCTTCGGCAAGCGTCCACGGCTGGATCGTCACAATCGTCGGACGCGTGGCCAGAACGGCCACCAGAAAGAAGCACAGGCACAAGAGAACCGTCGTGACCATGCGGGAAAAGTACGCTTCGGTCTTGAGACCGTGGAACGTAGAGAGATAACGCTTTAAGTCCATTTTTTCTTGTTCTTCGTTTACGGAATCAGTCGCTTGATCCACGGGTTGATCATGGATTTGCTACGGGTAAATCCGAAGCCATACCAATAGAGCAGATGAAAGAGGTAACCGTCCGGATGCAGATCGCGGAACTTGCGATAGAAGTGCGCAACGACCAGACCAACAGTTGTGCAGATGAAAACCTGATTGAGCATGATCCCGATACCGAGACCAAGGAGCACCGGCATGCACTCGTCGCTCGACCACACAAGGAGGTAGGGCGGCATATCGGCTCGCGTCGGAATGCGTGTTTCCTTCATAGAAGTCACCAGAAGTTAAAAAACGTGTCGGATCAAACTCTAAAAAATTTGTCAAATGTCACTGACGCGCTTGAAAGTAAAATCTGCTTTCTATTCGGTGCGCGGGTGAATGTCGACTTGCGAATCCTTCTTGCCCGGCCAGATGCAGAGGAGCAGAACGAACAGAAGGTTGATGATCGGCAGCCCGATGACCAACACCCACCACTTCGACCAGCCGATGTCGGACAGACGGCGGCAGAGCGTCATCAGGTAGGCAACGCCAAGTGCGAGTAGCAAGCCGCTCCAGACGTAGAGCCAGACATAGAAAGCACCTGCGGCAAAGAAGGTAAATTCGTCCTCTTCACTCATCATCAGCGCCACGTCGGGGCCAAAGTCGATGGACGCGTTGATGTATTCCCAAGACACCCAGAGAAACGGCGCGATGAGAATCAGGTTCGAGACAAGCCCCGCCACGAAATAGGCAAAAAATTCAAGACGCCCGGCACGGCCTTCGTGGGAGAACTGCCTGCCCAGAAACGAATTAAGCGACATGAGTGACACTCGGAAATAATTGACGGAGCACAGATTACTCAGGTGTCAAGTGCGCCCTGACAGGTTTGAAAGCCGATTTTGCTTTCTGAGAGAAAGAGGGTTCGCTCCATCAAGTCGGCACTAGAATTGAGCGCAAAAAAACCGCCTGAACGCTGTTGCACGCTCAGGCGGTTGTTTTTTTGGCTATTCCCAGTGACTCATACCACCGTCTTGAAAACTTTCCTAGACAGCATTCTCTACATCAACGCAACTCGCGAAATAGCCGCCCTTCTTGAAGGCGTTCATGAGCTTCGCCGCCGGCGGCGGATTGGTCATCTCCACGAGATCGAGGAGCGCATCGACCGTCACCGCCGAAACTGGCTGTCCGTAACTTTCAGAGCATTTCTGAAGAGAACTCTCCACGGCCTTGGCCGACTTCCCGAATCCGCCTGCAATGTAGAGGAAGAACTTGGAAGGCGTCTTGTCGTCAAACTCCTGCCAACAGTCCTTGTAGTAGGTTTTGAGCTTGATCGTGTCGTTGAGCGGCAGGCCGTAGTTCATAGTAGCCTTGCTGTCTCCGAACCCGCATTCAGTCATGCCCGAAGCCCTGATGCGGATGTCCGGATATCCGCCCTCGCGATTGCTTGCCGTCTTCTGGCCGATGTGTTCGGAGAGATCGAAGCCGAGCTTGCGGAAGATGCCCGTCACAGCCTTCTCCAACGAAATGGCCTCTCTGCCACCAGAAGCGGCGGCCTGCTTGATGGTGTCGCGCTCGATGTTCGCTACGCGGTCCCGCACGCCACTGATGAGAAGCCCGATCTCGGCGGGCGTCTTGCCGTAAGTGGCAGCTTGATCGTTGATGAAGGCCTGCAGATTGAAGGCGTAGGGTGCTTCCGTGACCGCGTTGATGAAGTTCGAGCACACCAGAGCCTTCTCGCCGTTGATCTGCTGCGTGGAGCGCGAGCGGATGGATTTGGTCTTCGTGTAGCGCCCGAAGCGCTGCTGCCATGCGGCCAGATGGTCGGGATCCAGAGGTTCGATTCTTTCGTCCATCCAGGTGCAGATATCTCCCTGCACGCAGACGTCCTCATTGAGTTCGAAGCGCTTGTTGTCTTCCGCATCGGTCACGATCAACTGAGCGGACTCAAGATAGTTCTTGGCCGTGTTCGCAATATCTTTGGCGTCCTGAATGCCTCGGGCAAGGTCTTCCTCAGGATTATGTTCGTGATAACGCTTTGGCGTACGCACGTCGTCAACGCTCTCGATCACAGTCGCGAGATCGCCCGTTTCGCGCACTTTGAGAATCTTCTCGACGCAGATATCGTGGCACTTGTGCGTGCGCCCGTAGACCACGGCCACGGCGATGTCAAGACAGGTGAGATAGCCGCCGAGTCTCGGATCCTGCCAGAGTTCGATGAGAAATACGAAAGGCTTCACCTTCATGCTCGGATCAACGCTCACGTTTCGGCCCAAGCCGTAGACGGACGGATACTGCATCCGAAGAAGCTGACAGCGAAGGATCCTCAAGGGGGAACGCGCGTTGATGAGCTCTTCGCCCGCGAAGGTCGACGAGTACCCCCGGTCATGATCCTGCCAAAACAGGCCGAGGCAGGAGAGCTGCGCAAAGTACGTGCGCATTCCGCCCGGATTCTTCACGCCATGGGCGTTTGCCTTGCACTTGAGCCCGAGGTTTTCAAGCTGGTCGTAAAGCTGATCCTGCACGGTCTGACTGGTGGTGTTGCCCGTGCAGGCTTCAAGCAATTGGGAAATCTGCACCAACTTCCAAGCCTCGATCTTGCGAATATTGCGCGGGAACATCCACATCGTGCGAAATTTAGGATTCGGCATACGGCAGTCCCTCCCTTTTTGAGGTTTTGCGCTACAATTCCCGTAAACGTTGCTTACATTAGGGCAGCAAACTTTGCAACGGAGAGCGTTGTGCGCAATAAAGAATTGAAAGTACGTCTCTCGGAGACGGAGTATTCCCATTTTACCGAGGCTTGCGAGAAGGAACAGGTGGCAACGTCTACCAAAGCTCGCGAGCTGATCGTCAATTTTTCCCAGAGCGTGCTGGGCCAAGCTGTCAAGGAAGCGGCTTGTCCGAATGAGGCCGGCGAAAAAATGCCGGTGCTCGTCCCCGGACGTGCGCTTCGTGTGGGCGAGATGTTCTCTGGTCCCGGCGGCATCGGCACGGCTCTTAATCGCGCGAAATCGAAGAACTTTTCGTTCGAGCACCTGTGGGCAACAGATTGGGATGCAGACACGTGCCGTACGTACCAACAGAACGTTCTCAAGCACAGTCCTGAAGCGCTTTCGATCTGTAAGGACGTTCGCGAGCTCGACATCGACGGCCTGCCCATTGTTGACGGATTCCTTTACGGATTCCCCTGCAACGACTTTTCGCTAGTTGGCGAGTCTAAAGGGCTCGACGGCAACTACGGCGGCCTCTACTCCTACGGCGTCAAGTACATCAACCGAGCCAACCCCCTCTTTTTCTTTGCGGAGAATGTGAGCGGTCTAAGCTCTGCCAACGACGGCAAGGCTTTCAAGGTGATTCTCGACGCGCTCAATCACGCGGGAAAGTTCGGCTACAACATCACGGCGCACCTCTACAAGTTTGAAGAGTACGGCATCCCTCAGGCTCGCCATCGTTACATCATGATCGGGATTCGCGGCGATCTTGGCCTCACCTTCAAGGTTCCCAAGCCTTCAGGCATTCAGAAATCCTGTTCCGAAGCTCTGGCCAACATTCCGCCCACGGCAGCCAATCAGGAACGGACCTCACAAAGCAAGACCGTCACGCAGCGCCTTGCCCTCATTCCCGAAGGCATGAACGTCTGGCAGGCTGAAGAAGCCGGCCTGCTCCCGCCCGAGCTTTGCCTCAACGTGAAAGGCGCACGTCTTTCCCAGATTTACCGTCGACTTGACTCCAAGAAGCCGGCATACACCATCACCGGCTCGGGGGGCGGCGGCACGCACGTCTATCACTGGTCCGAAAACCGTGCACTGACGAATCGTGAACGCGCTCGTCTTCAGACCTTCCCGGACGACTTCGTGTTCTGCGGCTCGAAGGAGAGCGTGCGCAAGCAAATCGGCATGGCCGTTCCTTGCGACGGTGCACAGCTCATCCTCGAAGCTCTGCTCAAGACTTTCGAAGGACAGGATTACGAAAGCGTTGAACCCAGCGTCGGAACCTTCGAGGCCGGCAGGTTCACGATTTGATGCGAGACACCCCAAGTGACCAGAGAAGAAATCCATCGCCGCAAGCAACGCGGCTCAAGACCGAGTTCCGGACGCACAGCCGCGAACGAACCGAAGAAAAACGTCACGATCCGACTGACGGCAGAGGAGCATTTGAAACTCGCCGAAGCCGGCGGTTCCGCCTTCATCAGTGAAATCTTGAGAAACACGAGGGTCTACCTTGACCTGACGAAGGACGGCGTTGTCAAAGTCGTCAGCACGCCCAAGTTCCATCGCCGCCGCCGGACGGACGAATCGAGAGTCGATTTCTCCGATTCGGAATGAGAAAGGCCCAAGCTCAATCGCCCTGTTTTCGTCAGCCGAAACAGGGCGATCCTTTTGCCCGCCTGGATGAGTTGCCGGGGCAGCCAAGCCCTCGAAGCTACTCAACAGAGACCCAGCACGCGCTTGAGCCAGAAGACGAAGCGCGTCCACCATGAGCGATGGCGCTTTCGCCAATTCCACGGAGCTTCGGGATTCTCTTCCTGCCAAAGCCCGATCCGATCCCTTCTGGCCAGTTCAAACGCATGCCGATACCTTTGCGCCACGTCTCGCGGCATTCGATTGAAGTAATGGAAATACGGCCACGCAGCCCCTCTCTCGATCATTCGCAGGCAGACGTCTTCGCCATCGCACAAAAGCGCACTTACGTAGCGTCCGTAGATGTCGCGATCTACCGCCGCCACGTCGATGCGCCTGCCCTCGATCATGCGAGCGAGGATGATTTGGGACATGCCTCCAAACGCCTGCTCGGTTTCGGGCGCATCAATCCCGAGAAGACGGAGCTTTACTCGCCGCCCGTACCAAGTCTTCACCCAGATCGAATCTCCGTCGCAGACGTAGGTCACCCTCGCCCGAAACCGCCACGGGAGACTGTGCTTCCGAAAGAGAAACAGTAGCAGTGCAACAACCGATGCCGCCACTCCCAAAAAGCATTCGAAGGGAATGGCCTCAAGCGCCTCCGTCATCACTCGAAGAAGCCCTTCATCTTGCTCATGCGCGCATCAAATACCTGACTGTGCTCTTCGGACCTGTCCACCGCACGTTTGCGGCGTTCATAAGCCGCGTCAACCTCCTCCTTTCGCAGAAGACGATTTTCAAAGACGTAGCGCATCTCAGTTGAGAAAATGATTGGGTTTTCGCAAGTGCCTGCGAACAGCGAAGCCGGGCGTCCCTTCATGCGCGTGACGCGAATGCGCCCGCGCTCGGGAGCTGCCTTGATGGAAACCAGCGACACATCAGATTGCAGGCGTCGGCAGAACTTTGAAAAGCCGAAGCGCTTGGTCAGCATTTCCTCAAGCAATGAGCCCGTGGTCACGCCGATGGGCGAGAGCACCGCCGTCTCCAGAATGCCCGTCTCGGGATTGAAGTCGAGCTGCATGTGGGCTTCGTACGGGAAGTCGAAGCACGTTCCGTAAAACTCCCGCCTGTCCATGTCCTTGGGGTCCGTCACATCGCGACAGACCTTGGGCAATGCATCGCCCTGCGGAATGTCGTCGATCTTCGTTACGCCGACAGTCAGGCTTCCAAACTCGATTTTCTGGAGTCTGGCCTTGGCATAGGTTTCGGCATCGAGCATGCGCTCCTGGAAGTGTGCATTGATGGAGACCATGTAACCCGTCTGTGCTTCGTGAACGGAAACGGTAAACATCGGCGTGTCATAGGACACGCTGTCGGTGTCGTAGATCTCGCTGAAGTACGGGGTACCAGTAGCATCAAGCGTATCCGTGATGCGCTTGGCAAACTGATCCGCCCGCTGTCGACTTTTGAACGTGTAAGTTGCCCCCGTCAGGACCTCGTTCACGTTGGCGTAGCTGAAGATCACCTCATCGCCCTCTGCAAGGAACTTGCTTGTGTTTCGGCAAGCCACACGACCCGAATAGTCCGACCAGGACGACTGAATGCGTCGGCAGTCGGGATGCTTCTTGAAAAGCGAGAACACGTTGTCCTGAAGGAAGACCACATCGCCCAGCCGCAGCTTCCATTGGTCAAAGTGCGCCATGAAGGCGAGGCTCGGAAACAGGAACTTCTCCTTTTCCTTTGCCTCCTCTTCGGCCTTCTTCTCCTTGTTCTTGAAGACGATGGTAGGACGACGAAACACGCGGTCGGCAGGGACCGCCTTTTCAGGCTCCTGCTTCATTACTTCCGTCCCGTTGTGCGTGCGAGCCTCAATCCCCTCCTCGGCAGCCACCGCGTTCGAGGTCAATGCCAAAGTGGCCAAGGGATAAGCACACATGAGGGTCAATGCGAGCTTGTGCATTCGATTTTCTCTCCTTCTCTGCGAAATTTTCAGCCGCTGTCAGGCAACTGTTGCCGACGAAGCTTGCCGAACGTTTTCAAAACAAGGCAGGCTGCACCGTCGGAGCGATTCCAACTACTGTTTTCGAAGTTGGAATCAAAATCACGCTGTATCCGTTTTCGAAACCATGGATGCTGCGGCAACGCCATCCTGGCGGCATCTGCTGAACCAAGAGCTCCAGAAACGCCGGCTTCGTCATGCAGGTTTCGACCTTCGCCCGAATCGCCGTCACGCGATTTCGGCGTCCGATGCCGTTCCAGCTGAGATCTTCGACGAGCTCCAGCAGGTCCTCGAACTGGTCGTTGTTGACAAAGTCTTTGAGCATGCCACCTCCTCATATTCGTTTTTGGATATTGGCAATGGCGAGCATTGCACCGATTGACCAGAAAGCCATCAGCATCGGGAACACAGCGGGCGGAATGGTGACGGGCGCAAAGAAGAGCAGGATCGTCACCACCGTGATAAGCGTCATGCCCGACCTTGCCCAGTGATTCACCACGGGCGAGGTGTAGCCGAAGTCCGTCTGCTTGATCGCACGCTCGTTCCAGCCATGAAAAACGGCCAGAAGCCCGAGCGGCAACCACAGCGGAATGAGCACCTTGAAGAGCGCAATGCGGCGCAGCACCCAAAATCCGAGTTCGAGGAGCGTGAGCTTTCGCTCCTTCGCCCACGTGAGAACGATGTTGTTCTGCTCAGCCAGACGCTCCTCACGCTTGCGCTGCGAAGGATCCTCTGACATCCAATCTCTCAGCGAGTTCTTGTCCAGCCTGTCGAAGCTCTTCAGATACCATCCGTCCGCAATCGCGTTGATGCGCGTAAGCGTTGAATGGCCGAACTGTTCTTCGATCCACTGTCCCTCAATTGCGGAGGACTTTCGGACGGTTTCCTTGGAGACCGTCGCCAGACTCAGGAAAAACAGCAGACATACGAGCAATATGGCCACGCCGAGCGGCCATTCCCTTTCAGAAGACGCCATGTTGATCGACCTCTCTTTCGCGATTGTGTTCCGTTGATGACCTGAGGATCTCGGGGAGCTTCAAACCGGCGTTCAGATCGCCGTAGCTTGTGAGCTTCCCCTTCGGATTCAGGACGGTTATTGAGCGCCCTGCCTCACCGCATCTGAATATGTCTTTGCCAACCGGTGTCAAGTTCGTGGACAGGCCCAACCAGGTAGGTACATAAGTCGGGAGCTCCATCGCTGAACATGGTCCATGCGTTTTGATTGCCTGAGCCTCCGAAACCGAATCCCCAAGCTCCAAAAACGGCACAACGAACTGCTGTTTCGAAAACGGATTTCTGCTACTGCGAACACGGTGACCAGCACTACCAGCATCGGAAGCTTTGGCAGCGGTGCTTGCGCCAACCAACCCAAGTTCATGCTGAAAGTCCACTGCATGATCAGACACGAAGAGGATTGAATAGGTTTCGCCTCTGGCTTTGAAGAGCTCGCTGACCCGCTCGATGAGCTGATCGGCCTTAAGTGCCGAGGCAAGATAGCAATCCAGCTGTTCGCCCCAGTGCGTTTCAAAGGGCCTGCCAACGCCGTCCAAGCGGTCGCAGACGTTCTCATGCGAACCGTAGGCGTGAAGCACGATGAACCGGCACTGATCCGGGGCTCGATCCAAAAGCGCTTCAAGCTCGCCCACCATGGCGAAATCGTCGCCTCGCTTCACGAAAATGCGCTCGTCTGCAGACTTGGCAATGTGCGAAATCGGAAGATCCTTTGATCGCGTTCGCCCCTGCGCACTTACCCAATATGTCTGGAGGCCCGCCTCACGCGCTAGAGCCACGACGTTGTTCTGAGGCTGGACCTCTTCGCCTTCGCTCAGAGCCAGAAGCCTCGGAACGGCTGACATGGTGGCGTAGGAAGGTGCAACCATCTCGTCAACGGTCTTAAGCGGCTTCGACGAGAGAAAGGGTGTCGTCGGATATGGATTCCCGTAAATCGCCAAAGCATCGCTTCGTAGCGATTCACCCAGAATGAGCACGTAGTTCTGCAACGGCTTCCGATCCGGCAAGGTTCCCGTCACGTGCCACGCGACGGGATCCGCACGACATTCAAAGCCGTAGAGGATGTAGCCCACCGGAGATGTGATGAAGACTAGCGGAACCAAGACCGGCAGTAGCCAGCCGGCCTTTCGAAATCCCGGTTGAAGGTTCGCGGGCACGGGCTTGGCATATCTTCCAATGGCGAAGATGAAACCGACAGCCGCAATCCCCGGAACCAGAAAGTCTGACGGCGGCAGCGTCGACAGGAACCCGGCAGCCTCGGCGGCATTGCTGCCAAAGACCGTATCCACATTCTGTACTGTCAACAGGGCCTCACCGGACATCAAGCGCATGGGGGTCAGCACGGCAAGACTTGCGGCCAGAATCCCTCCTGTCCACTTCCACCACCCTGCATGCAAAAGCCAAATTCCGATTAGGAACAGAACAACCGTGTTCTCGACTGCTGCGAGCCAGTTGCCCGCATCATGTAGCTCCAGCGCCTCGTTTGCACCAACCCCGAAAAATGTCCACTGCGTCCAGCAAGCCAGTGAAAATCCGATGACGAAATTACCGGGCGCGATCCGCGAATTGCGTTCTGGTGCGGCACCATTACCGTTGAAGAACATCAAACAGACGCAGCGAGTTGGCGCTCGCGATGATGCTGCAGCGCCTCCATCGCACAGAAGGACTCTGCACGGAAATACCGGCTGCGGTCATCCTGAAAGAGCTTGCGAACCTCAGGACTGGTAATGCGATTGAGAACAATGCCACGCAAAATGATCTTGTCGTCAGGTGACACGCCATATTCCTTCGCCAAATTGGTTTGATACAGCGGAATCTCCAGAAGACCTTCGATCATTTCGTGCACGAAGTAGGCCAAACGGCGAACATCCGAAAAAGTACGCAACACGGAAATGATCTGCGTGTCATAGAGATTTACCACACGCATCACAAAGACGTAGATGTCCTGGTAGGACTGATACGGACGTAACTCGTGCATCACCGCAAGGGAAATTGAACGAATATCGTCCCAGTCGCTCATTGCTCCGAACATGCATGGCTGCGACTTCATGAGGCTGAATAGAGCTTCCTCTTCGGAAATCCCGCGAGTATGAGCAATTTTCCGGATGTTGCCTTCTTCAAGTTCACGAATGCGCTTGGATGTCAGCGCTATGCTGTAGCTTTCTTCCAAAATATGTCTCCTCATCGAGCTTGAATCAATCAGCCTTGGTGGCTTGATAGTACGGGCCACGATGAGTGTTTTTGACAGGGCAGAAAGCAGGTTTTGCTTATCTGTTCACAAAACAAGGGGATTGCAACATTTGTTCGCAACTTTTGGCGCAAATTAGACTGCTCCCTTGCATCTCAAGGGCGGATGCGGCGAGGACGCCCCAAACGGGACGCCCTCCTCAAGCTGTTTACACGACATTAGTCGCGTCGGACTAGCCGAGCAGCTTGAGTGCCGCGGAAACAAG
>OOCN01000410.1_pt1 | contig 40240 bp, 36 predicted proteins | sample 1671361 | NCBI WGS metagenome assembly OOCN01 (sample SAMN06348149, study PRJEB24527) | human gut metagenome | biome: human gut; feature: ankylosing spondylitis patient; material: feces | host: Homo sapiens | place: China | collected 2015-10
ATCGAGGACGGCTTGTACACCCGGACAACGAAAGAGCGTCTGGAAGCGCTGGAAAGCCAGAAAGACGAGCTGACTGCAAAAATCGCAGATGAAAAATTGAAGAAGCCCAGCTTCAATGAGGATTTCATCCGGTTCTGGCTGATGAAATTCAGAAAGTTCGATATTTCGCAGAAAAAGCAACGCAAAGCATTGATTGAAATTTTTGTCAATGCCATTTTCCTGTATGATGACCGGATGCTGATCACGTTCAACTACAAAGATGGCGCCCAAACCGTCCGTTTTGAGGACACTTTGACCGCCGACTCAGCGGAGGAAAAAAGTTCGGATTTGTTCAGTTCTGCTGGACCAAGAGGTCCAACGATTTCGCAACAGAAGTCGTTGGACCTTTTCTTTTTTTTGTGCCTGCGGCAGACGGCTTTTTTGCGTGCGACAGGAGAAACGACGGCAGAAATAAAACACAAAAATTTTGTAGGATGTGTAGAATATCGCGCTTGAAATTGTGCATTTCTACCAACAAAAACCTTGAAAACGTGTCAATCCTGAGAAAAAATAACCGCCTTTGTTTACAAAATAGTTACAGGCTGGTATACTTTATGGCAGTGAAACGTGAAAAATGATGCCAGAAAAGGGAGGAGCGACCAGACCGTGAATACCGCAGCGCCAACGACTGCACATAAAAAACTGGTGGGCATTCTGCTCACCATCGTGTTTGCACTCACCTGTCTGCCCGCAGCACTGGCTGTGGACCTGAATGTGGATGCCGGGTTCTACTTCAAGCAGAGCCGGGGCGGCACCTGCACGCTGGCTTCGGCTGCCATGATGCTGCGCCGCCGCGCTTACTTTGACGGACGGACCGACTGGGTGGATGTGACGGAAAACAGTGTGCGCTCCACGGCCTGGTCCAATGGTCTGGCCCACAGCTTTACATACCGGGAGATGCAGGTGGCCTATGCGACCCTGCCCTCCAATCATCAGGAAAAGACCCAGCTGCTCATCCAGCTGCTGGCTCAGCACCCGGAAGGCATCGTCCTGTACGACCGCACGCAGCCCCATGCCGTGTTGCTGACCGATTATACGAACGGCGTGTTCTATTGCTCCGACCCGGCCGGGAACATCTCTTCCGGCCGCATCCCGCTCACCAGCTCCAGCGTGTCCATTGCACAGGCGTCCTGCTACTGGTATGTGAGCGTCGACCACAACGGTGCAGCCCTGCAGGCAGATGACCTGCGGCTGGAAGGCATGCGCTATCCGGTCAATGTGCACACCGGCAGCGGCATGGCCCTTACTGGCACCGCCAACAGCACTTCCGGCAGCACGCTGGAAGGTGTGCAGGTGGCCATCTTGGACGAGAACGACAAGATCGTGCAGTCCGCACAGGCCCAGGTGGGCGGAACCAGCTTCTCCCTCAAGACGCTGGACGACCAGATCCACTTCGGTGAGCTGCCCACGGGCTGCTACACCTACATGGTCATCGTGACCGAGACCAGCGGCGAGACCCTTTGCTTCGCCAGCGACTTCACCGTTTCGGATGCCGCCACCAGCACCATTACCTATTGGTCGGTGCAGGACCCCGACGGTACCAAACTTACCGACCAGACCATTACGGCCACGGCGGAAGAAACGATCCAGAGCACCCTCGGCTGGCTGTCCGGCCTGTTTGGCTGATCCCTTCTGCATGCATTTCACAGAGCCTGTCTCCTTCGGAAGATGGGCTCTTTTTTTATCCGGACAGGGAGGTTCCGGGGTAGTAATGGGCCAGGATATCGGCAAAGTTCTGCCCCTGCTCGGCCAGTGCCTTGGCACCCCACTGGCTGAGCCCCACGCCATGGCCGTAGCCTTTTGTGGTAAAACAGAACGCACCGCTCTCATACCGGACCGTGAAGCAGGTGCTGCGCAGGCCCAGCGCCTGCCGCAGGGCCGTACCGGTGATGCGCTGCCCGCAGACCGGCAGGGCAGCAACATAACCGGCGGCGGTGTACTCCGGGGTGCCGAACCACTGCTCCGGGGCGGCAAGGTCAGCGGTGAGGCCTAGGGCAGCCAGTTGCTGTGCCGTCTGCTGTGCCGAAAGGGTCAGGGCGTACTCGTAATGGTCGGCGGCAAGGTCGGTGCTGCTGTCCACCGAAACAAGGTAGGGCAGGGCGGTGCCCCAGACATTTTCGCTGGCCTCGGTGCGGCCGTTGGAGATGGCAAAGTAGCTGGCACAGGCAGGGGAACCGTCGCAGAGCAGTACGGTGTGTTCCACCTCGTCCACCAGCGCGGCCAGACGGGCATAGTTGGTCTCATAGGCAGTGCCCCAGTAGCTGCGCAGCACCGGGTCAGTCAAGCAGCCCTGCCGTCGTGCCGGGTCGGCCGTCAGCCAGCCGATACTGTCCGGCGCGGCATGGTCGCGGCAGTACAGCGCGTAGCTGTGGGCGGCAACGGCCTGTGCCTTGAGGGCCTCGTCCGGCCAGCTTACCGGCATTTCGGCCGCTACTGCGCCGATGAGATATTCCCGGCGGGACAACTCCAGCACCTGCCCGGTGGAGGCATCCTGAATCAGGAACCGGTCCGCGTCACCGGCGTAGGCAACGGAGATTTCCGGGGTGGAAGCAGTGCTCTCCGGTGACGAAAGCGGCAGGCGGACCGTGGAAACGGCAGGCCCCAGCACCGCGCGGGTGAGGTGGTAGGCGGCCAGAGGCAGGGCGCATCCAAGCACCAGGAGCAGGGTGCACAGCAGAAAAGCTTTTTTCATAACGGGATCTCCCTTGCAGCGTGAAAAAGATTCTGTCTCCAGTATAAAAAGAACTGCCTGCAAAACCCTGCGAAAAAACGCTGCCCGCAAAAATGAAAGTCGTTTGGCACGGGCCGGTGAGAAGTGAACACATTGCGCTTGAATTTACTGCACAAAAGCGATAATATAAGATTATGTCCATCAGTGAGGATGGCAGGAAAGTATGGGAAAGTAAAAAATAGGAACCGGAAGAAAGGAGAGATCCCCCGTGAATTTTGCACATGCAGAAGTGGCGACCCTGGACCCCACCACGATGCGGACCCTGTGCGAGGAGTACATGGCCAACAACTACATCGACCCCGAGACCAGTGAGCGTCTGGGCGTCAAGCGCGGTCTGCGCAACCCGGACGGCACCGGCGTGCTGGCCGGCCTGACCAACGTGTGTGACGTTGTGGGCTACAAAAAGGATCAGGAAGGACATGTGATCCCCACCCCCGGCAAGCTGATCTACCGCGGCGTCAACATCAACGAGATCGTGGAGGAGGCCTACCGCAACGACCGCTTTGTGTTTGAGGAAGTGATCTGGCTGCTGCTGTTCGGCAGCCTGCCTACCCAGGAGCAGCTGGACGATTTCTGCGAGATCCTGGCCGAGCACCGCGCTCTGCCAGAGGGCTTTATGGATACCATGAATGCCCCCTCCCCCAACATTATGAATAAGCTGCAGCGTTGTGTGCTGGGCCTGTACTCCTACGACGAGCACGCCGAGGACCTGACCCTGGAAAATATCCTGAACCAGAGCATCAACCTGATCGCCAGCATGCCCACCATGATGGTGAACGCTTATCAGATGAAACGCCGCTACTACGACAAGCAGAGTATGTTCTTCCATCTGCCCAAGCCGGGCCAGAGCACCGCAGAGCATATCCTGAGCACCTACCGGCCGGACCAGAAGTTCACCCACGAGGAAGCCAAGCTGCTGGATATGTGTCTGTTGGTCCACGCAGACCACGGCGGCGGCAACTGCTCCACCTTTACCACCCGCGTGCTGTCCTCCTCGGGCACCGACACCTACTCGGCCATTGCGGCAGGCATCGGTGCCCTGAAAGGCCCCAAGCACGGCGGTGCCAACCTGATGGTGAACCGTCAGCTGCAGGATGTCCTGAAGCACGTGGAGAACCCGGAGGATGACGATGAGGTACGCGAGTATCTGCGCCGCATCCTGCGCAAGCAGGCCGGTGACGGCTCCGGTCTGATCTACGGCATGGGCCACGCAGTGTACACCATCAGCGACCCCCGTGAGGTGATCCTGAAGCAGCGTGCCCGTCACCTGGCCTACGAGAAGGGCTTTGAGGAAGAGTACAACATGCTGTGCAGCATCGAGCGGCTGGCCCCCGGCATCTTTGCCGAGGAAAAGGGCAGCACCAAGCCGGTGTGTGCCAACGTGGACCTGTTCAGCGGATTGATCTACAATATGCTGGGCATCTCCGAGGACCTGTACACCCCCCTGTTTGCCATTGCCCGTGTGCCGGGCTGGTGCGCACACCGGGTGGAAGAGGTCGTGTTCGCCAACCGCATCATCCGCCCGGCCTACAAGTATCTGGGCGTGCGCCAGAAATACAAGCCGATCGAGGAACGCTGATGAACTCACTGATTTTGCTTTCGATTCTCCTGTCCGCTGCGCTGGGCATCGCCCGCGGGGCAGATCTTGCCTTTGGTACCGATGCCGTGACCGGGCTGTGTACGGTCGGTTCGGTGTGGTGGCGCTATGCGGCATTGGGCGCGGTGGTGCTGGCCGCAGTGCTCATCGGTCGGCACTGCGCCGGAAAAGCCGAGACGGTCCGCAGCCGTCAGCCTCTGGCCGGAGTGCTGGCCTTTGCCGGAGCGGTGTGCTTTCTGGCGGCTGCCGGTGCGCAGCTGGCGGTGGGCCTGTCGGCAACGAGCAGCTTCGTGCGGTCCATTCTGGAGTGCATCTGCGCGGTGTGGCTCAGCACGCTGGGCCGCTGCTGGCTTACCCCTTCCGGCTGGAAAAAGCCTACGGGCGGGCTGTATCTGGCGGTGGCGGGCAGTGTGCTGTTCTACTGGAACGTGCTGATGCGCTTTATGGAGAACAGCTCCAGCTGGCACCGGGTGGCCCCCACCGCAGCGGTGTGGCAGGCGCTGGCAGCACTGTTGCTGCTGAGTAGCCTTGCCCGGGCGCTGTACCTGCCAAAGCCGGAAAACGGCCGCACCCTGTGCGCCGCCGGTCTGGCAGCACTCTGCCTGTGCCTGTGCTGGGAGCTGCCCCATGCAGCGGTCCTGGCGGTTGGAGCAGCGGCAGAACCGGCCCTGCTGCCGGAGCTGTTTGCCGCGCTGGCACTGTGCTGCGTGGGAGCGCTGGGCGGCGTGTGCGCTGCAGCTTGCGCACGGCGTCCGGAGTGACGAAAACACCGCCCGTTCTCTTGGTGTAATTGCCCAAAACGGGAGAGGGAAATTCGATAAAATCGTACAAAAGCAAAAAATGATGGATTTACCTTGTTAATTTTTTGGCAGAGACTTGAAAGTTTCTGCATTTTGGTCTAAAATAAAGATACCGTGATTTATCCATTTTAGGGTAAAAACAATTAGGAGGTACTATTAACATGGCTGTTAGAGTTGCTATCAATGGTTTCGGCCGCATTGGCCGTCTGGCTTTCCGTCAGATGTTTGACGCTGAGGGTTACGAGGTCGTCGCAATCAACGATCTGACCAGCCCCAAGATGCTGGCTCACCTGCTGAAGTACGATACTGCTCAGGGTTCTTTCTGCGGCAAGATCGGCGAAGGCAAGCACACCGTCGAGGCTACCGAGGATTCCATCATCGTTGACGGCAAGGAGATCAAGATCTACGCTGTCAAGGACGCAAAGGATGCTCCCTGGGGCGAGCTGAACGTTGATGTCGTTCTGGAGTGCACCGGCTTCTACACCAGCAAGGAGAAGAGCATGGCTCACATCCAGGCTGGCGCAAAGAAGGTCGTTATCTCTGCTCCTGCCGGCAAGGATCTGAAGACCATCGTCTACTCCGTCAACGAGAAGACCCTGACCGCTGAGGATCAGGTCATCTCCGCTGCTTCCTGCACCACCAACTGCCTGGCTCCCATGGCTAACACCCTGAACAAGACCTACCCCATCGTTTCCGGCATCATGACCACTGTTCATGCTTACACCGGCGACCAGATGATCCTGGATGGTCCTCAGCGCAAGGGCGATCTGCGCCGTGCTCGTGCTGGTGCTCAGAACATCGTTCCCAACACCACCGGCGCTGCTAAGGCAATCGGCCTGGTCATCCCTGAGCTGAACGGCAAGCTGATCGGCTCTGCTCAGCGTGTGCCCGTTCCCACCGGTTCTACCACCATCCTGGTTGCCGTTGTCAAGGGTAAGGACGTTACCGTTGAGTCCATCAACGCTGCCATGAAGGCTGCTACTTCTGAGTCCTTCGGCTACAACGAGGATCAGATCGTTTCTTCCGACGTCATCGGCATGCGTTACGGCTCTCTGTTCGACGCTACCCAGACCATGGTCGCTAAGATCGACGACGACACCTACCAGGTCCAGGTCGTGTCTTGGTACGACAACGAGAACTCCTACACCTCTCAGATGGTCCGTACCATCAAGTACTTCGCTGAGAACTGCTAATGACGTTCTGTCGTTAAAAATCGCCTGATTTGTCTACCAAAGTTTGTCTTGCTCAACTACGAACAAGCCTGACTAGGTATGACAACCATATCTAGGAATTTTTCGCCCTTCTTTTTGTGGTCCGCCGCAAAAGGAAGGGTGTTTTTTTATGTGTTTGAAAGAGCTTCGGGATGAATTTTTGTATGACTGCGAATGCCGCCACCTGGCAAAGGGGTCTCTGCGGAATTATCGGGCATCTACCCGGTTCTTGCTGGAATTTCTGGAACGGAAGCAGATCACAGAACTGGAGAATGTGCGCCCACGGCACCTTCGGGACCTGATGAAGGAAAAGCAGGATGCAGGCAATACGCCCCGGTACATCAACGACCTGCTGAAGGTCTGGCGCACTTGGTTCAATTATCTGGTGGAGGAGGGCTATTTGGAAGAGCGAGATAACCCGGCCAAAAAGGTGAAGCCACTGCGGCAGCCCCGGACCATCATTGATACCTTTACCGCAGCAGAAATGAAGCGGATGATCCAGTTTTACGACGGCAAGGACTTTCTGGAGGTGCGGAACAAGACCATCATCATGTTGCTGTTTGACACAGGGATGCGCTGTAATGAGATGATCCTGATGGAGCCTGAGGACATCAAACCGGATTACATTCTGGTGAAGCATGGCAAGGGCGGCAAGGAGCGTGTGGTGCCTAAATCTCCGGCACTGTCCAAGCAGCTCATCAAATACTGTGCGCTCCGGGATGGTTACCGGAAAGAATGCCCCACCTGCCACAGGAACCTTTTCCTCAGCAAAACAGGCAAGCCCCTTACGGATGAGGCGGTCGCTCGGATGCTGAAGCACGCTGCAGAGGAAGTGGGAGTCTCCTCCTCGGTACGGGTCAGCCCCCACACCTGCCGCCATACCTTTGCACAAATGCAGCTGAAGAATGGACTGGACCTGTACAGTGTCTCTCGCCTGATGGGGCACGTCAATATCATGATCACCCAGCGGTATCTGTTGGGCATCAAAGATAAGGACATCGTGGACCGGGGCACCCAGACCAGCCCCTTGATGAACCTGTAAAAGAATAGAAGATTGTGTGCTAAGGAGCAGTTCCGCCGGGTGGTGGAGCTGCTTTTTTGATAGATGGGCATAAAAATACCCCCATTGCTCTGCGGAGAGAGTAACGGAGGTGTAAGATCAGTCGATTTCTTGGTCTAAAAGTTTGAGGAGTTCGATGGAACTGGGGGTGGCGTATTGATCGTTGAAGCTGTCTATAAAGACAAGATTCGCAAGAGCCTGATTCAACTGATAGACGGCCTTATTATTGGAATGCTTCAGCAGGAAGATGAATTGACGCCGCAGATCCCCATCAAACTGATGGGCCCTTATGGTAAGCAGAAGTTTTATGGTGACTTCTTTCCCGAGAGCGTTTAGCCGGTCGAAATTGCACAAAGTATCGTATCTTTTGTCACCTATATCAAACGGAATAGAATTGTCCGTTTCAGTGTTGTTAGGAAGATGATTGCCGGTATCTTGTGAATCTTCGGATTCGTGTTCGGGTGGGCGGTGCGTGGAGAGGGCTCCGTTGCTGGATGGAGAATAATGGCTGCCCAAAATCTCGGCTAAGGATAGCTCTCCCGATTCCAGTAGTGCTCCAATGGGTACGTCAAGAGAGTGTGCAATGTCCTCCAGCAGACCGAGGTCGAACCGATCGGTGTTGCGATTCACCATATTATACAAGGTGGTATAGGGGATGCCGACCATGCGGCTGAGTTCTTTGATGGAAATCCTCTTGGCTTCTGCAATCGTCTTGATGTTCTGACCGACGCGCATTTCGAAACACTCCTTTCTAATAGATGTATATATAATACTACGAAATTCTAAAATGTCAATATTGGCAGAAAGAGAAAATGACTAAAAACCAAGAACGAGAATTGGCGATACTAATAAATTCTCAATTTGGATAGCTATTTTTGAAAAAGTTCTTGACATAGGTACTAATTGGGAGTATACTTACGCTGCGTGGATGACCGATATGAGAATCTCGCAAGAGTCCATTTCGGACCAACTTTTTAAGAAAGGAGATGCCATTATGGGGAGAGGGCTGAATCTGTACCCGAGGACGAGGTAGCGAGGTGTTGCCTCCGCAAGGACTACACGGGATGTGCTGCTGCAGCTAAAATCCCATAGCCCTGATAGGTGATTGGCTGGACTGATTCCCGGGTCACTGGGGGGCAGTTGGCTGGTCCGTCTTAAAATACAACAAATCAAGGAGGGAGCACAGGATGGATAGCTCGTAGAGCCTGGGCCGTGTATCGCCTGAAAAAACAATGGTAAAAAATAATGGAGGCATTCTATGCTAAAGATTTTTGACAACTACTATCTGGACGCAAGCAGTGTGTGCTATGTGCTGAAAAAAGCTCATGTGAAAGGTGACGGCAAGCTGGAGTACGATGTCTGTACCTACCACACCAGACTGGAGGAGGCGTTGGCAGAAGCTGTGCGGCGTGGGCTCCGAGAGGGGGTCGCAAGCAGGAAGCTGACGAAGTGGGAGCAGCTGTGCGGCGAACTCCGGCGGTTGAAGAGTGAGGTCCAGGGGCTGCTGGAGTCTATCAGCCCTGCAGACGATGCTTTGGACCTGGCTCTGAAGAACGGAAACAATTGTGCATAAATAGGAGGGACTATATGCTGGAACTATACTTTAATGATGGAAATTTTCTGCCCGAGAGCCGTGAAGAGGAGCAGTCCGCAGAGACGGTGCTCAACATCATGCTGGCTGGAAAAACGACCGACACGGAGATGTGCATCTGGCCCTGTTTTTACCATGCGCCCATGTGCAAGGGGGTGCTGATCAATCTGGACGACGGCACAACGCTGCGGATCAAGCCTTTCTTGAATAAGGAGGGAGAGCCGGAGCTGCTGATCGGATGTGTGACAGAGGAGACTGTCGGGGAGGTGTACCAGTGGGTCTCTAATTATGACTAAGGCGAGCATCGCACCGGAAATAAGCATGCATTCGAAAACGATATTTAATGAAAAGGAGCTATAAAATGATTAAAAATAACGTAAAAGAGAACCTGTTTGACGATGAGGAGAACATCTATGTGGGCCTGAGTGATCTGGTGAACCTCAGAGAGTCGGCGGAACTCAGGGAAGCCGCAAACGCATTTGAGAGCTATCTGGTAAACTATGCACAGGTAGCACATATGCCGCAGAGCGTCCTGTCGGATATCTGCCGTCTGTCTGTAGAAGCAGCACACAGGGGAATGGAATTTTGCTTTATGAAGGGGTTTGAGCTGGGCTGCCGTGTAATGAGAAGCGCACTGGAAGGGGAGCTGGAAGCCGACGACTGCGCTGAAACCGATGAGAATTATGGGTTGGAAGGATGCGTCGCTATGGAAGAGGACTGCTTGGCGGACGATCTGGACGACGAGTGGATTTTTTGATGGATCAGGCAGGAGAAATAAAACTATGGTGGATATCTACTTAGAGGGTGCCGAGGTCCATGCCGAAGCACCTGAAGAAGAGCAGGAGGCAGCACTTATTCTGAATGCGGTGCTGTCCGGAAAAACGACCCCGGCGGATGGATGCATCTGTCCGGATAAAAGGGACTCCACAATCGGCAAAGGCATCACGATGCGGTTCTGCGATGGTACGGGTGTGGCCATTACGCCTACCTTGGACGTAGAGGGCAACCCCGAATTGGAAATCTGCTGCGGCATCGGGGATTTTGATCAGGAGGAACTCGATGAGACGGTCTACTATGAGGTGACGCTCCAATCAAAGCCTGTGCTGAGGAGCTATATCGCTGCTGCGTATCGGCTTTGCAATGAACTGACCGACAGCGAGCTTGTGCAGATGGGGCATGACCGGGATAGGGGACGCATTCGTCTGCTGCAGGCACTGGAAACGGTGGATGCACTGGCCGATTACGATGAAGAGGCGGCAACGGAAGAGTTTGGAAATTATATGGATGCCAATTTCCCCACTGTGACCTTCAAGCCGGAGTTTGTGAACCCACGGGCGGCACGATGGCGTGGAATGTAAAGGATAAGGAGGACATTTATGATGGACAACAAGACCTGTAGCTTGGACATTTTGGGTGTGTCGTTGGGCGAAGAAGGATATTTGATCATCCCACGGCAGACACGGGAGCTGTGTGAGCCGCTGGTGAAGGCCGCAGATGCGCTGGAGAAGGCACTGGATGACCTGCCGGTCGATGTGACAGACAAGAACAGGATCGCAGGGCTGTCGGCAGAGCTGATGGACCAGGCAGAGCAATACGCAGTAGTACTGGGGATCCAGGCGTATAGGGACTTTAACAGAACGTCGACCCCCTGAGGCGATTACGGAGCTTAAAGGGCACAAGGACAATGGGGTGCCAGAAACATGATCCGAGGCAAACAAAAAACCGCCTTACCTGTTGCGACCAGGTAAAGCGGCTATAGGGACGGGAATGATGTGCGATGCTCATTCTCATTCCTATAATATCACAGAACAAGGCGTTTGAACAGAGATTTTTTCTGGGCAGGCGCATACCAACCGGCGCATGGTCTGGCAAGATGGCTGGGCTGTGCGCCTTATTATTATAGGAGGACTAGACGCAATGAAGACAGCTATAGAGAAACCAATGACGCCTGGAGGTGTCTTTGATCATCTGATGGAGCCCCAGGGGGACGAGCCGGAATTTCTTCCCTCCAAGGACCCAAAGACCATGACCATGCAGGAGTCCCTAGAGGAGATGGGCAGGTTTCTGTGCTGGAATAGGATGACCCCAGAGGAGAAGCGGGCGGAGCAGGAGGCACAGAGGGCGGCCAGCCACGCCACGGAGCAAGCCGCCGAGGATATCCCCTGTACTATGAGACCGGAGAGGGTGCCAGACACCCCACAGGACACGGTATGGAAGGACTTGACGGACGCTCCACAGGACGTTGTGCGAGCTGATGTGTTGGACACCTCAATGGGCGGTATGTTGGAGGCTGTGCCGAGCAACGGTGCACCAGAAAGAGCTGCAGACACGATGCCGGACGATGTCCCGGACGCCACAGAGGGAAATGTGCCAGGGAGGAAAGCAGATACTGTGCCGGATGGCCCACCGGACGATCTCCCAGACACTGTAGAGGGGAACATGCCGGATGTGGTAGGAGCCTTGACAGCACAGGAAAAGGCGGGAAATGAAACCGTACAGGGTGTGCCAGAGGTGGAGGTGGTGCCCCCAGAAGCAATTGTGCTATTGGAACAGACAGGAGAGGACGCCCCGGCGGCGGAGGAACGGTGGGCGTATGCCTCGGAGCTGATCGGTGATGCGTTCCAGCATTGGGGAAATGGAAGAGTCCTTCTGGATATGGGGACCGGACGGGGCAAGAGTGAATTCGTTATCCGGAAGATGGCTGGATGGGCGGTTGATCAATTTTTGGAGGGAAATTGTGACAACCGGATCCTTATGCTTTGCCCGTTGACGCTTTTGCATGAAGATCTGGAAAACCGACGCAGGGAAGAATACTTGACAGTGTTCGGCGATGCTTCGGAAGAGGAATGGGATCTGTATGAAGAGGTCTTAACCGTTATAACCTACCAGAAACTTGAGCAGCTCTGTAAAGGAGACGCATCCGATCATAGAAGTCTTCAGAAGCTATTGGACAGACATCGAATTATCATTGCGGATGAATGCCACTACTGGTCCGAGTTCTCAGCCTTCAACATCAATACACACTATTCATTTGATGCCCTCCTACAGGCAGAGAAAGATCATACCGTGATTTATATGAGTGCGACCGGGCGGGATACTTGGAAACTTCTGGAAGAAAAAGGCGGTCCAACGCAGCCTGAACGGATCTATAGGCTGCCGCAGCACTATGAGTACGTCAAAGCCGCCTATTTCTATGCCCGACACAATCTGGTGACAATTTTGAAACGCCTTCCGGTGGGTGAAAAAGCGATCGTGTTCGTGGAGCTTGGTGATGATCTGGCTGAAATGGAAACAATATTTGGCGACACAGCCGCCTATTATTGTTCCCCTTTCAACGAAAGATATCGGAAAAAGTACAGCGATTTGTCGGTCTGCGTGAAGGATGGCCAGCAGCTAAAGGATATTCTGTTCACGACAAAGGCTATGGGTGTGGGAATCGGGTTGAAAGATCGGGGTGTGAAGCATATTTTTATCGACCAATGGAATCCTCTGGAAATAGCTCAGTCGCTCGGACGCAAGCGTTCCTTGGATGCAGATGACACCTGTACTGTTTATTTCAGGGATTATAGTCTTGACTGGTACTGGGGCACAAACAGTGGGTTGAAAAAGTTTCGCAGCATGTTATTGAACAAGTATTTGCCAGCGCAGGCGTACATGGCGGGTGAAGAAGAATTTGATAAATACCTGCACAGTGACGCTCCGGAAGTGATTCAGAAGAGAATCGATAAGAGTAAAATTTTGGAACACAATGTAGTCAATGGATACCATATCAATCCGCTGGGGGTTCAACAGGTAGAACACGATATCGAAACGCTTGATGACATGATGAGCTCAATGAATTATCCGGGGTCATTTATGAAGTATGCGATGTTTAACTTGCACCAACCCATCAAAGCGTATCGGTTCAAGGATTTGGAGGATTGGCTCTATGCACACCTGAATCAACCAATGGATTCAGAGGAAATGACAGAAAAAATTATGAGTTTTGGCTATATTGAAAGATATCAAGGGAGAGAGCCGGGTCAGATGGGTTTGAATAAATTCCTTCCATGTTATGGTGTTAAGATTGTAAGTGATAGAGAGAATAGGAGAAATGAGAATCGCAATAAAACTTTCTGGACGTTGATGAAACAGTGACTATAGTTGATGGCGCAAAATTTGGTATAACGTATATATATAACTAGCAAAAAATGCGCCAAGCTGCCTTTTAGTTATATATAAAGGAAGTCGCAATACACGACAACTCTGACCCTGTACCAAACAGTACATACCCAAGAGAGCCCTGCTAGAGTGGGACATTGGTGGCGCACTATCTGCTTTTGATGCAGCTTTTCCCCTGGAAATTCCTACTGGGCAGAGGGCCTGGTCTGACGTTGGAATACACCTGGTCCTTCGCCTTACGATCGTGTGGAACGCCACCGCTGGCCTTCTTTGCTTTGTGAAACAGGACCTCCGGCCTGCCATGGAACCTGGGGTCTGACAATAAGATAACGGAATATGTGTCCAATTGCTGGTGCTTATAAGAGGGGTTATGGAAAATCTTGTGGGGCTCTGGGGTGGTGGTGCCTTGATTGCCTGTTTCCCTGTCCATGGAATAGGGTGCCCCCTGTGATCGCTACCCGGCTCCCGGCGGAGGAGAGAGCAATAACTCCTATATGGGGTGGAGAAAAGGCGTTTTTCCCTCTACGGACCCCGGGGGGGGGTTAAAAATCTGAAATAGGCGTCCAATATAGTAGGAAGGGGGAGTTGTAAAATCTCCCCAACACAGGTCAAAAATAGACAGGTGCCCTTTACAGAGGAGAGGGTAGAACCAGAAAATTAAGGCGTAGAGCCGGCTTTTTTGCAGGTGGAAAGACGATATTGGAGAATCTTGGATACAATATGGAAAAAACCTGATTTTACGGACCCTTTTTTGGAGGCGTCTGAACCACAAACCTACCGCAAAATCTTGTAACATAATGGGATTTATGGTAAAATAGTGGTTGTGATGAGAAAAAGATCCAAGGAGTCATGGCATCTTTTCCCACGGGGATGAAAGGTGCCCCCGGAGTTGCGGCTGGGGATAACCCGACGGTCTCTGCGATTGTACATAACCAGCAAGAAACCGCCTGATTGAACGCGATGGTACAATAACTTCCTGATTTTGGCTCGGGAGGGCTGGCTTGCAGCCTGAGCAGCGCAAGAAAGTGCCCCACGGGACCTCTAATGACACAGGAAGATGAAACCTGCTAAAACAGCGTGGCCGCATTGCATTTGAAATGACCCTGGACGAATCTGTCGCCCGGGGTTTTTATTTGCCTGGAAGTGGATAACGACGAAAATGTCGGGACAAGCGGCTTCATGGTCCTCAAAATGGCTGTAAAAAGAGCCGGAAGCGTTGAATCGAGAACAAAGGAGTAGTTAGGGAATTATGACAAAAATTCGGCACGATGTAATGTTGAGACTCGTAAAGGTATTGGATGTGGTGATGATCACACTTCCGTTTGCGGCTTGCTGGGTCTGGTACTATGCGGCAAAAACACCGCTGGATGGAACTTGGCAGGGCCATGCAGTTATTTTGGGCCTATATGCGGTGCTGTTTATTCTGCTGGGCAAGACCTATGATGCATTCTGGATGTCCATGCAGCGAGTTTCCGAGCTGATGTACGGTCAGGTCCTGGCGGCGATGGCGACGGATGGGATCTTTTACATTGTGATCTGCCTGATGGCCACGAAGCTGTGCAATCTTCTGCCGGGAATCGCTGCCATTGCAGGACAGTTTGTGATGGCTGGCATCTGGTCTGCGGTTGCACATCGCTGGTATTACAAAGCATTCCCTCCGCAGCCTACCACCGTGGTCTATGATGTGCGCCGTGGTATGGAAAAGCTGATTCAGGACTACGGTCTGGACAGCAAGTACGAGGTGAAAAAAGTTCTGAGCGTAGAGGAGTGCCTGGAAGATCTGAGTGTTTTGGATGGTATGAAGACCGTATTCCTCAGTGGCGTCCACAGCCATGAACGTAACATCATTCTGAAGTATTGCGTGATGAACGACATCAATACCTTCATCATCCCTCGTGTGGGCGATGTTCTGATGAGCGGTGCCTGGCCGATGCACATGCTTCACCTGCCTGTCCTGCGTGTGGGCCGTTACATGGCAAAGCCGGAGTATCTGTTCGTTAAGCGGGCAATGGATATCGTGCTTTCGCTGATTGCACTGATTGTTCTCAGCCCGTTGTTCCTGATTACCGCCATTGCAGTCAAGTCGGATGGTGGCCCCGCCTTCTATAAGCAGGTGCGTCTGACCAAGGATGGCAAGCCGTTCAAGATCCTGAAGTTCCGCTCCATGCGTGTGGATGCAGAAAAGGACGGTGTGGCTCGCCTTTCCACCGGTGACAAGGATGACCGTATCACCAAGGTCGGTCATATCATCCGTGCCTGCCGCCTGGATGAGCTGCCCCAGCTGCTGAATATCCTCAAGGGCGACCTGTCTATCGTTGGCCCCCGCCCGGAGCGCCCGGAGATTGCCGCACAGTACTGCGAGGAGATGCCGGAGTTTGCGCTGCGCCTGCAGGCCAAGGCTGGCCTGACAGGTTATGCACAGGTGTACGGAAAATATAACACTACACCGTATGATAAGCTGCAAATGGACCTGATGTATATTGCCCATCCCAGTCTGGTCGAGGATTTGAAAATTATGCTGGCTACGGTGAAGATCCTATTTATGCCGGAAAGCACCGAGGGAATTTCAGAGGGTCAAACCACTGCAATGAGTGGGGAAAACAACTAAATATCGACGTTTTCGTACATTTTGAACTGCTATAAGTTGGAAGAAATTCCAGAGTGGAATCGGGCATAAATGCAGCTCTTACGGTAGCGTCAAGCTGGAAAGTTGGCAAATTGCCCTACATGGGGCTGAAATACTGCATCTAGTAGTGCGAAATGCCGAGAATCCAAGCGTGAGAGAGGGCAAAACGAGTGTGAATTGAAGCTTTTATGCCCTGAAAAAGTACTTTTATGGATGCGACTGTAGCTCGTGGGTTTATGCCAGATGGCACTGTGATGATATTACCGACACTGTGGTGACTTTCACATAGCGTTATCTGGGCTGAGCAATGATAACCTCATCTGCGATTTCATCCCGGTCTTGGAGATAACAAGGCGGATGTGAGCAAGATGGTGATAAACACATGGTCGCAGAGATGCTCATTCGTGTGGGGGTAATCCGGCAAAAGCAAGGGAGCTACCGTAACGAGCGAGGGTGCTATCCGGACTAAAGACAGCGGTTACCGTAGCGTGAATTTGTCGCAGAAACGCTTGTTTTTGCGGTGCAAGACATAGCGGCAGTGTGATTCACACTGATGAGGACGATTAGTAGAGCTTTATAAGGAATAAACGGCTCAGACTCTTTGAGATTGAGTCTGGGCTGTTTTGTGGTTGATAATATTTCATTGATGAGGAGTACAAAGTTATGAAGGTGGCGTACTGCACTGGATTCTGGTGCACGAATATCGGAAACGGTTTTTTTAGTTTGGGTGTAGAGTATGTGCTTAAGAAAATTCTGGGCGCAGAGAATGTGACAGTCGTTTCAGATTATCAAACTTACACAACAAGTTACGGAAAGCGGCTGTATCCCCATAAGAATCAGCTTGAGTACATCGCAAAACTCGATGTGGATTATATTGTGCTTGCCGGCCCTGTGATTTCTAAGTATTTCCTCCTGCTGTGGAAAGACATTCTGTTGGAACTCAAAGAACGTGGCGTTGGTTATATGATTTTGAGTGCTGGCACTATGAAGCTTGATGCTACTGCCAGATGTGCAGTTGAAGAATTCTTTAAGCAGTGTCCTCCATTTGTTTTTTCGTCTAGAGAACATGAAACCTATGAGGCGTTTGGAAAATACGCAACCAATGCGTATGATGGAATTTGCTTCTCCTTCTTTACCCCGGATTACTATGCTCCCTGCAAGATTGATTTTGGGCAGCCGTACTGGATTTCCAATTTTGATAAAATTATTGAGCCAGAAATCTGGGTCGATGATTCTAGCCGTAAACACACCCATGAATTTGAATTTGACAATCAAAGGATTTTCGTTAATTCACCTTCTACGGTTGCAGCAAAAACAGATCGGTTTACAGATGCATTGATTTATGTTCGAAGTCTTCTGCCAGCACCGAAACGTGAAAACGAAATCGGTCGGTATAAGCTGGTAAGAACGGATCAGAGATTCCACCCGCATTTTAGAAGCAAAATTTACGCATATAAAAACTCCTTCTGTGCAGATATCCCTTACGGCTATATTAATCTGTATGCAAATTCTCAATTAACCTTGTCCGATAGAGTGCATTCCTGTGCGGTAACACTTGCATACGGTCATTCTGCAATGCTCTTTGTGAAGACTAATCGGGTGGGTCTGCTCGAGAGAGTTGGAGCAGGTGAAATAACAAAGAAACCTGTCAAATTGGATATGGAAATACTTGATGCCGAAAAGGAAAAGATGACAGAATGGCTTAAAGCTGTGCTATCATAATGGAGAAATAGCATGAGAATTTTATTTTGGCTTAGTATAGGCTTGGATCGAAGAACGCCATCAGAGCACTTACTTACTGCGATGATAGAGGCTCTATACAAGAGAGGACACACGGTTCATATTCTCCAAAAAGATACAGGTGGAGAAATTGAGGGACTCTACCCCAAACTTGAAAATCTAGGAGTTACAACAACAAAAATTCCTATGACTGCTGTAGCACATAGCAATCTTGTAAGTCGATACTTATCTGATTTAAGTTATGTGAAAAAATGCGATGAATGGATAAAACAAAATAGGAACTATGATAGAGTTTTTTTGCAGTCATCAAATGTTGCAGGCTTTCAGATGTGGGTTTTAAAAAAACGGATGAAAACTGTTCGCACTGTTTTTAATGTTCAGGATATGTTCCCGGAAAATGCGGTATATAGCGGAAAAATCAAAAAGAATAGTTTGCCTTATATATTTTTTTCAAGAACGCAAAAATATGCCTATGATAAAGCGGCAGAGATTATTACAATTTCAGAGGATATAAAGACTGAACTTGAAAGTAATGGAGTTAATGGAAGTAAAATTAAAGTAGTATATAATTGGAGCTATCAGGATAAACCGTTTGAAAGAAGTTTGTCCATGGATAATGATATTCGGAAGCTGCTGCCCCAGAACAAATTCAATGTAGTATATGCGGGAAATATAGGAGTCATGCAGAATGTCGAAGTTGTAATCGAGGCGGCGCGTAAATCAGAAGACCCAGATGTTTTGTTTCATATTTTTGGGGATGGTGCATACAAACAGAAGCTTATTGAAAAAGCAAGCGATTTAAATAATGTGATTTTTTGGCCGATGCAACCCGTTGATAAAGCACCTGCCCTGTATGCCTGTGCGGATGTTAACATCATACCACTTGCGCAAAATATCTATCGTACAGCACTGCCAAGTAAGACAGCAACGTGTATGGCTGTCCATGCACCACTAATTCTCTGTATTGGGACGGAATCACTGTTTGCACAAAGGGTGAAAAGAGAAACAAATTGCCCAATTGTCGATTGCTCGGATGATAAAGGCCTCAGACGTGCAATAGAAAAAATAAAGAGTAAGGAAATAGTGTGCCACACAGAAGAATTCTTCTTAGACAATATGGAAATGTCTGTTAATAGCATGGTTTATGCGAAATCAATTGAAGCTGATGTAACTGCAAATTGACAACGCAAATTGATAATATCTGTTTTGGTTAAATAGCAAAGGAGAATAATTTAAAATGTCTGCATTTGATAACGCAACCCTTATGATCACTGGTGGTACTGGTTCTTTCGGTTCTACCGTTCTGAAGCACTTCCTGGATTCTGACCTGAAGGAGATTCGTATCTTCTCCCGTGACGAAAAGAAGCAGGATGATATGCGCCATGAGCTTCAGGCCAAGCACCCTGACACTGCAAAGAAGGTGAAGTTCTACATCGGTGATGTCCGCAACCCCCAGTCCATCCGTGACGCAATGCCCGGCGTTGACTACATTTTCCATGCCGCTGCATTGAAGCAGGTCCCTTCCTGCGAGTTTTTCCCCATGCAGGCGGTTCAGACCAACATCATCGGTACTGACAATGTCCTTCACGCTGCTATTGATGCCGGGGTCAAGCGTGTCGTCTGCCTGTCCACCGATAAGGCAGCCTATCCCATCAACGCCATGGGTATCTCCAAGGCCATGATGGAGCACGTCATCTACGCAAACGCCCGTGTGGCAGCTGAGCGGGGCGGCACCACTATCTGCTGTACCCGTTACGGCAACGTTATGTGCAGCCGCGGTTCCGTTATCCCTCTGTTCATCGACCAGATCAAGGCTGGTAACCCCATCACTATCACCGACCCCAACATGACCCGCTTTCTGATGAACCTGGACGAGGCTGTGGATCTGGTCTTGTTCGCTTTCCAACATGCAAATCCCGGTGATTTGTTCATCCAGAAGTCTGATGCTTCCACCATCGGCGATTTGGCAAAGGCAGTCCAGCAGTTGTTTGGTGATACCGGTACGAACATCATCGGCACTCGTCACGGCGAGAAGCTGTTCGAGACCCTGATGACCCGTGAGGAGCGTCTGCGCAGCCAGGATATGGGTCATTACTTCCGTGTTGCTGCGGATAATCGAGACCTGAACTATGATAAGTTCGTGGTCAAGGGCGAAGTACATACCATGGCAGACGAGTCCTATACCAGCCACAACACCGAGCGTTTGGATGTGGAAGGCACTGTCAAGAAGATCCTGACCACCGAATATGTCCAGAATGCGCTGAAGGGCATCCCGAATGTCTAAAGAAAAGCTGCTGCTGGTTGGTGCAGGCGGCTTCGGACGCATGGTTGCAGAACAGGCAATGCTCCAATACGACTGTGCTTTCGTAGACGATGGCCAACCCGTAGGCACTGAGATCTGTGGTATTCCGGTGGTTGGCAGTCTTGCTGATTTGCCGGAGCTGCGGAAGGAGTACGGCTTGCTGGTTGTGGGTATCGGCAACAATCAGTTCCGGGCACAGGTGTATGAAAAGGCAAAAGCTCTTGGCTTTGCTTTTCCCAATATCGTTGCTCCCAGCGCCTATATCAGTCCGCATTCCAAGATGGGATGCGGTTGTGTGGTGCTGCAAAACGCTTGCATCCAGAATGGTGCATCTGTCGGAAACGGTGTTCTGCTGAATGCCGGAACGGAAATCCACTGTGATGCAGCGGTAGGGGATTACGCCCTGATTTACACCAACAGTGTGGTTCGCACCGGTGCGACTGTAGGCAGTTTTGCCCGCATCGGCAGCAACGTAACGGTTTGCAATCATGCAACCGTGCCGGACGGCGCAGATATTCCGGACTGCGCCGCAGTACATTAAAGAGGTAAGTGAATGAACATTCTAGTCACAGGTGCCAAGGGCATGGTGGGAACTGCCCTGTGCAACAACCTGAAAAACATCCGGGATGGGAAAAACAAGACTCGCCCGGCATTGGATATTAAAGAAATCTACGAGTATGACCTGGACTCCACCGCCGAGGAGCTGGACGAGTACTGCCAGAAGGCAGACTTCGTATTCAATCTGGCAGGCGTGAATCGCCCGGAGAACCCGGAAGACTTCATGAAGGGCAACTTTGGCTTTGCATCGGACTTGCTGAACTGCCTGAAAAAGCACGACAACAAGGCCACCATCATGCTGTCTTCTTCCATTCAAGCTACGTTGGCTGGTCGTTTCGGCAACAGCGAGTACGGACGCAGCAAGAAGGCTGGCGAGGAACTATTCTTCCAGTATGCTCAGGAGACTGGGGCTAAGGTTGCGGTTTACCGTTTCGTGAACCTGATGGGCCACAGCCGCCCCAAGTACAACAGCGCCGTCAGCACCTTCTGCTGGGCGGTTGCCAATGACGAACCCTTCACCGTCAACGACCGCAGCACAGAATTGGAGCTGCTGTATATTGATGACCTCGTAGAAGGTATGTTTGATCTGCTGGAAGGCAAGGAGCAGCACTGCGAATTCGACGGCGTGGAAACGGTTCTGAATGCAGACGGTCGTTACTGCTGCGTCCCTGTGACACACAAGGTAACACTGGGCGAGATCGTAGATCTGCTGCAGGAGTTCAAGGCGCAGCCGAGTACGCTTATGATGCCCAAGATGCCAGACGGTTCCTTTGCTAAGAAGCTGTACTCCCTGTACCTGACCTACCTGCCGACGGACAAGTTCAAGTATGCCCTGAAGATGAACATAGACAACCGTGGCTCTTTCACCGAGCTGGTACACACTGCTGACTGTGGACAGGTGAGCATCAATATCTCGAAGCCCGGTATTACCAAAGGCCAGCACTGGCACAACTCCAAGTGGGAACTGTTCATCGTGGTTGCCGGTCACGGCCTGATTCAGGAACGGAATATTAACACCGGAGAGACGGTGGAATTTGAAGTTTCCGGAGACAAAATCGAGGCTGTCCACATGGTTCCCGGATGGACTCACAACATCATCAACCTGTCCGAGACGGAAAATCTGGTGACGGTGATGACCTGCAACGAGATTTTTGACCCCAACCACCCGGACACCTTCTTCGAGCCGGTGTAAGAGAAGATACTGGTTGACGTTAGGAGAAATTTTATGGAACACAATTTTACATGGAAAAACGACGGGCGCACCAAGGTCATGATTGGCTGCGGCACCCGTCCGGAGATCATCCGACTGGCTGCCGTTATCAAGCGCTGCCGGGAGTATTTTGACTGCTGCGTGGTCTATTACAATCAGAACTGGGACAGAAATCTTTCCACCGTTTTCTGGGAGGATTTTGAACTGAAGAACACCTTCGGGGAGTATGGTCCGGATATTCTGGTGCCCGTGGTGGGCGAGAATCTGGGCGTGACCTGCGGTAACATTCTGGGCCGCAGCTATGAGCTTCTGTCCGAGTTGCAGCCGGAGGGTTATCTGGTGCTGGGCGATACCAACTCCTGCCTGTCTGCCATCAGCGCAAAGCGGCTGCACATCCCGCTGTTTCACATGGAGGCCGGCAACCGCTGCAAGGATGAGTGCCTGCCCGAGGAGACTAATCGCCGCATCGTGGATGTGATCTCCGACGTGAATATGTGCTATTCCGAGTTCGCCCGGAAGTATCTGGCGGATACCGGTTTGCCCAAGGAGCGCACCTACCAGACCGGCTCTCCAATGGCAGAAGTGTTGCACATGAATCTGGAGAAGATCCAGAAAAGCGATGTGCTGGAACGTCTGGGACTGGAGAAGGACAAGTATATCCTGCTGTCCGCCCACCGTGAGGAGAACATCGACTCCGAAAAGAACTTCCTGAGCCTGTTCACCGCCATTAACGCTCTGGCAGAAAAGTACGATATGCCCATCCTGTACTCCTGCCATCCCAGAAGCAAGCACCGTCTGGAAAAGAGCGGTTTCCAGCTGGACCCTCGTGTCCATGTCAACGAGCCGCTGGGCTTCAACGACTACAACAAGCTGCAAATGAACGCTCTGGCAATCGTCTCCGACTCCGGTACTCTGCCTGAGGAGAGCAGCTTCTATCTGTCTATCGGTCATCCCATCGCTGCCGTGTGCATCCGCACCTCCACCGAGCGTCCCGAGGCATTGGAAGCCGGTGACTTCATTCTGGCTGGCATTACCACCCGGGAGCTGCTCAACGCCACCGATATGGCCATTGAGATGAAGCAGAAGGGTGTTCTGGGCAAACCCTGCCCCGATTATGTGGACGAGACCGTGTCCATGAAGGTGGTTCGCATCATTCAGGGGTATGTAAACGTAGTCAATAAAATGGTGTGGAGAAAGGGCTAAATGCTTAGTTAGCAGGTGGGTTCAGAAGATGATAAAATCAAAGTATATAGCAAAAATACTAGCCAAATTGAGAATACCGTCATTTGATAAATGTGAGCTAGATAAGACCTGCAATGTGAATTATGAGAGCGCACTGTCAAAGGTTAAAATGGGCAGATATTCATATGTTGGTGCAAGGACGACAATAACAGATGCACAAATTGGTCAGTTTTGCTCAATAGGAAATAGATGTAGTATTGGCGGTGGAATGCATCCACTCGATATTGTCTCTACTTCTCCGGTATTTCTAAACGGTAGAAATTTTTTGCACCATAATTTTTCAAATATTCAGTATACGCCATCAAAGCCTGTATGTATAGGTAACGATGTCTGGATTGGAGATGGTGTTTACATCAAAGCTGGAACTACGATTGGAACAGGAGCGGTTATAGGTGCACATGCTGTTGTAACCAAGGACGTTCAGCCTTATTCAATTGTAGCAGGTGTTCCGGCGCAAGAGGTAAGAAAGCGATTTGACAAGGAAACCATTGACAGGCTTTTGGAATTAGAGTGGTGGAATTGGTCGGAGGCTGAATTAAAAGAGATGGGGCAGTACTTTTTATCCCCCGAAGAACTTTTTTGTAAAATAGAAGGAGGTTCCATCAGTTTATGAAGATTGTGCATCTCTGTCTAGCATCTTTTTTTCCGGACAACTACTCATATCAGGAAAACTTACTTCCTAAATTTCATAAAGAACTAGGATATGACGTTGAGGTAATTGCGTCTACGCAGAGTTTTGATGAACATGGAAAAGTGTGTTATTTAAGTAACGTTGGTACATATAGAAACGAGTATGATATTAAGGTAACAAGGCTGCCCTATAAAACAGATAATAAGATTTGGAAGAAGTTGAAACGATATCAGGGATGCTATGAGGCAATAAGAAGAGCTAAACCTGACATTCTTTTTATCCACGGTGGTCAGTTCCTTGATATCGATCAGGTCGTGAGATACGCAAAAGAGAATCCGAAGGTCGTGATTTATGTGGACAACCATGCGGATTTTTCAAACAGTGCAACCAATTGGATATCCAAGAATGTGCTTCATAAAATAATATGGAGAATGTGTGAGAATAAAATCGAACCGTATACAAAAAAATTCTACGGTGTGCTTCCAGTTCGGGTTGAATTCCTAAAGGAAATGTATAATCTGCCTGAAAACAAGTGCGAGCTTCTAGTGATGGGAGCGGATGACGAAAAAGTTGAATCCGCAGCGAGACAGGAAGTTAGAAAAAAGATACGCATGAAATATGGTATTGCAGATGACGATTTTCTGGTTATGACTGGAGGAAAAATTGATAAGTGGAAAACCCAAACACTTCTTCTAATGAACGCAGTACAAAATATTGACAGAAAGAATTTAAAACTTGTGGTTTTCGGCTCTGTCACGCAAGAACTAGAAGAAAAAGTTAAGGAACTTGCGGATGGGCAAAAGGTGCAATACATTGGTTGGGTGCAGGCAAAAGACAGTTATAACTATTTTGCAGCCGCTGATTTGGTAGTTTTCCCGGGACGTCATTCAGTTTTTTGGGAGCAAGTGACGGGACAGGGAATTCCCATGCTAGTAAAAGACTGGCCTGGAACGCATCACGTTGACCTTGGTGGAAATGTGGCTTTTCTGGAGAATGATTGTGTAGAAGAAATACAGAAAAAGATCGAGGAGCTTCTTGACAATCCAGATGAATATAAAAAGATGAAGGAAGTTGCAATGGAAAAGGGGATGAAGGTCTTTTCGTATAGGAATATTGCTAAAAGAGCATTGTCCTAAAAAGAGGTCATTATGAGATATGCTAATTATGACGTAAAATTGCTACAGATGTGTATTTTGACATCGATTTTCTCCCAAATAGAGTCTATATCAAGTTTAATGAGACCGATAATGTACATAGCCTGGATAGTGACAGCTGTTTTCTTTATAGCAAGAAATCGCGGTAGAATAGTTATCCATAAGTGTACAAAGATTTTTTTTGGTTGTTATTCACTCTTGGTTGTTGGATGTATATTGATGGCACTATTTGGTTCGAGGCATCTCGAAGGAAATTACATCCATATTATGTACATTCCATTAATTGTGTCAGTTATTGGGGAGAATCTTGCACCCGTTGCTCAAGACTCTGATTATGAGAAAATACTAAAAACATATTTGTATGGTGCTATGGTATATGCACTTTGGGTCAACATAACATATTTCTCATCGTACAATGACTGGCTTAAACAGAATATGTATACATTTCTGCAAAAGAACTCCGCTGCTCAGATATGGGCAACAGGTATATTAATAGCCCTATTTCTTTTGGAATATCGTACAAAGTGGAAAAAGGTACTTGGATACGCTTGTGCCGGTTATTTGTTTCTATTGTGCGGCATAAGTCAGTGCAGAACGGCTGTACTGGCATTGGCAGTCGCGTTGGTTTGTTATATTCTCTTGAAATCAAAACATAAAGTTCGTTGGAGTTTCTTTACCCTAATCATTGTTCTCTTTTTGTGGAATAACTCAGTGACAAGAAGATTCATTGATCAAGCGTTACTTCTTACGAAATATGCTGGAGCAGATATCAATACTTTTTCAAGTGGCAGATTAGACGGATGGGATCGAGCACTTGCAACATTTGCTAAAAGTCCTTTTTTTGGATGCGGACGTTATTATGTTGACTGCTCGTATATCTCGGTACTAGCGGAAATTGGAATCCTCGGATTTGTTCTTGTAGAGTCGGTGTGGATTACTAGAGCGGTATCTAATTTTAAAGCTGGGTCTGGTTTGAACTCGGATGCATTCCTTATGTGCCTCACCATGTTCTATTTTATAGAATCAGTTCTGGAAGGTTACCCCCCCTTTGGACCGGGTGTAAGCTCTTTTATGTTCTGGTTTCTCAGTGTAACATTTGTTGACAATAAAACCGAGAAGATACCGCAGGGCGTTGGAGAAATAAGCAATGAGTAGCTTGAAAAAAAATATTGGACTTCAAATGTCCTACAGAGTCTTGACAATAATTACACCGTTGATAACGTCTCCCATCATTTCGAGAGCACTTGGAGCGGAAAAAATAGGCGTTTATTCAGCAACACAAGCATATGCAAACTATTTTATGCTGTTTGCAATGCTTGGTATTGAGTATTATGGTCAAAGAAGTATTGCGAGTACTCAAACAAGAAACGAACGGTCGGTGATGTTTTGGGAAATATACGCTGTACAATGTGGCGCATCGATAGCTTCTATAGTGATTTACTACCTGAGTGCCTATTTTTGGTCGTCTACAAGAGTTACAATCTTGATGATTCAAGGCCTATGGGTGATATCATGCCTGTTTGACATTAACTGGTTGTTTTTTGGAGTTGAGGACTTTAAGACGACTGTTACAAGGAACTTCATAGTAAAAGTTGCTACAGTTTGCTGTATTATTCTTTTTATTCGCAAACCATCGGATTTATGCCTTTATGCACTGATAATGGCGGGGAGCACAGCAATAAGTCAACTACTACTATGGACGAAAACAGTAAAATATGTGGACTTCCAGAAGGTGCAACTTGCGCAAATAAAAAAACACTTTTTGCCTATTATTCGACTGTTTGTTCCGATGATAGCGTTAAGCATATATCATTTTATGGATAAAACAATGCTTGATCTGCTAAGTACAGAAGCGGAAGTTGGTTACTATTATGCAGCAGATAAAATTATATATATCCCCCTTGGTTTGATAACAGCGATAGGAACTGTTATGCTACCACGCATATCGAGCATAGTAGGTGAATCGAAGGAAAAAACCGAAAAGTTATTAAGTAAGTCTACTGAATTAAGTATTTGCATGTCGTGTGCAGTAGGTTTTGGTATAGCAGCAATAGCTCGTGTGTTTGTTCCACTTTTTTTTGGCGAAGGGTATGAGAAATGTGTAAATCTTCTTGTGCTGTTTGTACCAGTTCTGTTTGTGAAGTCACTGAGTAATGTGGTTGATCAGCAGTATTTAATTCCTGCGAAGTGCGATAATCAATACACATTGGCAGTTACCGGGGGCGCTATAGTTAATTTAATCTGCAATGGTTTGCTTATTCCACAATTGGGGTCTGTAGGAGCAACGTTGGGAACGCTGATGGCAGAATTATCGGTGCTTATTGTTTCAGCGCATTGTGCGAAAAAGGAAATTCGTTTCTTTCGGATGTTCTCAAGATATAGCTATTACTTGCTTTTGGGACTGATTATGTTTATTGCTGTTCGATTCTTTGATTCATACAGTCATATTGAACGATCGTTCATTCGGCTTATTCTTATGATAATGATAGGAGGGGGTGTTTACTCTCTACTCTGTCTGACTGTGTGGTTGAAAGTTAAGGAGAAATCAGTTTTTGGGAGCATCCTTATTTCGTTAAGCAAGAAAGGTGCGATAAGAAAATGAGCAAGATGAAAAGGGCTATTGAAAAGTTTCAGATAGATATTAAAATGAAACGGTTAGATCTTCATTTTAAGAGAGAATTGGAAAACGTTAGGGAAAAGTCACCAGTTGAAGTGAAATCCCTGGATTCTAGCCAGTTGAAACAAATTAATGATTTTTATAATGGATTTGGATTTCATGGTGTTGACACGCGATGGCATGAGTATCTTTATGCAGTGACTGGGAGACATTCCGTAAATTATATTCCGGAAAATTTTTATCACTGTACTATTGAGCCCTTGTATACGAGAGGCTCGGTTGACCTTGAGGATAAGTCTATAATGAGTCGAATGCTTCCGGGTATTCGTATGGTTTCTAATGTTTTGATAAATACAAATGGTGTCTTTTTTGATGAGCACGATGATGTGCTCTCTACAGATGAGGCTGTAAGGTATCTGAATAATCTTGGTTGCAATTTAATTATCAAGCCCTCGAGAGAAACGGGGGGGGGTATGGGCGTTCGATTAGTTAATGCCGGCGGTTTCAATACAGCTATTTTGGATGTCTATAAAAAGGACTATATTATTCAGAAATGCATCGCACAACATCCACAGTATAAGGAGTTTAACCCGAGTTCCGTGAATACCGAAAAAATAATTAGTATGTTCTTTAATGGTGAAGTGCATATTCTTACTTCTATATTGAGGGTCGGTGCTCCAGGTTCTCACACTGATACAGCGTCAACAGGAAAAGGATACACGGTTGGAATCGGGTTAAACGGGCAACTTAATAAGGAAGGGTACAATATTTATGGAGAACGAAGAACGTCCACGTCGAGCGGTCGAATGTTTGAGAATGTAGTTCTTTGCGGACATGACGAGATTTGCAGTCAAATAAAGAAAGCACATAAGATGCTGTCGCGCTTTGGCATAATTTCGTGGGACTTTGCAGTTGATGAAAACGGCGAACCGATTTTGATTGAATATAATTTGAATTACCCTGATGTGATGATTTACCAGATGAATAATGGTCCTTTGTTTGGTGATTTAACACAAACAGTTTTGGAAGATGTCAGGGAAAAGCTAAAAAAGGAGAGATGATATGAAATCCCTAAAACGGGCTATGCAGGGAGCCTTCAGAAGTACGCTGACGTTGATTTCGCCAAAATTAAACACAGCGGTAACATACCGTGTGAAGTTTGGAAGAAAGTTGGATTTGACTAGGCCTACAACATTTAATGAAAAGGTTCTTTGGCTGAAATTCAATACTTACTGGAATAATGATACAGTAAAGCAGTGTGCGGATAAACTAAGAGTTAGAGATTATCTTGAGCAACACGGCTATGGCTACTTGCTGAATGAATTGATAGCGTCATATGAGGACGTTGATTCCATTGATTTTTCTACCCTTCCAGATCGGTTTGCGATTAAGTTAAATGTCGGTTGTGCTTGCAATATAATTGTACAGGATAAGTCAAAACTTGATATTGAAGCCACTAAAAACACTATGAGAAAGTGGCTTAAGAATAACTATTGGCTTGGATGGTCCGAAATGCAATACAAGGATGTTAAACCCTGTATTCTGATTGAGAAGTATCTAGGTGGAGATGATGGTAGCCTGCCGGTAGATTACAAATTCTACTGTATGAATGGAAAAGCAACCTCTGTTATGGTTTGTGAAGAACGGGATGGAATACATCATCCGAAGTTCTTTTTTATGGACAGAAAATGGAATAAGCTTCCTTATACAGAGGAGGTATTTAAGTATCCAGACTTTGAGATTGAAAAGCCTGAAAGTATGGACGATGCGTTTGAAATAGCTGAATTGTTGGCAAAGGAATTTCCGTTTGTTCGAGTGGATTTATATATTGTAAGGAACAGAATTTACTTTGGCGAATTGACGTTCACGCCGGCGGCAGGAATGGATACGGATTTCAAATTCAGGGCTCCGGGGGCAATTAAGGATACGGACACTATTCTTGGAGAGTTGCTGAAGTTACCCGAGTGATTTTAGGAGAAAGACTATGAAAATTGCAGTTGCAGGTACCGGCTATGTCGGTTTATCCATTGCTACGCTATTGTCGCAGCATCATGAGGTTATGGCGGTAGACATCATTCCGGAGAAGGTTGATCTTATCAACCACAAAAAATCGCCCATTCAGGACGAGTACATTGAGAAGTATCTGGCAGAAAAGGACTTAAATCTGACTGCCACACTGAATGCTGAAGCCGCCTATAAGGATGCAGACTTCGTTGTCATCGCAGCACCTACCAACTACGATAGCAAGAAGAACTTCTTTGATACCTCTGCGGTTGAAGCAGTTATCAAGCTGGTTATTCAGTATAATCCGGATGCTATCATGGTCATCAAGTCTACGATTCCGGTTGGCTTTACAGCTTCTGTTCGTGAGAAATACCACTGTGATAACATCATCTTCAGTCCGGAGTTCCTGCGTGAGTCGAAGGCTCTGTACGACAACCTGTACCCGAGCCGTATCATTGTGGGTACTGATGTGGATAACGCACGTCTGGTGAAGGCTGCTAATACCTTTGCGGGTTTGCTGCAGGAAGGTGCTATTAAAGAGAACATCGACACTCTGATTATGGGCTTCACTGAAGCCGAAGCAGTCAAACTGTTTGCCAATACCTATCTGGCATTGCGCGTGTCTTACTTCAACGAACTAGATACCTATGCTGAGATGAAAGGACTGAACACTCAGCAGATTATCAAGGGCGTTTGCCTTGACCCGCGTATTGGTGATCAGTACAACAATCCCAGCTTCGGCTATGGTGGTTACTGCCTGCCCAAGGATACTAAGCAGCTCTTGGCCAACTACGCCGATGTGCCGGAAAACCTGATTGAGGCAATTGTGGAATCCAACCGTACTCGCAAAGACTTCATAGCTGATCGTGTGCTGCAGATGGCGGGCTACTACGGATATGGCGAGGATAATGAGTATGATAAGGCACAGGAGAAGCCTTGTGTAATTGGCGTATACCGCTTGACCATGAAGTCGAACTCCGACAACTTCCGCCAGAGTTCAATTCAGGGTGTCATGAAGCGCATCAAGGCCAAGGGTGCAACGGTCATCATCTACGAGCCGACGCTGGAGAATGGCAGCACCTTCTTTGGCAGCGAAGTTGTGAATGACCTTGAGGAGTTTAAGAAACGTAGTCAGGCTATCATTGCCAACCGCTATGACAGCTGTCTGGATGATGTACAGGAAAAGGTTTATACACGCGACCTGTTCCGCAGAGACTAATATTTATCGCAGCCATGTGTTCAGCCACATGGCTGTGCTGCTCAAGTGTGCTACCTCTTCGTGGTGAGCAGCAGACAACGGATAATTATCCGGCTAAAGGCACATTTCTATTCGTCAAATCACTCTTTGGATGAGAAAAACTATAATGGGAAAGTATTTTGGAACTGATGGCTTCCGTGGTGAAGCTGGTATTGATTTGACCGCTGACCACGCCTACAAGGTTGGTCGTTTTCTGGGCTGGTACTACAACGCACTGCGTGAGCGCAACGGCAACAACGAGCCCGCCCGTATTGTCATTGGCAAGGATACCCGTCGTAGCTCTTATATGTTCGAGTACAGCCTGGTCGCAGGTCTGACCGCTTCCGGCGCAGATGCCTACCTGCTGCACGTTACTACCACGCCTTCCGTGGCTTACATTGCTCGCGTGGATGACTTTGATTGCGGCATCATGATCTCTGCCAGTCACAACCCCTACTACGATAACGGCATCAAGCTGATTGACTGTTACGGTGAGAAAATGCCGGAGGAGATCTTGCTGTTAGTCGAGGATTACATCGACGGCAAACTCAATGTTTTCGATAAGGAGTGGCCGGAGCTGCCTTTCGCTCACTGGGAACACATTGGCTGCACGGTGGACTATGTGTCCGGCCGCAACCGCTATATGGGCTACCTGATCAGCCTCGGTATCTACTCTTTCAAGGGTGTCAAGGTTGGCCTGGACTGCGCCAACGGCAGTTCCTGGAACATCGCTAAATCTGTGTTCGATGCTCTGGGAGCTGATACCTATGTCATCAATGCACAGCCCAACGGTCTGAACATCAACAACAATGCTGGTTCTACCCACATTGAGGGTCTGCAGAAGTTCGTGGTTGAAAAGGGCCTGGACATCGGTTTTGCCTATGACGGCGATGCTGACCGTTGCCTGTGTGTGGATGAGAAGGGTAATGTCATCACTGGCGACCACATCCTGTACATCTACGGCTGCTACATGAAGGAGCGTGGCAAGCTACTGACCAACACAGTGGTTACCACGGTCATGTCCAACTTCGGTCTGTACAAGGCCTTTGACGAGCAGGGCATCGGCTACGCCAAGACTGCAGTGGGTGACAAGTACGTCTATGAGTATATGGCTAAGAACGGCTGCCGTATCGGCGGTGAGCAGAGTGGTCATATTATCTTCAGCAAGTACGCCAGCACGGGTGATGGTATCCTGACCAGTCTGAAAATGATGGAAGTTATGCTGGCAAAGAAACTGCCCATGAGCAAGCTGGCTGAGCCCCTGAAAATCTACCCGCAGGTGTTGGAGAATGTTCGTGTGACCGACAAGAAGGCCGCACAGGATGACGAAGCAGTGCAGGCAGCAGTCAAGGCCGTAGCCGAGGCACTGGGCGACACTGGCCGTATCCTTGTCCGTGAATCTGGTACGGAACCTGTTGTGCGTGTGATGGTCGAAGCTCCCGACCACGATACCTGCCAGAAGTATGTGTCTCAGGTCGTGGAGACCATTAAGAGCAGAGGCTACGGAATTTGAGTGCAAACCTGAAACGAGGATGCGGAATCCTGCTGACTGCATCTGTTGTTCTTCTGTCTATCTTGGCGTTGTTGCCTGATGCGGATGTTGACCACGATGCAGGATACACTGCCTCAGAGTTGAGTATCCGAGAAACCGTAGATGGAAGCGTGACCAGCACAAGCTATGTGAATCCTGATGGGGTAATCACAGATGCCATTGATATGGGCTATGCGACCGTGTGTAGAATGTGGGACGATAGCGACCGAGTTGTAGAGGAACAGTATCTTGATGCAAGCGGAAACCCTGTGGCAAGGTATGGAGATTACTACGGCTTATCGTATGAATATGATGAAACGAGCACGGTAATCACATATCTTGATGCCGAAGATAATCCAATAATGCGCAGTGACGGATATTCTACTATTGTCAGAACGCAGGTTGACGGCAGGGTTTCTGATGATTTCTACTACGATTTGAACGGACAGCAGGTACAGTGCTCCGGCGGATACTATGGGCTTCATCGTGGGTTTAATACTGAAGGCCAGAACACTAGTTTGACCTTTCTCGATAAAGACGGTCATGCGGTGTGTATTTCATCTGGATATGCGATTAAGACATATCAGCGTGATAGGAATGGAACTGTTGTCGGTGAACAGTATTTTGACACAGAAGGAAATCCTGTAAGGTCTTTGCTTGGTCAGTATGGCGAGTCATACCAGCGCAACGAGCAAGGATACATCGGCCAGATTACCTATCTTGACGCAGACGGCAACCCCGCCCCTACCAATGCAGGCTATACCATCCTCAAACGTACTTATCATAGAGATGGCACAGCAGATACGGATATGTTTTTTGATGCGAATGGCAATCCAAAAGCATTGTCTAAAGGGCAGTACGGCATCAAACGCAGTGGCAAGGTGAACCTTCTGCTTGACAGAAACGGCAATGTTATGCTGAGTATGGACAACATTCTGAATGGCTTCCCATGCATGGTAGTTGTTTTTGGCTGTGTGGTCTGCTTGCTGATGATTGTTCTTCCTCAGAGTTTAAGCGTAGTACTGACGATTGTTTATGTGACTTTCATTCTTTATGAAACACTGATGTTTCGTGAGTCAGGGGATGCAAGAATGAACTTTGTCCTCTTTTCCTATGCAGGGAAGTTCTTGAAAGAGCAATCCGTGAGAGTGGGGGTCATCAATAACATCTGGCTGTTCATTCCACTTGGAACGGGGCTGTATAGGTGGTTTCAGAAAAGATGGGTGTTGCTGATTCCATTCGTGATGTCTGTGGCAATCGAAGCGACCCAGTATATTACGGGACTTGGCATCGCAGAGTTCGATGATGTGTTCGGTAATACGATGGGTGGATGGATCGGTGTGCTGGTGGCTTGGACGTGGTTGAGCAGAAAAATGAGCGTGAAAAATAGAGCATAAGGAAGTATACATATCTAATTTTCTTCGTTATCCTTGAAAACGAGACCTATATAGTATATATTTGAGCTGTGAGAGTCATTCGTTATGGATGCTCACAGCTTTGTCGCTCGAAACTTTGCACACCTCTACGCGGTGGGCGGCAGGCAACACAGTAAAAGGTACTGTGGCTAAGATGTAATATTGATATCAATGAGGAAAAAATAGTGCCAGAAAGAGAAATTAAAGTTTTTTATTCGTGGCAATCTGATTTGCCCAATAGTACTACACGGGGACTTATCCAGAGTAGCATAGAGGCTGCTGTGAGGAACATGAGAGACACGGTCGAAGTTACTGCAGACCGAGATACGCAAGGAGTTTATGGTTCCCCCGATATTGTAGAGACTATTTTTTCTAAAATTGATGACTGCGATATATTTGTTGCAGATGTTAGTGCTGTTACAACATACCATGTGATGGATTCTGAAGGTCAGCCAACCGATAGAATAAAGGCAACTCCAAATCCAAATGTTTTGGTTGAGTTAGGATATGCTGTTCGAGTCTTGGGATGGGAAAACGTCATTTGTATTATGAATGACGATTATTCAAATGGAGGAGAGCTCCCTTTTGATATCGAGCACCATAGACTAACCAAGTATTCGCTGAATCAGCATAATAAATCGGAGGTACGTAGACAACTTCGTGACATAATATCAAGCACAATATTAAATGTGCTTGATGGCGGAAGACGAATTCCGCCACAGTTCTCGAATATATTGATAGGATCATGGAAGCCACTGGAGAAAAATGTATCGGATAATTTAATTCCTTATAATCTTGGCAAGAGTAAACAAGTACAGAGCTATATTGATAATCTTCTTAAAAAGGCAAAAGAGCTTATAGATGCCATCCAATCTATCGAGTTACCAGCAAGCGAACCCATACAAGACCAGCAGAAGAAAGCAGAAGAAGCTGAAGATACAAAAATGCCCAAAATCATAGAAAAAGAGCTTGCCCAGATTCCCTCATTTAATCAATTGGGGATTAACACGTGGAAACCGGTTCGGTTGTCCGAAAAAGAAAAAACATTCTTGAGAAATAATATAAAAAAATATTATGGAAGTGAGGTAGGAGACGAATTTTTCAGTTTTGGAAACTTGAAACAAAAATTGAGCGTGCTTCCAAATATGCCAACACAGTATAGCGGAACAGATGATGAACAAAGAAAATATAACAACTATGTAGAATTGGGTGGAGTTTTCGCAGACATTAAGTTTGTTGAGAATTTTATCAAGATTTTTAGTGGACTGTTGCTTGTGCCCTTAGCAGCAAAAAATGTTTCACACGTTTCTGACGAAGACATACACATCTCAATACAAGTGGATGAATCAACAGCCGACATTGTTCCCGCTTCGGCCGATCGACTTTGTGATAAATTGAGTGGTTTTGAGGGATTGATCTACGAGAAAAAATTTGTAGAGTCTTTTTTTGCACAATATGATACAGCGGATATAAAAAATGAACGCGATGATCGTTTCTGGGGAATTGAGGATACCCAAAGTCAGATAGCGGCTCAAAATAGGGTCGGCTTTTGGGGAAGTCCAGAATATACACGGAACGATTACAAAAAGCAACTTTCTCGGTATGTCGCAACGCCATTGGAGACGGAAAGCACAAGCTGTTTGTTTCATATTTCAGTGCTTCATGCTGGTGAAGCAAAATGGTTATCGCATCTCATTATTTTAAAGCCCAAAGCAGATGTGATAAAAATGTCTTATACTATAAGATCAAGCAAATCGAATGGTGAGTTAAACGGTGAATTAAAGATAGATGTAAGTGATATTCAGTGATTTTGGAAAACAAAGTGCCGTATAAAATATTGAAGTATTATTGTCTTAGTAATATACTAACATCAAATCTTACATATTCTTTCGGGAGGTATCATCCTATGCCCAGAACCAAAGGAAGCAAGAACCGCATTACCGCATCTACCGACTTCGATGCACAAATCGCAAAGTTGCAGAAAGACAAGGCAATGCTCGATGAAGGTCTTTCCAAGACGGTCGCCCAGATCGAAGAGCTGAAAACCGACATCAAGTCCCTGCGTGAAAGTCTAAAGCCGCAGAAAGCGGAGATCAAGCAGACCGAAAAAGCAATCGCAAAGCTGGAGGACAAGAAGGCTGCCGCTGAGGCGAAGGCCGCTGAAGAAGCAAAGAAAGCTGAAGCCGAGAGTGTGGTTAAGAAGCTACTTGCAAGCGGTGTAAGTGCAGACGAAATTCTCGCAAAGCTGAAATAAAGGAATATGCCGTGTGGACTGTGAATTCCAGAAGTTTACACGGCGTATTTTTGAGCACGATATATAGTTTGTGACGGAAATAAAAGAAATGGAGTGTACGAAAATGAATTTATCAAAAATTCATCATATTGCGATTATTGTATCTGACTACGAAGCCGCAAAGAATTTCTATGTAAACAAACTGGGATTCTCTGTCATCAGAGAAAACTACCGCCCGGAGCGTAAGGACTGGAAGTTGGATCTTCGTGTCAATGAACACACGGAGCTGGAGATTTTCGCTGAGGAAAATCCACCGAAGCGTGTGAACCGTCCGGAAGCATGTGGGCTGCGGCATCTTGCTTTCTGTGTAGAGAGTGTGGAGCAGACGGTGAGAGAACTGGCAGAAGTTGGGATTGAATGTGAGCCAATCCGTGTGGATAGTTATACCGGCAAAAAGATGACTTTCTTCCACGACCCGGATGGCCTGCCGCTGGAGTTGCATGAATAATCATGGGCGAGAAAATACCATATAAAGCCAGAAATCCGGGCGGCGGTCGAAAGAAGTTGAAGCCTGAGTATAATGCCGGGAAAAATTTGAAAGAGCAGATGGACGCTGCAGTAATACGCTATAAGGACGGTATGACGCTCCAAGCCATTGCCGACGCCCTGTCCCTCAACCCCATCAAGGTCCGGAAGCTGCTCATCACAGCCGGGATCTATGAATCAGACGTAGCGAAGATGGTGCAGCGTACCTTTAACAATTATAGAGAAACACAGGGTTACAAGGATGCAGTTCTCTCCACCGCATCAGCTCTTAAGTTGTCCAAAGCCTCCGTCACCTCATACCTGCCATACGAAAAGGGGGTGTACTTTCCAAGTGAAGCACCAGCGGAGAAAATCAGCGTGGGAGCAGAGCGGCAGCGGAGATACCGAGCAGTAAGAAAACTGCGAAATGAGCCGACAGAGGAGTACCTGTGGGAAGTGGTCCTGCTTTATTCTGGAGTGCGGTTCAAAACCTACTCCGGCTTACCCTTCACCTATGAAATACGAAAAGGTCGGAATGGGCAATACACAAAGGAGCTTTGGATCGACCGCCGGGAGAACAGTAAAAGCCTGGCCTGGAGTTCGGTATTGCTGGCACTGAACAATATAAAAGAGGTGGGAGCGGTGGTGGACAGGCCAAAAGCTCTGGGCGACATCCGAGGCGTGACGTATATTTATGGAATGTTCTACCGATTCGGACTCGTTGATATGCCGGATAAAGTGAATGGGAAGATGAAAAGAGCTGGTCGGCAAATGTGACATTCTAAGGATGGGTGACGCCTTTTATTGTTGACTGTTCCATATCAAACAAATATCTCCCTTTTCCCACTGCATCCTTCAAAAACACGTCCGGTGAAATTTCAATCCAAAAATCGCCGGGAAAAAGCTGTAAGGACCACAAACAACCTACTACACAGCCATCTGGTATCTGCTCACCCCCATAAAATCCACCCCAAGATCACCCCTCGAAGCCGCAAGATCACGGACTGAGGAGAGTACCTGGGCAGGGCAGACGCCCCGGCGGAGGCCCCTGGGCCCCAGGCTCTCCGAAGACTGATAAATGAGAATATACATTATTACGCACATAAATATACCGACAAAAAAGAAACGGGGAAAACTTGAAAACGACGCTGAAACGTGGTATAATAGTGATACGAACAAGCCGGGTTTAGTACGACAACTGTGCGCTGTGGTACTGTAACTGTTGTTTCAAAATTAGGAACGACTACAAAAAGTGTGCGAAAAACCAGCGTAGCTACGACGACACCTATCAGGTCCAGGTCGTGTCTTGGTACGACAACGAGAACTCCTACACCTCTCAGATGGTTCGTACCATCAAGTACTTCGCTGAGAACTGCTGATCGTAGTTTCTCACTGGAAAGTGCCTGAGGTGAACGTACCGGGCTGTGCCGGTTCCGGCATGGCCATGTGAATACGTTGACTTGCACCCTTTTCTCTGCATTCCGTGGAGAAAAGGGTGCTTTTGTTTGTCCGGGTGTATTTTGATCGGGGCGTATACAGCAGGGGAAGCGTCTGTTCCTGCCGGTAAAAATGGTACGGCAGGAGAGAGATGCCGCTTGCAAAAACAGGGATGCATCGTGGTTTGTGCCCGGTTCGGTCAAAATAGACACATTTTGGAACAACCACAGGAAATGTTTGTTAAACAATTATCTATTCTGCGTCCTTGCATTGTACACAGTTTTTGTTTATAATAGTAACAGGCGGGGCAGGAATGCCCCCTGAAAAGCGAGCGAAACTCTAGTTCAGAAATCAAAGCTTGAGAGGAGTTTATTACCATGGGTTTAGGTAAGAAGACGATCGACGATCAGAACTACTGCGGCAAGAAGGTGCTTGTCCGCTGTGATTTCAACGTTCCGATGAAGGACGGTGTCATCACCAACGAGAACCGCATCAATGCGGCTCTGCCCACCATCCAGAAGCTGGTCAACGATGGCGCTAAGGTCATCCTGTGCAGCCACCTGGGCAAGCCCAAGAACGGCCCCGAGGCAAAGTTCAGCCTGGCACCCGTTGCTGTGGCTCTGAGCGCAAAGCTGGGCAAGACCGTTGTGTTTGCGGACGACGACACCGTCGTGGGCGACAACGCAAAGGCTGCTGTGGCTGCCATGAACAACGGCGACGTCGTTCTGCTGCAGAACACCCGTTTCCGCAAGGAAGAGACCAAGAACATGCCCGAGTTCAGCCAGGAGCTGGCTTCTCTGGCTGATGCATACGTTGACGATGCATTCGGCAGCTGCCACCGTGCACACTGCTCCACTGCAGGCGTCACCGACTACATCAAGGACACCGCTGTCGGCTACCTGATGGAGAAGGAGATCAAGTACCTGGGCAACGCCGTGAACGATCCCGTCCGTCCCTTCACCGCCATCCTGGGCGGCGCAAAGGTCGCTGACAAGCTGAACGTCATCTCCAACCTGCTGGAGAAGGTCGATACCCTGATCATCGGCGGCGGCATGGCTTACACCTTCGTCAAGGCTCAGGGCTACGAAGTGGGCAAGAGCCTGTGCGATGACTCCAAGCTGGACTACTGCAAGGAGATGATGGCCAAGGCTCAGGAAAAGGGCGTCAAGCTGCTGCTGCCCGTCGATGCTGTCTGCATCAAGGACTTCCCCGATCCCATCGACGCACCCGTCGAGACCACCGTTGTGCCCGTCACTGCGATCCCGGCAGACATGGAAGGCTGCGACATCGGCCCTGAGACCATGAAGCTGTTTGCTGACGCCGTCAAGGCTTCCAAGACCGTTGTCTGGAACGGACCCATGGGCGTGTTCGAGAACCCCACTCTGGCAGCCGGCACTCTGGCCGTTGCCAAGGCTATGGCTGAGAGCGACGCTACCACCGTCATCGGCGGCGGCGACAGCGCAGCAGCTGTGCAGCAGATGGGTCTGGGCGACAAGATGACCCACATCTCCACCGGCGGCGGCGCTTCTCTGGAGTATCTGGAGGGCAAGGAGCTGCCCGGCATCGCAGTCATCCAGAACGCATAATTTTTTCCGGCATCAGGATGGGTGCGGCGGCTGCAACGCCGCCGCACCTTTTTGTTTGCAGAAGGTAAATAAAGGAGATAGAGTATCATGGATAAGGCAAAGCGCAAGGCTATTATTGCAGGCAACTGGAAGATGAACAAGACCGCCTCCGAGGCTGCTGTTCTGGTGGACGAGCTGGTGCCCGCCGTGCAGGACGCAGGCTGCGAGGTCGTCATCTGCACCCCCTACACCGACCTGGTCACCGCTGTGGAAAAGACCAAGGGAACCAACATCCATGTGGGTGCCGAGAATGTCCACTTCGAGAAGTCCGGTGCTTTCACTGGTGAGATCAGCGCCGACATGCTGGTGGATCTGGGCGTGGAGTATGTCATCGTGGGCCACTCCGAGCGCCGTCAGTATTTCGCAGAGACCGACCAGACCGTTAACAAGCGCGCTCTGGCAGCCCTGAACGCTGGCCTGAAGGTCATTATCTGCGTGGGCGAGAGCCTGCAGCAGCGCGAAGAGGGCGTGACCGAGGAGCTGGTGCGCATGCAGACCAAGATCGCTCTGCGTGATGTGACCGCTGAGCAGATGGCCAACGTGGTCATCGCTTACGAGCCCATCTGGGCCATCGGCACCGGCAAGACCGCTACTGCGGACCAGGCTGAGGAAGTCTGCGGCCAGATCCGCAAGGTCATCGGTGAGGTGTACGGTGAGGCTGTGGCTGAGGCTACCACCGTCCAGTACGGCGGCAGCATGAACGCCAAGAACTGCGAAGAGCTGCTGAGCAAGAAGGATGTGGACGGCGGCCTGATCGGCGGCGCATCCCTGAAGGCTCCTGACTTTGCAGTCATCGTCAACGCAGCCACCAAGGGCTAAGGGCTGACGAAATTATGCTTTCCAGCGCCCGGCTGCGCCGTAATCCAGCGCTGAGCCGGGCGCTATTTGTTCAAATTAAAGGAGATTTCATTTTATGGCAAAGAAACCTGTTCTTCTGTGCATCATGGATGGCTTCGGCTGGGT
>OOCN01000419.1_pt1 | contig 39630 bp, 38 predicted proteins | sample 1671361 | NCBI WGS metagenome assembly OOCN01 (sample SAMN06348149, study PRJEB24527) | human gut metagenome | biome: human gut; feature: ankylosing spondylitis patient; material: feces | host: Homo sapiens | place: China | collected 2015-10
GCGGGGAGAGTGGAGTCCAGAGGTAGGGAGGGGGGATTCGAAACACCCCTCCCTATCTCTGGCCCGCGCGGAGCGCAAGCCACTTGACCAAAAGAAAAAACCAGCCCCGCGCTGCCAGCGCGAGATTCCACACAAAAGAGGAACGATAACCATGCAGAATATCGACCTGATTTGCGTCGGCAAGCTCAACGCAAAATACTTCGCCGAGGGCGTGGCCGAATACCAGAAGCGTCTGGCGGCGTTTGCGTCCTTCCGCATCATCGAGCTTCCAGAAGAAAAAATCGAAGAGAAGAACGCCTCCGACGCTGTGGTGAAAAAGGCGCTGGATAAAGAGGGCAAAGCCATCCTTGGCAGCGTCCGCAAGGGCGCGGCGATCGTCGCGATGTGCATCGAAGGAAAACAGATCTCCTCCGATGAGCTGGCCCAGTTCCTTGCCGACCGCGCAAACAGCGGTGCGGGAGATGTGGCCTTCGTCATTGGCTCATCCCACGGCCTCTCGGACGAGGTCAAGCGCGCGGCGGCGCTCAAGTTCAGCATGGGCCGCATCACGATGCCCCACCAGCTGGCCCGCCTTGTTCTCACCGAACAAATCTACCGTGCCTGCACCATCAATGCTGGAATGAAATATCATAAGTGAGCCTCAAAGCCCTTGCAAAAGCGGGGGCTTTTGTCGTCTGCGGAAAATTTCGTCAGACTCTTTATTTTTTACCATTTTTATATGATAAATCCGATTGTATTGTTCCGGAAGCGGGGCAAGGCTTTACAATCCCCGCAAAACATGATAAAGTAAAGGTACTGTGCTTTTAACAGGAAAAGCACGCCCGGCTGCGGGGAAAGCAGCCGGGACAAATACACAACACGACACGGCAAACCAGCCGCGGACGGAAAGGATGTACTTACAATGGAACAGAGCGAAAAGACCCTTGATATGATCGTCAATCTCTGCAAGAATCGTGGTTATGTGTTCCCCGGTTCCGAGATCTACGGCGGTCTGGCCAATAGCTGGGACTACGGCCCTCTGGGTGTCGAGTTCAAGAACAACGTCAAGAAGGCATGGCTGAAGAAGTTCGTGCAGGAGAGCCCCTACAATGTGGGCCTCGATGCCGCCATCATCATGAACCCTCAGACCTGGATCACCACCGGCCACGTTGCCGGTTTCTCGGACCCGCTGCTGGACTGCCGTGCCTGCAAGGCCCGCCACCGTGCCGACAAGCTTATCGGCGACGAGCACCCCGAGGTCAACGTCGATGCCATGAGCTTTGACGAGATGGACGCTTTCATCGCCGAACACGAGGATATTGTCTGCCCCGTCTGCGGCAAGCACGACTTCACCCCCATCCGTAAGTTCAATCTGATGTTCAAGACCGCCATCGGCGTCACCGAGGATAGCTCTTCTACCTGCTACCTCCGTCCCGAGACGGCACAGGGCATCTTCGTCAACTTTGCCAACATCCAGCGCACCACCCGCCGCAAGCTGCCCTTCGGCGTCTGCCAGGTGGGCAAGGCATTCCGCAACGAGATCACCCCGGGCAACTTCACCTTCCGTACCCGTGAGTTCGAGCAGATGGAGTGCGAGTTCTTCTGCAAGCCCGGCACCGACCTCGAGTGGTTCTCCTACTGGAAGGACTACTGCGAGAACTGGCTGCTGAGCCTCGGCATCAAGAAGGAGCACCTGCGCCTGCGTGACCACGAGCCTGCAGAGCTGGCCTTCTACAGCCGTGCTACCACCGACATCGAGTATGCCTTCCCGTTCACCGACTGGGGCGAGCTGTGGGGCATTGCAGACCGCACCAACTACGACCTGAGCCGTCATCAGGAAGCCTCCGGCAAGAGCCTCGAGTACTTCGACAGCGAGACCAACGAGCACTACATCCCCTATGTGATCGAGCCGTCTCTGGGCTGTGACCGCGTGGCTCTGGCCTTCCTGTGCGAGGCTTATGATGAGGAGCACCTGACCGACAGCAAGGGCAAGGAGGACATCCGCACCGTCCTGCATCTGCACCCGGCTCTGGCTCCCTATAAGTGCGCTGTCCTGCCCCTGAGCAAGAAGCTGGGTGACAAGGCAATGGAGATCCGCAACGAGCTGAGCAAGTACTTCATGGTGGACTACGACGACACCGGCTCCATCGGCAAGCGCTACCGCCGCGAGGACGAAATTGGCACCCCCTACTGCATCACCGTGGACTTCGACACCGTGGGCGACGAGGCCAAGGGCATCGTGGCCGACAACTGCGTCACCGTCCGCGACCGCGACACCATGGAGCAGGTTCGTATGCCTATCTCCGAGCTGAAGAGCTACATCGAGAGCAAGATCGAGTTCTGATAAAAACTCACTTTTGTGAGTGAAAAAACAGCCCCGCCGTTGCATTTTCGGCGGGGCTGTGGTATAATACAACTAAAGAAAGTGCTGTCTGGCAAACGGTCAGTACCTTTCCGGCAAGTCAATCACAAAGAATGACCGCACGAGTTGGTAGCTGGGGCGGTCATTTTTTGTTGTTGAAAATTTTATACGCAATGTCGAACATGCCAAAACCCACGGTTGCAAGCAGCGTGAGCAGAGCTAAAGTCTCTAAAAGCGTCATGAAGCATCACCCCTTTCGCTGTGGAGCGTCGGGGGCGCAACAAAAATGTTCGCCTTCCCGACGCAGGGCCGGAAAGGTGCAGACCGCCTGTCGTATGTAGACAGCACTCTCGAATGATAGTATAACAGACGTTTCGTGGTTTTTCAACCGGAAGAGGCGTCTGTTTTGTTTTTATCGGGTGGACAATTCGCCCGGGAACGGTTATACTGTGGAGTAGAAAATGCACCGCCGTGGTTTGCACGGCAGAAAGGATATTCCGTGGAAAACTTTACTATTCTTCTGAAAAAATATGCCGACTTCATCGTCCGGGTGGGCGTCAACCCCCAGCCGGGCCAGACCCTTATCATCAACTGCTGCCTCGAGGCCGCCCCGCTGGCCCGCCTGTGCGTGCGCAGTGCCTACGAGGCCGGCGCCTGTGACGTGCTGGTGAATTGGAGCGACAACGACGTTTCCCGCAGCCGGATGGAACTGGGCAGCGAGGAGGCCCTGACCGATAACAAGCCCTACCAGCTGCGCCGCTACCTTGACTACGCAGAGAGCGAGGGCGGCGTCTGCGTCCTCCACATCCACGCCGACGACCCTGAGGTCTACGCCGGTCTGGACGGCGCGAAGATCAGCCGTGTGAACGCTGCGCAGCGCAGGTTCATGGCTCCGTGGCGGGAGTATACCATGAACGACCGCGTCCAGTGGTCCATCGCCGCCATGCCCAGCGCCCCGTGGGCAAAAAAGATGTTCCCGGAGCTGGACGAGGCTGCGGCCATCGAGAAGCTCTGGCAGCTCATTTTCGATGTCTGCCGCGTGACGGGCGGCGACCCGGTCAACGAGTGGAAGGCCCACCTCGACCGTCTGACCGGCCTGAAGGACAAGATGAACGCCCTCGACCTTGAGAGCGTCCATTTCGAGAGCAGCAACGGCACGGATCTGACCGTCGGCATCGCCGACAAGGCCACCTGGGAGAGTGCCGCCAGCGTCAGCGAAAAGGGCGTGGTCTTCCTGCCCAACATCCCCACCGAAGAGGTCTTCACCGCGCCCCACAAGGACAAGGTGAACGGCATCGTCTACGGCACGAAACCCTACGTCTTCAACGGCCAGCTCATCAAGGGCTTCCATGTCACCTTCAAGGATGGCCGGGTCGTGGAGCACGGTGCAGACGAGGGCGCAGAGCTTCTGGGTCGGCTGCTGGACACCGACGAGGGCGCACGGAGCATCGGCGAAGTGGCGCTGGTGCCGGCGTCTAGCCCCATCAACCGCAGCGGAGCGCTGTTCTACAGCACCCTCTTCGATGAGAACGCCGCCTGCCACATCGCCTTTGGTGCCAGCTATCCCGGCACCACCGAGAACGGCACCCGCCTGAGCAAGGACGAGCTGCTGGCCCGGGGCATGAACCAGTCCGCCATCCACGAGGACGTCATGGTGGGTGCCGAGGACAGCCATATCACCGGCAAGTGCCGCGACGGCCGCACCGTGGAGCTGTTCCGCGACGGCGTCTGGGTGCTGTGAGAAGAGGATTTTTCACGAAAAAGCTTGCATAATCCGCAAGAGTATGCTATATTCTAGTAGTACGCTATAGTTTTATTGGAAAGTGGGCCGCAAGGTCCGCTTTTCTTGTTTGTTTGGAGGTTTTTTATGGCGAAGCAGTCTGGCGGCAACACCGCCCAGAGAGTCGAAGCGCTTGTCCGCCCCGTCGTGGAGGGCATGGGCCTGCGCCTGTGGGATGTGGTCTTTGAGAAGGAAGGGCCGGACTGGTATCTCCGTGTGCTCATCGACAAGGACGGCACCATGGACACCGACACCTGTGCCGAAGTGTCCCACGCGCTGGACCCCATCCTCGATGAGGCAGACCCCATCGACCAGAGCTATTATCTCGAGGTGGGCAGCCCCGGCCTTGGCCGCAAGCTGACCCGCCCGGAGCACTACGAGGCACTCAAGGGCGAGAAGGTCGGCGTCAAGCTCATCCGCCCCACCGCCGACGGCGTGCGCGAGTTTGCCGGCATCCTGAAAGGCCGCGAGGGCAGCACCGTCACGGTCGAGACGGAGAACGGCCCGGTGAGCTTTGAGGTGAACGCCGCATCCGGCGTCCATCTCTGTGATGACGAACATCTGTTTGATTAAGAACAGCCCTCTCAGGCGCGTTCCGCGCCAGCTCTCCCAGAGGGAGAGCCAAAGATGAATCGAGAAAAGATACCATTATAAACTAGGAGGAACCCGAAAAATGGCAGCAGCGAACAACGAATTTTTTGAAGCTCTCTCCATGCTGGAGCACGAGCGCGGCATTACTGCGGAGTACCTGATCGAAAAGATCAAGGCTGCTATCGTCATCGCCGTGAAGAAGAACTACGAGGTCGAGGACGACCACGTCATGGTCGAGATCGACCCCAACACCGGAAAGTTCAACGTCGCCCTCATCCAGGACGTCGTGGCCGATGAGGACTGGTACGACGAGCACAGCGAGATCGGCATCACCGAGGCTCAGCACATCCGCAAGAGCTATCAGGTGGGCGACCGCGTCGTGACCCCCCTCAAGACCAAGGACTTTGGACGCATCGCCGCCCAGACCGCAAAGCACGTCATCCGTCAGGGCATCCGTGAGGCTGAGCGCAGCCAGCAGCTGAGCGAGATCCAGTCCCGCGCCCACGACATCGTGCAGGCTACCGTCACCCGCGTTGACCCCGAGAAGGGCATCGTTGCCCTCGACCTGGGCAAGGGCGGCGAGGCTATCCTGCCCCGCAACGAGCAGGTCCCCGGCGAGGTCTACACCGAGGGCCAGATGCTGCAGGTCTACATCGTGGATGTCGTGGCAAGCGAGCGCGGCCCCCGCGTCATGATCAGCCGCACCCACCCCGGCCTCGTCAAGCGCCTGTTCGAGCTGGAAGTGCCTGAAATTTACGACGGCACCGTCGAGGTCAAGGCCATCAGCCGCGAGGCCGGCGCCCGCACCAAGATGGCTGTCTGGTCCAAGGACGCCAACGTCAACCCCGTCTCTGCCTGCATCGGCCCTCACGGCGACCGTGTGGCCGCTGTCGTCGAGAAGCTGGGCGGCGAGAAGATCGACATCGTGAAGTGGAGCGAGGACATCTCCGAGTTCATCTCCGCAGCTCTCAGCCCCGCAAAGGTGGTCAAGGTCGAGCTGCTGCCCGGCGAGACCCGCTCCTGCCGCGTGACCGTGCCGGATCAGCAGCTGAGCCTTGCCATCGGCAACAAGGGCCAGAACGCCCGTCTGTGCGCCCGCCTGACCGGCTACAATATCGACATCCGCCCCGAGAGCGGCTACTACGGCGAGGAAGAGCCGAAGGCTGCCGAGGCTGAGAAGACCGAAGACACCGCCGCAGAATAAGCGCGGAACACCTGCCGAAGGAGGGAAAACCGGATGGCACAAAAGAAGATCCCTGCCCGCCAGTGCATCGGCTGCCTGACCAGCCGCCCCAAGAAGGAACTGGTGCGTGTGGTGCGCGCACCCAGCGGAGAGATCAGCATCGACCCCGTGGGCAAGAAGCCCGGCCGCGGTGCTTACCTCTGCCCGGATGCCGCCTGCCTTGCAAAGGCAAAAAAGAAGAAGGCGCTGGAGCGCTGCTTTGAGCAGCCGGTCCCCGCCGAGGTATACGATGCACTGGCCCAGCAGCTGGCCAGTGTGGAAGCAGAAAAGGAGGCCGACCGCGATGGCAAAGAAGCATAACGCCCCCGCAAAACCGGCCCTTGAGCCGAATGAGGCCCTGTTCCAGGCCGTGAGCCTCTGCCGCAAGGCGGGCGCTCTGACCATGGGCTTTGACGCGGTGGAAGACGCCGTCGTCAAGGGCAAGGCATGGCTCGTGATGACGGCATCCGACGCCAGCCCCAAGACCGTGCAGCGGCTCAACTACGCTGTGGGCGATATGGTGGACGTCATCCCCATGCCGCTGACACAGGATAAGCTGGCTGACATCAGCCGCAAACCGGTGGCCATTTATGCCGTCACCGACCGCAACCTCGCCAAACTCTGCTTTGACCGGCTGACGGCGTGCGGAGCGATTCAAACTGAGGAGGATATGAGCGAATGATCGTAAAATATAAAGTGAGCGATTTTGCAAAGGACCTGAGCATCTCTGCCAAGAAGGTCCTCGACGAGCTGAACGCCATGGGCAGCACCGGCAAGAAGAACAGCTCCACTCTGGAAGAGAACGAGCTGAACTACCTGCTGGAGAAGTTCAGCAAGGATAACAGCGTCAAGAGCCTGGACGAGTTCCTGAACAGCGCCAAGGCTCCCAAGGCTGAGCCGAAGCCCGCCGAGAAGAAGGCGGAGCCCAAGGCCGAAAAGAAGCCCGAGGCTCCCAAGGCTGAGCCTGCAAAGGCCGAGGCAAAGCCCGCTGCCAAGCACGACAACAAGAAGAACGAGCAGCACAGGAAGCGCGAGGAGAAGACCGTCTCTCTGAGCGAGCTGGCCCGTGAGACCGGCGCAAAGGCTACTGCAGCTTCCGCTCAGTCCGTCTCTGTCCGCCGCGAGGACAATCAGGTCACCGTCGATACCCGCACCGTCGATATGAACGTGGACCGCTTCGACGCCCGTTACGACGATCTGGCCTCCACCAAGAACACCGAGAACCGCCGCAAGCCCACCCCCCAGGGCAACAAGCAGAAGTTCACCCAGCGCGGCCAGCGCCAGCGCCAGCAGTTCCAGAAGGGCAAGCGCGAGACCGAGTTCGAGCGCCTGCAGCGCATCCAGCTGGAAAAGGCCCGCAACGCTCAGCTGAAGGTGCTGATCCCCGACGAGATCACCGTCGGTGAGCTGGCTGCCCGCCTGAAGCAGCAGGCCGGCAAGGTCATCGCCAAGTTCATGCAGATGGGCGAGATGCACGCCATCAACGACATCATCGATTTCGATACCGCCGCCCTGGTGGCCGAGGAGTTCCACGCCAAGGTCGAGAAGGAAGTCCACGTCACCATCGAGGAGCGCCTGTTCACCCAGGAGGAGGATTCTCAGGACGATCTCGTCACCCGTCCCCCGGTCGTCTGCGTCATGGGCCACGTTGACCACGGCAAGACCAGTATCCTGGACGCTATCCGCAAGACCAACGTCACCGCAGGCGAGGCCGGCGGCATCACTCAGGCCATCGGTGCATATCAGGTCAAGGTCAACGACAGCCTCATCACCTTCCTCGATACCCCGGGCCACGAGGCATTCACCTCCATGCGCGCCCGCGGTGCCAACATGACCGATATTGCAGTTCTGGTCGTCGCCGCCGATGATGGCATCATGCCCCAGACGGTCGAGTCCATCAACCACGCCAAGGCCGCCAACGTCAAGCTCATCGTGGCCATGAACAAGATGGATAAGCCCACCGCCAACCCCGAGCGCGTGATGGAGGGCCTGACCAAGTACGGCATCATCACCGAGGACTGGGGCGGCGACGTCGCCTGCATCCCCGTCTCTGCTCTGACCGGCATGGGCATCAACGACCTGCTGGAGCGCATCGCTCTGGAAGCTGAGGTCATGGAGCTGAAGGCCAACCCCAACCGCCGTGCCAAGGGCGCTGTTGTCGAGGCTCGTCTGGACAAGGGCCAGGGCCCCATCGCCACCATTCTGGTGCAGAACGGCACCCTCCATTCCGGCGACGTCATCATCGCCGGTACCGCTGTGGGCCGTGTGCGTACCATGCGCAGCGACAAGGGCATCCTGCTGAACGACGCCGGCCCCTCCACCCCTGTGGAGATCACCGGTCTGACCGCTGTACCTGAGGCCGGCGATCTGTTCGAGGCCGTCGAGGACGAGCGTCTGGCCCGTGAGCTGGCCGAGCAGCGCATCGCTGCCGCCAAGGAGAAGCAGTTCTCCGCCTTCCAGAAGGTCACTCTGGATAACCTGTTCAGCCAAATGGCTCAGAACGATATGAAGGAGCTGGCCATCGTCGTTAAGGCTGACGTGCAGGGCTCCGCCGAGGCCGTCAAGCAGAGCCTCGAGAAGATCTCCAACGACGAGGTCCGCGTCCGCGTCATCCACGCCGGCGTCGGCGCCATCAGCAAGTCCGACGTTGACCTGGCCGACGCATCCAACGCCATCATCATCGGCTTCAACGTCCGCCCCGACAACGTGGCGAAGGAAGAGGCCGCTGCCACCAAGGTCGAGATGCGTATGTACCGCGTCATCTACGACGCCATCAACGACGTCACCGACGCTATGAAGGGTATGCTGGCTCCCAAGTTCCGCGAGGTGTCTCTGGGCGAGCTGCAGGTCCGTCAGGTCTACAAGATCTCCAACGTCGGCACCGTCGCAGGCTGCCGCGTCACCAATGGCAAGATCACCCGCGACAGCAAGGTGCGTGTCGTCCGTGACGGCATCGTCATCACGGAGGACGAGATCGCATCTCTGAAGCGCTTCAAGGACGACGCCAAGGAAGTGGCCGAGGGCTACGAGTGCGGCGTCACTCTGGCAAAGTTTGCCGACGTCAAGGAAGGCGACGTCTACGAGGCCTTCAAGATGGAAGAATACCGCGATTGATTGAAATAACCTCTCAGTCTGGCGAAGAGAGAAAGCTTTCCGGAATGCCAAGGCCTCTCCTCGGCAGGAGAGGTGGCATTGCGAAGCAATGACGGAGAGGTTCATTTTAGAGGAGAAACTATGTCTCAGAAAAATATGGGCCGTCTGGCGCAGGACATGAAGCGTGAGCTCATCGCCATCATCGGACGGCTGAAAGACCCGCGGCTGGAGGGCGGTCTGCTGACCGTCACCCGGCTGGATGTGACGCCCGACCTGGACGTGGCGAAGGTCTATGTGAGCGTGATGGGCCGTGAGGACGGCCCCAAGCCCGCCATCGAGGCCCTGAACCGCGCCGCAGGCCATGTGCGCACCGAAGTGAGCAAGAAAATGCACATCCGCAAGGCACCCCGCTTCATCTTTGTGGAGGACGACGGTGCCGCCTATGCAGCCCACATCAACGAGCTGCTCCGCACGCTGAATGTGAACGGCGACGCTGAGGACTCTCAGCCTGCCGAGACCGAGGAATAAATCCAGCGCTGCGGAAAGGATGGATCCATCAAATGACAGAACAGCTCAATGTGCAGCAGATGGCTGAGCGCCTCTGTGCTGCGGACAACATTCTGGTCCTGTGTCATAAAAACCCGGACGGCGACACCATCGGCTGCGGCAGCGCCCTCTGCCACGCGCTCAAGGCGCTGGGCAAGACGGCAGCTGTCCTCTGCTCCGATGCAGTGCCTTCCCGCTACAGCTTTACTGCACCGGTGCCGTTCCGGGGCGAGTTTGAGCCCAAGACCGTTGTGGCTGTGGATGTTGCCAGCGTGCAGCTCTTTGGCGAAAACAACGGTGTGCCGCAGTATACCCGCCACGTCGATCTCTGCATCGACCACCACGCGGGCAACAGCGGCTATGCGGATTTCACCCTGCTGGACGGCAATGCGGCCGCAGCGGCAGAGCTTCTGTATGAGGTCATCAGCGAGATGGGCGTGGAGATCACCCCCCTCATCGCCAACTGCCTCTACACCGGCCTCGCTACGGACACCGGCTGCTTCCGGTTCTCTTCCACCACTGCCAACACCCACCTCGTGGCTGCAAAGCTCATTCTGGCCGGTGCGCAGGTGGAGGAGCTGAACACCCTGCTCTTCGACACCAAACCCCGGGAGCGGATGGAGGCGGAGCGTATCGCCCGCAACCATCTGGAATATCATCTTGAGGGCCGCTGCGCCCTGATGTATCTGACCCGGGACGAGATAGAGCAGAGCGGCGTGGACCCGGCTGACCTGGAAGAGCTGACCAGCCTGCCCATCAGCATCGAGGGGGTCAAAGTGGGCCTGCTGCTCCGTCAGCAGCCCGGCGGCAGCTACCGCATCAGCGTGCGCGCCGCCAAGGGCGTGGACGCCTGCGCCATCGCACGGCGTCTGGGCGGCGGCGGCCACACCCGCGCAGCGGGCTGTGAGCTGCTGGGCAACCTCGACAACGCCAAGAGCGCCATTCTGGCCGAAGTGGAGGCGGAACTCGACCGCCCCGAGACGCAGGAGGAAAGCTGATGCAGGGCATCCTTATCGTAGATAAGCCGATGGAGTGGACCAGCTTTGACGTCATCGCCAAGCTGCGCGGCATCCTCGGTACCCGCAAGCTGGGTCACAGCGGTACGCTGGACCCCATGGCCACCGGCGTTCTGCCGGTGTTCTGCGGCGGGGCCAGCAAGGCCGTGGACCTTCAGCTCGACCACACCAAGACCTACTGCGCCCGGCTGCGGCTGGGGATGCAGACCGACACCGGCGACATCACCGGCACCGTGCTGGAAACAGCCCCGGTGACGGCGGGGGAGAAGGAACTGCTGGCCGTTCTGCCCCGGTTCCTTGGCCCCCAGATGCAGACACCGCCCATGTACTCGGCGGTTAAGATCAACGGCCAGCCCCTTTATAAGCTGGCCCGCGAGGGCGTCACGGTGGAGCGGAAGGCCCGCCCCATCGAGATACTGGACATCCGGTACGGCGGCAGCCCGGTAGAGAACGAATACGTCCTCACCGTCCGCTGCTCCAAGGGAACGTATATCCGCACCCTGTTGGAGGACATTGCCGCCGCTATGGGCCAGAAAGGCACCATGAGCGCTTTGCGCCGCACGACGGCGGGTGTCTACACCGAGGCCGACGCCCACACGCTGGAAGAGATACAGGCGGCAAAGGACGCAGGCCCCGAGGCACTGCAGGCTTTGATGCTGCCGGTGGAGAGCGTGTTTGAGAGCCTGCCTCTGCTGGTGGCAGAGCCAAGGGTGGAGCAGCACCTGTACAACGGCTGCCCCACCAGCCGCTACCCGGCGGCAGATGGCCGCTACCGTGTCCGCAATGCCGAGGGTCAGTTCCTGGGCCTTGCGAACATCACCGGCGGCGTGCTCAAGGTCGAAAAACTCTTTGTAGAGAGAAACGAAAAGGACTAAACATTCATGCAGATCTATTCACAGCTTGCGCCGCTTGCGCTGGGCGGTGCCCACGGCTCTGCTGTGGCAATGGGCTTTTTTGACGGCATCCACATCGGCCACCGCGCGGTCATCAATGGCGCAGTGGAGTGGGCCAAGGCCCACGGCGCGGCACCGGCAGTGTTCACCTTCCGCCTGCCCACCGAAAACAGGATGAAGGGCAAGCGCCTGCTCTCCACCGAGGACAAGCACGCCCTCATCGCCAGCCTCGGCGTGGAGCACTATCTCTGCCCTGATTTCGAGGAGATCAAGGCCATGACGCCGGAGCAGTTCGTGCTGGGCATCATCCGGGACTGCAACGCCCGGGCGCTGTTCTGCGGCGAGAACTTCACCTTCGGTGCCAGGGCGGCAGGTACACCGGAGCTGCTGCGTCAGCTCTGCGAGCCGCTGGGCGTGGAGGTAGTCGTCCTGCCGATGGCACAGTTTGAGGAGAAGCCTGTTTCCTCCACCCGCATCCGCACCGCGCTGGAAGGCGGTGACATCCCGGCGGCCAATGCCATGCTGGGGATGCCCTACGCCATCCGCTTCACGGTGCATCACGGGGCGGGCCTTGGCCGGACGCTGGGCGTGCCGACCATCAATCAGCTCTACCCGCAGGGCTTCCAGCTGCCCCGGTACGGCATCTATATCACCCGCACCAGGATAGGGGACAGATGGTACCCCTCGGCCACCGGCCTTGGCACCCGGCCCACCGTCAATAGCGACGAGAGCAAGGTGACCTGCGAGACCTTCATCCCGGGCTTTACCGGCGACCTTTACGGCACCGACCCGGTGGTGGAGTTCCACGCCTACCTCAGCCCCAGCAAAAAGTTCGACACGCTGGATGAGCTGCGCGAGTGCATCGACCACGCAGCCCAGCGCGCGCAGGAATACTTTGCGGAGTGAACTTTATGAAAAAAAACAAAACAGAAATGGTGTCTGCGCATCCTGGTCTGGCTGGTGGCGCTGCTGGTCCTTCTGGGGGTGGCAGACTCCTGTCGTGTTCAGGAAGACCCTCACCGCACACTGGTACAGGGCAGTCTGCAGGAACTGAACGACAGCTGGACGCTGGAAACAGACCAGCAGGCCGTGTATGACATTCCGGAAAGCATGGGGGAAAGCCTGATGCTGAGCATCTGCGGCACGAAGCAGAAGTTCAGCCTCGGGCTGCGGGCAGCGGACGGCAAGGAGACGGCGTTCTATACCTATGACCCGGACAGCGGCCCGGCAGAAATGCGGCTCTTTGCTGCTCTGCCGGAGGGCGCAGCCGGAAAGACGCTGGTGCTCCACTGTGCGGAGCCGTCGGCCCTCAGCGCGATGCTGAGCAGCGAGCCGGTGCTGGCCACCCAGACGAAACTGAGCAGCTATTACTTCAGGCGCAGCCTTTATGCACTGGCGTTCTTCCTGCTCTGCGTCCTCTGCGCCGTGGAGCTTGGCGTTCTGATGGTGACGATGCGCAGCATCTTCACTCCGGAGGTCCAGCATCAGACCCGGGTGATGATCGGGCTGATGCTGGACGCCGGCATCTGGGTGCTGACCGATTCCGAGCTGCTGACCCTCTTTACCGATAAGGCAAGTTTCGTCGCCTTCTTGTCCCTGCTCAGCTTCGGCCTCATCGTCCCCCTCACGTTGGAGTTTATCCGCTGCACCCTGAAAGAGGAGTGCAGGGGGCTGCGGCTCTTGCAGCAAGTACAGATGCTCCTGCTGACGGCAGATATTCTGGGCTGGCTGCTGCGGGGCTGGGCGATGTTCTGGCTGCTGCCCCTCATGCACCTGACCATCCTTGCAAGCATCCCGCTAACTCTCCGCGACCTCTTTGCAGCGTATAAAAAGACCCGAAGCGAGGATGTGCGGGATATTCTGGTCGGCTTTGGTGCATTGGCAGTCTGTGCCGCAGCGGCACTGGTGTTCTTTTATGGAGACCATGCCGGGTGGCAGTACGCGGTGTTTTACTGCGTGGGCCTGCTCTGTTTTTTGTTGCAGCTGGGCCGCACGGTCATCCACCGGGTCAGGCAGGCCATCGACGAACAGGCCCAGCTGGAAAACTACAAGAAGCTGGCCTACGCCGACTCGCTGACCGGGCTTTTCAACTATACGGCCTTCAAGTACATGAAGTCCCGCTGGCCCGAGCGCACGGACTGGACCTACATCGTTATGGACATCAACTGGCTCAAGCAGACCAACGACCAATACGGCCACCGTGCCGGTGACGAACTGCTCTGCTGTGCGGCCCGCTGCATCCGGGAGGCCTTTTACCGGGCCGAGGACTGCTTCCGCATCGGCGGCGACGAGTTCGCGGTCATTGTGACTGCGACGGATGAGGACGCTGTGAAGGCAGCAGTTGAAACGCTCCGGCGGCTGTGCGCGGAGTGGGATGCGAAGGAAGAGTATCCCGTCTCCATCGCAGTGGGCTATGCCATGCAGGCAGGCCGCACCATGACGGCGGACGAGCTGTTCATGGAGGCTGACGCTGCGATGTACCGGAACAAAGCCGAGATCAAAAAGGCTGTGGGCGGCATCATCCGCTGAATAAAACAAGAACGCACTTCACCAATGAAAGCTATCGGTGAGGTGCGTTTTTGCTTATCGCAATTTTCAAAAATAGTGCCGGTCAAAACGGCATCTTTGCGATATGCAGTTTGCGGCTGTTGCTTGTGCATTAAAAACGCAAACTGCTATAGTCAGAAAGAGAAACCGGAAAAATAGAGGTGCTCCACCGTTTCCTTTTCGGCGGCGGAGAGGGACGTGTCTGCGGCCATGGCGGCGCGGATGCTTTCCTGGGTATCCGGGTAGGAGTTGAGGGTGATGCAAGCGGTTTCGCTGTCGGCATCGAAGTGGAGGGCGTCGCGGTCTCGCGGTGTCCAGGCGTCCCAGCCCGGGGAACCGCTGGTCATGAAACTGGCAAGCGCCTGCTTCAGCTGGGCCGAAAGGGCCTGCGCACCTGCTGAAGACAAATCAGCACAGGCAGAATAGCTGCTTTCGGACGAGAAGAGCGCCAGCGGCAGGCCGTGGAAAGAGCCGAGGCCCGGGATAGCCGTCTGACTGTCGGTCCCGCCGTAGTCGATGAGGCCAAGCCAGACCGGAGCACTGCCGCCCAGCGCTTCGGCGACAGCTTCGGTGCTGCTCCAGCGGCAGAGGGCTGAGCCGTATTTTACGGCATAGGCCCGGGCCGCGCTGGAAGCGGGCCGCAGGTCGTCCCGGACAAAGCCGCTGAATTCAGTGGCGCTGCTGAGCAGCAGGAGGGAAACAGCACTCCGGGCGCCCCGGGAGAGCACTACATCGTCTGCGTAGAGGATGGTTGGTTTGCCGAGGGCGGCAATGCGGGCCGGTTCGAGGCCGCAGAGCCATTCCCGGACGTCAGACCCCGGCGTCAGCAGCCATTCGGCGGCAGAAGCCGTGTCAGCGAACCGCCCATCTTCCACGGCCAGCGGCGCGAAGCGCTCGGCCAGCTGACGGGCCGAAGCGTCCGGGTCGGCGAGGGACAGCCCGCCGGAGATGGCGGCGGCCTTCTGGAAGCGCCCACGGAAGAGCGGGCTGCCCGCGAGGGCCGCTGCCATCCGCCCGCCGTCAGAGAAGCCGCAAAGGGTGATGTTGTCGGCGTCGCCGCCGAAGCGGCGGATGTTGTCCCGCACCCAGTCCAGCGCCCGGGCGATGTCCAGCAGGGCAAAGTTTCCGGTGGCGTCCGGGTCGGCAGTGAGGGCGGGCAGGCAGTTCCACCCGAACAGCCCCAGCCGGTAGTTGAGTGCGACAAAGACGCAGCCCGCGTCCCGCACGAGTTCGCTGCCGGGCAGCTCGAGAGATGAGCCTGTGGCGGCGCTGCCATGCAGATAGACGAGGACGGGCCGCTTTTTGGCCTCGGCGGAGGAATAAATGTCCAGTGTCAGGCAGTCCTCGGTGCCGAGGGGGAAAGTGGTGTACTGGTAGGCCGCCGGGGCGGGGCTGGTGCAGTCCCGCACTGTGTGCCAGCAGGCTGGCTCCTGCGGCGCTGTCCAGCGGCTTTCACCCGTGGGCGCGGCACCGTAGGGGATGCCGTACCAGCAGAGCTGACCGTTTTCGCCCTCTCTGCCCTTCACCGGGCCGTACTGGGTCTGGCAGAAAGCAGAGACAGGGGAGAACAGGCCGTTTTCGGTTTCAGAAGAAGCCGCATCAGCCGGGAGGAGCGGGCTGGTGAGGGCCGCTGCGGCGGCTGCGCTTCCTTTGAGGAAGCTGCGGCGGGAAAAGCAATGTGTCATTTGATCTACCTCTTTATTACAATAGACAGATTATAACATGATCTGACAGGAAAACAACATCCTCATTTTTGCGGATCTGTAAAAATTTTTCTTGCTTTTTACGTTGGTTTCTGTTATACTAACCCTGTTACCGCGATACGGGGCTGGGAGTATGCCCACTCGGGAGTACCGTTTTCCCGCTGCTGTGTCGCTGGCAAATAAAAATTTTATAAAGAGGTACTGTTACTATGAACAAGCAGGAAGTTATGGCCAAAGTCGCTCTGACCGAGAAGGACACTGGCTCTCCCGAAGTCCAGGTCGCTCTGCTGACCGCTCACATCAACGAGCTGAACGAGCACCTGAAGAAGAACCCTAACGATCACCACAGCCGCCGCGGTCTGATGAAGATGGTTGGCCGTCGCCGCAATCTGCTGGCTTATCTCCAGAAGAAGGACATCGAGCGTTACCGTGCTCTGATCGCAACTCTGGGTCTGCGTAAGTAATAGAAAACAGAGGGCAGGTACCGCAAATGGTGCCTGCCCTTTGCTCTTTTATGTTGGATTTTCCCTTGTATCCCAGGCACTGGAACAAATAGGCCGCTGCTGCGTGTTGCAGCAGTAAATCGAACGCCTGTGCGAAGCGGCACGGACGCTGGATTTATTGCTATGATGCGCGGCGGGCAGCCTTTTGGAATATCAAACGGACATAAGGAGGCAAACCAAATGGCAATCGAATTTGGTTCCCGCAAAGAAAACTTTGACAACTTCAAAGTTTACGAGACTACGCTGGCAGGCCGCCCCTTCAAGGTGGAGATGGGCAAGATGTGCGGCTTGTCCAACGCAAGCGCCCTCATCCGCTACGGCGAGACCTGCGTGATGTGCAACGTGGTCATGAGCCCCAAGCCCCGCGAGGGCGTCGATTTCTTCCCCCTGAACGTGGAGTACGAGGAAAAGCTCTACGCCGCAGGCCGCATCCCCGGCAGCTTCATGCGCCGTGAGGGCCGCCCCGGCGAGCGCGCCATCCTGACCAGCCGCGTCGTGGACCGTCCCATGCGCCCGCTGTTCCCGAAGGAGATGCGCAACGACGTCTGCATCACCATGACCGTCATGAGCCTTGACCCCGACTGCAGCCCTGAGATCGCCGGCATGATCGGCGCTTCTCTGGTCACCGCTGTGTCCGAGATCCCCTGGAACGGCCCTATCGGCGGCGTGCAGGTGGGTCTGGTGGACGGCGAGATCGTCCTGAATCCCACTCAGGAGCAGCGCAAGAAGAGCGACCTGGCCCTGACCGTCGCCGCCACCATGGACAAGATCGTCATGATCGAGGCCGGTGCCAATGAGGTCGATGAGGACACCATGCTGAACGCCATCAAGGCTGCTCACGTGGAGATCAAGAAGATCATCACCTTTATCAACAGCATCGTGGCCGAGCGCGGCAAGCCGAAGATCGATTTCCAGGTCGTGGGCCTCGATATGGACGTGTTCCACGCCATCAAGGAGAAGTATCTCGACGACTTCAAGTCCGCCATGGATACCGACGACAAGAATGTGCGTGATGCCGCTCTGCTGCCCATCATGGACAAGATCGCCGAGGAGTACCCCGACCTGACCGAGGCCGACCTCGACCTCGTCAGCTACAAGATGCAGAAGTACGTCGTCCGCCGCTGGCTGCTGGACGAGGGCAAGCGCGTGGATGGCCGCGGCATCAACGAAATCCGCCCGCTGGCCGCAGAAGTAGGCATCCTGCCCCGTGTGCATGGCTCCGGTATGTTCACCCGCGGCCAGACCCAGGTGCTCACCACCTGCACCCTCGGCGGCACCAAGGACAACCAGCTCATGGATGACCTGACCGACGAGCAGACCAAGCGCTACATCCATCACTACAATTTCCCGCCGTACTCCGTCGGCGAGGCCCGCGCACCCCGCAGCCCCGGCCGCCGCGAGATCGGCCACGGCGCACTGGCGGAGCGAGCTCTCGTGCCTGTGCTGCCCTCTCTGGAAGAGTTCCCCTACACCATTCGCTGCGTGTCTGAGGTCCTCTCTTCCAACGGCTCCACCTCTCAGGCTTCCATCTGCGGCTCCACGCTGGCTCTGATGGACGCAGGCGTCCCCATCAAGGCTCCCGTCGCCGGCATCTCCTGCGGCCTCATCACCGAGGGCGACCGCTGGATGACCATGCTGGACATTCAGGGCGTGGAGGACTTCCACGGCGATATGGACTTCAAGGTGGGCGGCACCCGCAAGGGCATCACCGCCATCCAGATGGATATTAAGATCGACGGCCTGACCTACGACATCATCGCCGAGGCCTTCGAGAAGTGCCGCAAGGGCCGTCTGTACATCCTCGATGAGATCATCAAGCCCGTCATCGCAGAGCCCCGCCGCGAACTGAGCCGCTGGGCCCCCAAGATGTTCAGCATGATGATCCCCACCGATAAGATCAAGGACGTCATCGGCAAGGGCGGCAAGGTCATCCAGGACATCTGCGCCACCTGCAACTGCAAGATCGACGTGCAGGAGGACGGCCACGTCTTCGTCTCCGCTGTGGATCAGGAGGACGCAAAGCGCGCCATCTTCACCATCAGGACTATCGTGGAAGACCCCGAGATCGGTGCTATCTACAAGGGCAAGGTCACCCGTCTGATGAACTTTGGTGCCTTCGTCGAGATCGCTCCGGGCAAGGAGGGCCTCGTCCACATCTCCAAGCTGGACACCAAGCGTGTCGAGCGCGTGGAAGATGTTGTTGCTGTGGGTGATGCCATCGTCGTCAAGGTGACGGACATCGACCAGCAGGGCCGCATCAACCTGAGCCGCCGCGACGCCATCCTGGCTCTCGAAGCCAAGAAGGCACAGCAGGAACAGGGCTGATAGATCGCTTCTGAATATGCCCCCGCGCTGTGTGCGCGGGGGCATATTTTGTCTCATGGGCGAAGGATCTTCAATTCCCTACTGAAAAAGTTTGTTTTAGGGGGTTGACAAATCCCGTCGAGGCGAGTACAATAAACGCAATATCACAAAAATGGCTGTGAAGAGAAGAGTAAGCTTTCGCATGAGCCTTACCAGAGAGCCCGGCAGGTGGAAAAGGGCAGGAAACAGGGAGCTGAAAATGGTCTCGGAGCTGCGCGGATGAAGAGCAAGAGCACTAGTCCGCGACGGGTGCGCCCGTTAAAGCGTCCGGCTGTAAGCAGAAAAAATTCTGCCGCAGTTTTGAGGCAGTGTCCGCGAGGACGCTGTGAACCAAGGTGGTACCACGGAAGTTTCAGGCCTCCGTCCTTGTGCAGCGCATGGCTGGCAGGGACGGAGGCTTTTTTGATGCTTCCGTTCAAGGCGGGCGCGGACTGTGCCGCGCCGCCGCTGTACATTATATTTATCCAATAATAGAGAGGGAAAAACTATGATTACTCGTCGTGATTTTCTGAAAGTTACCGGTGTCGCAGCCGCTGCTGCTGCCCTGACCGCCTGCGGCGGCTCTTCTTCCACCGCAAGCTCTGCTGCTTCCAGCACTGCCGCTTCTTCTGAGGCTGCTTCCGCTGTGGCAAAGCTGGACAAGGTGAAGGTCGCTGTCCCCAACGACACCACCAACGAGGCCCGCGCTCTGACTCTGCTGGAGAAGAACGGCTTCTTCAAGCTGAAGGCTGACGCCGGCCTGACCGCCACCAAGAACGACATCGAGGAGAACCCCCTGAATGTCACCGTCGATGAGGTCGAGGCTGCTCAGGTCCCCAACGTCCTGCAGGACGAGGACTACGCTGTCATCAACTCCAACTACGCCATCTCCGCTGGTCTGGACCCCATGACCGACGCTCTGGCAATGGAGGACGGCTCTTCTGCTTACGTCAATGTTCTGGTCTGCAAGGAGGGCAACGAGAACGAGCCCAAGATCAAGGCCCTCGTCGCCGCTCTGCAGAGCCAGCAGGTCAAGGACTTCATGGATGAGAACTACAAGGGCGCTGTCGTCTCCGTCGTCGAGACCCCGACCGATGGCTATGACGCTTCCATCGACTACGATGCACTGAACGGCGAGACCGTCAGCTGCGCTGCTACTCCCGCTCCCCACTGCGAGGTTCTGGAGGTCTGCAAGGACATTCTGGCCGCTAAGGGCATCACTCTGGACATCCAGGAGTACGACGACTATGTGATCCCCAACACCATCGTCGAGGACGGCCAGTGCGACACCAACTACTTCCAGCATCAGCCGTATCTGGACAACTTCAACGAGGAGAAGGGTACCCATCTGGTGACCGTCGCCGGCATCCACGTCGAGCCCATGGGCATCTACGGCGGCAAGCAGGACAGCCTGGCACCCATCGTGGGTTAACCTCTCCGTCATTGCTTCGCAATGCCACCTCTCCTATCGAGGAGAGGCCTTGGCATTTCGTAAAGCTTTATCTCTTCGCCAGAGGCTCCCCTCGGTAGGGGAGCTGTCGAGCGAATGCGAGACTGAGAGGTTCAGCCCCATTAACTAAGGAGTAAATCGTGATCGAGATCAAACACCTTTCCAAGACCTTCCAGATGAAGGACGGCGCGGTGAACGCGCTGAAGGACATCGACCTGACCATCCCCGATGGCTCCATCTACGGTATCATCGGTATGTCGGGCGCGGGAAAATCCACGCTGGTGCGCTGCATCAATCTGCTGGAGCGCCCCACCGAGGGCAGTGTCGTCATCGACGGAACCGCGATGGAGACCCTGTCCCCTGCAGCCCTGCGTGAGCGCCGCCGCGACATCACCATGATCTTCCAGCAGTTCAATCTGCTGATGCAGCGCAGCTGCCTGAAGAACATCTGCTTCCCGATGGAGCTTGCGGGCGTGAAGAAGGCCGATGCCGAAAAGCGCGCCAGGGAGCTGCTGGAAATGGTGGGCCTGCCCGATAAGGCCAACGCCTACCCGGCCCAGCTCTCCGGCGGCCAGAAACAGCGCATCGCCATTGCCCGTGCGCTGGCCACCAACCCCAAAGTCCTGCTCTGCGATGAGGCCACCAGCGCGCTGGACCCCAACACGACCCACGCCATCCTGACCCTCATCAAGGACATCAACAAGAAGCTGGGCATCACCGTGGTGGTCATCACCCACCAGATGAGCGTCGTGGAAGAGATCTGCGACTCCGTCGCCATTCTGGACGGCGGCGTGGTCGTGGAGCAGGGCGAGGTGCGCGAGATCTTCGCAAATCCCAAGACGGCTGCGGCCAGGCGCCTCGTCGCCCCCAACGGCGGCAGCGCGGCCCGCGACCTCTCGAGCTTTGCGCCCGACGATCACGTGGTCCGTGTTACTTTCAATGGTTCGTCTGCCGCAAAACCGCTGGTGGCGAGCCTCGCTGCGGAGAAGGGCATCCTCGTGTCTGTGCTCAGCGCCGACACCCGCGATCTGAGCGGCCAGTGCTACGGCTCCATGCTGCTCAAACTTCCCCGCGATACCGAACAGGCAAAGCAGGCTGCGGCCTATATGCGCAGCCAGAATGGTGTGACCGTTGAGGAGGTGACCGGAGAATGAGCTTTGCAGATTATGGCTTCGCCATTTGGGAGACGTTCTATGTGACCGTCCTCTCCACGGCATTTTCTCTGGTTCTGGGCCTGCCGCTGGGCGTTCTGCTGGTGGCTGGCGATAAGGACGGCGTCCTGCCCCTGCCGGGCTGGCTGATGCACATCCTGAACATCGTCATCAACATTCTGCGCAGCGTGCCGTTCCTGATTTTGATGATCTGCGTCTTCCCGCTGACCCGTGCCATTGTGGGTACCACCGTCGGCACCAAGGCCACCATCGTTCCACTGGTAGTCGCGGCCTTCCCCTTCGTGGCCCGTCTGGTGGAGACCAGCCTGCGTGAGCTGGACGAGGGCGTCGTGGAAGCTGCCCAGAGCATGGGCGCGACTCCCTTCCAGATCATCACCAAGGTCATGATCCCTGAGTGTCTGCCCGGCCTCATTTCCAGCATGACCACTGCCCTGACTACCATTCTCGGCTACTCGGCCATGTCCGGCGTCATCGGCGGCGGCGGTCTGGGCAAGATCGCTCTGTCCTACGGCTACTACCGCTACCAGACCAACATCATGATCGTCTGCGTCGTGCTGCTGGTGCTCATGGTGCAGGTGTTCCAGACCGTCGGTACCTTCTGGGCGACCAGGAGCGATAAGCGGCTGAGGAAGTAAGTTTCTGCTTCCTGCAGGGAATAAAATTTAACGAATCGATTCCCCGCAGGAGGCTCATGCTCCTGCGGGGAATTGTGCTATACAGACAAACCCAGTAAAGGAGTATGTTGCAATGAACCGTGATACCATCTGCGTGCAGGGCGGCTACACCCCCGGCAACGGCGAACCCCGCCAGATCCCCATCATCCAGTCCACTACGTTCAAGTACGCTACCAGCGAGGACATGGGCAAGCTGTTCGACCTCGAGGCCGACGGCTACTTCTACTCCCGCCTGCAGAACCCCACCTGCGACATGGTGGCGAAAAAGATCTGCGAGCTGGAAGGCGGCACCGCCGCCATGCTGACGTCCAGCGGTCAGGCCGCCAACTTCTTTGCGCTGTTCAATATCTGTGAGGCAGGCGACCACATCGTGGCGTCCAGCACCATCTACGGCGGCACCTTCAACCTCATCTCCGTCACCATGAAGAAGATGGGCATTACTGCCACCTTCGTGGACCCGCTGTGCAGCGAGGAAGAGCTGGATGCCGCGTTCCAGCCCAACACCAAGGTCGTGTTTGGCGAGACCATTGCCAACCCTGCCCTCACCGTGCTGGACATCGAAAAGTTCGCCAAGGCCGCACACGCCCACGGCGTACCGCTCATCGTGGACAACACTTTCCCCACGCCGGTCAACTGCCGCCCCTTCGAGTGGGGCGCCGACATCGTGACCCATTCCACCACCAAGTACATGGACGGCCATGGCGCTGTGCTGGGCGGTGCTATCGTGGACGGCGGCAAGTTCGACTGGATGGCCCACGCCGAGAAGTTCCCCGGCCTGTGTACCCCTGATGAGAGCTATCATGGCATCACCTACGCGGAGCGCTTCGGCAAAGAGGGTGCTTTCATCACCAAGGCCACCGCACAGCTCATGCGCGACTTCGGCTCGATGCAGTCCCCCATGAACGCCTATATGCTGAACCTCGGCCTTGAGAGCCTCCACGTCCGGATGCAGCGCCACTGCGCCAACGGCATGGCCGTCGCAAAGTTCCTTGAGGCTCACCCCAAGGTGGCTTACGTCAACTACTGCGGCCTCGAGTCCAGCCCTTACCATGCACTGGCGGAGAAGTATCTGCCGAACGGCAGCTGCGGCGTCGTCTCCTTCGGCCTGGCCGGCGGCCGCGAAGCCGCCAGCACCTTTATGAAGGAGCTGAAGCTTGCCGCCATTGAGACCCACGTTGCCGATGCCCGCACCTGCTGCCTGAACCCGGCTTCCAGCACCCATCGCCAGATGAACGACGAGCAGCTGGCCGCTGCCGGTGTGCCTGCTGAGCTGGTGCGGATGAGCTGCGGCCTCGAGAGCAGCGAAGACCTCATCGCCGATATTGCACAGGCGCTGGATAAGATCTAAGAAACACGGTCAGCGCCATCTGCCGGTTTCGGCCCCTTCCCGTGAAAAAAGCGTCTCTGGATGCAGATAAAAACTTCCCGCTAAAACCGTCAAAAGGAGCAACGATGCTATGCCGCTGATCATCCCCAAGACTCTTCCCGCCTACGATGCCCTCTACGAGGAAAACGTCTTCGTCATGCACCGGGAACGGGCGCTCTCCCAGCACATCCGTCCGCTGGAGATCCTCATCCTGAACCTCATGCCGACCAAGATCGCCACCGAGACCCAGATCGCCCGCCTGCTGGCCAATACACCCATTCAGGTCCACATGACCCTGCTGCAGACGGCCAGCCATGCGGCGACCCACGTCTCTGCGGCCCACCTCGAGGCGTTTTATAAGACCTTCGACGAGGTGAAGAACAACCGCTACGACGGCATGATCATCACCGGTGCGCCTGTGGAGAAGATCGACTTTGAACAGGTGGACTACTGGCAGGAGCTGTGCGAGATCATGGACTTCAGCGAGACGAATGTCTACTCCACCCTTCATGTCTGCTGGGGCGCACAGGCGGGACTTTATTACCACTATGGCATCCGCAAGCAGCTTCTCGACCAGAAGATGTTCGGCGTCTTCGAGCATAAAGTCACCCGTCCCTCGAACCCGCTGGTGCGCGGCTTCGATGAGGTGTTCTACGCCCCTCACAGCCGCCACACCGGCATCAGCCGGGAGGATGTGCTGAACTGCAAGGCTCTGCGCATCCTCGCCGAGAGCGACGAGGCCGGCCCCTTCCTGATGAGTACCGAGAATGGACGGCAGATCTTCGTCACCGGCCACCCGGAGTACGACAAGTACACACTGGACGCCGAGTACAAGCGGGATGTCGGCAAGGGCCTGCCCATCGCGGTGCCAAAGAACTATTACCCCAACGACGACCCCGAGCAGCCGCCTCTCTTCCGCTGGCGTGCTCATGCACACCTGCTGTATGAGAACTGGCTGAACTACTACGTCTACCAGAATACGCCCTACGACCTGGGCGCTATCAGCAAGGTGGAGCACGAGGAAGAATAAAATCAGCCCTCTCCGTCTGGTGAGGAGGGGGCATTTTTGCAAGGAGAATACTTATGGGAATCGAAGCAAAATGGAAGAACCGGGGCATCCGGGTAGGCAAACTGCCCTGCGGGCCGCTGGATAAAATAAGCGATGTGCCGGGCGTGACGGTGGGCCACTGCACACTGGCGGACGGCGAGGTCCAGACCGGTGTGACCGCGCTGCTGCCCCATCAGGGCGATATTTTCCACGATAAAGTGATGGCGGCCAGCCATGTCATCAACGGCTTTGGCAAGACCACCGGCCTTGTCCAGATCGACGAGCTGGGGACGCTGGAAACGCCCATCCTCTTCACCAATACCCTCAGCGTAGGTACTGTGGAGACAGCGCTGGTGAAGTATATGCTGGATAAGAACCCCGACATCTGCGAGACTACCGGCAGCGTAAACCCGGTGGTCTGCGAGTGCAACGACAGCGGCCTCAACGACATCCGGGGCCTCCACGTCACAGAAGAAAACGTGAGGGCCGCGCTGGCCGACTGCCGCGCCGATTTCGCCGAGGGCGCTGTGGGCGCGGGCCGGGGAATGCGCTGCCACGGCCTGAAGGGCGGCATCGGCTCGGCCTCCCGTGTGGTGGAGCTGGACGGGAAACAGTACACCATTGGTGCGCTGGTGCTCTCCAACCACGCCGTCTTCGATGACCTCGTAGTGGCAGGCACCCCCATCCAGAGCCTGCTGGACGCCCACATCCCGCCCCACGAGGACAAGGGCTCCATCATCACGGTGCTGGCGACGGACATCCCCTTGAGTGAGCGCCAGCTGCGGCGGCTCTGCCACCGGGCGCTGGTGGGCCTGTCCCGCACCGGCTCTTTCTGCGGAAACGGCTCCGGCGAGATCGTCATTGCCTTCACCACCGCCAACCGGGTGCCGCACTACTCCGAAAAGGCCATCCTGCCGATGGGTATGCTCCACGACGACGCCATCAATCCGCTGTTCCGGGCGGTGGCCGAGTGCGTGGAGGAAAGTGTGCTGAGCAGTCTGCTCCATGCCGAGACGGTCACAGGCTATCATGGCCGGACGGTCAGATGTCTGAGTGATCTGCTCGACGAGAAATAAAAAAATGGGAAGCGCTTTTGCGCTTCCCATTTTTCATAGTATTATCTGCGGGGCTTCCGCATCGGCTTTTTCTTCCGCACGCTGTAGCCGAAGGTCCCCAGCTTTTTGCCCAGAGCCAGATATTCGCCGTGGCTGTAGACGATGAGTTTGGCCTTGTCGAGGCAGAGCTTACCGTTCTCGTCCAGCAGGCTCTCGTCCACGTCGCAGGCGACTACTTCGGCGAGGAAGAGGTCGTGGCTGCCCAGCGGGATGACCTGCGTGACCTTGCACTCGAGGTTGACGGGGCTTTCTTCGAGGATGGGGCAGTCTGTCAGCACCGAGCCGGGGGCAGAATGGAGTTTGCAGGCTGCGAATTTGTCAAAGTCCCGGCCGCTCCTGACGCCGCACCAGTCCACCGACTTCACCAGTGCCTCGGTGGGCAGGTTGATGGCAAACTGGCCGCTCTCCCTGATGAGGTGGTGGCTGTATCGCTCGGGGCGGACGCTGATGGATACCATGCTGGGCTGGGTGCAGATGGTGCCGGTCCAGCCGATGGTGATGAGGTTGGGCTTGTCCAGCCCGCCGCAGGAGACCAGCACCGGCGGCTCCGGGTTCAGGAGGGTGCTGCCTTTCCAGCTCTGTTTGCTCATCCGTGATACTTCCTTTCGTAGGGAGCCCATGTGCGCTCGCTGATGATGTAGCGGGGGCGGGCTTTGGTCTCCATATAGATTTTGCCGACGTATTCGCCGATGACGCCCAGACACACCAGCTGGACGCCGCCCATGAAGCAGACGATGCAGATGGTGGAGGCCCAGCCCGCCACGGCGCTGCCCAGAACAGCCTGCACGATGGCCCAGATGACGCCGATGAAGCTGATGAGGCTGACCGCGATGCCTGCGCCGGTGATGAGGCGGATGGGCTTGTTCGACAGGCTGGTGATGCCGTCGAAGGCGAGGGCCAGCATCTTGCTGAGGGGATAGTGGCTCTCGCCGGCCAGACGCTCGTGGCGCTCGTAGTAGACGGTGTCGCTGGGGTAGCCCACCAGCGGCACCATGCCCCGCAGGAAAATGTTCACCTCGCGGTAGTCGGCGAAGCTTTCCAGCACCCGGGTGCTGATGAGCCGGTAGTCGGCGTGGTTGAATACGATGTCTGCGCCCAGCGCGTTCATCACATGGTAGAAGCCCTCGGCGGTGAACCGCTTGAAGAAGGTGTCGGTGTCCCGGCGGCTGCGCACGCCGTAGACTACCTCGGCGCCGTCCAGATACTTTTTGACCATCTCGTCCATGGCGTTGATGTCGTCCTGGCCGTCGCAGTCGATGGAGATGGTGGTGTCGCAGCTGCCGCTGTGGAGCGCCTCCATCAGCCCGGCCAGCACGGCGTTCTGGTGGCCGCGGTTCCGGCTCTGGGAGATGCCGATGAAGTGCTCATCCTCAGAGGCGAACTTCTGGATGAGGGACCAGGTGGCGTCGCGGGAGCCGTCGTTGACGAAGAGCACCCGGCTCTTCTCGCTGACAAGGCCCGCTGCGGCGAGGTTGTTTATCTTTTTCAGGAACAGGGGGGCCGTGATGGGCAGCACCTGTTCTTCATTGTAGCAGGGAATAACGATCCATAAAATCGGTTTGGACATGATGAAGTTCTCCTTCTATATAAGGCTCTCCCAAAGGGAGAGGCTGTTACAGCACCATGTGCCGCAGCGCGTCCGGTTCCAGCAGCTTGAAGCTGCTCTTATAGGTCTCGAGCAGGCCGTCCCGCTGCATCAGGCTCAGCTCCCGGGAGAGGGCGCTGCGGTCGCAGTTGAGGTAGTCGGCCAGCTGGATGCGGGAGTAGGGAATGGTGAAGGTGAGGCTGTGGTGAACCTCGGCCTCGCTGAGCAGGTAGGCGCACACCTTGGCCCGCAGGCTCTTGAGCAGCAGCAGGTCTACCCGGCGGGAGAGCAGGAAGTATTTGTCGCTGATGGTGCGCACAAGGTTCTGCAGCACCCGCTGGCGGGCCGGGTCGGCCCCGGGCAGCAAAAGCTTCTCGTAAGGCACCAACAGCACCTCGCAGGGGGCCGAGGCCATCACCGTTACCGGGCTGGAAAGGCTCGAGCCGCCCAGCACGTCGCCGAACACACCGCCCGGCCCCATCTGGCTGATGGGCAGACGCGCCCCGCTGGCGGCGGGATGGTAGGCCTCGATGGCGCCGGAGAGCACCACGCCTACCCGGCGGTTCGACTGTCCGGCCAGTACGAGGGTCTCGCCCCGGCTGTAGGTGCGCAATACGGCCCCCACTTCGCCCAGCAGGACCCGGAGCGCTTCGGCTTCCAGTCCGGCGAACAGAGAGGTGGATTGTAACAGCGGAAGATAATTTTCCATACCCATTCCGTGAGGTTTTCCCCGGGCCCTCACCGCCCTTCTGCGATTCCGTTGCATGTGCAACGGTATTTTTTCTCTTATTATAGTAAACTTGAGGGCGTAAAGCAAATGGTTTTGCAAATTTTTTGCGGGAAAATTTCTCCCAATGAAAGTGAGGAACGAAATCCTATGAAAAAACTGACATCTCTGCTGCTGTCGCTGGTGCTGATGGTCAGCGTGCTGGCCTGCGGCGCATCGGCCAAGACGAGCAAAAAAGTGCGCATCGCCGGCCTGAAAGGCCCCACCACCATGGGCCTCGTCAACCTGCTGAACATGGAGAAGGACGGCACTGCTTCCCTCGACTATGACCTGCAGCTCTACGGCGCTGCCGATGAGATCGTGCCGAAGCTCATCAAGGGTGAACTCGACATGGCTGCTATCCCAGCCAACCTCGCCGCGACCCTCTACCAGAAGACGAACGGCGGCATCCAGGTCATGGCCGTCAACACGCTGGGCGTCCTCTACGTCGTGGAGAAGGGCAATACCGTCCACAGCTTTGCTGACCTCAAGGGCCGCACCATCCTTTCCACCGGCAAAGGCACGACGCCCGAGTACGTCCTGCGCTATCTGCTCAAGAAGAACGGCCTCGACCCCGACAAGGACGTGAAGATCGAATACTACAGCGAGGCTTCCGAGGTCACGGCCCAGATGGCCGCTGCCAGGAAGGATGCCATCGCCGTCCTGCCTCAGCCCTATGTCACCGCTGCCCAGATGAAGGACAGCGACCTCCGCGTCGTCCTCGACCTGACCCGCGAGTGGAACAAAGTCTGTGACACCCAGCTCATCACCGGCGTCACCGTGGTGCGCACCGAGTACGCAAAGCAGAACCCCGACGTCATCGCAGCTTTCCTGACCGACTACCAGAAGAGCGTCAAGGCGGCGAACGAGGACATCGACGGCACCGCCGCCCTCTGTGAGGAAGTCGGCGTGGTGGCCAAGGCTGCTATCGCCAAGAAGGCCCTGCCCAAGTGCAACATCGTTTACCGCAACGGTCAGGAGATGAAGAAAGACATCTCTGCCTACCTGCAGGTGCTCTACGATGCCTCTCCTGCCGCCGTGGGCGGCAAGCTGCCGGACGATAACTTCTACTACACCGAGCCGTCCGTCCTGCGCAAGGTCATGGCGGCTATCCGCAATTCTGCAAAGTAAGCTTTGAAACAAAGAAGGGGCTGCTGCACATCGTTTTAGTCGAAAGTGCAGCAGCCTCTTTCTTTCTTACGTTAGAAGGCCCGCGCCGATGCCGATGAGAGCCGGCAGCAGCCAGCCAAAGCCGAGGCTGCTCAGGGGCAGAGCGTTCATCAAGGTGGAGAGGGAGCCGAAGGGCAGGGCAGCAGGGATGCTCTGGATGGCCGTGAAGAGGATACTCAGCCGCCAGACCGATGTCCGCTGGAACCGTCCGGGCAGGAACTCCACCACGATGAGGATGATGGCGATGGGGTAGATGGCGTTCAGCACCGGGACGGAAAGGCTCAGGATGTCCGCAAGGCCGATGTTCGCCAGCAGCATACTCACCAGCGCGAAGAAAGCCGCAATGGCAGGGTAGGGCAGCTGGGGCAGAAGCTCGTGGAAGTATTCGCCTACGCTGGCGATGAGGCCGACGCAGGTGTTGAAGCAGGCGATGACGAAGATGGCGGCCAGAAGCACCTGTCCCACCCGGCCAAACAGGCCGTCGGCCAGTGCAGTCAGGACGGCGGCACCGGTGCCGCTGCCGGGGAAGGTCGCCCCTGAGATGCCGCCGATGTGGGTCAGCATGGCGTAGACCACCAGCAGCATCCCGCCCGCGATGAGCCCGGCCCGGATGGTGCCGCGCCGGACGGCGGATTCCTCCGTGATGCCCACCGCCTGAAGGTTCAGCGCGATGACCGCGCCGAAGTTGAGCGCTGCCAGCGCGTCCATGGTCTGATAGCCGTCCAGCACGCCCTGTGCGGCTGGGAGGGCGGCGTAAGCCTCGGCAGGTGTGCCGTAGCCGGGCGCGGCCGGGCGGAGGATGCAGCCCGCGAACAGCACCACGATGAGCACCAGCAGGGCAGGGCAGAGGATGCGGCCCAGCCGCTGGGTCAGCTTTTCGGGCTTGAGGGCCACGAAGTACGCCGCAGCAAAGAACACGAGGGAGTAGATGAACTGTCCCGGTGTGCTCCGCCCCACCAGCGGCGTCAGCATCTCAAACGAGGTGCTGGCCGTGCGGGGGATAGCGAGGCAGGGACCGATGGACAGATAGACCAGCACAGCGAACACCTGTGCGAAGCGGGGATGGACCCGCCCGGCCAGCGCAGGCAGACCGCCTGCCCGGGCCACCGCGGCCACGCCCGCGATGGGCAGGCCGATGGCGCTGACGGCAAAGCCCACAAAAGCGGGCCAGAGCGCCGTCCCGGCCTGTGCGCCGAGGAAGGGCGGGAAGATGAGGTTGCCTGCTCCGAAGAACATCGAGAACAGGGTGAACCCCACCAGAAGGAGCTTTTTGCCCCGGAGGGCCTGAGCGGAATCGTGCATGGTCATCTCTCCCAGCTGTGCGCGGAGGCACGTAGAATAAGGATTACTTTATTCCAGTGTAGTGTTTTATGACCTTCATGTCAAGAGAAGAAAAGATGAAGGATTGTATTCTCATACATGATGTGATATTCTGAAAGCGAGAAAACGAACAGGAGCAAAGAAATACATGGATAAAACAAAAAAACGCCGCATTCAAATCTTAGCGGCGTCGGTGTTCTGGCTGGGCGTCTGGCAGGCGGCGGCTGTGGCCATCGGGCAGGAAGTTCTTCTTGTCTCGCCGGTGCAGGCCATCGGTACGCTGGTGGAGCTGCTGCCGCAGGCCGAGTTCTGGCAGCGCATCGGTTTCAGCGCCGGGCGCATCCTGTTGGGCTTCGGGCTGGGCGCGCTGTCCAGCGCGGTGCTGGCGGTAGCCGCCGAAAAGTGGGAGTGGGTGGACGCCCTTCTCGCCCCCGTGATGCAGCTGGTCAAGGCTACTCCGGTGGCGAGCTTCATCATTCTGGCGCTGGTGTGGGTCAGCGGCTCGTCGCTGTCCGTCCTTATCAGCTTTTTGATGGTGCTGCCCGTCCTCTACAGCGCAGTGCGCACCGGCATCGGGAGTGCTGACCGCCAGCTTCTCGAAATGGCGCAGGTGTTCCGTCTGCCTCTGGGGCGGCGTCTGCGGGCGGTCTGGCTCCCGGCGGTGCTGCCCGCGTTCCGGCAGGGATGCAGCGTGGCGCTGGGCATCTGCTGGAAGAGCGGCGTAGCAGCAGAGGTCATCGGCCTGCCCGATGGCAGCATCGGCGACGCGCTTTACCGGGCAAAGATCACCCTTTCCACCGGGGAGCTGTTTGCCTGGACCTTCGTCATCATCCTGCTGAGCGCCGTATTCGAAAAGCTGTTCCTCGCTCTGCTGGATAAAGCGGTAGCGGCGGTTCTGGGCGAAGAGGGGGCTGAAAAATGAGTGAAACCAACAACAAACTGGAAATAAAGAATCTGTCTAAACGATTCGGAGAGAGAATCCTCTTCGAAAACCTCTCGCTTACCGTGGACGACCCGGCGGTGCTCTGGGCGCCAAGCGGCTGGGGCAAGACGACCCTGCTCCGTATCCTGATGGGGCTGGAAGCGCCCACCTCCGGCAGCGTGGAGGGCGTGGGCCGGGTCGGCGCGGTCTTTCAGGAAGACAGGCTCTGCCCCCAGCTGACCGCCGAAGAGAATGTGGCGCTGGTGCTGCCCGCAGAACAGTACAAGGTCAAAACACAATACAAAGAGCAGATACGAGATGACCTTATACAATTAGGACTGGATGAAGAAGCCCTTGCCCTGCCTGCCCGGAAGCTCTCCGGCGGACAGAAGCGCCGCACCGCCTTGCTGCGCGCGCTCTGGGCCGAGAGCGACACGCTTCTGTTGGATGAGCCCTTCACCGGCATGGACCCCGCCGTCATGAAAAAAGCCGCAGCCATGCTCAAGGTACGCTGCGGCAGAAAGCCCACCCTGCTGGCGACCCATGATAAAGAAGCCATCCGGGAGCTGGGGTGGAAAGTGATCGAACTGGGCTGAAACGAAAGGAGCCTGACCATGGAGAAAAAGACAAGCTGCCTGCTCTGCGTTCTTACCGCGCTGCTTCTCGCTGTGCTCTATCTCTGGGCCGCCCTCCGCCCGGGCGTCTGGCTGCGGGATGCCTTTTTGTACCGGCAGGCCGACGGCAGCTTTTCGGGCAAGGATGCGTATGCCGCCTACACCATGCAGGTTGCTCAGATGGAAAACGGTGCGGAAGTGGATTTCACGATGGACGGAGAGACGCGGCACTATCGGCTCGAATCGAAAGCCGAGGGCATGAGCGACCCGGGCGTAAAAATTGAGCAGGACGGAGTGGTCATTTTTACCGGGACCGCGCTGGGCAGCCCCGGCGACGCCATCCTGTGGCGGGAAGACGATGGGGGCCTTGCCGACGAGGTGAACGTCATCGTCAACGGCGAATACCAGAGATCCGACCTCTGGCCCAGCTGTAACTGGCTCTATAATGTGGCCGTCGGCGGGCGGCGGGAGACCCGGGGCAGCGTGGCGTTCCTGCTGCCGATAGGGGCGCTGGTGGTGCTCCTTGTGCTGGATGTCCGGTTCCCGCTGCTGTTCTGGAACCTCCGCCACGGGCTGGAAGTGTACGGCGGTGAGCCCACCGACTGGTATTACGCGATGCAGAGGGTGAGCCGTATTGCCAGCATCATCGGTGTTTTTGTGCTGGCGGCGATGAGCTTTGCTGTTCACTGAGGCTCACAGCAGCTCGGCAAGGATGCTGTTTTGTACGATGAGCCCGGCTGGCGTGAGGGCGAGGGTGTGGCCGTCAAAGTTGGCGTAGCCGCTCTTCACGCAGTTTTTCACAAAGGCCAGCTGTGCGGTGGAGAACTCCCTGCCATAGCGTTTTTTGTATTCGTCGAGGCTCAGACCTTTGCGCAGACGCAGCTGCAAGATGAGATAATCCTCCGCACCGCAGCCACCGTCCATGACGGGCGCGGCCTCGTCCCGCAGAAAGGCTTCGGTGTCGGCGGGGTAGTAGAACCGCTTGCCGCCCATGCAGGAGTGGGCCGCAGGGCCGATGCCCAGATAGTCGCCGCAGTCCCAGTAGATGAGGTTGTGCTTTCCCTCATAGCCCGGGCGGGCGAAGTTGGAGATCTCATATTGCCGGTAGCCATGATGTTCCAGCTGCTCGACGGCGTAGAGGTAGAAGTCTGCCGCCTCGTCGGAGGTGGGCAGACCCTCGGGGGGCGTCCGGCCAAAGGCGGAGTCGGGCTCGATCTTCAAGAGGTAGGCGGAAATGTGGACCGCGCCGCCATCCTCGATAAGCTCCAGCGTCTCGTCGAACTCGGCCTGCGTATAATGGGGCAGGGCCAGCATGATGTCGCCGCTGATGTTCTCGAACCCGGCACGGCGTGCGGCGGCGAAAGCGGCCCGCGCCTGCTTTGCCGTGTGGGGGCGGCCCAGCGTCTTGAGCTGGCTGTCCCGGGCCGACTGGACGCCGAAGGAAATGCGGTTGACGCCCGCCTCCCGGAATGCCCGGAGAGAGTCTTCGGTCACGGTCTCAGGGTTGGCTTCCAGCGTGACCTCGGCCCCGGGCAGGGGCTGTGCGGCGGCGATGAGCCGGGCGGCGTCTGCCGGGTCCAGCAGGCTGGGCGTTCCGCCGCCGAAATAAAGGGTGTCCGGCCGCAGGGGCGCGTCCGGCGCAAACCGGGAGAGTTCCCGCAAAAGGGCGTCCACATAGGCCCGGGGGACGCCGCGCTGGCCGGGGGCGGAGTAAAAATCACAGTACCGGCATTTGGAAAAACAGTAAGGAATATGCAGATAAAGTCCGAGGGACATCAAATATCACAGCCTTTTTCATGAATCGTTCATTTCTATGCAGTATACTATATTTCGTAGACCGGGGCAAGGCCGAGACCGATGCCCTGATTTTGAATGGAGGATTCCTTATGGATTACAACAACTATGACCGCGGCTATGCGGAGCCTTCGATGAGCGCATCGGACTATATGACCCGCACCTACCGCTGGATGGCCGGCGGCCTGCTCGTCACCTTCGCAATGGCCTATATCACGGCGACCACGCCCCTTATCTATCTGGTCGATTCCCTTTACTTCCTGCTCACCATCGGTGAGCTGGCGCTGGTGTTCATGCTCAGCGCCCGGGTGCAGAAGATGTCCATCGACGGAGCAAGAGCTGCGTTCTTCGGATACGCCATCCTGAACGGCATGGTCCTGAGCTACTACTTCCTGATGTTCTCGGTAGGCACGCTGGTCATGGCTTTCCTCGCCACGGCGGTCTATTTCGGCCTCATGGCTGTGTACGGCACCACCACCCATAAGGACCTCACCGGCTGGGGTCCCCGCCTCATGATGGCTCTGGTGGCCATGATCGTCACCAGCCTCGTGGGTGCGCTCTTCGGCTTTGGCTTCGGCACCTCGGTGCTCTACTGCGGCATCGGCCTGGTGGTGTTCATGCTGCTCACCGCCTATGATACCCAGAAGCTCCGCCAGATCTACGCCTACTATGCAGGCGACGCTGAGCTGGCCGAGAAGGCTTCCATCTACGGCGCACTGACCCTGTATCTGGATTTCATCAACATCTTCCTCTACGTCGTCCGTCTGCTGGGCATGAACAGCCGCAGCCGCAACAATTAAATCAAATTTTTCGGAGCCGCCGTGCAGAGCGTTTGCACGGTGGCTCTTTTTTGTCAGAATGCCTGCTTTGGATCATGATAACTGTGCGATTTGCCAAAAATCGAGGAAAAGGTTGACAGAATGCGGGGGGGGGTAAAATTTGTGTGGTGATGCGGCAGACGATGTTTGCGGCAGCAGCACACAGAGCTTATTTTTATTGAGGAGGGGTTTCGAATGAAACTGTTCAAAAAGGTTCTCGCCGCAGCCCTCGCGGGCGTGCTGGCACTGTCCGTCCTGACGGGCTGCAACAACAGCAATAGTGCGGCTACCGTGACGATGGTCGATGCACTGAATGACTGGGCGAAGGTCTATGGTGTGGATACTACCTTCGAAAAGGGCAATAAAGAATTGCAGGAACAGGTAAACGCACTGGTGAAGACCGTGGATGAGGTCGGCAAGGGCATCGATTTTGGAGATGCCAAGGACTTCGATGATGTGTACAATGCCATTATGAAAGATAAAGCTGCAAGGCTGAAGCTGGGGGCTTGGGCAGCGAAGTTTACTCAAGCAAATGTTGGTGATGGTTCGCCGCTGTATGAGTGTGGCTTTGCCGATATTAGCGTAGCGCTGTCTGCAAGTAGCAATAAGAACATTTACTATGCAGGTCAGCTGATGACTTCCATAGGCCCCATCAATGCTCCTGACACGGAGTGGGATAATGGTGAGCCTAATTGGACTGTGGGTGACAAATCTTATGTTGCCGTTGCGACCGGCGAGGTTGGCGGTAAGAAGTACATGATCGCGCTCTTCCAGACCACTGCCGTAACGAATCCGGAATATAATAAGGGTTGAGTCTCAGCCGCAGCAATACCCGCACACTGAACCATGAACCCGTTAGGCCCCGGTCATCCGGGGCCTTTTTGCGTCCTGATGAATAAACCTCGCTCCACCGCTCCAAACTACCACCAAAGAAACGATTCCGTACACAAAGATGGATTGGAGTAACGAACGATGGAGCAATTCAGAAAGTTTTTGCGGGACAAAGCCTTTGCGCTGGTGCTCACCGCCTGCCTGCTGGCGGCGGCAGCGGCCGGGGTGTGGGCCGTGCGCACCGTGCGCAATGAGCTGAAGAAGGATCTGGACGCGGTGCGAAGCCCGTCCAGCACCGCCCCCGGCATCGACGAGGGCATCAACACATCGCCCGGCGTTGCCGGAGAGGAGGAAGCCGAATGGCAGCAGCAGAACGCACCCGCAGCAAACAGCGTGGCCAATGTGCCAAAAGCCGACAGCTCGTCCGGTGGGGCTGCGTCCTCTTCTGGTGCGCAGTCTGGCTCTGGTTCGGTGCGCGAACCCTCCGCGCTGCAAACCGAGTCCTTGCCTGCCAGCAGTTCGGATGCGCCTGCCTCCACGCAGCCTGTCTCGGGGCGCGTCTTAAACAGCTACAGCGGCGATGAGCTGGTCTACAGCAAGACGCTGGGTGACTGGCGCACCCACAACGGTGTGGACTACGCCGCCGACAGGGGCGCGGAAGTGACCGCCCCGGCGGCAGGCAAGGTGGTGGAGACCGGCACGGACGACAAGTGGGGGCCTGTGGTCGCCATCGAAGATGCTTCCGGCAGGATCTGGCGGGTCTGCGGCACGACGGATGCCAAGGTGAAGAAGGGCGACACCGTCTCGGCCGGGCAGACCATCGGCAAGGTGGGCAGTGTGAGCTGTGAGTGTGCCGAGGAGAGCCACATCCACTTGGAAGTCATGGAGGGCGAAAAGTATCTCGACCCCATCAAGGCCATGAAATAAGCAAAATTTTCCGGGCAGGTGCAGCAGAACGCTGTACCTGCTTTTTTCACATTGCTTTTGGCGGTCGATTCTGGTATGATAAACTAGAATAAGTGTGAAGACAGAAGAAAAAGCGGAGGAAACGAAACATGAAGGTCTTAGTGGTAGGCGGCGGTGCTGCCGGCCTGATGGCGGCGGGCGCGGCCCTGCGGCAGGGGCATGAGGTGACGGTGCTGGAACATATGGAAAAGCCGGCTCAGAAAATTCTCGTTACCGGCAAGGGCCGCTGCAATGTGACCAACGACTGCACCGCAGAGGAATTTCTGCACCATGTGCGGACGAACCCCCGCTTTCTGTTCTCGTCGCTGGGGGCTTTCCCGCCGGCCAAGACGATGGAACTGTTTGAGTCTCTCGGTGTGGAGCTGAAAGTGGAGCGCGGACGCCGGGTGTTCCCGGTGTCAGATAAGGCCGAAGAGATTCGGCAGGCTCTTCTGCGGTACGCAGACGGAGCGGACATCGTTCACGACGGGGCAAAAAAGCTGCTGCTGGAGCCGCTGGCCCAGCCGGAAGAAGCGCCTGCCGCGCCGGAAGATCCACGCCACCCGAAAAAGAAAAAGCCCGGCCCGGCCTATCGCTGCGTGGGTGTGCGGGGAACTTCGGGCCGGGAGTACAAAGCGGACGCCGTGCTGGTGGCAACGGGCGGCCTGAGCTACCCCACCACCGGCTCCACCGGCGACGGCTACAAGCTGGCCCGGCAGGCGGGCCACACCCTCGTGGAGCCTGTCCCCAGCCTTGTCAGCCTCGTGAGCCATGACGCCGACTGCAAGAAGATGATGGGCCTCGCCCTCAAGAACGTGACTCTCACTCTCCACGAGGACGGCAAAGCCATCTTCGAGGAGCAGGGCGAGATGCTGTTCACCCACTTCGGCATCAGCGGGCCGCTGACCCTCAGCGCGTCGAGTCATCTGGGCGACATGAAAAAGCACAAGTACGAAGCTTTTATTGATTTGAAGCCTGCCCTCAGTGAGGAACAGCTTTATGACCGCATCACCCGGGACTTTGCCCTTCTGGCGAACCACGCGGCGCAGGGCGCACTGGTGAAGCTGTTGCCGTCCAGTATGCAGCCGGTCATGGTGGCCCGCTGGGGCATCGACCCGGCCACCAGGGCAAACCAGATCACCCGGGAGCAGAAGCGGGAACTGGTACAGCTGATGAAGCACTGGCGGGTGTCCATCGACGCCCGGGGCGACCTGGCCCACGCGGTCATCACGTCGGGCGGCGTGTCGGTGCGGGAGGTTGACCCCAAGACCATGCAGAGCAAAAAGGCCCTCGGCCTCTACTTTGCAGGCGAGGTGCTGGATGTGGACGCCTATACCGGCGGCTACAATCTGCAAATCGCATTCTGCACGGCACAGAGTTTTGCGAATCATCTGGAATGACCTCTCAGTCTGCTTGGCAGACGGCCCCCTCGTTAGGGCAACAACGACTGCCGCCAGCGGTGGAACGGCGTCAGCCGTGACGGAGAGGTTTAAGCGGCTGGAAATTTCAGATTCATATAAAAGGAGATATAAAAATGATTTCTGTTGCGATCGACGGGCCTGCGGGCGCAGGCAAATCTACGCTGGCGCGGCGTCTGGCTGCGGACTTCGGCTACATTTATGTGGACACCGGTGCGATGTTCCGTACCATCGGCCTTTATGCCCTCCGCGCGGGCAAAGACCCGAAGGACAACGAGGCAGTCGATGCGCTGCTGCCCAATATCACCCTCGAGTTTGCTTTTATCGAGGGCGAACAGCATATCTATCTGAATGGCGAGGACGTCAGCACGGCCATCCGCACCGAAGAGGTGGGAATGGCGGCTTCTGCCGTGGGCGCAAATCCGGCGGTGCGCGCCTTCCTGCTGGAGATGCAGCGGGACATGGCCAAGACGCAGAACATCCTGATGGATGGCCGCGACATCGGCACCGTGGTGCTGCCCAATGCGACTGTGAAGATCTTCCTCACCGCCAGCCCGGAGGCCCGCGCCACCCGCCGCTGGAAGGAGTACCAGCAGAAGGGCATCGATACCCCCTACGAAGATGTGCTGGCCGACGTCAAGCAGCGCGACTATCAGGACACCCACCGCGCCGCAGCCCCCCTCAAGCAGGCAGACGATGCCGTGCTGCTGGACACTTCGGAGCTGAATTTTGAGCAGAGCTTTGAGGCCATGAAGAAAATTATCACGGAGAAGGTCGGATGATACTATATTATATTCTGGTCCCGCTGGCATGGCTGGTGTTCCACATCGGCTTCCGCGTCCGGTGTGAGGGCAGGGAGAACTTGAAAAAAATCGGCACGAAGGGCTGCATCATTGCCCCCAACCATATCTCCGCCATCGACCCGGTGTTCGTCGTCATCACCCGGTTCTGGGGTCAGCGGATGACAGTGTTTGCCAAGAAAGAGCTGTTCGAGATAAACGCATTCCTGTCGTGGTTCTTCCGGTGCGCCGGTGCAGTCTGTGTCCGCGGCACGAAAGAAGAGGTCAGCGTCATCGACGACACTGTGAAAAAGTGTCAGGAGGGCGGCACACTGCTGCTCTTCCCGGAGGGTACGCGGGAGCAGGAGGGAAAGTTCCTTCCCCTCAAGAGCGGCCTCTTCGTCATCGCGGCGGCAGCAAATGTGGACGTCGTGCCTTGCCGTATCTACTACGACACCCCTGATGGTAAGATGAAGCTGTTCTGCAAGGTGCGTGTCATCTTCGGCGAGCCCATGCCCGCTGCACAGTTTGCAATGGAAGGCCGCCGCGACATAAAGAAGCTGCGGGAAAATAAGCAGGCCGTTCTGGATGCGTGGAGTGAATTGTGATGAACCTCTCAGTCTCGCTATCGCTCGACAGCTCCCCTAATAGGGGAGGTGGCATCGCGCAGCGATGACGGAGAGATTGAATTTAGGAGAGTACAATGGAAATCAGACTTGCAAAGACTGCGGGTTTCTGCTTCGGCGTGGACCGCGCGGTCAAGTTGACCTACGGTCTGCTGGATGAGGGCCGCAAGGTGGCCACCCTCGGCCCCCTCATCCACAACCCCCAGACCGTGGAAGACCTTGAGCGCCGGGGCGCACTGGTAGCAGACACCCCCGCTGATGTCCCTACGGGCTACGAGGTGGTCATCCGCAGCCACGGTGTCCCCCGCAGTATTTACGACGAGCTGGACGCCCGGGGCTGCACTTATCACGATGCCACCTGCCCCTTCGTGAAGAAGATACAGAAGATCGCTTCCGAGGCCGAAGCCGCCGGTGCAGTGCTCGTGGTGGCCGGTGATGCGTCCCATCCGGAGGTGCAGGGCATCGTCGGACATACCCGGGGAGAGGTATTCGTTTTCAGCGATTTGGCCCAGCTGAAGGCGTGGAAAGGGCCTTCTGACCCCCAAAAGCCCATTTTTGCAGTTGCACAGACCACATTTCAGGTAACAAAATGGCAAGAAAGTTCGGAGTTTCTCAAAAAAGCCTATACAAACGCCCGAA
>OOCN01000423.1_pt1 | contig 39399 bp, 30 predicted proteins | sample 1671361 | NCBI WGS metagenome assembly OOCN01 (sample SAMN06348149, study PRJEB24527) | human gut metagenome | biome: human gut; feature: ankylosing spondylitis patient; material: feces | host: Homo sapiens | place: China | collected 2015-10
CCACCGGGATGCCGGTGTATTCCTCAAAATACTTGTAGAAGGTGGGCATATCGTGGCCCAGCTCGTCCAGCTTGAGCAGGGTATCGTGCAGATACTTGAACTCGAAGTGGGTGGTCAGCAGGCCGCCTGCCACGTCATCTGCCGGGTGCTGGATGGGGCAGAAATCGTAAATTTCATAGGTGTCCGGCACAACGACCATGCCGCCGGGGTGCTGGCCCGTGGTACGCTTGACGCCGGTGCAGCCCAGCGTCAGGCGGTTTTCCTCCGCATGGTTCACGGTGCGGCCCCGCTCTTCCAGATACTTCTTGACGTAGCCGTAGGCGGTCTTGTCCTGGATACCGGACACCGTACCGGCCTTGAACACGTTGGCCTTGCCGAACAGCTCCTCGGTGTAGCGGTGCACGTTGGACTGATACTCACCGGAGAAGTTCAGGTCGATATCGGGTTCCTTGTCGCCGTAGAAGCCCAGGAAGGTCTCGAAGGGGATGTCGTGGCCGTCCACCAGCATCCGGGTGCCGCAGTGGGGGCAGTTCTTGTCCGGCAGGTCAAAGCCGTCGTCCACGCTGCCGTCCGTGATGAACTCGCTGTACTTGCACTTGGGGCAGCGGTAATGGGGCGGCAGGCTGTTCACCTCCGAGATGCCGGAGAAGTGGGCTACAGCCGACGAGCCCACCGAACCACGGCTGCCCACCTGATAGCCGCCCGCGTTGGAGTAGGCCACCAGCTTGACCGCGATGACATACAGCACCGCGTAGCCGTGGCCGCAGATGGAGTCCAGCTCCTTCTGCAGCCGCTTTTCCACGATCTCGGGCAGGGGGTCGCCGTAGTCCCGCTTGGCGTGCTCCCAGGTGGCGTCGCGCAGCTGCTGTTCCGCGCCCTCGATGCTGGGCGGGTAGGTGCCCCGGGGGATGGCCCGCACGGTGTTGTCGATCATGGCCGCGATCTTGCGCGGGTTCTTGACCACCACCTCGTAGGCCTTCTCCTTGGGCAGATAGTAGAACTGGTCCAGCATATCCTGGGTGGTGCGGAAGAACAGCGGCGGCTGGTTGTCGGCATCCTTGAAGCCGTTGCCCGCCTGCAGCACCGCACGGTACACGGCATCTTCCGGCTCGGTGAAGTGCACGTCGCCGGTGGCGATCACCGGCTTGTGCAGGTCCTCGCCCAGCTTTATGACCGTGCGGTTGAAGTCCTTGATCTTCTCCTCGCTGTCCACTTTGCCTTCCCGCACCATGTAGGCATTGTTGCCCAGGGGCTGGATCTCCAGAATGTCGTAGTAGGAGGCAATTTTCTTCAGTTCCTCATAGGGGGTGCCGTCCACGATGGCACGATACAACTCACCGGCCTCGCAGGCACTGGTGAGCAGCAGGCCGTCACGGTACTTATTCAGCAGGCTGCGGGGCACGCGGGGCTTTTTGAAGAAGTAGTTGACGTGGGCCTCGCTGACGATCTTGTACAGATTCTTCAGGCCCATCTGGTTCTTGACCAGGATGATCAGGTGGTAATATTTCTTTTTCAGCACCTCGCGGTTGCCGCCCAGGCCGGTGTTGATCTCGCTGACCTTCGTCACCTGTTTTTCTTCCAGGTCCTTGAGCATCACACAGAAGATGCGGCCCAGTGCGGCGGAGTCCTCGCAGGCGCGGTGTGCCTCGTAGGCGGGCAGCTCCAGATGCTTGTTGATGGTGCCCTGCTTGTAGTTGTGCAGGCCGGGGTACATGGCCTGCGCCATGGTCAGGGTGTCGATATAGGTCACATTTTCCAGCGAGATGCCGCTGCGCTTGGCGGCGGCCCGCAGAAAGCGCATATCGAAGGAGTGCACATTGTGGCCCACCAGAATGCGGCCCCCCGCAAACTTGAGGAAGGCTTCCAGCGCTTCCTTCTCGCTGGGAGCATCGGCCACCATCTCGTTGGTGATGCCGGTGATCTCGGTGATCTTGGGGGTGATGGGCTTGCCGGGCTTGACAAAGGTGTCAAATTCCTCCATCACCTCGCCGTTGCGCACGATGACGCCGCCGATCTCGGTCATATACTCCACGCCGGGGTCCAGGCCGGTGGTCTCGGTGTCGAACACGCAGAACTCGCCGGTCAGGGGCTGCTCCTGCACGCCGTACACGCAGGGGATCATATCATCCACAAAGTAGGCCTCACAGCCGTAGATGAGCTTGAAGTCCGGGTCTTTCTTGTGGATGTCATCGGCCGCCAGCATGGCTTCCGGATAGCCCTGACACACGCCGTGGTCGGTGATGGCAATGGCCGGGTGCCCCATGCGGTGGGCCAGCCGCACGATGCCGCCGGGGTCGCAGAAGCCGTCCATGCTGGACAGTTTGGTGTGCAGGTGCAGCTCCACTCGCTTGACCGGGGCGGTGTCCTCCCGCTTTTTGCGCTCCACGAACAGCACATCGTAGGGGTACACGATGTAGTCATGCTCGTACTTATCATAGGAGCAGTCGCCGCGCACGATGACCGTGGTACCCTTGCCGATGCTCTCCCACTTGGAGCAGTCCTCGCCTTCCTGCGCGCGGATCTTGAGGTTGATGGAGCCGGTGTAGTCGGTGATGGACACGGTGTAGATCTTGCGATAGTTGCCCTTGACCTCGGTAAAGAACACATCGCCCCAGATGGTGCACTTGCCGCCCTCGCCGCCCAGATCCTTGAGGGGGGTGAGGTTTTTGGGGGTGAACATTTTGCCGTGGAAGATGGTCACCGGCTTGTCGGTCAGGTCCAGCCCCTCCACCTTGATGGACGGAGCGGTATTCTTTTTCTCGAACTTGACCACCGGCGGGGCGATCTTGCGCTCCAGCTTTTCCTCCATCTGGTGCTGCTCGGCCTCGCTTACAGCGCTGATCAGGCTGACTTTGGGCGTCACTCCGGTGTGGCGGGCGATGCAGTCTGCCAGCAGCTTTTCAAAGCCCATCTCCTGCAAAAACTTGGTGCCGTGACGCACCCCGACGGTGATGCTCTGCCCCAGGATGGTGATGCTGCACCGGTCCAGAAAGCCATTGATGGGCACGCCGTCCGCCTTCATTTCCTCCAGCAGGTCCCGCAGGGCCGTTTCGTCCAGCGTGGCATAGCCGAAGTGGTTCTCGATCTTCAGTTCAAAGCCCTCATAATCCGGCTGCAGCGAAGCCAGCAGCCGGGCGCACAGGCCCTTGTCCAGCGGGGCGGCGCTGCGCAGGGTAAAAATGACCTGCTGGCTCTGCCGCAGCATGCGGGCATGTTCCACGATCACCTGCCCGAAGCAGGACGCAAACGCCGGGTCCGCCATGAACTGCGGCCAGAGCTGGGAAACGAGTGGTGTCACGGGTGATACTCCTTTTTATACAGCACAAACTGCCGCGCCTGTGTCCGCAGGCGTGGCAGCAGAGAAAATACAGTGTTTACAGTTTATAGATCTCGTCCATGAACTGGTCCAGAATGTTGTCACCGGTGAGCTTTTTCACCGGCTTGCCGTGGAGGAACAGCACGGCTTCGCCCTTGCCGCCGGCAATGCCGATGTCGGCCTCCCGGGCCTCACCGGGGCCGTTGACCACGCAGCCCATCACGGCCACCTTAATGGATTTTTTGTAGCCCTGCAGCCGCTTTTCCACCTCGTTGGCGATCTCGGTGCAGGGGTACTGGGTGCGGCCGCAGGTGGGGCAGGTGATGACCTCCGGCCCTGCCACCGGGAAGCCCACGGCCCGCAGGATGTTGTAACCGGCTTCCACTTCCTTTTCCGGCTCGGCGGCCAGCGAAACACGAATGGTGTCGCCGATGCCCTCCAGCAGCATGCCGCCGATGCCCATGCCGCTCTTGAGCAGGCCCATCTGGTAGGTGCCGGCCTCGGTCACGCCCACATGCAGTGGGTAGTCGGTGACGGCACTCAGCTGGCGGTAAGCCTCCATCATGCGGGGCACGTTGGAGTTCTTGATGGAAATGACGATGTTGTTGAAGTCGAACTTTTCCAGCAGGCGCACATGGTACAGGGCGCTCTCCACCATGGCTTCCGGGGTAGGGGCACCGTACTTGGCAAGAATGTGCTTTTCCAGGCTGCCGCCGTTGACGCCGATGCGGATGGGGATGTTCTTCTGCTGGCAGGCGTCCACCACCGCCTTCACCCGGTCGTCGTCGCCGATGTTGCCGGGGTTGATGCGGATCTTGTCCACGCCCACGTCGGCGCAGGCCAGCGCAGCGCGGTAGTCAAAGTGGATATCCGCCACGATGGGGATGCTCACCGCGTTCTTCACGGCCTCGATGCACTTGGCGTCGGCTGCGCTGGGGCAGGTCACCCGCAGGATCTGGCAGCCGACGGCTTCGCACCGCTTTGCCTGTGCCACGTTGCCGGCAATGTCCTCCACCGGCACATTCAGCATGGTCTGCACTGCAATGGGATGGTTGCCGCCAATGGTCACATTGCCGATCTTCACTTCTCGTTTCAACTGCCGCATCCTGTGGTTCCCCTTTCTGTTATACAGCTCCGGTGATGAGCCGGATGATATCGTTGTAGGTTGCAAAGATCATCAGCCCGAACAGCAGCGCAAAGGCCGCAACGGTCAGGCTGCCCTGCAGCTTTTCCGGCACAGCATGGCCGGTGATGCCCTCAATGGCCAGGAACACCACCTTGCCGCCGTCCAGCGCCGGGAAGGGCAGCAGGTTGAAGATGCCCAGGTTGATGGTGATGAGGGCCAGCAGCTGCAGCAGATCCTGCCAACCGTAGCTGGCCGCCTGCCCGATGGCCGTCACGATGCCCACCGGCCCGGAAAGATTGTTGATGCTCTCCCGCCCGCGGAGCAGGTCCGCGAGGGAGGTAAAAATGATGCGCCCGTAGTACAGCATACTGTTGCCGGCCTCCCGCAGCACGTTGCGGGGCGTCTTGGCCAACCCGTACACGGTAAAGCCCAGGCTCATGTGCACCTGCCCGGCTTCGTCCGTCCAGGTGTCGAACTGCACATCCGGCAGCTCCACGGTCTGGCCGTCCCGCAGTACGGTAAAGTCAGCCCGGTACTGCTCGGTGCGCACCAGCTCATAGATGATATCGTTGGCCACGAAGCAGCGGCGGCCGTTCACCGCAACGATCTCGTCCCCTGCCTGCAGGCCGGTCTGGCCGCAGAGGGCACTGTCCTCCACGGCATAGATCACCTTGCTGGTCAGCGGGGAGCTCTGGGCCGTGAGCAGGATCAGCAGCACCACGAACCCCAGCACAAAGTTCATGACCGCACCGGCCACCATCACCAGCATCCGCTGCCAGACCGGGGCCTCGTTCAGGGGGATGCCGGTGCCTTCTTCCGGCGGCACCGGGGCGGGTGCCGCTTCCTCCCGCCGGTCACGGGCGGCTTCGGCCTGCTGGCTCTCGGGGCTTTCCTCCCCTTCCAGCGCCACATAGCCGCCCACCGGCAGGGCCCGCAGGGTGTATTGGGTGCCCTTGCGGACGGTTTTCCAGAGGGCAGGCCCCATGCCGATGGAAAACTCGTTGACCCGGATGCCGCAGAGCTTTGCCACCGCAAAGTGGCCGAACTCATGGATGGCGATCACGGCGCTGAACACGAACAGCGCTGCAAGCAGCGTGATAAAAACTGACATTCGTACTCCTAAAAATCAAAGATGTGCCCGCACGAACTCCCGTGCCATGCGGTCGCACTCGTACACATCGCTGAGGGTGTAGTCGCCGCCGAAGCGGTCGCTGTCCACGACGGCTTCCACCAGACGGCCGATGTCCAGGAAGCCGATCTTGTCCTCCAGGAACAGCTTCACAGCTTCCTCGTTGGCACCGTTGGCCGCACAGGGGCCAAGGCCGCCCTTTTTGATGGCCTTTTTGCAGGCGGCAAGGCAGCGGAAGGTCTCTTCGTCGGCCACATCAAAGGTCAGCACCTTCAGGGCCGCAAAGTCCAGCTCCGGCACCACGCCCGGCACCCGCTTGGGGTAGGTCAGGGCGTACTGGATGGGGATGCGCATATCCGGCACGCCCAGCTGGGCAATGACCGAATGATCGCTGAACTGCACCGCCGAGTGCACGATGCTTTGGCGCTGCACCACGATCTGGATCTTCTCCGGCGGCAGGCCGAACAGCCACACCGCCTCAATGAGTTCCAGACCCTTATTCATGAGGGTGGCGGAGTCAATGGTGATCTTGGCCCCCATGTTCCAGTTGGGGTGCTTGAGGGCGTCCGCCTTGGTCTTGGTGCGCAGTTCCTCGGTTTTCATGCCGAAGAACGGCCCGCCGGACGCCGTGAGCAGGATCTTGGTCAGGCTGGGGGCGCTCTCCTTGTCCTGCAGGCACTGGAAGATGGCCGAATGCTCGCTGTCCACGGGCAGCAGCTTCACACCGTGCTGTGCCACCGCCCGGGTGACCAGATGGCCGCCGGTGACAAGGCTCTCCTTGTTGGCCAGGGCCAGATCGTGGCCGCTCTCGATGGCAGTCAGGCTGGCACCCAGGCCCGCAATGCCCACCACACTGTTCAGCACCACGTCCGGGCCGTCCAGCGCGGCCAGCTCCCGCAGGCCCTCCGGGCCGGTGAGCAATTTGGGCGCACCCGCCCGGCCGGACAGCGCGGCATCCAGCCTTGCGGCGGCGTCCGGGTCGGTCATGCAGACGTATTTCGGGTGGAACTCCTCGATCTGCTGCAGGATCTTATCCACATGGCTGTGGGCCGACAGGCCGAACACCTCATACCCCTGTGCCCGGATCACATCCAGGCTCTGGGTGCCGATGGAGCCGGTGGAGCCCAGCAGCGTAATTTTTTTCGACATGGCACGTTCCCCCTTTTACTTGTAGAACACCGCCGTGATGACCATGGTCACAAAGGGCGCAATGAACATCACGCTGTCAAAACGATCCAGAATGCCGCCGTGGCCCGGGAAAATGGTGCCGTAGTCCTTGATGCCGCACTGGCGCTTGACCACACTGGCAAACAGGTCACCATAAATGCCCAGCACCGCCGCCACACAGCCCAGCAGGGCAATGATGACGTACATCGACACGCCGATGTTGGAGCGGGTAAAGGCCTCCATGCGGTCGGCGGCCACCGAGTAGATCAGGGTCGCCACCACGCCGAACACCATGGTGCCCAGCACGCCGCCGATGGCACCCTCCACGGTCTTTTTGGGGCTGACCACCGGGCACAGCTTATGCTTGCCGAAGGCACGGCCCGCAAAGTAGGCGCAGGTGTCGCCGCCCCAGGCAAAGCAGAGGATGAGCAAGATGAAGAACACCGCATCGTAGCCGAACTGCTCCACCGGCAGCAGTTCCTTGAGCCGGATGAAGGAGTAGAAGCAGAAGATCACGATGCCCGAAAACACGAGCAGACCGCTGGCCTTCTGGTAGCTGATGGTCCCGTTGCGCACCACCAGATAGATGGCGTAAAAGGTGACCAGCACAAAGGACACCGGCATGACCAGACGGCGCATGACCATGTAGTTGGAGGTCATCACCAGCAGGGTATACGGCACCAGTGCCGCGTACATCAGCCAGTCCTTTTTGGTAAAGCCCAGCGCATTGTAGATCTCGTGGATGGCAATGAGCGTGATGGCTGCAATGACCAGATTGAAGATCAGCGTGTTGAAGGTGAACATGACGCCAATGAGGACGATGATGCCCACAATGGCTGTGATAATGCGTGTTTTCATAGGTTGGCTCTCCTTTGTTCTGCCGGAAGGCACTCCCCTCTTGCGGGTGCCGCACAACCCGAGGAACGGTCGGGTATTCCGGTCCCTGCGCCGTGCACAGGATATTTTGGGTGTCGTTGCTGCCTTACAGCCCGCCAAAGCGGCGGGACCGGTGGTTATACTCCTCAATGGCAGCGTCCAGGTCGGCACGGGTAAAGTCCGGCCACAGAACGTCCATTTCCACCAGCTCTGCATAAGCGGCCTGCCACAGCATGAAGTTGGACAGACGCTTTTCTCCGCTGGGCCGCAGGATAAAGTCCGGGTCCTTCTGCCCGGCGGTGTACATGGCATCGCTGAGCATCTGCTCGGTGATCTCTTTCGGCTTCAGCTGCCCGGCTGCGGCCTTTTCCGCCAACTGCTGCGCGGCCCGCACGATCTCCGGGCGGCCGCCGTAGTTGATGGCAATGTTCAGGGTCATACCCGTCTTGACCGACGATTCAGCTTCCAGCTTGTTCATCAGCTGCTGCAGTTTTTCGTCCAGCACGGTGCGGTCGCCCATGAATTTGATGCGGATGTTGCGGTTCTTATAGTCAAACCCCTTCAGCAGGTATTCGCCGAACAGCCGCATGATGGCGTTCACTTCTTCCAGCGGGCGCTTCCAGTTCTCGGTGGAAAAGGCATAGAAGTACACCGACGAAACGCCCAGCTCGTCGCAGTAGTCCGCGATATCGCTGAACACCTCGGCGCCTTTTTTGTGCCCGGCGGTGCGGGGCAGGCCCCGGTTCTTGGCCCAGCGGCCATTGCCGTCCATGATGATGCCGATGGACAGCCCCTCCGCAAACTCTCTGGGATGTGCCATTTGCTCCTCCCGGCAGCATTGCTGCCCTGAAAAAAGTGCCGCGCACCACAGGCGCTGCTTTTTTGAAAAGCGGCTCCCCCACCAGCGCACGACACCTTACATTGTTGTTCTGCTCAGCGCAGCCGGATCAGACGGACATGATCTCCTTCTGCTTTTCTTCCACGGCAGCGTCGATGTTCTTGATATACTTGTCGGTCAGCTTCTGGACATCCTCTTCCATGGTCTTCTGGCTGTCCTCGGTCAGCTCACCGGCCTTCTTCATGACCTTGGCCTTGTCCATGGCGTCGCGGCGGATGTTGCGCACAGCCACCTTGGCCTCCTCGCCCAGCTTGGAGACTTCCTTGGCCAGCTGCTTGCGGCGCTCCTCGGTGGGAGCCGGGAAGTTCAGGCGGATGGTCTGGCCATCGTCGATGGGGTTGATGCCCACGTCGCTGGCCATGATGGCCTTGCTGATGGCACGCAGCAGGGTGCGGTCCCAGGGGGTGATGGTCAGGGTGCGGGCCTCGCTGACAGCCACGGATGCCACCTGCTGGATGGGGGTGGGCGCGCCGTAGTAGTCCACGGTCACCTTGTCCAGCACAGCGGGGTTTGCACGGCCTGCACGCACAGCGGCCAGCTCGCGGCCCAGGTGCTCCACCGAGCTCTTCATCTTTTCTTCGTAAACCTTGGTGTTGCTGCTCATTGTTGTAGTCTCCTGTTCCTGTTGATATATTCGGTGGGCAGAGTGCACCGGGCAGCCCCGCCCTTCATTGTATGTTTCTGCGCAGAAGGCTATACGCGGTCAGCCCTCATACACCAGCGTGCCCACGTTCTCGCCCTGCACAGCCTTTGCGATGTTGTCCGGGTCGGCCAGATCAAACACCAGGATGGGCAGCTTGTTGTCGCGGCACAGGGTGGCAGCGGTGCCATCCATGACGGCCAGCTGGTCCTCCAGCACCTTGGTGAAGGTGAGGGTATCGTACTTCTTGGCGTCGGGGTACTTGTGGGGGTCCTTGTCGTACACGCCGTCCACCATGGTGGCCTTGAACATCACATCGGCGCTCACTTCCACGGCGCGCAGGGCCGTTGCCGTGTCGGTGGAGAAGAAGGGGTTGCCGGTGCCGCCGCCAAACACGGCGATCTTGCCCTCGTCCATAGCGCGCAGGGCGTCTTTGCGGGTAAAGGGCTGTGCCACCTGGGGCATGGTGATGGAGGTGAACACCTCGGTGGGCACGCCCAGCTGCTCCAGCTTGTCGGAGACGGCCAGAGCGTTCATCACCGTAGCCAGCATGCCGATCTTGTCGGCCAGGGTGCGCTCCATCTTGCCGCTGGAACGGCCGCGCCAGAAGTTGCCGCCGCCCACCACGATGCCGATCTGAACCCCCAGATCGTGGGCCTTTTTCACACCGCCGCAGATTGCATCCATGGTCGGCTCGTCAAAGCCCATGCCTTTTTCGCCGCCCAATGCTTCGCCGCTGATCTTGAGCAGGATACGCTGATATTTCAATGCCATAATCCAAACACCACCTGTTTATATTCCGTCGGGCTGTGTGCCCGACATTGTTATTCAAGTGTATTTTACAATAAAACACGCATAAAGTAAACAGGAAATCTGCCCAGAAAATATGGAACGTTTTATGAACAGGCCCCCGGCAAAATTGGGGCTGGACATTTTCCGGCAGACATGCTATACTATTCTTCGCAAATGCGGGCATCGTACATCGGCTAGTATATCAGCCTTCCAAGCTGAGGAGGTGGGTTCGATTCCCATTGCCCGCTCCATCAAAAAGAGACGCCAATTCGTCAAGAATTGACGTCTCTTTTTCTGTTTTGGTTACACTTTTGGGTCCGGTTTTGATTTTCCGGCCTTCCCGGCAGACAGCAAAACAGCAGGCAGTTCCCGCAAAAAGGAGCTGCCTGCTGTTGTTTTTCATTCTGTCAGGCCCAGGGCTGCAAACTCTCTTGCAAGGCCGTCCTCGTACACGGTGGGGGCGATGCGGTCGCACAGCTGCTTCAGCCGCTCCGAGCCGTTGCCCATGCACACACTGATCCCGGCGGCCTGGGTCATCTGCAGGTCGTTATCGCTGTCGCCAAAGCCAATGGTATCTTCCTGCGGGTGGCCCAGATGGCGGCAGATGGCCCGGATGCCGGTGCCCTTGTCGAATTTGCGGTTGATGAGCTCCCCGTTCACCATGCCGTCATCCATGGTGTCCAGGTTGCTCTCGCAGAACACGAACTGGTCCTGATACAGCCGCTTGGCCTCGTCCAGATCGTGCAGGTGCTCAGCAATGTACACGATCTTGTAGATCGGCTGGCCGTCGTACCGGTCCAGCGGGGTCAGGCTCATGCCGTCCTGCATGGCCTTGCGCCAGCGGGCTGCTTCGCTGTTCAGCGGCTTGTCCGGCGCGTCGGCGGTAAACTTCCAGCGTGCGGTCATCTTCGGCCCGGCAAAGGTCTCGTCACGGGACTCCAGCGTGTAGTCCACGCCGTGCTGCCCCAGCACGGCGCTCAGGCCGCTGCACTGTTCCGGCTCCATGGGCAGGTCCACCAGCACCTGCCCGTCGCAAAGCACATAGCCGCCCGCGCTGCAGATGGCACCGTCAAAACAGCCGTACTCCAGCAGCGGCGCTGTCATGCGCAGGTTGCGTCCGGTGCACAGAAACAGCTTGTGCCCGTTGGCCCGGGCCGCCCGCAGCGCCTGCAGGGTGCTGTCCGGGATGAGCATATCCCCCGGCGGCAGCAGGGTGCCATCAATGTCCAAAAAGATCAGCTTACGGTTCATGCGTCCTCCTTTATCCGGATCGAACCACGGTCCACCACGCTGTACCCCAGGGTGGTCTGGCGGACAGGGCCGCCGTTTTCCGGGTGCTCCAGCATCTGCAGCAGCATCCGGGCGGCTTCCACACCCACCTGTTTCTGGTAAAAGCGCACGGTGGTCAGACCCGGCTCCACAACGCCGCCCACCCAGCTGTCGCCAATGCCGGCCAGACTGACCTGGGTGCCGATGGCGCGGCCTGCCGCCCTGAGTGTCCGCATGGCCCCCAGCGCCACCGTGTCGGTCACGCACACCACGCCGTCCAGATCCGGGCAGCAGGCCAGCAGCTCGTTCATGCAGCGCTCGCCCTCTTCCATGGTAAAGGCAGAGCAGCACAGCCGGGGCAGCTTGTCGCCGTCCAGCCCGGCAGCGTTCAGGGCGTCCTGCACACCCTGACGGCGCGCAAGCCCGACGGCCTGATCCCGCTCAGTGCCGCCGATGTACACCAGCCTGCGGTGCCCGCAGGCCAGCATCCGCTGGGCCAGCTCCCGGGCCGCACTGCGATCATCGTTGTACACGCAGGGCACCTCCGGGAAGCGCTGCCCGGTGACCACCAGCGGCACCCGGCAGGCCTTGAAGGCCCGGGCCAACTGAGGGCTGTAGTAGCACCCCAGCAGGATGATGCCCGCCACATGATTGCGCTGCATGGCGGTCAGGTAGCCAAGCTCCCGCTGCTCGTCCAGCTCGGTGTTGCCCAGCAGAATCAGGTAGTTCTGTTGATCCAGTTCGCTGGCGATGCCGGCGGTGATCTGCCCCACCGACTGGGAGCTGATGCTGGGGGCAATGACCCCGATCTGGTTCACCCGGCCGGTGCGCAGAGTCTGCGCGGCGGCGTCCGGGCGGTAGCCTGTTTTTTCCACCACTTCCCGGATGGCTTCCCGCTTCTGTTCACTGAGCGGCCCGCCGTTGAGATATCGGCTGACTGCCGCGCTGGACACGCCAGCCATTTTTGCAATGTCACTGATGGTCATGGGGCAAGTTCCTCTCACATGCTCTGCATCCCGCAGATTGTAAACGTTTTCACTTTCTATTATAAACCGGCCTGCACCGTCCCGCAAGGGGTGCAATGGCCTGTTTTGTTGCAGCGGCATCCCCAGTTTTTGGCAGTCCTGCACAAATCCGCTTGCATCTGGCAAGCAGGATCCAACTCCTTTTTGCTATTCCGGCGGGCAGCCCTTACAGGACACCCATGTGCAGTGCCCGCAGCAGCAGGCCCAGCACCAGCACCACCAGCAGCAGGGTCAGGATGGTCCTGTTCCCGGTGCGCTTCTTTTTGGAGCTGCGGCGTGCCGGGGCGCTGCGCTTGCGGGCAGCCGTGCGGCTGTTGTTCGACGCTTTCCCGCCCGACGTCCTGCTGCCGGTACGGGCCGCAGGCTTCGCCGCTTTGCTCTGCCCGCGGGTGTTGTCGGCCGGGCGGGCCGCTTTCCGGGCACCGCACTGCTCCAGAAAGCTCTCGGCCTCCCGGTAATACTGGGCCAGCTCGTTTTCCCGGAAGGCGGTGTCCGCATACCCTTCTTCCAGGCTCTCGATGGCCTCATTGAACAGCAGTGCGGCCTGCGCTGCATCCTGCGCGTCGGCGGCGTGGGCCGCCTCGTTGCGGGCGGTGCGCACCGCGTTGCAGGCCCGGCGGGCTGCGCCGGGGTGCCGGGTATTGCCCAGCAGGTCCAGCGGTTTGGCGGCATCCTTCTCCGGGTCCAGCAGCACCCGCATGCACAGGGTGGTGTCCAGCTGCTGCCAGCTGGTCTTGCCGCTCAGATCCGGCATCCGGTCGTAATAGTCCGGGCTTTCCTTCTGGCGCTGGGCAATGTGCCGCAGCAGCGCGTCCAGACTGTGGCTGCCCGGCTTCTGCTCCCAGTGCCAGCGCAGCAGGCGGCGGCTGATCTCGTCGCATTCGGTCTTGATCTCAAATGCAGCCTGCAATGCTTCGTCCTGCATAATGGCCTCCTTTTTCCTTCTTGTGCAGAAAAGGCGGAGGTGGCACGCGCCTTCCTCCGCCTTCTTTCTGCATTCTTTTACAGCATGAACTGATAATACACAAAGCCGCACAGGGCCACTGCCGCACAGACGATGGCCGTGATGGGCGGCACCCAGCGGATCAGCGCTTCGGCCACGCTGTCGCGGTCATCTTCCTCGTCCTCGTCCAGATCGTCATCCGGCACTTCCTGCACCGGTTCGGCGCGGCGGGAGGGCGCGGGGATCACCCGGGTGCCCTCGTCGGCACTGCTGCCCGGGAACGCCGCCCGGGTGGATGCATCCAGCACACGGGTGTGCTCCTCGGCATCCTCCAGCGGCTCGCGGCGGAGCTCAAAGGGTTCCACCTCCTCGGCCGGGCTGCGGGGTGCGCTCACCACGCGGGTAGGCTCCTCGCCAGCGGGTGCAGCCCCCACGATGCGGGTAGGCTCTTCCGCTGCGGCGGGCGATGCCGGAACTTCGGCTGCGGGCCGGGCAGGCTGCTCCGGCTGCAGCAGCGTGTTCAGCGCGTTCTGCAGCAGGATGCGGTCACACCGGCACTCGGTGCAGTAGACCGTATCTTCCTCTTTGGGATGGAATGCACCGCAGGCGCAGTACCAGCCGTTCTCAAACACCTGGGGCTGATACTTCAGGCCGGTGCGGTTCATGCGGCTTTCCAGCGCCTTCTGCAGCTCCGGGCTCAGGCGGCGGGGTGCCGACAGGCGCACCCGCTTGATGTCCTTGAGGTGCACCACGCGCTTGCCGTTGTACACGTTGACCAGCGAGACGTCCACACTGGTGATAGCCTTGGACGTAATGAACACGGCATCATCCATGCCAAACAGCTCGCCGGGCTTCACTTCGATGTCCCGGTACTCAAACTGATCCTCACACAGGATCACGCCGTCCACGCCCTTGCACTTGAAGTGCACTTCCAGAGCGGTCAGGGTCACGCGGGAAATATTCTTGAAGGTCAGGCAGACGGCATTCTCGCCGCTGACATCCCCCCGCAGCAGCTCCACGCAGACAAACTGCACCGGGCTGCCCGGGGTGTAATAGTTCGCACGGGTCCGTGCGACCGGGTTGAAGTTTTCCTCCACGACACTCGCTCCTTTCCGGGGTCATTCCGTTGCTTCCGGGGCATCCTGCTCCGGTGCGGGGTCCTGCTCCGGCTGCTGACCGGTCGGCTGTTCTGCCGTCTCGGCCTGCTCGGCATGCTCTGCAGTCTCTGCCTTCTCGGCGGTCTCCACAGGCTGGGCAGGCTGCACAGTCTGCTCCGGCTGCTTGGCATCCGGGTCCTCCCGCGGGGGCAGGGTGCCGCCGGCCATGATGGTATTGAACTCCTGTTCGTTGAGCTTTTCGCGCTCCATCAGGGCCTTGGCCAGTGCATGCAGCTGGTCGATGTGCTCGGTCAGGGTGCGGCGGCAGTTCTCGTAGGCCTCGTCAATGATGTCCCGCATCTCGCCGTCGATCTCGGCAGCGGTGGTCTCGCTGTAGCCCTTGCCCTGGCCCAGATCACGGCCCAGGAAGGTCTCCTCCTGCGAGGTGCCATAGACCACGGGGCCCAGGCGCTCCGAGAAGCCGTACTTGGTGATCATCTGCCGGGCGATGTTGGTGGCCTGCTGCAGGTCGTTGGAGGCACCGGTGGAGATATCCTCCAGGATCAGCTGCTCGGCCACGCGGCCGCCCAGGCTGGACACGATGTCCTCGAACATCTCGCCCTTGGTCACATAGCTGCGATCCTTTTCGGGCAGGTACATGGTGTAGCCGCCGGCCTGACCGCGGGGGATGATGGTGATCTCATGCACGCGGGGGTGGTGCTTGCAGTAGAAGCCCGCCACGGCATGGCCTGCCTCGTGGTAAGCGGTGAGCTTTTTCTCCTCGGGGGTCACCACACGGCTCTTCTTTTCCGGGCCGGCCATCACCTTCATGGAAGCCTCTTCGATGTCCTCCATGGTAATGGCCTTGCGGCTGCGGCGGGCTGCCAGCAGGGCAGCCTCGTTGACCAGGTTCTCCAGGTCGGCACCGGCAAAACCGGCGGTGCGCTGGGCGATGACCTTCAGGGACACATCCGGGGCCAGGGGCTTGTTTTTGGTGTGCACCTTCAGGATCTCTTCGCGGCCCTTGACGTCCGGCAGGCCCACAAAGACCTGACGGTCAAAACGGCCGGGACGCAGCAGCGCCTTGTCCAGAATGTCGGCACGGTTGGTGGCAGCCATCACGATGATGCCGTCGTTGGCCTCAAAGCCGTCCATCTCCACCAGCAGCTGGTTCAAAGTCTGCTCGCGCTCGTCGTGGCCGCCGCCCAGACCTGCACCGCGCTGACGGCCCACTGCGTCGATCTCATCAATGAAAATGATGCATGGCATCGTCTTTTTCGCCTTGTCGAACAGGTCACGCACGCGGGATGCGCCCACGCCGACGTACATTTCCACAAAGTCGGAGCCGGAGATGGAATAGAACGGCACCCCTGCCTCACCGGCACAGGCACGGGCCAGCAGGGTCTTGCCGGTACCCGGAGGGCCCACCAGTAGCACGCCGTGGGGGATGCGGGCACCCAGCGTATTGAACTTGTCCGGGCTCTTGAGGAACTCCACCACTTCCTTGAGTTCCTCTTTTTCTTCGTCCTCACCGGCAACGTCGGCAAAGGTAGCGGTCTTTTTGTTCTCGCGCTCATCCTTCACGCGGGCCTTGCCCACGTTCATGATGCCGCCGCCGGCACCGCCGCCGCGCATCATGGAGAACAGCAGGAAACCGGTGCAGCCCAGCATGGCCAGATAGAACAGGATCTCCATCCAGGGGATGCTCTCCTTGAGCGGGGTATAATCATACTCCATCGGGGCATCGGGGTTTGCTTCGTCGTAGGCTGCAATGTAGCTGTCCACATTCTTGACGAACATGGAGGCATAGGGCAGCTTGTAGCGCACGGTCATGGTGCCGTCGCTGTTCTTCTCGGCCCCGGTGGAGCCGGAGGAGGAAGAGGACAGCATCCCGGACAGCAGCCCGCCGGTGGACTGCACCGTGCTCACGGACGACGGGTCGGGCAGGGCCAGCTTGCCCTCCTTGAGGGTCATGGTGAGCACACCGGTGTTCAGGTCCAGCGTGAACTTGGTGACCTGCAGGTTTTCAAAATACTGCACCGCCGTGGAGTAAACCATGGAGGACGAGCCGCCGCTGCTGCTGCCGCCGCCCAGCACGCTCCATACCATGAGCACGGCAGCCAGTGCCAGTGCCAGGATCAGCGGGTTGAAACGAGGTTTCTTCGGTTGCAAAAAAATCAACTCCAGTTCAGGGTGAATTTGATCCGGGACTTACTTCGTGTAGATCTCGGGCTTGAGCACGCCCACATAGGGCAGGTTGCGGTACTTTTCGTCGTAGTCCAGGCCATAGCCCACCACGAATTCGTCCGGCACCTGGAAGCCCTCGTAATCGGGCTGGATGTCGGCCTTGCGGCGGCTGGGCTTGTCGAGGATGGTGCAGATCTTGACCGAGTTGGGGTTGCGCATCTTGAGCATGGGCACCAGCTTGGACAGGGTGACACCGGTGTCGAGGATGTCCTCCACGATCAGCACATCCTTGCCGGACAGATCACCGTCCAGATCCTTGATGATCTTGACCAGACCGCTGGTCACGGTGTTGCTGCCGCCGTAGCTGGACACCACCATGAAGTCGATGCTGCAGGGAACGGTCACTGCCCGCATCAGGTCGGCCATAAAGACCACCGATCCCTTCAGGATGGACACCAGCACGAGGTTTTTACCCTCGTAGTCCTTGCTGATGCGTGCACCCAGCTCCGCAACCTTGGCTTTCAGCTGTTCTTCCGAGACCAGAACGGTCTTGATGTCATCATTCATGCTCATGATGTTTCTCCTTTTTATCCCTTCAAGTTTCCTGTTCCATCTGCAGGATCTGCGTCGTGGTCTCATCCGGTGCAAGGCCCTCGGCAAAGCCGCTGCCGCACACCCAAAGCACCTCGCTGCCTGCTGCCAGCAGCGGCAGCGTGTCCCGCTGCTGCGCCGGGATGTCCGCTTCGTTCATCCATTTGCGCAGGCGGTTGTGCACCGCTCGCCCGGCGGGGCGGTAAACATCCCCCGGCTGGCGGGTGCGCAGAACAAGACCAGCATACAACGTAGTTATTCTAGCATAATCCGCCCGATTTTTTAAGTCTTTTTTATGAACGACTTGTATTTTTTCTTCAAAATCCGCCGGGAATACCCGTGCAGTCAGGGTTTTGCCCCCCGGCAGAGGCATCCGGGCCGGTTTTCCGGCCTGCAGGGCTGCGGTAAATGCGGCCGCCGCATCGGCGTCCCAGCCGGCGGATTCGGCCTGTGTTTCCTGCCGGAGCACCCCATCTGCCGCGCAGAAGCGGACCTTCCCGGTCAGCTGCACGGCTCCGCTGCCTTGCTGCACCAGCTGCGCCAACAGCCGGATATATTTTTCTTCCGGGTCCCGCACCGGGGCCGCCAGACGGTGCAGGGCCGTTTCCAGAATGGGCGCATCCGCTGCCGCCAGCGGCTCCAGCCGCCAGCACACGGGGTCCGTGTCCGACAGGCGGGCATCCATCAGCAGCGCCTCGGCCTTTTGGGCAAAGTAGGCATCGGCCTGCGCCGCCTTCTCGCAGAAGCGGGCCAGATTTTCCGTCGCCGCCTCGTTCGTGCTCTGCAAAGCAGGCAGTGCCGCCCGGCGCAGCCGGTTGCGGGCGTAGGCGTCCGTCTCGTTCGTCTCATCGGTGACCCATATCTGCCCGGCCGCCCGGCAGACTGCCTCGGTGTCGGCCCGGTTCAGGCAGAGCAGCGGCCGCAGATAACACCCGCGCCGGGGCCGGATGCCTGCCGCGCCGTGCAGCCCGGTGCCCCGGGCCAGCCGCAGCAGCAGCGTTTCGGCCTGGTCATTTGCAGTATGGGCCGTTGCCACGGCATCTATCCCCTCTTCGCACAGGCGTTCAAAGCAGGCATAGCGCAGGCGGCGGGCCCAGTCCTCCCCGGCGTGGGGCGGCGGCGCATCCACCGTGTCGGCCAGTTCTGCCGCGTGGAACACCCGCAGCGGCACCCCCAGTGCCCCGCAGGCCTGCCGCACAAAGGCTTCGTCCCGGTCGGCGGCGGCGCCGCGCAGGCCGTGGTTCACATGGCAGGCTGAGAGGGTGTAGCCGAACTCCGGCTGCAGCGCCCGCAACAGGAGCAGCAGCGCCATGCTGTCGGCCCCGCCGGAAACCGCCGCCGCCAGCCGCAGCGGCTGCCCCGGACACAAAAGCCGGTTCTGCAGGCAGAAATCCCGCACCGCAGCCCGGCAGTCTTTCTCGTTTTTCATCGGTTCAGCGCTTGAAATCCACATCCATGAAGCGGGTGTGGGCACCGTCCCAGCCCAGCGGCACGGTACTGGTCTCACCATGGCGGTTCTTGGCCACGATGCACTCGGCCGTGTCGGCATCCACCTCGGCACCGTCCGGGTTCTGGCTGGCGTAATAGGAATCGCGGTACAGGAACAGGACGCAGTCGGCGTCCTGCTCGATGGAACCGGAATCACGCAGGTCGGACAGCTGGGGCCGGTGGCTGGAGTTGTTGCCCTGCTTTTCCACCGCACGGGACAGCTGGCTCAGCGCGATGATGGGCACGTTCATTTCCTTGGCCATGATCTTGAGGTTCCGGGTGATAGAACTGATTTCCTGCACGCGGTTCTCGGTGCGCTGGCCAGTGGTCATCAGCTGCAGATAGTCGATGACGATCAGACCTACGTTGGGGCGGGTGGGGTCCTGGTTCACCCGGCGGATCTTGGCCTTCATCTCGGTGATGGTGATGCCGGAGGTATCGTCCATATAGATCGGTGCATCGTGGAGTTTTTCAGTGGCCAGCGCCAGATACTCCCAGTCCTCGGCGCGCAGGGCACCGGTGCGGAAAGCCTGGCTGTCGATGCCGGCCTCGGCGGACAGGATGCGGTTGGTGAGCTGCTCCTTGGTCATTTCCAGGCTGAAGATGGCCACCGGCACCTTCTGCTGCATGGCCACGCGGGTGGCGATGTTCAGCGCAAAACTGGTCTTGCCCATGCCGGGGCGGGCGGCCAGGATGATCAGGTCACCGCGGCCAAGGCCGGTGAGCACCGTGTCCAGCAGGCGGAACCCGGTGGGGATGCCCTTGTACTTGTCGGCATCCGGGCCGCTGATCTTCTGCAGGTTGGTCAGGGTCTCCACCATGCTGGAGGAAAGCGGGGTCAGGGCGCTGGAATCCCGGCCGGAGCGGATCTCGTAGATGCGCTGCTCGGCATTTTCCAGCAGCAGGTCGGCGTCCGGCTCGTCCCCGGCGTCCTGCAGGATATCCTTGGCCACGTCCATCAGCTGGCGCACCAGATACTTTTCCTGCACGATCTGGGCGTAGGCCTTCACGTTGGAGATGCTGGGCACCGTCTCGGCCAGACCGGTCAGGTACACCTTGGCTTCGTCCGCACTGGGGAACACTCCGTCCGAGATGACCGCATCCAGCAGGGTCACAAAGTCAATGGTCTGGTCGTTGGTGAACAGCCGCAGCATCTCGCTCCAGATCTGCGCGTTCTGCCGGGTATAGAACATTTCCGGCTTGATGATCTCCACCAGGTCAGTCAGGGTGTCTGGCTTGAGCAGCACCGCGCCCAGCACGCTCTGCTCCGCCTGCATGTTGAACGGCTGGTTGATGCCCACGCTCTCCAGATTCAGTTCGTTGTTATAATGTCGTTCGTTCGGCATGGTCCTTTATCCTTTTGCATTGTTGTCGTATCCGTCCAGAAACAGGCCGTCCACAATATTGCAGAACACCTCCGGCTGCCTGAGCGGATGTGCTCTGCCCTTCCACCACATGGTCGTGCGGCTGGCGGAAAGCACCCGGACTTCCCCGTTTTTCAGGGTATAGGTCACGGTCAGTTCCGGGTCTGTGGTGTCCGGCGCCCCCAGCTTATAGTTCAGCAGGTTGGCCGCTTTGACCAGCAGCTCAACATTCTCAGTGTCCGTGACCGTAACGGAACCGCTGTCCAGGCTCACCAGGGTGACGCTCTGCACATCCTCCGCCTTGGGCAGCCCCAGCAGCGGCACTCCATACCGGCCGATCCAGACCGCTGACGCGATCAGTACCGACAGCACCACGGTCAGCAGGGTCTGCAGCCACGCGGAATGCTTCTTTTGTACTTGCTTCATTTTCCGTTCCTCCCGGAAAAGCCAAAAAGCGCCCCCTGCTGTGAGGGGGCGCAGATTGGCAGAAAAATCAGGCCTGTTCCACTTCCACCTGGATCTTGAAGGAAGCCACAACGCCCACATGCAGGCGCACCTTGCCGTTGAACACACCGGCATCCTTGATGTCGCGGGTCTCCATCTCGATCTTCTTCTTGTCGATGGGAGCACCGGCCAGCTGTGCCAGAGCCTCGGCCACTTCCTTGCCGGTGACCTTGCCGTGCAGACGGCCGGAGGCACCGCCCTTGGCCTTGATGGTCACGGTCTTGCCTTCGATCTTGGCGGCCAGTGCCTTGGCAGCGGCCACATTCTCCGCTTCATGGAAATCGGCTGCGGCTTCCTTGCCGCGGGCCACGTTCACAGCGCTGGCATCGGCCACAGCCGCCAGCTTGCGCGGGAACAGGTAGTTGCGGGCGTAGCCGTCGGACACCTCATGGATCTCGTCCTTTTTGCCAATGCCCTTGATATCCTGCTTGAGAATCACTTTCATGTTTATCCCTCACTTTTCACCGGAACCCCGGTGCCGTTCTTGTGTTTATAGTATAGCGCATTTGTCGGCTTTGAGCAAGAGGGGCAGCCAACCATTTAAAATGGTCTCCGCTTCGCTCTGACCATATTCATCGGAAGTTTATGATTTATTTCCGCTATTTCTGGTCAGAGCACACGCGGCGGCCATTCTAAACGGTCAGGCTTTTACGCCAGTTCCTTCTGCACCACATCGAGTGCCGCCTCGATGACCTTGTCCATGTCGTAGTACTTGTATTCGCCCAGGCGGCCGCCGAAGATCACGCCCGGCTCGGCGTCGGCCAGCTGCTTATATTCGGCGTACAGAGCACCGTTCTTGGCGTCGTTGACCGGGTAGTACGGCTCGTCGCCCTTGTTCCACTCGGCGCTGTACTCACGGCTGATGACCGTTTTGGGCTGGGTGCCGAACTCGAAGTGCTTGTGCTCGATGATGCGGGTGTAGGGGGTCTCGGCATCGGTGTAGTTCACCACGGCGTTGCCCTGATAGTTGTCGGTGTCCAGCACCTCGGTCTCAAAGCGGACGCTGCGGTACTGCAGAGCACCCAGCTTGTAGCCAAAGTAGGCATCCACCGGGCCGGTGTAGACCACCTTCTCGGCCAGAGCGTTCAGATTTTCGCGGTCGGCCAGATAGTCCACATTCAGCCGCACCTCGGTGCCGTCCAGCATCTTTTCCACCATGGCGGTGTAGCCGCCATTGGGAATGCCCTGATACAGTGCGTTGAAGTAGTTGTCGTCGTAGGTGAAGCGCACCGGCAGACGCTTGATGATGAAGGCCGGCAGTTCGGTGCAGGGGCGGCCCCACTGCTTGCCAGTGTAGCCCTTGATAAGCTTTTCGTAGATATCGGTGCCCACAAGGCTGATGGCCTGCTCTTCCAGATTCTGCGGGTCGGTGATGCCTGCTTCCTTCTTCTGCTCCTCGATCTTGGCCTTGGCTTCGGCAGGGGTAACAACGCCCCACATCTTATTAAAGGTGTTCATATTGAAGGGCAGGTTGTAGATCTCGCCGTGGTAGTTTGCCACCGGGCTGTTGGTGTAGCGGTTGAACTCTGCAAACTGGTTCACATACTGCCACACAGCCTTGTTGTTGGTGTGGAAGATATGTGCACCGTAGCGGTGGACGTTGATGCCCTCCACCGGCTCCGTGTAGATATTGCCTGCAATGTGGCTGCGCTTATCGATCACAAGGCACTTCTTGCCTGCCTTTTTTGCTTCCTGTGCGAAGACCGCGCCGTAAAGGCCGGCACCAACGATCAGGTAATCGTACTGTTTCATGGGTGTGATCCTCTCTGTTCCGTTTATTTTCCTTCTACATCGCCCTTTTTCTGCGATGCATAGTATTTGTCGATGGCACCTTCGATGCGGGCATGGGCTGCTTCCGGCGTGATATGCTTGAGCTGTGCTGCTGCCATGGTCTGGTGGCCGCCGCCGCCCAAAGATTCCATGATCACCTGCACGTTCACGGCACCCAGACTGCGGGCCGAGATGTTCACGCCTGTGCCCACCTGCACTGCCACAAAGCTGGCATCCACGCCCTGAATGGTCAGCAGATCGTTTGCCGCCTGTGCAATGGCCACGCGGGCTTCCGGTGCCACCTCGCCGCTGACGGAGATCGCGCAATTTTTGTACATGCGTGCTTTTTCCACCAGATCAGCCTTGGCATTGTACTCCACCATGGTCACATCGAACAGCTGGCGCACCCGCTCCGTCTCCGCGCCATAGCGGCGCAGCGCAGCGGCAGCTTCAAAGGTACGCACACCGGTGTGCAGGGTAAAATCGCGGGTATCCAGCATGATGCCGGACAAAAGGCCCTCGGCCTCCACACGGTTGGGCTTGTCGTCGCGCTCGCCCACGTACTGCAAAAGCTCCGTGACCAGCTCACTGGCCGAGGAAGAATACGGCTCATGGCAGACCAGCGCCGGGTTCTCGATGTAGCCCACGCCCTTGCGGTGGTGGTCGATCACGGCTACCTTGCCGCATTTTTCCAGAATATCCTTGCTTTCCACAAGGCCCACCTGATATGTATCCACCACGATGCACAAGGTGCGCTTGGAGATGATGGGCAGTGCGTCCTTCGGGTCGATAAAGTCGTCCTTCTGGCCTGCACGGCACAATGCATCGATCAGGCTGCCCGCAAGGGTAGCGTCACGCCGCACCGCGATCACCGCCGGGACATCGCATATTTTGCAGATGCGCAGCACGCCCTCGGCGGAGCCGATGGCATCCAGATCGCTCATGCGGTGGCCCATGATGACCACATGATCTGCTTCCTTGATCAGCTTCACCAGCTGATCGGCCACGATGCGGCTGCGCACCTTGCTGCGCTTTTCCACGCCGTGGCTCACGCCGCCGTAGAACGTAAAGCCGTCCGGTGTCATTTCAGCGGCCTGATCGCCGCCGCGGCCCTGCGCCATATCCAGCGCCTGCACGGCCATATCCTGGGCTTCCCGCAGAGTCTTGGCCCCGCGGCCAATGCCGATGGACAGCGAAAGGTTCACGCTGGGATCCAGCGCACGGATCTTGTCCAGCACATCGTAGCCGCGGTTGGCGAACTGCTCCATCTGGCGCTCTTCCACCACAGCGATATAGCGGCCGCTGGCCACACGGCGCAAAAAGCCGCTGCCCCGGCCGATCATATCCTCCAGCGTGCGGTTGATGCCTTCCAGCAGGCGGGCACGTTCGCTGTCCAGCATGTCACCGAACACATCGTCGTAGCCGTCCACCAGAAACACCAGATAGCCCGGACGGCTGGCTTTGTATTCCGCCTCCACCTTGCGCAGGGCGGTCTCCTCGTTCAGCACCAGCAGGGTCATGCTCTCCGCATCGCCGGGCACCGTGGAGCTGTGTACGCTCCACATGCCGTCCGCGAGGGTCAGCAGCTGGCCCTCCTGCTTGCGGCACTGCTGCAGATCAAGGCCGGGCAGCACCTTCTGCACGCGGCTCACCAGCGCATCCTGCCCGTTCAACAGGCGGGTGCGGAACTGTGCATTGTACCACAGCACCGTCTCACCGGAAAGCAGCGCGGCCGGCTGAGAGAGCGGCTCCAGACTGAACTGCAGCTTGGAGCCTTCAAAGCTGCCGCCGCACATCCACCGGGCCACCCACTTGCGCAGCTGGCAGCGGAACAGCACCACCACAACGCCCCACAGCACCACCAGTGCCAGCAGCGCCAGCCATGCCGTGGGCCGCTGGATCAGCAGCACCAGCACCAGCAGGCCGCACAGCACGGCCAGACTGGCGGTGAGCATCTCCAATGTCCATCTTGGTTTTTGTTTCATCAAATCTCCTGCCTTCCGCCGCATTGTTTGCGGCAGCGTGCCCGGATCAGACCTCCATCAGGATGGGAAGGATCATCGGGCTGCGCTTGGTGCGCCGATAGATATAGCTGCTCAGTGCCTCGCGCACGCGGGTCTTGACGCTGTTCCAATCGCGCACATGTTCATCCACGCAGCGGTCCAGCGCATTTTCCACGATGCTCTGTGCACCGTCCATCAGGCTCTCGTTCTCGCGCACATACACAAAGCCGCGGCTCACAAGGTCCGGGCCGGCCAGCACCTTGCCGGTCTTGCTGTCCACGGTGGCCACAATGATGACCAGACCGTCCTCGGACAGGTGCTTGCGGTCGCGCAGGACCACATTGCCCACGTCGCCCACGCCAAGGCCGTCCACCATCACTGCACCGGCGGTGACAGGCTCACCCAGCTTTATCTCGTCCTGGCTGAGAATGACATTGGAACCGTTCTCCGCGATCAGAATGTTGCTGGTAGGGATGCCAAGGCTGGCAGCGGTGAGGGCGTGCTTTTTGAGCTGCTTGTACTCGCCGTGCACCGGCAGGAAATACTTGGGCTTCGTCAGAGTGAGCATGAGTTTCTGCTCTTCCTGACAGGCGTGGCCGGAAACGTGCACATCGTACATGCTCTCGTAAATGACCTCTGCCCCCAGCAGCAGCAGCCCGTTGACGATTTTGGTCACGCTCTTCTCGTTGCCGGGAATGGGATTTGCCGAAATGATAATGAAGTCGCCGGGGCCCACGCGCACCTGACGGTGGCTGCAGGATGCCATACGGGAAAGGGCACTCAAGGGTTCGCCCTGGCTGCCGGTGGTAATGAGCACTACCTGCTCCGGAGGATACTGGTTCAGCTCATCCACGCTGATGAGGGTGCCCTCCGGGATGTGCATATAGCCCAGCTCCTGCGCCATGGCGGTGTTGTTCACCATGCTGCGGCCGCTGAATGCCACCTTGCGGCCATCCTCCACGGCCAGATCGATGATCTGCTGCACGCGGTAGATGTTGGAAGCAAAGGTGGCAATGATGATCCGCTTGTTGCGGGCACGGGCGAACAGATTGCGCACGCCTGCAGCCACCTTCTGCTCGGTGGCGGTAAAGCCCGGACGCTCGGAGTTGGTGGAATCGCTCAGCAGGGCCAGCACGCCGTGCTGACCGTACTCGGCCAGTGTGGACAGGTCGGTGACGCCGCAGGCCAGCGGAGTGTAATCGATCTTGAAGTCGCCGGTCTGGATGATGGTGCCCGCCGGGCTGTCGATGGCAAAGGCCACCGCATCCGGGATGGAGTGGTTCACATGGATGGGCTCAATGGTAAAGCAGCCCAGCCTGATCTTCTGTCTGGGGGTGATCTCCACGAACTTGGTCTTTCCTGCCAGACCGAACTCCTCCAGCTTGTTTCGGATCAGGCCGCAGGTCAGGCGGGTGCCATAGATGGGCAGGTCAAGTTTCTGCAGCAGATACGGGATGCTGCCGATGTGGTCTTCGTGGCCGTGGGTGATGAGCAGGCCCTTGATCTTATCCTTGTTCTGCACCACAAAGGTGAAGTCCGGGATGACCATGTCCACGCCGTACATGTCGCTGTCCGGGAATACAAGGCCGCAGTCCACGATGATCATGTCGCCGTTGCACTCGTAGACTGTCATGTTCTTGCCCACTTCGCCCAGACCGCCCAGCGGGTAGATGTGGATGGGCACAGCGGCCTCTCTGGGCTGCTGCGGGCGGCGGGGCCGACGGTTATAATAAGGGCGGCGGGTGGTGCGGGGGCGCTTTTCGCCCGTCTGCGCGGCGGGTGCGCCGGTGCTCTGAGCAGCAGCTGTTGCCTTGCTGCGTGCGGAATTATTGGTATTTTCTTTCGACTGTGCCATTCTGACCTCCAAAATAATTACAGCGCAGGCCGTCCCCGCTTGTGGGAACAGCCGCGCTGTGCATGGGAAGCACCTTGAAAAATCGCATCGGCTTCCGTTGGATGCACCGTATAGAATTTATTTCTCAGCGTGTTTTTTGCAAACCGCTGCCTGTTCCGTAAGAGGTTTTGTGCCAGATAGGTCCATCTGCTCGATGCGACCGTGGCTTTTCTGTTGGAACGCCCGGGCACACGCCTGCGGTGCGCCCCTATACGCATTTTGTTAGGATAAGTATAGTATTTCCCGGCGTTTTTGTCAATTCCAAGGTTTGGCAGCTCCGGCACGGAATATACATTCGCACTTGACAGAAGCCGGAAAATAGCGCTAAATAGAAGCAACTCATTTTAGAAGGAGAACCGCATGAAGCAGGTCGAAGTGTACACCGACGGCGCATGCAGCGGCAATCCCGGCCCGGGCGGCTGGGGTGCCGTGCTGCGCTACCGTTTTAACGGCAAAGTTTACGAAAAAGAGCTGAGCGGCGGCGACGACAGCACCACCAACAACCGCATGGAGCTGACAGCCTTTATCGAAGCACTGCGCCAGCTCAAGGAGCCGTGTGAGGTACGGCTGTGCTCCGACAGCCAGTATGTCATCAACGGGCTTCAGAGGGGCTGGGCCAAAAACTGGCAGCGCCGGGGCTGGAAAAAAGCAGATGGCTTCCCTGCCCTGAACCCGGACCTCTGGGCACAGGCACTGGAGCAGGAAGCCCGGCACAAGATCACCTATGTCTGGGTCAAGGGCCACGCAGGCCACCCGGAAAACGAACGCTGCGACCAGCTGGCCGTGGCCCAAAGCAAAGCACATGGCGGGAGGCAGGGAACATGAGCGACACATTTTTGCCCGGCAGTGGGTTCGACACCTACGAGAGTCAGGATAAGGTTCTGGTGCAGATGGACGGCAGCAGAGAATGCGCCGTAGCTGTGCGCATTTTACAGCAGCAGGGCTTTGCCGTGGCGGGCGCTGCCGTGCGGCTGGCAGCAGAACAGACCGCCGATGCGGAAAGCGCCAAAAAGGCAGCAGAGGCCCTTGGCATCGAGTGCATCGTGCTGAACGCCGAAGCACTGGCCGGGCAGGACGCAGACGTTCTGGGCGAGGGCGGCACGCCGCTGTTTGCCGCTCTGCTGACGGCTGCAGACAAGCTTGGGATGCAATATGTGGCAACCACTCACCGTGCCCGGGTGGAGACCGGTGCAGACGGCGTGCACACCGTCTGCCCGCCCGCAGGCACCGGCAGTGATGACAGCACGATTCTTGCAGCTCTGCCGCAGGAAACGCTGGCACGGCTGATCTTGCCGCTGGGCGATTTTGCCCCGGAAGATGTGGCGGAGATGGCCGAGGATTTTAAAGTTTAACCGTACGTTTCAAATGGCCTCCGTTGCACTCTGGCCATATTCAGCGGAAACATTATTTTTATATTAGAATTCCGGAAAACCTGCGGATTTTCCGGAATTCTTTTTTTACAGGCAAGGCCGCTGCGGCACACGGCATCTGCTGTTTTTGCTTCCTGCGGAAACAGCCGCACGGCGGCAGAAATGCATTCTGCGGTTCGGACCCCATTCCCGTGAAAATGAAAATCGGGAACATCCGCAGATGTTCCCGATTTTCGCATTATCAATATAGTTTCCGCTGAATATGGCGCAGCGCACGCGGAGCCATTCCAAATCGTTTTGTCAGTTCTGTGGATGCACAATATCACGCCAATCCAGATCGCCGCGCTCCAAGCCGTGGATGAGCACTTCTGCAGTGGCAATGTTGGTGGCCATGGGGATGTTGTGCACATCGCACAGGCGCAGCAGCGTCATTTCGTTGGGTTCGCTAGGCTTTGCGTTGATGGGATCACGGAAGAACAGCAACAGGTCGATCTCATTGCAGGCGATGCGGGATGCGATCTGCTGGTCGCCGCCCTGCACACCGGCCAGAAAGCGCTGCACCTGTAAGCCGGTAGCTTCTGCGATCAGTTTACCGGTGGTGCCGGTCGCTACCAGTTTATGCTGGCTCAGGATGCGGCAGTACGCCGTACAAAACTGAACCATCAGCTCCTTTTTGGAGTCATGCGCAATGAGTGCAATCGTCATCCGTTACCCTCTCCTCTTCCTAAACGATTGGAACGCTTTTTCAAAAAAGTCCTTTGCCTGAAATGATATCACAAAATCCAATCTTTTACAACTGGTTTTTATACAAAATATTCAATTTTGTTTTCTTTTCCAGTCCCATGTGGTTCAAACCGACGCTGCAGTGCCCTTTCCCGTGTCGGTTTTGTCTCCCCGTTTTCAGTTCTCCGGCGCAATGGCATCGGGGTTCTGCTCGGTGTCTGCGGCGGGCTGCTGCTCGTCCTGCACGGCAGGCTGGGCTTCCCCTTCTGCTGCCGTTTCCGGCGCAGCGGTGTCTGCGGCGGGTGTCATCTGTGCAGGCTGGGCTGCGGCATTGCCGGTGGTCTGGCCTGCAGCGGCCTGTGCTGGGTCAGTGGTCTGCGCCTGATCTTCCTGCTGGGCCTGCTCGGCTTCCTTTTCCGCTTCGGCCTGCTGGGCAAGGCTGCCATCCTTCAGGGCAAAATAGGCATTTGCAATGTCCACCACCAGATCACCGGTACGGGCACCATAGCCTCCGTACTCAATGCTAATGCCAATGGCGATCTGCGGATCATCCGCCGGGAGGTAAGCCACCATCATGGCGTTCAGATAGTGCTTACCGGGCGCATAGGTCTCGCTGCGCTGAGGTGTACCGGTCTTGCAGGCGATCGGCACCGGATAGCTGGAAATTTTGCCGCTGATGGTGCTGGGCACCTGCTTCATACCCTGCCGCACCAGCTCAAAGGTGTTGCCGGTGCCTTCGATCACATCCATGACCTCGGGCTTGGTCTCGCTGAGCACCTCGCCGGTGTTGGTGTCCAGAATGGCCTTGACGAAATGGGTGCGGTAACGGGTGCCGTTGTTGGCCAGTGTTGCCGCGTAGGTAGCCAGCTGGATGGGCGAGACCACCGTGTTGCCCTGACCGATGGCGGCCTGCACATCCAGCGATGCCGTATAGTTGGAGTCGCTCTTGGTGGTCAGACGGCCCACGGCCTCGCTCACCTCCACACCGGTGCGCTGGCCAAGACCCAGCTTGTAGGCATAGGCATCGTACACATCGCTGGTCAGGCGGCGGCCAACATCATAGAAGAAGATGTTGCAGCTCCACTTGATGGCCGTTACCACATCGATGTTGCCGCTGTGGCCATGGCGGGTACAGCGGGGGTGGTAATCCTTGAAGTAGTTGTACACGCCGTTGCAGTAAACGGTAGAATACTGGTTGATGAGGCCGCTGTCCAGTGCAGCCACCGCCACGGCGGGCTTGAAGGTAGAACCCGGCGTATACAGGCCCTGCAATGCGCGGTTGAACAGCGGCAGGCTCGGGTCGGAGCTGTACTCGCTGTAGTTAGCGGCATACAGGTTCTGGTCATAGCTGGGATAGTTGGAAGCAGCCAGCACACTGCCGTCCTTCACGTCAAGCACCACCACCGCACCGGCGGCAGCTTTCATGGTGCCGGTATTGTACACGCGGTTGATCATATCAATGTTGTCCGCCAGTGCCTTGTCCACGGCACGCTGGAAGTTGCTGTCAATGGTCAGCTGCACGGTATGGCCCGGCTCCGGCACAGTGGTGAGCTTTGTATCCACGATCACGCCGTCCGAATTGCGGGTGATGGTCTCCACGCCGTCCTTGCCGCGCAGCTCGTCCTCATAAACGGATTCCAGACCAGAAATGCCCAGAACATCGTTCATGTTATAGCCTTTTTCCCGCAGCGGATAGGTCACCTGACCGTTGGAATCGGTCACCTTCCACTTTTCCGCCGTGATCTTGCCCACACGGCCCAGCACCGCCGGGATGATATCGCTCTGGTCGTAGCTGCGGGCGCTGGTCTCCACGATCTCCACACCTGGCAGCTGCAGGCTGTGCTCCTTGATGGTGGCCACCGTTGCCGCACTGACGTTTTCTGCCATGACAAAGTTGTTCACATTGGAGAACGCCTGCCGGTCCATCTCGTAGTGGATGCCGGCCAGCACACGCTGCCATTCCGGCGAAAAATCCTGCAGATCGTTTTTTTCCACCAGCATTTCCATTACATCGTTGGCGGTGGCGTACTGCTGCAGACCAAGCGTTTCCTTCATGTCTGCCAGCTGCTTCTGGTCGCTGGTGGACGTGTCATCGTCCGTAAAGGCGTAATTGCCTGCTGCGTCCGCCTGACCGATCAGCAGTGTATCATTCCAGCTCTCGCCATTCGCACGCAGCAGCTCCACGATCTGCTGCAGCATGGTGTCCAGATCCCGGTCGCCCATCAGCAGTTTGTTGAGGACCACATTGTAGCTGGTGGTTGTGGTGGCAATGCGCCGCCCGGCGCTGTCCACGATATCGCCGCGGGCCGCCGTGACCGTAAAGTTATAGTCGGTGGTATTGGTGGCCTTGGCCTTGAAGTCGTCGCCGTTGACCAGCTGCAGAAAGATCAGCCGCATCACGTACAGGCCCATGATAACACATGCCACTGCAATGAGCAGGATCATCCGGCGCACAACGGTTTTTCGTTCGTTTTGGTTCATCCGCGTTTCCTCCGGCGGTTCAGACTACGCCGTTGTCGATTTTGAATGCGCTGTAAATGTGCCGCACCAGACTGAACAGCACAAGCGACGGCACCAGCGTCATCATGGCCGAAGGCAGCACAAAGGTCAGCCAGCGGCTCAGCGCCCAGCTGTAGCCGGGCATGTAGTAGAAGAACAGCCAGTCCAGCGAGAGCACCACAAGGGCCGTGCCGGTGCTGATGAGCGCAAAGTTCCATGTGCTGCCCTGCAGATACACCTGAACCAGCACCGAAAGCGCAAAGCAGAGCAACAGCAGTTCCAGCGCCAGCATACCCACGGTGCGCCCGGCGGTGTAGTCCCACAAAAGGCCGCTCACGGCACCAAACAGCGCACCTGCAAACTCGCCTTCATACACGGCCACAGCCAGACACAGCGGCAGAATGAACAGCGGCTTTGCCTGCCCCAGCTGGAGCAGGCCGGGGGTCGTCTGCAGTGCCGCGCACACAAACAGTGCCACCGCGTAGCAGACCCATTTCAGGATCTGGCTGCGGCTGCGCATGCGGCGTGATTCCATACAAATGCGCCCCCTTAATAGTCGGTAATAACGAATACGTGCTTGACCGTGCGCGGGTCTGCACCCGGGCGCACCACTGCAATGGAAGATTTGCCGCTGACTTCCGGCTCCACCTTCTGCACGGTTCCCACCAGCAGATCCGGCGGGAACACTCCGCCAAGACCAGTAGTGATCACCTGATCGCCCATCTTCGTCTCAGTGGCGCGTTCCAGATTGGTCAGCACGCACAGGCCGTCACCGGCATAATCGGTGCTGCCATTGATAATACCGTTTTCCCGCGTGCGGGATACCACGCCCGCAGCGCTGAAGCTGGGGTGCAGAATGGTCATCACCTTGCAGCTGGTGGTGTCGGCTTCCACCACCATGCCGATCAGATAGCCCTTATCGCTGATCACGGCATCGTTCACGGCTGCGCCGTTCACCGTGCCGCAGTCCAGCGTAAAGCCTCCGAACTCATCCAGCGGGTCGCGGCCGATCACAAAGGCAGAAATATAGCTTGCTTCGGTGTTGGAATCCTGAATGCGGGCCAGCGCCTTGTAGGCTTCGTTCTCCGCCTTGATGCGGTCGTAGTCCACTATCTGCTGGCGCAGCTCAGCATTCTCCGCTTCCAGCTGTTCGTTCTGTTCCATGACCTCATCGATGCTGGTGTATTTTTCCCACACCGAGCCAATGCCGCCGCTCAGTGCCGATGTGACCTTCTGGAACGGCATCAGCACCACGCCCAGCAGTTCCTGCGGGGCAGCAGTCAGCCGTCCGTTGGCACCGGCATAGGCCATGATGCCCACCAGAAACACCGCCACGGCTACCAGTATCTTAAATTTCCATGTGTCAAAAAAGTCCTTCAAGGGAGTACCCTCCTGTTTCGGGTGGATGCCATGCCATAAGAAAAGCGCGGACAGCCCTGCCATCCGCGCAAGAGACATTGTTTGCAGCGGAAATCAGCGCAGACGCTGCGCAAAAAAGCCTTTTTCCGCAAGTGTGGGCCTTGCCCGTGTTACATGTGGCCGCCGTCGGTGTCCAGCACGTCATGCAGGACATCCACATGATCCAGCACCGCACCGGCACCCTTAGCCACGCAGTCCAGCGGGTCTTCCGCAATGTGTACGTCGATGCCGGTCTCGCTTTGGATCAGCTGATCCAGACCGCGCAGCAGTGCGCCGCCGCCGGTCAGGGTGATGCCGCGGTCGATGATATCCGCACTCAGCTCCGGCGGGGTGCGCTCCAGCGTTTCCTTGATGGCGCTGGTGATCTTGACCAGGCATTCCAGCAGAGCTTCGCGCACATCCTCAGAGTGGACGACGATGTTCTTGGGCAGGCCGTCCACGAGGTTACGGCCCTTGATCTCCATGGTCATTTCGGGGTCCAGCGCATAGGCGGAGCCGATCTCGATCTTGATCTGCTCTGCGGTGCGCTCACCGATCAGCAGGTTGTACTTGCGCTTGATGAAGGCGATGATGGCCTGATCGAACATATCACCTGCCATGCGCACGCTGCGGGAGGCCACGATGCCGCCCAGAGAGATCACAGCGATCTCAGCCGTGCCGCCGCCGATATCCACGATCATGCTGCCGGTAGGCTCGCTGATGGGCAGGCCCGCACCGATGGCTGCTGCCATGGGTTCCTCAATGACGGACACCTGACGGGCACCGGCCTTCAGGGTAGCTTCGCGCACAGCGCGGCGCTCCACCTCGGTAACGCCGGACGGGATGCAGATGACCACGCGGGGGCGGGAGAACATGCTGTTGCCGCATGCCTTCTTGAGGAAATTTTCCAGCATGTTGGTGGTGATGTCAAAGTCAGCGATCACGCCATCCTTCAGCGGACGCACAGCCACGATGCTGCCGGGGGTACGGCCAATGACAGCCTTTGCCTCGGCACCCACACAGCGCACCTCGTCGGTCTTGGTATCCACAGCCACGACCGAAGGCTCCCGCATGATGATGCCCTTGCCCTTCATATATACCAGAGTATTTGCGGTACCCAGATCGATACCTACATCTTTAGAAAACAGGCCCATTGTAAAAATTCTCCTTATGCTTCCCATTTTATCTATAGCGCCAGAACATCCGGCAGCCCTTTTGTGCCGCCTTTGCGCAGAATAACACGGTTCTATTATAGCCGCAAGGCAATGATTTCTCAAGCGTTTGCGCAAGTTTTCTTCGTTTTTTCCAGTTTTATCACACAAAATGTGCCAGCAGCTGTACGGTGCGGCTCACCGGCAGACCCATGATGGTGTAGTAGTCGCCCTCGATACGGTCCAGCCAGAGGGCCGCCCGCCCCTGAATGGCATAGGCACCGGCTTTATCGTAGGGTTCGGCGGTGGAAGCGTAGAAGTCGATCTCCTCTTCACCCAGCGGGAAGAAGGTAACGCGGCAGCTGTCCACAAAGCTTTCAGTGCGCGCACCGTCCGAGATGCACACGCCGGTGTGCACCTCGTGGGTGGCACCGGAAAGGGCGCGCAGCATCCGCTTTGCGTCCTCTTTGCCGTGGGGCTTGCCGAACACCTCGCCGTTCACATCCACCACCGTATCACAGCCGATGACCACAGCGCCCGGGTGCTGGGCCGAAACAGCAAGACACTTGCCCCGGGCCAGCTGTTCCACCAGATGGGCAGGCGTAGCGGCCTGCACCGCACTTTCGTCAAAGTCACTGACGCAGACGGTGAAATTGGTGGTATATAAGGAGAGCAGCTCCCGCCTGCGCGGGCTGCCGGAAGCTAAGATCAGGTTCATGATTCCATCTCACTTTCCGGTAGAGCCAAAGCCGCCCTCGCCGCGCTGGGTATCGCCCAGCTCTTCGGCAGGCACAAAGGCAGCGGTGTACACCGGTGCGATGCACAGCTGGGCCACACGCTCACCGGGCTGAATGGTGTAGGCTTCCCTGCCCAGATTGACCATGGGCACCTTCAGCTCGCCGCGGTAATCGCTGTCCACCACACCCACGCCGTTGGCCATGCACAGGCCGTGCTTGATGGAAAGGCCGCTGCGTGCGTACACCAGTGCCACGCTGTGGGGGCCGGGCAGCTCGATGGCAAGGCCGGTGGGCACCAGTGCCCGCTCCATGGGGGCAAGGGTGAGCGGCGCGTCCAGTACGGCGCACAGGTCGGCTGCAGCAGAGCCGGGGGTTGCGTAAGAGGGCACCTTGGCACGGGTGTCCAATACCTTATATTTTACTGTGATGGGTTCCATAGTATACCTCGTTTTGATTTTATAGCAGCTCCTTCCGTCTCGCATACGCTCGACAGCTCCCTCCGGAAGGTGGCATTGCGTCAGCAATGACGGAAGGAGTTTCAGTTCGTACCTTTAAAATACAGCCCACGGGTAAAATCGCCTTCAAAGGGTGCATGGGTGCGGATCATCTCCAGAATTTTGGCCGCTTCCTCCCGGCTTTCCAGCGTGAAGTAAGCCACACCGTAGTCCACCGTCAAAGCACCCGGCTTATCCCCCATATAAATAGGTACAGGGTTATAGATGGTGCGCACACCAAGGCCGCACCGCACTGGGAACTTCTTGGCCTTGCGGTCGGTCAGCACGCCGGTCTTATCGCAGTGGGCGCAGTCGTGGATGTTCTGCAGCGGGCAGGCACGGGTGATCATCAGCGGCATATGGCCGTACACCAGCACGCCGGTGGGCACCGGCCTGCCGTTATGGGTGGGCGCAATGGTGCTGATGTCGCTGTCCTTCACCTCGGGCAGGATGAGCATGGAGCCAAGGCCGTTGTCCGCGTAGAACTGCGCGGCCAGCTGGTTCGTGATGTTCAGGCCAAAGCTGCCGCTCATGGGCAGGCCCCGGCACAGGCGCAGGTGGGCGATATTGCTCACCTCATAGCCTGCAAAACCGGCATCCTGCGTGGCCGCGATGCGGCGGGCGGTATCCTCTTCCAGCTTGCCAAACATGACCCGGGGCAGTTCCAAAAGGGTCTTTGCCCGCCATTCCCGGGGCACGCGGTCGGCCTGCGCAATGGGCAGGATGAGATACTCGATGCCGTCAAGCGCCCGCTCCGGCACCTGCTCCCAGCTCTCAAACCGGGCACGCAGGGTACGGTGGGGCGGCAGGGTGCGCAGCGGCAGGGCAGGCACATGCTCCTCGGTGGTGGGCCACGGGCGCAGCACTTCCCGCTTTTTGAGCAGGGCATCCAGCGCTTCGCGGCGCAGCTCGTTCACCGCACCGCCTGGGATAAACCACGGCCCACCGTCCATTTCCACGGTAATATCCTGATCTTCCACCGCAAAAGGCGTGCCGCCGGTCTTGGCAAGGCTGCGGTGCAGGCTTGCGGTGGGATCAGTACGGGCAGGCTGCGGCTCTGCATCCCCATAGGCAAAGGCCTTGCTGCCGTCTGCATCGGTGACAGTGAGCTTTTCGCCGCCCTCTTCAATTTCCAGCTTCATCTTTACCGGCACGCGGCTGCGCTCACGGCGGTAAAGCTCCCGCAGCATGGGCAGGGTCTTTTTGGTCTGTTCTGCATCTGCTTCGCTGCGCACGCCGAACATGGTGCCGTCGATCTTTCCATCCAGATAGCCGGAGGTGAAGCCGGAACGGCTGAAAGCATTCTTCAACAGGTCGCGGTCGTAGGCGCGGCCCTCGCGGCCTGCAAGACAGGCGCTGACTGCCGCCGCCACATACTCCGGCGTGCGCAGACGGCCCTCGATTTTTGCCGATGCCACGCCAAGCGCCTGCAGCTTGTCCAGCTTATCAATGACCGAATTATCCTTTAAGGACAGGTGGTGCAGGCGGCCCGGCTTGCCCTCCGGCAGGGCATTTGCCTCAAACGGCAGGCGGCACGGGCCGGCACAGGAACCGCGGTTGCCGCTGCGTCCGCCCAGAAAGGCCGACATGTAGCACTGGCCGCTGACGCACATGCACAGCGCGCCGTGCACGAAGCACTCGGTCTCGATGCCGCAGTGCTTTGTGATATGCTCCACCTCGGGCATGCTCAGCTCACGGGCCAGCACCACGCGGGTGAAGCCCAGCTCCTTGAGCTCCAGCGCACCCTGCAGGCTGTGCACGCTCATCTGGGTGGAGCCGTGGCGCGGCAGCTGCGGTGCAATTTTACCGATCAGCGTTGCCACTGCCAGATCCTGACAGATGACCGCATCGGCACCGCTGGCTGCAACGGCACGGATGGCCTGTTCCAGCGCGGGCAGCTCGCCGCCATAGACAGTGGTGTTCAGCGCCACATGCACAGCCACGCCCCGCGCATGGCAGAAGGCGACCGCATCTTTCAGCGTATCCGCGTTAAAATTGTTGGCACTGGTGCGGGCATTGAAACCCGAAAAACCCAGATACACTGCGTCGGCACCGCTGAACACAGCGGCACGCAGCATTTCTTCGTTGCCCACTGGGGCAAGAATCTCGATCTTTGACATACTTCTCCTTTATCCTGTAAACGGCTTATTCCGCCTTGTCCGCTTCGCCCTCGGCAACAGACTGCTGTGCCGCCTGCTGGGCGCGCTCCTCGCGCCGGGCTTCCTTATTGCGCATCTTTTCCAGCTGTTCGCGCAGGGCGGCAGCTTCCCGCCGCAGCACCTCATTCTCTGCTTTGACCTTATCTTCCGCCAGCTTTGCGCGGGTGGCATCCGCAATGTAATCCTGGATCTGGCTGCGCATATTCTCAGCACTGCCGGTGCTCTTGCGGTATTCGTCCAGATAATCCATGGCGCAGAACACCGCCGCCTTCGTCACCGAAAGATTCGCATTATCGTCCAAAAGCTTGGTAATGTCTTCATCCAGCTTTTTCGCCAGCGACAAAATATATTTTTCCGGGTCCGTCGTAGCAATGGCATACGGCGTACCTGCAATGTTCACCCGTACCTTGTTGACCATATCTGTTTCCCCTTTTTATCCTTTTCTGCCCACAGCGGGCAGTGATCTTCTGATTTTCGCCGGGAAACGGCACCGTTCCCGGTACCGTTTTGGTGTCTTGTCACCCGCCGGGCGAGTTACCCGGCACATTTCTCCCGGAGTTTGTCCCAGAAAATGTTTCGGAACACAGCTTTCTTTCTCTATTATAATATAAATAAGCATCAAGAAAAAGTGTATTTTTTGAAATTTTGGCATATTTATCAGAAAGTTCAATAAAAAAATGTCAGTTACGGAAAAAATCCCCTGATTCCTTGCATTTGTCATTCTGCCATATTATAATGTCTTTGTTATGTTGGCGGCAGAGCAAGTGAGGGAAAGTGCCTGCAGGTGCCAATTATTTCAATTATTTTAGCAAAGCTGAAAACTTATGCGGATAGGAGTACCTTTATGACATCGAAAGAATTCGGTAAACTTCTTCAGGACAAGCTCACCAGCGAGTACGGCGTGGAGCTGAGCGTTGCTTCCAATCAGCAGATCTACCGCTCTCTGGCTCTGATCTGCCGCCAGATGATGAGTGAAAACCACAAGAAGTTCCAGTCCAAGGCCATTGGCACCGGCACCAAGCAGGTGTATTACCTCTGCATGGAGTTTCTGATGGGCCGCAGCCTGAAGATGAGCCTGTTCAATCTGGGCCTCGACGAAGTGGCCAAGAAGGCGCTGGCCGATGCTGACATCCCCCTGGACAGCATCTTTGAGGAAGAGCCCGATGCAGGCCTGGGCAACGGCGGTCTGGGCCGTCTGGCTGCCTGCTATCTGGACGGCATGGCCACCACCGGCGTGTGCGGCACCGGCTACTCCATCCTGTACGAGTACGGCATCTTCAAGCAGAAGATCGTGGACGGCTGGCAGCAGGAGCGTGCCGACAACTGGCTGCCCGGCGGTCAGGTCTGGCTGAAGAGCCACCCTGATCAGGCTGTGGAAGTGCGCTTTGACGGCGAGATTCACGAGAACTGGGACAACGGCTTTCACTATATCCAGCACACCAACTACAACAGCGTCATGGCTGTTCCCTCTGATATGTATGTGCAGGGCTACGACGGCAAGGGCGTTGCAAAGCTGCGCCTGTGGCAGGCAAAGGCCCCGGACTTTGATATGTCCAGCTTCTCTCTGGGCAACTACAACACTGCAATGAGCAAGAACGCCAATGCAGAGCTGATCTCCAAGGTGCTGTACCCCAACGATAACCATGTTGAGGGCAAGATCCTGCGCCTGCGCCAGCAGTACTTCCTGTCTGCCGCATCCATCGGCGATATCGTCCAGAACCACCTGTCCAGCTATGCGACCCTCGAGAACCTGCCTGACAAGGTGGCCATCCAGCTGAACGACACCCACCCCACCCTCGCCATCCCCGAGATGATGCGCATTCTGCTGGATGAGTGCGGCTTTGGCTGGGACAAGGCATTCGACATCTGCCAGAAGGTCTTCTCCTACACCAACCACACCGTCATGGCTGAGGCTCTGGAAAAGTGGAACGTGGATATCTTCAAGATGACCCTGCCCCGCATCTACCAGATCGTGGTGGAGATGGACCGCCGCGCCCGCGAGGAGCTGGCAAAGGCCTTCCCCGGCGATCAGGGCAAGATCGACTACATGGCACTGATCGGCGACAATCAGGTGCGCATGGCCAACATCTGCGCCTACACCGCCAACAGCATCAACGGCGTGTCCAAGCTGCACAGCGAGATCATCAAGGACAGTGTGTTCCACGACTACTACCTGTTCAAGCCCAAGGCTTTCAAGAACGTGACCAACGGCATTGCTTACCGCCGCTGGCTGCTGGCCTCCAACCCGGAGCTGTGCAAGCTGCTGGATGAGACCATCGGTGACGGCTACAAGCACGATGCTTCCGACCTGACCAAGCTGAACAAGTACGAGAACGACAAGACCGTGCTCAAGCGCCTGAACGAGATCAAACTGGCCAACAAGAAGGAATTTGCCAATTACCTGGCAAAGAGCACCGGTCAGGTCATCGACCCGGGCTCCATCTTTGACTGCCAGGTCAAGCGCATGCACGAGTACAAGCGTCAGCACCTGAACGCCCTGAACATCGCTGCCCAGTACCTGTACCTGAAGGAGAACCCCAACGCCGACTTCATCCCCAAGACCTACATCTTCGGCGCAAAGGCCGCTCCCGGCTACTACATGGCCAAGCAGATGATCCGCATGATCTGCAAGCTGGGCGACCTGATCAACAACGATCCCGCCGTGCGCGACAAGCTGCGCGTGGTGTATCTGGAAGAGTACTGCGTGTCCCTGAGCGAGCACCTGATGCCCGCTGCCGAGGTCTCTGAGCAGATCTCTCTGGCAGGCACCGAGGCTTCCGGTACCGGCA